>ERZ761602.5467-NODE-5467-length-15034-cov-6.666533_pt1 | contig 15034 bp, 14 predicted proteins | sample MGYA00512165_ERZ761602 | MGnify/ENA primary metagenome ERZ761602 (study PRJEB28899, sample SAMN02445085) | bioreactor sludge metagenome | biome: EBPR sludge; isolation source: Thorneside wastewater treatment plant | place: Australia: Brisbane, Thorneside...
CAGGCCAGCCTGGAAACCGACCCTTACCGGCTCCACAGCGGCGAGTTTCACTTGCACACCAGCATCGGCATCAGCATCGCCAAGCCGGCCAAACAGGAAACCGCCCTGCTGATCCAGCAAGCCGATCTGGCCTGCGGCCTGGCCCGGGACAGCAAGGGCACCCGGATCCATGTCCATCACGGTCAGGGCCCGGACCAGGACGCCGACAACCCGCAGCAGCGCAAGCTGCTGGAGGAAGTGCGCGAGGCCGTGCAGCAACAGCGGATGAGCCTGCTGTTCCAGCCGGTGGTCAGCCTGCGCGGCGACACCACCGAGCGCTACGAAGTCCTGCTGCGGATGCGCAATCGCGAGGGATGGGAGCTGCTGCCGGAAACCGTGTTCGGCCTGGTCAAGCGCCACCGGATCGGCATGGTGCTGGACCGCTGGGTCATCGCCCACTCGATCCGGGTGCTGCGCGAGCGCCGGGCGCGCGGGCGCGCGGCGATCCTGTTCATCAACATCTCGCCCACCATTCTGCGCGACGAGGAGCTGTTCAACTGGTTGCAGAGCGGCCTGAGCAAAACCGAGGTGCCGGCCTCCAGCCTGGTGTTCGAGATCGCGGAGACCACCGCCGAGATCAACAAGCAAACCCTGCTGCCGTTCCTGAAGCGGATCAAGGAGCTGGGCTGCGGGATTTCCCTGGATCACTTCAGCGGCCACGAGCGGTCGCAGACGCTGGTCCAGCTCCTGCAAGCCGACTACGTCAAGCTGGACGGCCGGCACGCCCAGGATTTGGTCAACGACAAACACCGCCAGCAGGAACTCGGCCAACTGGCCCGCAATCTCGCCACCCAGGGCGTGACCACCATCCTCACCGGCATCGAGGACAGCGCCACCCTGCCCGTCCTATGGTCCTGCGGCATCGATTACGTGCAGGGCTTTTTGCTGCAACGGCCGCACACCGACATGAGCTTCGATTTCGAGCACGTCGTGCTCTGACCGGGCATGCGGGTCGAGCCGGCGACGGGGTTGCTGGACGCGGCCGAGCACCGGCCCTCGCCCAACTGCGACGACCGGCCGGCCGGCGCGGCGGTCGATCTGATCGTGGTCCACGGCATCAGCCTGCCGCCGGGCGAGTTCGGCGGCCCGTGGATCGACGCCCTGTTCAACAACGCCCTCGATCCGGCCGCCCATCCCTATTTTCGAGGCATCGCCGACCTGCGGGTCTCGGCCCACCTGCTGGTCCGCCGGGACGGCGGGCTGGTCCAGTACGTGCCGTTCCACCGCCGGGCCTGGCACGCCGGGCCGTCGGTTTACGCCGGCCGGTCGCGCTGCAACGACTTCAGCGTCGGCATCGAGCTGGAAGGGGCCGATCACCTCCCCTACGACGACCGCCAGTACCCGCCCCTGGCGGCGGCGATCGCCGCGCTGCGGGCCGCCTATCCGGCGATCTCGCCCGACCGGCTGGCCGGGCATTGCGAGATCGCGCCGGGTCGCAAGACCGATCCCGGTCCCGCGTTCGACTGGACGCGCTTGCGCCGGTTGCTGGCAGACGCCGCCGCTAGATGAAGCAGGAGGGGTCGAGACCGCCCCGGTCCGGCGATGTCCGCTGCAGCGGTTCCCGCGCAGCGGGTTCCGGCCTGTTCGCCGGGGTTTCCAGCAGCGCGGTCGCCTGCTCGACCCAGACCGCCATCAGCTCGGCGGCGGGACGGGATTCGCACAGGTGGCACCCTTGCCCGGCCCACAGCGCCATGTAATCGGTCATGCCCCGCTCGGCGGCGGCTTGTCCAAGCTCCTGGGTCAGGAACAGTTGCAGCGGGAATCCGACCAACTCCGATTCGTGGGAGCGCAATTCGTCGACGAGCCGATTGCGCAGCACTCGACCGCAGCGCCCGGTGAACACCCGACTCAGGGTGGTGGCAATTTCGCTTCCCTGACTCAACAGCGCCTTGTAGGCGGGATGCGCGCCGCTTTCGGGGCACGCCAGAAACGCGGTGCCCATCTGGACGCCGGCGGCGCCCAACACCCGGGTGGCGGCGATACCGCGCCCGTCCATGATGCCGCCGGCGGCGATGATGGGGATGCGGACATGCCTGGCCAGCAACGGCACCAGCGTCAGTATCCCGACCAAGCCCTGCTCCGGCTGGCCGATGAAGGTCCCGCGATGGCCGCCGGCCTCGGCGCCCTGGGCGACGATGAAATCCACCCCGCTTTCTTCCAGCACGATCGCTTCCAGCAGATGGGTGGCGGTTCCGAGCGTCGCGACTTCCGCGTCCCGCGCCAGCTCCAGGCAAACCGCGTCCGGCACCCCGAAGATGAAGCTGAGCGCCGGCACTTTTTCCTCCAGCACCACGTCCAGTTGCTCGACGAAATCCGGCGGCTCCGGCGGGTCGGCCGGTTCCGGCGCCAACCCCAGCTCGGCGCGATACGGCGCCAGCAGCTCGCGGGCGCGGGCGAGGCGCTCGGCGTCGATCTTGGCCGGTGCGGTGGCCGCCAAGCTGACGGCGAACGGGCGGTCGGTGAGCGCGCGCACTTCGGCGATGGCGCCCCGCAGTTGCTCGGGCCGCAAATAGCCGCCCGCCAGCGACCCGAGACCGCCCGCCTCGGACACGGCCGCCGCAAGTTGCGGGGTGCCGGGACCACCGGTCATGGGCGCCTGGATGATCGGATAGCGGATGCCGAGCCGTTCGGTCAGCGCGGTGTTGGTCCAGTTCATGTCGGTTTGGAATCCGTGGCTGAGGCATTGAAGAAGTCTTTGTGCGGGGCCGAATTTTGGCGCGCAGCAGCGGCGCGTTGGCCCCGCGCTATCCGCCGTCCAGCAGCCGCCGGACGACATACCCGGCCAGTAGCATACCGAACAGCGCCGGCATATAGGAAATCGTGCCGTTCACCGCGCGGGGCCGACCGGGCGTGTCGCCGCCGACCGGCTGATGGGGCAGGGGCGGACGGCGCGGCTCGTCGCTGTACACCACCGGATAGTTCAGCGGCGCGTCCAGCTCCCGCAACCTGCGGCGCAACTCCCGGGCCAACGGACATACCTGGGTCTGGTTCAAGCGCGCCACCCGCGCCCGGCCCGCGTCCAGGCAGTTGCCCGCGCCCAGCGCCGAAATCACCGGCACGCCGTGGCGATGGCAGGCCGCCACCAGCGCCGCTTTGCAGGCGATGCTGTCGATGCAATCGGCGACGTGATCGCACCGAGCGGCGGCGACCAACGCTTCCGCCGCATCCGGCTGGAGAAAATCGCCGATCAGCGCCAGTTCCAGGTCGGGATCGATGTCGCGCAACCGCTCCGCCATCACGTCCACCTTGGGCCGGCCCAGGGTCGAGCGCAACGCCAGCAACTGGCGGTTGAGGTTGGAGGGCGAGACGACATCGTGATCCAGCAAGGTCAAGCGGCCGACGCCGGCGCGGCCCAAGGCTTCGGCGGCGTGACCGCCGACCCCGCCTAGGCCGGCCACCAGAACATGCGCCGCTCGCAACCGGGCCAAGCCTTCGGGGCCGATCAGGATTTCAGTGCGGGCTTGCGGGTACGGCATCGGGCAACTTGAACAGCCGGCGGGCGTTCTCGGTCGTGGCGGCCGCGATCTCGGCCGGGTCAGCGCCTCTCAGCTCGGCGACGCAGGCCAGCACTTCCGCCAAATACGCCGGCTCGTTGCGCGCTCCGCGATGGCCTATCAGCGGCTGGTCGGGCGCATCGGTCTCCAGCATGAAACCGTCCAGCGGCAACCGGCGGATCAGGCCGCGCAGCCGGGTGGCGCGCGGATAGGTCAGCGGCCCGCCGAAGCTGAGCAGGACGCCCGCATCCAGCAGGCGCTTGGCCTGATCCTCGCTGCCGGAAAAGCTGTGCACCACGCCGCGCACCCCCGGAAAACGGCGGACCAGCTTGATGACGTGATCGACCGCGTGGCGGGCGTGCATGATGACCGGCAAGTCGTGGCGGCGGGCCAAGCGCAATTGCCCGACGAAATATTCGGCCTGAAGAACGGGATCGAGGTCGGAAAGGCAGTGATCCAACCCGCATTCCCCGACCGCCACCGGTCGCTCCCGGACCAGCCAGTCGGCCAGAGCGTCGAGATGTTCGGGGCGATGTTCCGCCAGATAGGCCGGATGCAGCCCGTAGCTCGGGTACAGGCCGGGATAGTCGGCCGCGACGGTTTTGAGCTTCGGCCACCAGCGGGCGCTGACCGCCGCCAGCACTTGCGCTTCGACGCCGCCCGCCCGCGCCCGCCGGTAAGCGGCGGCGCGGTCGGGATCGAAGCGGGCATCGTCGAAATGGTTGTGGCTGTCGATCAGCGCGAACACGGGCCACGCGCGTCAGGCGATCACGATCCGCACCTTGGCGGCGCGACCGAACACCGAAGAGGGGGTGATACCGAACATGTTGCGGAACGCCCGGCTGAAGTGCGAGGAATCGGCGAAGCCCGCGCCCAGCGCCGCGTCGGTCAGGGTGTCGCCCTCGGCGATCAGCGCCGCCACCACCCGCATCCGATGCCACTGGCGGAAGCGCCGGATCGGCACGCCGACCTCCTCCTTGAACAGATGCACCAAGCGGGTCGGCGACAGGTTGACGCGCTCGGCCAGCTCGTTCATCGAATAGCTGCGGCTCAGGTCTTCCTTCATCAGGCGGATGACCCGCTGGATCCGGCCGTCCAGCGGTTGCGGGCGCGCTTCCGGGTTCGGCGGGGGAATCAGGCGGTCGATCAGATCGTGGATCGCGGCGGCGTCCGGCTCCTGTTCCCAAGCTTCGCGCAGCGCGGCCAACACCGCCTCTTCGCCGTTAAGCCCGTACAGGCACTGCCATTCGCCGTCGAGCATCGCCTCTTGAATCGCCCGGTAATCCTCGCTTTCCGGCTCGACGAACAGGATCGCCATGATGGCCCCACCGACCTGAATCTCGTGGAGACAGCCGGGCGGCACCAGCACGCTGCGGCACTCGCGCCAGCCGCTGCTTTCGCTCTCCAGCACCCGAAACGGCTTGTCGATGCCCGCGCACAGCGCGGCGGAACCGAGCCGGTGTTCGGAGATATCCGGCAGGTAACCCATGAAAAACCCACGATTTTGCCAAATGTACAGCTTGCTCAAAGCAGTGCCTCCCACCGTGTCGTCCGGCCGGCCACGGCTGGCCCGCCGACCGCGACCGCCTTCGAAGTGTAGCCTTCCCTCGCCTCGCCAGCCAACTCCTCCGGCGCCACGCCGCTTTCGGCCGGCCCCTCCCCGCCGGCACCGTGACGCCCGATCGATCCGCGACAGGGGCCGACCACGGCCGGCGGAGCGGGACGGGAGCGGCGACGGCAGACGATCAAGGCCGCCTGGCGGCCAGAAAATCGCCCATCGCGTCCTCGGGCAGCGGTGGGCTGACCCAATCGCCCTGGATGCCGTCGCACCCGTAGGCGCGCAGCAGCTCGCGCTGCTCGGCGGTTTCGACGCCTTCGGCGAGAGTCGTCAGCCGCAAGCCCTTGGCCAAGGCGATGATGGCCTGCACGACGGCGCTGGCGTCACCGTCGCCGTCCCGCCCCAGCTCGCCCACGAACGAGCGGTCGATCTTCAGCGTATCCAGGGAGAGCCTACGCAAATAGCTCAGGCTGGAATAGCCGGTGCCGAAATCGTCCATCGTCAGCCGGACACCCAGCCGCTTGAGCGCGCGCAGGGTGTCCAGCACATGGTCGGCTTCGCTCATCAGGATCGATTCGGTCAGCTCCAGCTCCAGCCAGCGGGGCTCCAGCTCGGCTTCGGCCAAAGCGGCGGCCACCACGCTCGGGAAGTCGGGGCGCGCGAACTGCAACGCGGAGATGTTGACCGCCACCGGCAGCGCCGGCAACCCTCGCGCCTGCCAGACGCGGACGGCGCGGCACGCGGCGCGCAACACCCACTGGCTCAGCGGCACGATCAGACCGGACTCTTCGGCCACTCCGATGAACCGGCCCGGCGCCACCGCCCCCAATTCGGGGTCGATCCAGCGCACCAGCGCCTCCACCCCGACCAGCTCGCCGCTCGCCAAGGACATTTGCGGCTGGTAGTGCAACGTCAACCCTCCTCGGTCGATCACTTGCCGCAGGCGATGCTCGACCAGCAACCGCTCCAGCGTCCCGGCGGTGAGATCGGCGGTGAAGAACTGAAAGTTGTTGCGGCCGTGCTCCTTGGCCCGATACATGGCCAGATCGGCGTTGCGCAGCAAGGTCTCGGCATCCTGGCCGTCGGTGGGGAACAGGCTGATGCCGATGCTGGCGCCGCCGGCCAGCAGGTAGCCGTCGATTTCGTGGGGCTGGGCCAGGGCGGATAAGATCCGCCCGGCCAACTGGCCCGCGTCCTCGGCGCGACGCGGATCGCTCAGCACGATCACGAACTCGTCGCCGCCGCGCCGGGAAACGGTGTCGGCCTCGCTGACCAGCTCTTCGAGCCGCCGCCCGAAAGCTTGCAGCAACCGATCCCCGACCGCGTGCCCCAAGGAATCGTTGACGGTTTTGAAGCGATCCAGATCGAGCAGCAACACCGCCACCATCCCCCGGTGTCGCGCCGCTCTGACCAGGGCTTGCCGGAGCCGATCCTGCAACAAGATGCGGTTGGGCAAACCGGTCAGGGGGTCGTGATGGGCGAGGTACTGGATTCTGGCCTCGGCCGCCTTGTGAACCGATATGTCGTTGAAAATACCGATGTAATGGCTGATTTGATTTTCGGAGTCGCGAATGGCCGTGACACCCAGCCACTCGGGGTAAACCTCGCCGCTCTTGCGGCGATTCCAGATTTCGCCCTGCCAGTGCCCCAGCTCCAGCAACGAGGCCCACATCTCCCGATAAAAATCCCGGTCGTGGCGGCCGGACGCCAGCAGGTGCGGATTTCGTCCGCGGATTTCCGCCAGCGAATAGCCCGTCACTTCGGTGAAGGCGCGGTTGACCATCACGATCCGATTGTCCCGATCGCTGATCAAAATGCCTTCGGCGCTCTGCTCGTAAACGGCGGCGGCCAGCCGAAGCTCCTGTTCCGCGCGCCGTCGCCGCTTCTCGCGCTCGACGTTATCCAGGGCGAACGACACGTCGGCCGCCATCCCGTCCAGCAGCGTGACCAGTTCGGCGTCGAAAAACTCCGGCTCGGATGCGTACAGGCCGAACGCGCCGATCACCTCGCCTTCGCGCTTCAGCGGAAACGCCGCGCAGGAGCGCACGCCGGCGGTCGCCACCAGCGTCTGCCAGTCGCTTTGGCTTTCCTCGCCGCGCAACAGGTCGTTGCCGATCCAGTGCGAGCCGCTGGCCAGGACCCGGCTCGCCGGCTGGTACGGCAACGCCGAGCCCTCGCCGATCGGCTCTCCCAGGGAAACCAGCCGGCCGCGCAGATCGCCGAAGGCCGCCACCACCTGCGGCTGCTTGGCGTCCGGTTCCAGCAGGCCGATCCAGGCGCCCTTCAGTTCGCCGCACTTGACCGCGATCCGACAGATGTCCTCGAACAGTTGGTCTTGGCTGTCGCTGCTGCGGAGAATGGCTTGATTGGTCTGGCTCAACGCCGCGTAAAACCGGGTGATGCGCGCCAGACGCCGCTCGGCGCGCTTGCGGGCCGTGATATCGTCGATCGCGACGATAAAATAGTCGGGCTGCCCGTCGGCATCTCGCAGCAGCGATACCGTGAGGTTGGCCCAGACCAGATCGCCGCTCCGGCGTATGTAGCGCTTTTCCAGCGAATACGTGCCGATCTGGCCCGCCATCACTTGCCCCGCCAGCCAGACATCTTTTTCCAGATCGTCGGGATAGGTGATTTCCTGAATGGTTTTTTGCAGCAGCTCCTGGCGCGGATAGCCGACCATGGCGCACAAGCGGTCGTTGACCAGCAGCCAGCGCCCGTCGGGCGCGACGTGCGCCATGCCGACCGCCGCTTGCTCGAAGGTGGCGCGAAACCGGCGCTCCTGGGCGGCCAAGGCCGCTTCCGCCCGCTTGCGCTCGGAGATATCCCGCACCACCGACTGAAAATAGCGCCGATCCTGGTGGGCGATGGCGCGGGCGCTGATCTCGACCGGGAACGGGCTGCCATCCCCTCGCTGGTGCACCCGCTCGAACACGGCGCCGCCCGACTCGGCGACCCGGCGATAGTCCTCCGCCAGCGCGGCTCGGGAATCCGCGTGCCGCAGCTCCCGCACAGGCCGGCCCCGCAGCTCCTCGGCCGTCCGGCCGTAGTAGTCGCGAACCCGGTCGTTGGCCTCGATGATGGTGCCATCTTCGCCCAAGAGCACCACCACATCCAGGGATTGGCGGAGCAGAGCCTCGTAGCGATGGCGCAGGTTGGCGCGCTCCAGGTCGATGCGCAGGCTTTCGAGCAGGAAACGGGCCTTGGTGTGCCGCCACCAAAACAGAATGCAGGTCGCGCCGGTCAAGAAGGCGAACAGCGACACGAAACCGATCCAGGCCAGCAGGCGATCGCTGACCGCCGCCTCGCCAAAATGCCGGAGCACTTCCCGGTAAGCGAGCATTCCCGGAATCGCGGTCAACAGCACCAGCAGTAGCAGTAGCGTGACCGGCATCAAAGCCGTGCGCGGCGGCGGCGGCGACAGCGCTTGCAACTGCTTCTCGGCTTCGAGCCGTCGGAGCAAAAAAAGCAGCAACAAGGCCGTCGCGATGACGAACGCCCAACCCTTGGCGGTTTGCAGGCGCGTGCTTGCCACCGGGTCCAGATTCAACCAGAGTACCAGTTGATCGGAGCCGAAGATCCAGAACGCCGCCATCACCGCGTAGAGCAAGGCGAAAAAGAGCGAATGTCTCATGGAGAACTCGATGGCTTTAAAGCGCGGTCCCGCCCGGTCATATAGCGGAAAATGGTTAAGGGTATTGCCCTATTGGCGTTCAGTATAGGCCGCGATTGTGGTGACCAACGATGTCTTTGCAAGGCTCGATCAAATTCCACCTGAAGCTCGACAGGTTAACAATAGCTGACCGGCGTGGTCGGCGGCCGAGACCGGCGCCGCGTCAACCGGCGCCCGGTCAGGTCGAGCGACAGAATGCCGGTTTCAGGGGAGAACGTTTCATGCGCCGTGGCGATTTGTGGTCTTTTCTGGTTTCCCTGGGCATCACCGGCTCGCTGATCTGGGGGCTGGTGCATTTCATCGACCAATGGTGGGAACGATTGCCCAAGGCCGTCGCCCTGACCGTTTGCATCCTTTTGGCGGTGATGGTGATCGGCTATCCCATCTACGCGCTGGCCCGCTGGTCGGACCGTTATCTGGCCAGAACCCGGGATATCAAGTCGAGAGGGGAACGGGCCGAGTAAGCGAATCGGCCCTCATCTGACCCGGACCGTCGCGCCTCATGCTCGGCCGCATCCGACGCTGGCTCCGCCGCCGCCGGCTCGACCATGTCCGCATTCCCGACGCGGAATGGGCGTCGACGGTGGCCAGGCTGCCGGTGCTGGCGGGCCTGAACGCAGGGGAACTGGCGCGCTTGCGCGATCTGGCGAGCCTGTTTTTGCGGGAGAAAACCCTGGAGCCGGCCGGCGGACTGGTACTCGCGCCGGACATGGGGCCGCTCATCGCGGCGCAAGCCTGCCTGCCGATCCTCAATCTGGGATTGGGTTATTTCCGGGGCTGGCAGTCGATGATCCTGTATCCCGAAGGCTTTCTCGCCCATCACGAATACACCGACCCGATCGGCCTGGTCCACAGCGTCCACCGTCCGCTGATCGGCGAGGCCTGGGAGCGGGGACCGGTGATCCTGTCCTGGTCCGATATCGCGGACACTCTGGCCGAGCCGGGCCTCAACGTGGTGATTCACGAAATGGCCCACAAGCTGGACATGCTGACCGGCGAGGTCAACGGCCTGCCGCCGCTGCATCGGGGGATGTCGGTGCCGGAGTGGAGCCGGGCTTTCAACGCCGCTTATCGGCGGCTGTGCCGACAGGTGGCTCGCGGTCTGCCGACGGCGCTTGACCCTTACGCCGCCGACAGTCCCGGCGAATTCTTCGCCTTGATCAGCGAAGCGTTCTTCGAAACGCCAGGGATAGTCAACGACATTTATCCGAACGTTTACCGGCAACTTCAGGCGTTTTACCGGCAGGACCCGCTGGCGCGGCGGCCGGGCGGCGAACCCCCGCCAGCCGCGCCCGATCCGCCGGGCTCCGCGACGGCAGATGATCGTTATACCGTTTCCCGATAGGCTTTATCTTTGTTGAGGTCAAACGCGACCCCGTTCGTCATACCCGCGAAAGCGGGTATCCCGTTGTTCGCCGGCTGCCTGGATTCTCGCCTTCGCGGGAATGACGAAAATCTATCGAGAATTGGTATTACTCCAGCGGGCCATTCGCATGAGCTACCAAAAATCGTCCAGGCGCGCGGGTTCCCAGTCGGCTCGCCGCACTTTCCAGTCGTCGCGGCCGTATCGGACCCATTCCAGATCGAAGCGATACAGATCGGCGGTCAGCCCGACCAGCTCGTCGGCGCGAGCCACCGGCCGGCCGGCCATGGCCGCCGCCACGCTCGCCAGCGCCCGCCCAGGCTCGGGAAACTCGATGCCCCGCACGCGCACGAACAGGTGGATCGACTGCTGGCGCAGGACATGGAGCCGGAGCAGATTTTCCACCGCCTTGCGGTCGAGCCCCCGCTCGTCGGCGTAATCGTCCGCGATCATCGCGCGCAGATCGCGGACGTTGCGCTCTTCGGCGGCGGTCGCGGCCCGCTCGATCAGTTCCCGGATTTCGGCTTCGGGCGAGGATGGGCGCGAACAGGCCACCAGCGCCAACACGGCGGCGGCCCATAAACCGAAACCGAGCGCAAACAGCTTCGACGGCCTTGAGGTCATACGTTCTCCCTCCAACCCGGATTACAATCGAGGCTCATTCGCTCATCGCCTCAAAGCCACGCGGGACACGCCATGAACCACCGGTTTGAAATCCTGGACAAGTCGATTTGCTACAGCGGTTTTTTCCGCATGGAAAAATATCGGCTGCGCCACGAGCTGTTCGCCGGTGGCTGGAGTTCGGAAATGACCCGCGAGTGCCTGGAGCGCGGCCACGCGGTCGCGGTCTTGCTGTACGACCCGGATTCCGACCAGGTGGTGCTGCTGGAGCAGTTCCGGGTCGGCGCGCTGGAGTTTCCGGGCGGGCCGTGGCTGCTGGAGATCGTCGCCGGCATCATGGACGATCCGGACGAAACCCCCGAAGCGGTGGGCCGGCGCGAAGCGGCCGAAGAAGCCGGCTGCGAAATCCTCGACCTGATCCCGATCTGCCATTATCTGGTCAGTCCGGGCGGCACGTCGGAAAGCATCACCCTGTTCTGCGGCCGGGTGGACGCCGGCACCGTCGTCGCAGGGGTGCGCGGCGTCGCCGAAGAGCACGAGGACATCCGAGTGTCGGTCGTCTCCCGCGCTGCGGCGCTGGACTTGTTGCACGCCGGCCGGATCAATTCCGCCGCGCCGATCATCGCCCTGCAATGGCTGGAGTTGAACTGGCCGAAGCTGCGGGCGCGCTGGGGTTCTTCTTCCGCCTAAATGCCCAGCCAGCGCAGGTCGGGATCGGCCTGGGACCGGTTCCAGAGTTCGTGGAACAGCCCCAGCAACTCCTTCATGCGCGGGGTGGGAGTCGGCTCGTAAACGCCGAGCAGGCGGAGCGGATCGCCGAAATGCAGCAGCGCCCGCTCGTCGGCGATGGCGAACGCCTGCCCCAGTTCCGGCCGATCCGGGAGCTGTTCGTGCCGGTTCGGGGTGCGGAGTATCAAAGCGGTGGTCAGGCGTTCGCCCAGCCGCACCAACCCCGGACAGGCGTTGCGCCAGTCCCGAGCGGGCGGCAACAGCAGATGCAGGCGCAGCTTCGGCTGGCCGACCACCCGGTTGCGGATGGCGGCGAGCACCTCGCCATCGTTGTACAGCTCGGCCCGCACCACCGGCGCGTAAAGATACAAGGTGCGCCGCAGCCCATCGAGCAGGTCGAGCAGGGCCTGTCGGCTATCGTTCAGCCCGTCCAGCGTCCTCGTGGAATTCCGGTCATCATCCGCCATGGCGGTCACCTCGCTGCGCCAGCCCTCGTCAACCACCCGGCCATCAACCGTTGCGATAGGCCGGACTCCACGGCGCGGGGATCACCCGATCTTTATCGGTCATGGACGAGCACTTCCGGCCCTCGTAAAACTCGTATTTGCGGTTATTGAACAGCGGGAACGGCTCGCCGAGCAGTTGCGCCCACTTGTAGCAGGTCATGAAGGTGATATCGTCCTCGTACTCCCACACGTCGCCCGCGCTGTTGGCGGTCCTGACCAGACAGCACCCGTACCGCTCGTCGTTGGCCGCGAGCCGCACGCCCGTTCCGACCTCCGTCGCCGCAGCGATGGAAGCGCTTTGCGCCAAAAACAGACCGAGCGCCACCCCGAAGAAACCGGATCGTTTCATAACGCTTGCCCCCTTGTTGTTTCCGTGTTCGATGGTGATGACACCGGAGTATAGCAAAGCCCGTTCAACCCCTGCCCGGTTCCTGCACCCGTCCAACCGGCTGACGACCGCGCCGATCACACCTCGCGCGCCCGCGCGGCGGCGTTGCCGGTGTAAGCGGCCGGAGTCAGGTCGAGCAACCGACTCTTGGCCTCGTCGGGTATCGCCAGATCGGCGACGAAGGCCCGCAACGTCTCGCGATCCACCCGCTGGCCGCGCGTCAGCGCCTTGAGCTGCTCGTAGGGTCGCTCGATGCCGTAACGGCGCATCACGGTCTGGATCGGCTCGGCCAACACTTCCCAGTTGGCGTCCAGATCGGCGTTCAGCGTCGCCGCGTCCACCTCCAGCTTGCCGATCCCTTTGAGGCAGGATTGATAGGCCACCAGGGAATGCGCCAAGCCGACGCCCAAGGTCCGCAGCACGGTCGAATCGGTCAAATCGCGCTGCCAGCGCGACACCGGCAACTTGGCGGCCAGATGGTCGAGCAGCGCGTTGGCGACGCCCAGATTGCCCTCGGCGTTTTCGAAATCGATCGGGTTGACCTTGTGCGGCATGGTCGAAGAGCCGACCTCGCCAGCCACGGTTTTTTGTCGGAAATAACCGATGGCGATGTAGCTCCACACGTCGCGACAGAAATCCAGCAGCACGGTGTTGGCGCGCATCGCGGCGTGGAAAAATTCCGCCATGTAGTCGTGCGGTTCGATCTGGGTGGTGTAGGGGTTCCACTCCAGCCCCAGATCCTCGGCGACGAAGCGACGGGCGAAATCTTCCCAGTCCACTTCGGGATAAGCGGCCAGATGGGCGTTGTAGTTGCCGACCGCGCCGTTGATCTTGCCCAGCAGCGGCACCGCCACCAGTTGGGCCCGCTGTCGCTGCAACCGGCAGGCGACGTTGGCCATCTCTTTACCCAGCGTGGTCGGCGAGGCCGGCTGACCGTGGGTGCGAGCCAGCATCGGCTGGTCGGCGTGCCGGTGGGCCAGGCGACTGATGGCGTCGATCAGCCCGTCCAGTTGCGGCAGCAGCACTTGCGTGCGCGCCTCGCGCAGCATCAGGGCGTAGGCGAGATTGTTGATGTCCTCGGAGGTGCAGGCGAAATGGATGAACTCGCCGACCGACTCCAATTCCCGATTGCCGGCGATTTTCTCCTTGAGCCAATACTCCACCGCCTTCACGTCGTGGTTGGTGGTCCGCTCGATGTTCTTGACCCGCTGGGCGTCGGCCGGATCGAATTTTTCGGCCAGCCCATCGAGGACGTGAGTGGCGCGCGCGCTCAAAGGCGGCACTTCCGGAATGTCGGGATGGCCGGCCAGCGCTTGCAGCCAGCGCACTTCAACCAGCACCCGGTGGCGGATCAGGCCGTACTCGCTGAAGATCGGCCGCAGCTCAGCGGTTTTACCGCCGTAACGGCCATCGATGGGGGAAATGGCGGTCAGTGCGGAGAGTTCCATGGGATTACCTCCAGCGGATAAAGTGATCCCATTTTACCCCCGCCCTTTCCACGTCGCCCGAAATATCACCGCGCCCAAAATAATCGCCCCGCCGACCAATGCCAGCGGTCCCGGCGTTTCCCCCAGCAGCAGAAACACCCAAACCGGGTTGAGCACCGGCTCGATCATCGGCAGCAGAATCCCTTCCACGGCCCGGACGTGGCGCAACGCCCACGCATACATCACGTAAGGCAGGCCCAGTTGCACCACCCCGAGCAGCAGCAATCCAATCCAGCCCATGGCGTCCGGCGCGGATTGAAACATGAACGGCAAGCCGATGGCGCCCGCCAGCAGATTGCCCAGCACCAGCGCCGAAATCGCCGATTCCTCGCGGTGGCGGCGCAGGAACAGGGTCAGCCACGCGAAGCAGAACCCGCTGGCCAGCGCCACGCCGTTGCCCAGATAGCCGTCCAGGCTGAGTTCGTCGCCGAAGAACAGCAGCATCCCGAACAGGATCACGGCCAGGCTCAACCAGTCTTTGCCCCGCGCCCGCTCGCCCAGAAACCACGGGCTGAACAGAGCGACGTAAACCGGCGCGGTGTATTGCAAGAGGATGGCGTTGGCCGCCGTGGTCAGCTTGTTGGCGACGACGAACAGCACCACGGTGCCGGCATAGGCGACCGCCGCGCCGATTTGCTCGAACGATCCGGTGAACCGCAGTTCCTCGCGGAAGATCACGGCGATGACCGCCGCGCCGATCAGGCTGCGCATCCCGGCGATGGCCAACGGGTTCCAATCCACCCATTTGATCAGCAGACCGCCCAGGCTCCACAGGACCGCCGTCGCCAGCAGCATCAGCACGGCGCGGCGGTGGGCGGGATCGCTCGCGGCTCTCGCCGGCTGTACCTCGCTGCCCGAGGGCTCGCTCATTCGCCGCCGCCGAGATAGGCGTTGCGAATTTCGGGATTGGCCAGCAGCGCGTCGGCACGGTCTTCCAGCACGATTCGGCCGACTTCCATCACATAGCCCCGGTGGGCCAGTTTCAGCGCGGCGCGGGCGTTCTGTTCGACCAAAACGATGGTCACGCCCGTTTCGTTGATTTCCCACAGCGTTTGGAAAATGGCCTTGACCAGCAGCGGTGCCAGCCCGAGGCTGGGCTCGTCCAGCAGCAGAATGCGCGGATCGGCCATCAGCGCCCGGCCGATGGCCAGCATTTGCTGCTCGCCGCCGCTCAGGGTG
>ERZ761602.5468-NODE-5468-length-15034-cov-4.731224_pt1 | contig 15034 bp, 13 predicted proteins | sample MGYA00512165_ERZ761602 | MGnify/ENA primary metagenome ERZ761602 (study PRJEB28899, sample SAMN02445085) | bioreactor sludge metagenome | biome: EBPR sludge; isolation source: Thorneside wastewater treatment plant | place: Australia: Brisbane, Thorneside...
GGCAGGCGCCGCGATCGTTCAGGAAGCCGGCGTCCCCGGCGGCGGCGCGGTCGTCTATGCCGATACCGGCGGCGGTCCGGGAACGATGGTGGAGATCCTGAAGCCTGCGCCGGGCGGCCGCGCGTTCTTTTCCTTCATGCGCGAGGCCCATCGCGGCTGGGACGGGACCAATCCGGTCAGGAGGCTGGGATGAGCGGACGTCTGGCGGGCAAGGTCGCCCTCGTCACCGGGGCCGCGTCCGGCATCGGCGCGGCCTGCGCCCGCCTCTTCGCCGCCGAGGGCGCGCGGGTCGTCGTCACCGACGTCCAGGACGAGAAGGGGCGCGCCGTCGCGGCGGCGATCGGCGGCCTCTACGTGACCCACGATGTCGCGCGCGAGGAGGCCTGGACGGCGGCGGTCGCCGCGGCGCTTGCCGCCTACGGACGGCTCGACGTCCTCGTCAACAATGCCGGGATCTTCATCCCCCAGACGATCGAGGACTGCGACCTCGCGGTCTGGAACAAGGTGCTGGGCGTCAACCTCACCGGCACGATGCTCGGCTGCAAGCACGCCGTCCGCGCGATGAAGGCCAATCCCGGGGGACCTGCGGGCTCGATCGTCAACGTCTCCTCGATCACCGGCTATATCGGCCTTGCCTCGGCCGCCGCCTATACCGCCTCGAAGGGCGGCGTGCGGCTGCTCACCAAGTCGGTCGCGGTTCATTGCGCGCGGGCTTACCGGACCATCCGCTGCAATTCGCTCCATCCCGGCACCATCGACACGCCGATGAACCAGGCGGCCTTCGACGCCAGCGGCGATCCTGAAGGCATGCGCGCCCTCTTCGACACGATGCAGCCGGTCGGACGCATGGCCAGCGCCGCCGAGATGGCGGCCTGCGCGCTCTTTCTCGCCTCCGACGAGTCCAGCTTCGTCACCGGCGCCGAACTTCTCGCCGATGGCGGCTGGCTCGCCGCTGGCGGCCCGCTCTGAGACAACGAAGGACGACATGACCCTGAACAACCGCCAATGGCTCATCAACGGCCGCCCCCTCGGGCGCGGCCTCGTCGACGACGATTTCAGGTTCGTGGAGTCGCCGGTGCGCCCGCCCGGCGAGGCCGAGGTGCTGGTCCGCGTCCTGACGCTGGGCTTCGATCCCGCCCAGAAGGGCTGGATGGAGAATATCGGCGGCTACGTGGCGCCCACCGAGATCGGCGAGGTGATGCGCGGCTCGGGGGTCGGCGAGGTGCTGGAATCGAACGATCCCGCCTTCAAGCCCGGCGACAAGGTCAGCGGCATGCTGCGCTGGCAGGACTATGCGACGCTGCCGGGCAAGGAGCTGCTCAAGCTCGCCGACGACGATCTCCTCACCGCCAATCTCGGCGCCCTCGGCACCACCGGCATGACCGCCTATTTCGGCCTCGCCAAGCACGGCCGGCCGTTCCCCGGCGACACGATGGTGGTGACCGGCGCGGCCGGCGCGACCGGCTCCGTGGTCGGCCAGATCGGGAAGATCGCCGGCTGCCGCGTCATCGGCATCGCCGGGGGGGCCGAGAAGTGCGCCTGGCTCAAGACGGTCTGCGGCTTCGACGAGGCGATCGACTACAAGGCGGAAAACGTGCGCGGCCGTATCCGCGAGCTCGCCCCCGGCGGCATCGACGTGCTGTGGGACAATGTCGGCGGCAAGCTGCTCAACGACCTGCTCGCCGAGATCGCCATGCATGCCCGCGTCGTCATCTGCGGCGGCATCAGCCGCTACGAGACCGGACAGCTTCCGGCCGGACCGGAGCACTATTTCAACCTGATCTTCAAGCGCGCCACGATGAGCGGCTTCATCGTGCTCGACTATATGAGCGAGTATCCGGTCGCCCGCCGGCGCATCGGCGCCTGGATCCGCTCCGGCCGGCTCAAATTCGCCGAGGATGTCCAGCACGGGCTGGAGAACGCGCCGCGCACCCTCATGCGCCTCTTCACCGGCGCCAATTTTGGCAAGCAATTGCTGAGGATCGCGTGATGGGCCCGCTCGCAGGAAAAGGCGCCGTCGTCCTCGGTGCGGCCGGGCGCGGCAATATGGGCCAGACCATCGCGGCGCGCCTCGCCGCGGAAGGCGCCCGCGTCGTCGTCGCGGGCCGCCGCATGGACGAACTCGGCCGCTTCGCCGGCGAGATCGGCGGCGTCGCGCTGCCCTGCGACATCACCAGCCGGGCCGAGGTCTTCGCCCTCGCCGCCGCGGCGCACGAGGCGCTCGGCCATATCGACATCGGCGTCAACGCCACCGGCTGGGGTCTGCTCAAGCCGTTCCTTGAGACCACCGAGGAAGAGCTGCGCGCCATGTGCGAGCTGCAGTTCATCGGTCCCTTCCACTTCCTCCAGGCGATGATCGGCGCGATGGATCGTGGCGGCTCGCTGATCCAGATCAGCTCGGCGACCGCCACCATCATGCTGAACGATCATGCCGCCTATATGGGGACCAAGGCGGGCATCGATCATGTCGCGCGCTGCGCCGCCAACGAGTTCGGCGGGCGCGGCATCCGCGTCAACTCCGTCTCGCCCGGCCTCACCGACACGCCGATGACCGCCGCCGCCAAGGCGACTCCGGGCCTCTTCGACGCCTTCGCGAAATCCTATCCGCTCGGCCGCATCGGCACGGCCGACGACATCGCCGCCGCGGTCGCCTGGCTGGCGCGCGACGAGTGCTTCATGACCGGCCAGAACCTCCAGGTGAACGGCGGGCTGACGCTGCGGCGCAATCCCGACCGCGACGAGATCGGCGCCGCCGTGATGGCCGCCATGGCGAAAGGCTGAGGAAGCGATGACGCACGACGCCGCCGATCGCGAGGCGATCCGAACCCTGCTCGAGGCCTATGCCGACGCCGTCTTCCGTCGCGACGCCGACGCCTGGAGCGCGACCTGGGCCGAGGATGCGGTCTGGACGCTGATGGGCACGCCCATCTCCGGACGGGCCGCCATCGCCGCAGCCTGGGTCCAGGCGATGGCCGGTTTTCCCTTCGCCGGCTTCTTCTGCCAGCTCGGCGCGCTGAGGATCGACGGCGACCGGGCGACCGGGCGCTCCTACACCAACGAGATTCTCCGCACCGCCGACGGCGCCGTGCGCCGTCTCGTCGGCGGCTACGAGGATCGCTATGTCAGGCAGGACGGCCGCTGGCTCTTCGCCGCCCGCTCATTCACCCCGCTGATGGAGCACTAGGCCATGCGCATCGTCATTTCCGGCGAAGTCGATTTCGATCCCGCTAGCCGCGCCGCGGCGCTCGCGGGCGCCAGGGCGCTTATCGACCAGGCGCTCGCCCAGAAGGGCTGCCGCCACTACGCCTGGACGCCCGATCCGTTCGACGCGGGCCGCATCCACGTCTTCGAGGAATGGGACAGCGCCGACGAACTCGCCGCCCATCTCGCCGGCCCCGCCTATGCCGGCATGATCGCCCATCTTTCGGGCTTCGGCATTCGCGGCGCCGTCACGCGCAAGTATCGCGTCGATCTCGTCGAGCCCGTCTACGGCCCCGACGGCAAGCCGACCGCGACCTTCCTCACCGCGCCGCGCGACTGAGGCTCGCCATGCCGGTCATACGCTACGGCGAGAAGCTCAACGTCCTCGTCGCCGCGAAGGGCCACCCCTATCTGCGCGATCCCTTCATGGCGATGTTCGACACGCTGCCCGGCATGGCCTGCACGCTGGTCGAACAGCCCGCCGCCGCGCAGCTGATGAATCCGGACGGCATGGCGCCCTATGACGCCCTCGTCCTCTACGACATGCCGGGCCTCGACTTCGCGGCCCCGGAACGCCCCGGTTACGTCGCGCCCGATGCCCGCTTCACGGCGGGCTTCCTGGCGCTGCTCGACCAGGGCAAGGGCATCGTCGCGCTGCACCATGCGATCGCCGGCTGGCCTGCATGGCCGCTCTATGCCGAACTTCTGGGCGGGGCGTTTCTCTATCGCCCCGGCATGCTGAAGGGCGTCCCGCGGCGCGACGGCGGCTATCGCCACGACGTCGCCTACGAGGCGGTCGCCGCCGCGCCCGGCCATCCGGTCCTCGCCGGCGTGCCGAAGCGTTTTGCTCTGACCGACGAACTCTATCTCTACGACGTCTTCGAGGACGAGGTGACGCCGCTCCTGCGCGCCGACTATTCCTTTGCGTGCGGGAATTTCTATTCCGCCGCCGCCGCCGTCGCCGGGCGGATGAACGACAATGCCGGCTGGACCCGACCGCCCGGCTCCGATCTCATCGGCTGGACCAGGCGCGCCGGCAACAGCAAGCTGGTCTATCTCCAGCCGGGCGACGGCCCCGCCGCCTATGCGAACCCGCATCTGCGCCGCCTTGTCGAAAATGCGATCCGCTTCGTCACGGCCGGAGGCCACGCCCCATGAGCGAACCCGAACGCCGCACCACGATCTGCCGCGCCTGCCACGCCCAGTGTTCGTTGGTCGTCGAGATGGCGGAGGGCCGTCCGGTCAAGCTCTACGGCGACAAGGACAATCCCGTTTACGCCGGCTTCTCCTGCATCAAGGGGCGCGAGCTGGCCGCCTATCATGCCAGCCCCTCGCGCCTGCTGGCGTCGCGCCGCCGCCGCGCCGATGGCGGTTTCGACGACATCTCCTCGGCCGCCATGATGGACGCCATCGCCGAAAAGGTCCGCCGCCTCGTCGCCGAGTACGGGCCGCGTTCGGTCGCGCTCTATATCGGCACGCATGGCTACAACAACTTTGCCAGCTCCGCCTTCGCCAACGCCTTCCTGACGGCGCTGGGCTCGCCGATGAAGTTCACGTCGGTCACCATCGACCAGCCGGGCAAGGCGATGTCCTTGATGCTTCACGGCCCGTGGCTGGCCGGCGTGCCGGCGATGGAGCACTGGGACGTCCTCACGCTCGTCGGCACCAATCCGATCGTCTCGATGAACGGCGGCCTCGGCATGAACCCGGCGCGGCGGCTGCACCAGGCGCGCCAGCGCGGCATGAAGCTCGTCGTCATCGACCCGCGCCGCACCGACTGCGCCGAGCTCGCCGACATCCACCTCGCCGTGAAGCCGGGTGAGGATGTGCCGGTCCTCGCCGCCATCGCGCGCGAGATCGTCCGCTCCAATCGCTGCGACCGGCTGTTCGTCGAGGCCGAGGCGGACGGCTTCGAGGCGCTGCGCGCTGCCGTCGATCCCTTCACGCCCGAAGTCGCCGCCGCCCTCGCCGGCGTCGACGCCGACGACATCCGCGCCGCCGCCCGCCTCATCGGCGAGGCGAAGCGCGGCGCCTTCTCGGCCGGCACCGGCGTCAACATGTCGGGCCGCGGCAATCTGGTGGAGTATCTTCTCAAGACGCTGACCACCCTGAAGGGCTTTTGGCGGCGGGCGGGCGAGGAGATCGCCAATCCCGGCGTGCTCATCAATCCGTTCCCGGCGCTCGCCGCCTCGCCCGGCCCGTCGAAGGCCTGGGACCTCGGCGAGCGGCTGCGCGTGCGCGGTCTTGCGCAATGCGCCGCCGGATTGCCGACGGCCGGGCTGGCGGAGGAGATCCTTCTCCCGGGCGAGGGCCAGGTGAAGGCGCTCTTCGTGCTCGGCGGCAACCCGGTGCTCGCCTGGCCCGACCAGATCAGGACGGTCGAGGCGATGAAGGCGCTCGATCTGCTCGTCACCTTCGACCCCCACATGTCGGCGACGGCGAAGCTGGCGCACTTCGTCGTCGCGCCGAAGATGCCGCTCGAGGTCTGCTCGCCCACCGCGCTCAACGAGATGATCGGCAATTTCGGCCCCGGCTGGGGCTACGAGCAGCCTTACGCGCAATGGTCCGAACCGCTTATCGCGCCGCCGCCGGGCTCCGACATGCTGGAGGAGTGGCAGGTCTTCCACGGTCTCGCCGAACGCCTCGGCCTGACGCTCGCCATTCCCTCCAGCGCCATCCTCGATCCGAAGGCCGCCGCCGCCGCCGCCTGCGATGTTGCGCCCGGCGCGCCGCTCTCCCCGCACGACGTCTGGCGGATGCTGCTCAAGGGCTCGCCCGTGCCCTTCGACGAAGTCGTCACGGCCGAGGACGGCAGGATCTTCGACCGCCCCAAAGTGGTGGTCCAGCCGAGGCCGCCCGGCTGGGCCGGCCGCCTCGACATCGGCGCACCGGAGATGATCGACGAACTCGCGTCCATCGCCGCTGGCGGTGACGGCGCGGCGGACGGCTATCCCTACCGCGTCATCTCGCGGCGGATGCGCGACGTCCTCAATTCCTGCTGGCACGAGAACGACAAGCTCAAGCGCCAGTTCGCCACCAACCCCGCCTTCATGAACCCGGCCGACATGGCGGCGCTGGGACTCGGGGCGGGCGACATCGTCGAGATCGAAAGCGTGCGCGCCGCCATACGCGGCGTCGTCGAGCCGGCCCCCGACGTCCGGCCGGGCTGCGTGGCGATGACCCATGCCTGGGGCGCCGCCCCCGGCGAGGACGACGACCCGCGCATAGCCGGCGCCAATACCGGCCGACTGACTGCGGTGGACCGCGACTTCGATCGATGGTCCGGCATCCCGCGTATGAGCGCCATTCCGGTCCGCCTGCGGCGGATCGGGAGCGTCTGACCCTCGGCGGACGCCTGCGGGCGTCTCAGTTCACCCGGCGGTCGATCCCCTGCCAGTACGGTTCGCGCAGCTCGCGGCGCAGGATCTTGCCCGACGGATTGCGCGGCAGCGCCTCGATGAAGTCGATGCTCTTGGGCGCCTTGTAGGCGGCGATGCGTTCGCGGGCATAGGCGATGATCTCGGCGGGCGAGGGCGAGCGGCCCTTTTTGGGCGCGACCACGGCCTTCACCGCCTCGCCCCATTTCTCGTCGGGCACGCCGATCACCGCCACCTCCTCGACGTCCGGGTGGCCGAAGATCGCGTTCTCGACTTCCGCCGGATAGACGTTCTCGCCGCCGGTGATGATCATGTCCTTCACCCGGTCGTGGATGTAGACATAGCCGTCCTCGTCCAGATAGCCGGCGTCGCCCGTCCGCAGCCAGCCCTCCGTGTCGATCGTCTTGGCGGTCGCCTCGGCGAGGTTCCAGTAGCCCTTCATGTTGGCGAGCGAGCGCGTCGCGATCTCGCCCACCTCGTGCGGCTTCAACCGGTTGCCGGCCTCGTCCAGGATTGCGATCTCGACGCCGGGCAGCGGCTTGCCGGCCGAACGCATGCGCGGCGAACCTTCCGGCACATGGTCTTCGGGCGGCAGGGCGACGATCGTGCCGGTCGTCTCGGTCATGCCGTACATCTGCACGAAGCCGCAGCCGAACACCTCCATGCACTCCTTCAGCAGCTCCAGCGGAATGGGCGAGGCGCCGTAGAGCAGGTATTTCATGCACGACCAGTCGATCTCGCGCGCGCGCGGATGGCGAACCACGATCTGCATCGCCGCCGGCACCATGAAGATCTTCGAGATGCGCTCCTGCTCGATGAAGTCGAGCACCGCGAGGGGCGAGAACTCGCGCGCCACCACGCCCTTGGCGCCGTTGTAGAGGCCCATGATGCCCCAGCCGGCGCCGCCGATGTGGAAATTCGGCATCGCGACCAGGCTGACGTCGTCGCTCGTCCAGCTGTTCCAGGCGGCGGGCGGGCCGAACTGGCCGCCGCGCATGCCCAGAAGATTGGCGTTGGTCAGCATCGCGCCCTTGGGCCGCCCGGTCGTGCCCGAGGTGTAGAGCTGCAGCGCCACGTCGTCCCAGCCGATGGGAAGATGGGGGTCGGCGTCGCCGGACGCGTCGCGCCAGGCCTCGAAGCCCGGCCAGCCGTTCCAGGGCCCTTCCATCGCGACGAAGCGCGTGCCGGGCGCCAGCTCGCCGGCGAGGCCGGCGACCTGCTCCAGGAACTCGACGCCGACGAAGACGATCTTCGCCGCCGCGTCGCGCAGGATGTAGACGATCTCCGGACCGGCCAGCCGCCAGTTCACCGGCGTCATCACGACGCCCGCCTTGTTCGCGCCGAAGATCAGCTCGAAGAACCAGTCGCTGTTCTTGCCGACATAGGCGATGCGGTCGCCGGGCTTCAGGCCCTCGGCGATCATCGCGTTGGCGATCCGGTTCGCGTGCCGGTCGAACGCGGCGTAGCTCGTGATGCGGCCCTCGAAGACGAAGGCCGGCGCCGCGCCGCGCGCCGCCGCCTGCTGCCGGGCGACGTCGCCCAGCGTCCTCACCGTATCGGGATCGACCAACTCAACCTCCCTCGCGCCCGTCTGTTGCGGGCTCAAAAAACAATCGTGTCTGACGGTATTTCCATAGCCGAGCCGGCTCGCCCTGTCATCGCGGGATTGGCCGCGCGGCAGATCTTGATGAACCTGAAAAAAGTCCTATCTCGGGCGGGCGGCTGCAAGGGCAGGGGAGGTGTCTCGGCGCGACGTTCGAATGGAGGCCGGCAAAGAGGCCCCCCGCATGTCCGACGTTCGAATACCGCCCGGAGCGGCGCAAATCCGCCCATCGACGTTCGAATGCGCCGAAAAGTCGGAAAAAAGTCAGGCGTGACTTTTTCTTGGGCTCCGCTATCGTCGGCGCCAGAAGCGCCCCGAGGCGCCGGTGGAAGGGAGTGGCGTGCATGAAGCCGATCGCCGAAGGCCTGTTCCGGATGACTGAGGCGGGCCCCCGCCTCATCGGCGGCCGCCGCAAGCGCGACGGAAAGATCGTTTTCCCGTTGCCCGCCGGCGCCGAGGCTGCCCAGTTCGATCCCGTCGAGCTGAAGGATCGCGGCACGTTGTGGTCCTTCACCGTCCAGCGCTTCCGCCCCAAATCCCCGCCTTACGCCGGCGACGACGACGAGCGCAGCTTCAGGCCCTTTGCGCTCGGCTATGTCGAGCTGCCCGGCGAGGTCATCGTCGAGACCCGCATCGAGACCGACGATTTCGCGGCCCTCAGGATCGGCCAGCCCATGGCCTTGACCCTGCAGCCCTTCGGCAAGGGCGGCGACACCGTCACCTATGCTTTCAAACCCGCCTGAGGTTCCCATGACAGATGTCCACATCGTCGGCGCCGGCATCCATCCCTTCGGCCGTCATGACGACCTGACCGGGCTCGACCAGGGCGTCTTCGCGCTGCGCGAGGCGCTGGCCGATGCCGCCATCGGCTGGGAAGACGTCCAGTTCGCGTTCGGCGGCTCTTCGGCCGCCGGCAATGCCGATGCGCTGCTGCCCCGCCTCGGGCTCACCGGCGTGCAGTTCATCAACGTCGCCAACGGTTGCGCCACCGGCGGCTCGGCCCTGCTGGCGGGCTACTGGGCGATCAAGTCGGGCGAGTTCGACCTCGGGGTCGTCGTCGGCTTCGACAAGCATCCGCGCGGCGCCTTCAATCCCGAGCCCGCCGCCTGGGGCCTGCCCGAGTGGTACGGCGAGACTGGCCTGATGCTCACCACGCAGTTCTTCGGCAACAAGATCGCGCGCTACATGGGGCTCCACGGCATTACCCCGATGACGCTCGCCCGCGTCGCCGAGAAGGCCTTCGAGAACGGCGCGCGCACGCCCCACTCCTGGCGCAAGCAGCCGGTCGACGCCGCCACCATCCTCAGTGCCCAGATGGTCTCCGATCCGCTGACCAAGTTCATGTTCTGCTCGCCCGCCGAAGGCGGCGCGGCGCTGATCCTCGCCTCCGAACGGAAGATGCGCGCCCTCGGGCTTGCCGGTCCCAGGATCCGGGGCGCTGCGGTCCGCAGCCGCATGGAAGGCTCGTTCGAGGTCTTCGCCCCCTCGCTCGACATCGTGCGTGGTCCCTCGCCGACCCAGATCGCCTCGAAGGCGGCCTACGAGATGGCCGGCGTCGCGCCGGACGACATCGACGTCGCCCAGATCCAGGACACCGAGAGCGGCGCCGAGATCATGCACATGGCCGAGAACGGCCTCTGCGCCGACGGCGCGCAGGAAGCGATGCTACGCGACGGCGAGACGCGGCTGGGCGGGCGGCTGCCCATCAACACAGATGGCGGTTGCCTCGCCTGTGGCGAGCCGATAGGCGCATCCGGCCTGCGCCAGGTCTACGAGAACGTCCAGCAGCTGCGCGGCCGCGCCGCCGGCCGTCAGGTCGAGACGGCGCGGATCGGCTATACTCAGGTCTATGGTGCGCCGGGCCTCTCGGCCGTCACCATCCTGGAGGCCTGACGCGTGACGGACGACATTTTGCTGATCGACGATCCGGCGCCCCATGTCCGCCGCCTCACGCTGAACCGCCCCGAAAAGCGCAACGCGCTGTCGAACGCTCTGCGCGCCCGCCTCTTCGAGGCGCTCGAGGCCGCCGACCGCGACCCCGAGGTGCGCGTCGTCATCCTGCGCGGCGCGGGTGCCTGCTTCTCGTCGGGCTACGATCTGTCGCGCGATGCGCCGCGCGAACTGCCCTTCCACACGGCCGCGGGCGCCGGCCAGTGGGCCCGCCATGTCGTCGAGGGCGCCTTCCGTATCTGGGATCTGGCGACGCCGGTGATCGCCGAGGTCCATGGCTGGTGTCTGGCGGGGGGCTCTGAACTCGCCACCGCCTGCGATCTTGTCTATGTCGCCGAGGACGCGCAGATCGGCTACCCGCCGGTGCGCATGATGAGCCCGCCCGACAACCAGTTCCATGCTTGGCTCTGCGGCCTGCGTCCGGCGATGGAGATGATGCTGACCGGCGACGCCATCGACGGCATCGAGGCGGTACGGGTCGGCTTCGCCAATCGCGCCTTCCCGGCTGCCGCGCTGGAGGCCGAGGTCCTCAGGATTGCCGGCCGCATCGCCCGCATCGCGCCGGACGTGCAGCAGATGAACAAGCGCTCGGTCCATCGCGCGATGGAGATCATGGGCCTGCGCGCAGCGATCCGCGCGGGCACGGAAATCCAAGCCCTAGCGCTGACCACCGAAAGCTCGCGGGCGACCTTTGCGAAGGTGCGCGAGAATGTCGCCGAGGGCCTCAGCGCCCGCGACAAGGCGTTCGGCGACTACCGCACCAAAGGGCAGGATTGAGAGCCCCAGCGTCAGCCGCCGTAGACCGCCTCGACCGGGCGGCGCAACGAATAGGGCAGGGCCGCGCCTCGGCCGATCCGCAGCACGAGATCGGGCCGCCGCGCGCCGAGCCCGGCCCACGCGGCGAACTGGCCGCGCAGCGCCGCCACCTCGACCGGCTGGTTGATATAGGACGTCTTCAGGCCCATCGCCGTCGCTGCGAGCTGCAGGCGCTGCACGGCGCGCCCGGCCTGCACCCAGCCGGCCGGGTCGTCGGTTGCCGCCGAGAGGACCGCGATGGCCGCCGAGCCGTCGATCTGCGTGCGGTACTTCTCGGTTTCGCCGTCCAACGTGAAGACCGACGAGAAGATGAGGCTGCCCAGCGCCTCGGGCAGAGCGGGATTGCCGGAGGCGACGCCGAACAGGCCGTCGCCGGTACGCAGCGCCTCGCCGTAGCCGAAGCGGATCCACTGCCTGAGCTCGGCGACGAACGCTGCATCGGCCATCTGCCGCGTATTGCCCTCGATGACGTAGTCGCGCACCGCCGCGATCGCAGGGCGGTCGGTGAACAGCCTCACGACGACGCCCTCGACGCCGCCGCCCAGCGGCGTCTCCTCCAGCAGCCGCTGCTCCTCGGCGCTCAGCGTACTGCCGTCGAACGGCCCGCGCGTCGACTGGCGATGCGGGATGGCGTCGAACAGCCAGTCGGTGGCGGGTTTCGCCGGCTCCAGCGCGACGCGGATGGCGCCGTCCGCGAAGCGCGGCACCAGCCGCAGTCCGGCCGCCTGTCCGGCCAGCAGCATATTCTCCAACGCGCAGCCGAGACTGGCGTAGAGGTGATGATCATCCGGATCGACCGCCGGCGTCCGCCGCGCGCCATCGGGCGTGATCGCCAGGTCGCCGTTGTCCCAGCCGAAGCGCCAGGCTTGCGTGTTGTGGCTGTTCGCCGCGAGCGTCGCATAGCGGACGATCTCCGCCCACAGCCTGTCGCCGGCGTTCTCGGGATCGAAGACCGTCCTCAGCGAGCGTGCCCGCGCTTCGTAGTCGCCGGCGCTGCCGCGGGCGACATGGAACCACAGCCCGCCGCCGCCCGCTGCAAGGGCGCTGGCGCCGAGCGCGCCGATCAGAACGCTTCGTCTTGTCGCCATCGCGCTCTCCGCACGGCGGCACCGGGGCCTTGGGCAGCATGCGCCACGGTCTCCGGATCGCCGCCGCCGGTCAGGCGGGGCTGCACCGCCACCCGATCCTCGTCTGCGAGGGAAGCGAATTCAAGGCCCGAGCTTGGCCTCGATTGCGCGCACGATCCTCATGAACTCCTTCGCGGCGGGCGAGAGCGCACGGCCCTTGCGCCAGAGGAAGCCGAGCCGATCGTGAAGCTCGGCATCGACGGGCGTCAGAATGCGCAGCCGTCCGGCCGCAACATCATCCTTGATGAGAACGAGAGGTGCTGCCGAAATGGCATCGCTGCGCCCGACGATTTGCTTGATGGTTTCGAGTGTCGAGGCCTGCAACCGCGGCTTCACCTGGCCCTTGGCGCCGGCCACCTTGCCGAACGCACCCTCGGCACCGTCGCGGAAGGGAAGGTCCTCCACGACTGTGCCGGGCGCGACCCAGGGGTAGCTGGTCAGTTCCTCGAACGTGACCGTCTCGCGGCCGGCCATAGGATGGCCTGGCCGGCAGAAGACCTCCTTGCGGCTTCTCCGGACCTCCTCGGTCTCCAGATTCGGGCTTTCGCACGCCGACTTGATCGAGGCGAAACCCAGGTCGCAGCGTTGCGCCAGAACATCCGCCTCGACCTCCTCCCAGGACTTGACGCTGATCGAACACCGGATCGCCGGAAAGGCCGCCGAGAACTCGGCCATCGCCTCAAGGCCCGAAGTCTCTGCGGCGTGGACGCCGGTGCTGACGACCAGTTCGGGCGTCGTCTCGCGTTTGGCCTGGTCGATTTCGCGCCTGATTTCGGCGAACCCCGTGATGATCTCCTCGCTGCGCGCCAATACGATCTCGCCGAACGCCGTCGGCCGGATGGGCGAGGCGCGGTCGAACAGCTTCACACCCAGCTCCCGCTCCACGTACAGCAGGCCCTTGGTGAGACCCGGCTGCGAAATCCCGAGCGATTCTGCGGCACGGCCGAAATGGCGATGCTTGGCCAGTGCTGCGATCATTTCGAGGTGGTGGACTGAATGCACGATGGACCTCACCTGGACTGGCGTTCCAGCTGGCAGGACGATGGATACTCTACTGGCTCCCGAGCCGAAAGCGGGTAGGCATACTCTGCTCTGGATGCGATGCCAGTCACCGGCAGGCTCCCTAGATGGCGGGGGCGTCCGGCGTCTGCGCCGCCGCAACGTTGCGCTCCCCGCGCAGCGCCACGTAGATGGCCGGAATGACCAGCACGGTCAGCAGGGTCGACGACGCCAGGCCGAAGAGCAGCGAAATCGCAAGACCCTGGAAGATCGGGTCGAGCAGGATCGTCGCCGCCCCGATCATTGCCGCGATGGCGGTGAGCAGGATCGGCTTGAACCGCACCGCACCGGCCTCCAGCAGGATGTCGCGCAGCGACGCCCCCTCGTGCCCGCTATGCCGGATGAAGTCGACCAGCAGGATCGAGTTGCGCACGATGATGCCGGCGAGCGCGATGAAGCCGATCATCGATGTCGCGGTGAAGGCGGCGCCCAGCAGCCAGTGCCCGATCATGATTCCGATCAACGTCAGCGGAATCGGCGTCAGGATGACCAGCGGCAGGCGGAACGAGCCGAACTGCGCCACGACGAGCACATAGATCCCGAGGATCGCCACCATGAACGCCGCGCCCATGTCGCGGAAGGTCACATAGGTGATCTCCCACTCGCCGTCCCACAGGAGGCTTGCCTTCGTTTCGTCGTCCGGCTGGCCGTAGATGAGGATCTCCGGCTTGGGCAGACTGCCCCAGTCGTGAGCATGCACCGCGTCGGCAACATCCATCATGCCGTAGATCGGCGCCTCGAACGCGCCGGCGAGCTCTGCCGTCACCATCTCGGCGAAGCGTCCGTCGCGCCGGAAGATGGGGTAGGAGCCGTCCTCCACGCTCACCGTCACGACGTCGCCCAGCTCGACCACGCCGCGCGTCCCCGGAATCGTGTCGGCCGGCACCGGCGTCGCCGCCATGGCCTCGTTCCAGCTGAGCCCCGAGCGCGGCAGGCGGATGGCGATCTCGATCGGATCGCGCCCCTCGCCGCGATGCGAGTAGCCGACCGGCACGCCGTCCAGAAGCGCGCGCACCGTGCTGTAGACGTCGCTCTGCCGCACGCCGAGAAATTCGATCTGGTCCTGGTCGATGGCGATCCTCAGGCGCGGGCGGGGGGTGCCGAAGGAGTCGTCGATGTCCACCACATAGGGAACGCTTTCAAAGAGTTGGCGCGTTTCGGCAGCGACGGCACGGCGGGTTTCAGCGTCGGGTCCATAGATTTCCGCCAGCAGCGTCGCGAGAACCGGCGGCCCCGGCGGCACCTCCACGACCTTGATTGCCGTTCCCTCGGGCGCCGGGAGGCCTTTCAGCCGCTCGCGCAGGTCGAGCGCCACGGCGTGGCTCTCGCGGTCGCGGTCGGATTTCGGCAGCAGATTGACCTGGAGATCGCCCTGCTCGGGACGCGAGCGCAGATAGGAATGGCGCACGAGGCCGTTGAAATTGAACGGCGAGGCGGTGCCGGCATAGGCCTGGATCGAGACGATCTCGGGCAGGGACTGCGTCCGCTCCGCCGCCGCGAACAGCACCCGCTCGGTGTCCTCAAGGCTCGCCCCCTCGGGCAGATCGACGACGACCTGAAGCTCGGACTTGTTGTCGAAGGGCAGCAGCTTGACCGTCACCGAGGCCGTCGCGAAGAGCCCGAGCGAGAGGATGGTCGCCGCACCCACGGCCAGGAGGAAAATCCAGGCGCTGCGCCGCGACGCCAGAACCGGCGAGGCGACCCGCCGGTAGAGCCGGCCGAGCGCGCCGCCATCGTGGTGGCTCGCGTGTCCAGTCCCCGCGCTCTCGCGCGGCGCAAGCTTCAGCATCAGCCAGGGCGCGATCGCCATCGCGACGAAGAACGAGAAGATCATCGCCGCCGAGGCGTTGGCCGGAATGGGCGCCATGTAGGGGCCCATCAGCCCCGACACGAAGAGCATC
>ERZ761602.5471-NODE-5471-length-15022-cov-5.933587_pt1 | contig 15022 bp, 11 predicted proteins | sample MGYA00512165_ERZ761602 | MGnify/ENA primary metagenome ERZ761602 (study PRJEB28899, sample SAMN02445085) | bioreactor sludge metagenome | biome: EBPR sludge; isolation source: Thorneside wastewater treatment plant | place: Australia: Brisbane, Thorneside...
GCTTGTGCCCGGCATCGGGGAGGTCGGTGAGCGCAGCGAACCGGGTGGGGTTCTTGTCTGGGTGGTGGGTCAGACTTCAGACCCCCTCCGTCCCGCCAGAGCGGGCCACCTCCCCCGATGCGGCGCACAATCATCGCCGAATCAGGGGAGGATCTCTCGTGAGTGTTTGGAGATACCTCCCTGATTCCGGGATGGCTTGTGCCCGGCATCGGGGAGGTCGGTGAGCGCAGCGAACCGGGTGGGGTTCTTCCGGTTCCGAGAGTTCAGACCCCCTCCGTCCCGCCAGAGCGGGCCACCTTCCGGCCTTCGGGCCACGAGCCGGGGGCGCGAGTAAACTGCTCCGCGATGAAGGTGTTGGTTGCAGACAAGTTCGAGCAGAGCGGATTGGATGGCCTGAAGGCGCTGGGGACGCACGTCCTCTATGAACCGGACCTGAAGGATGAGAGTCTCACCGACCGGATTCGTGAGAGCGGGGCCGACATCCTGATCGTCCGGTCGACGAAGGTCACCGAGCCGATGCTCGCGGCGGGCCGCCTGAGCCTCATCGTTCGGGCCGGTGCCGGCTACAACACGATCGATATCGCGGGAGCGAGTGCGCGCGGCATCTACGTCACGAACTGCCCGGGCAAGAACAGCCACGCCGTCGCCGAGCTCGCGTTCGCCCTGATCCTTGCCCTCGATCGCCATATCGCCGACAACGTGGCCGAACTCCGAGCGGGAAAGTGGAACAAGAAGGCGTTCAGCAAGGCCCGCGGGCTCTACGGGCGGACCCTTGGCCTTGTCGGCATGGGCAACATCGGCCAGGACATGGTCACTCGAGCCAAGGCGTTCGGCATGAACGTCGTCGCCTACAGCCGCTGGATGACACCCGAGGTTGCCGCGGCCCTCGGCATCGGTCGCGCCCAGACCTTGGTCGAACTCGCGAAGCTCTCCGACTTCGTGTCCGTCCACGTCTCCCTCACACCGGAGACGAAAGGCATGCTCGGTCGAGAGTTCTTTGAGGCGATGCGTCCGGGAACGGCGTTCGTCAACACCAGCCGGGCCGAAGTCGTCGATCAAGGTGCGCTCGAAGCGGCCGTGGAATCCGGCCGCGTCGTGGCCGGGCTCGACGTCTTCGAAGGCGAGCCGAGCGGAGGCGAGGGGACGTACGAGGGACCGTTGCGAACCCTGTCCGGCGTCTATTGCACCCACCACATCGGTGCCTCGACCGACGAGGCCCAAGAAGCGGTAGCGGCGGAAACCGTCCGGATCGTCCGGGAATACAAGCAGACGGGTACCGCTCCCAACGTGGTCAACGTCGCCAAAGGGGGGAACGCGACCCACCTCCTCGTGGTCCGGCATCTCGACCGGGTCGGCGTTCTCGCCCACATTCTCGCCGTCCTGAAGGACGAGGGCGTCAACGTCCAGGAAATGGAAAACATCGTCCTCGGGGTCGCCCAAGCCGCGATCGCGCAGGTGGCGGTCGATCGCGCGCCGTCGGAAGCCGCCCTTCTCCGGATGAAAGAGAACGAGAACGTCTTCGACGCCGGCGTCTTCCCGATCGAGCGCTGAGCACTCCGCTCAGCGCTTGAACTTGCGCAGCAGTTCGGTTCGCCCGAGGACGAGCGTGATCGGGCGGCCGTGAGGGCAGAGGTAGGGGTTCTCGGTCGCGGCGAGATCGACGAGCAGCTTCTCCATCTCGACCGGGGTCATCGGATCGCCGGCTTTGATCGCCATCTTGCACGACGCCATGATCCAGATCGACTCCCTCGCCGGCGTCACGCAACCTGAGCCGAGCCCGTCGGCGAGTTCTTCGGCGAGATCGCGCAGAACACCGAGCGCGTTTTTCGAACGGAGAGCGGCGGGGATCGCGCGAACGAGAAAGCTCTCGCCGCCGAACGCCTCCAGTTCGTAGCCGACCTCACGCACTTCGTCGAGACGCTCGGCAAGCACCGCCGCGGCTCGCCGGTCAAGCGCGATCGTCTCCGGGGTGAGGAGCGACTGTCGTTCGACCTGGGCACGTCCTCGCTGATCCCGGAGCATCTCGAAGAGGACCCGTTCGTGGGCGACGTGCTGGTCCACGATGAGGAGGCCACGCCGATTTTCGGCGAGGATGAACGTGCTCATCAGCTGGCCGATGATACGGAGGCCGTCGAGGAGATCGCCGCCGCTGAAGCCGGCCTCGGCCCCCCGCTCGATGCCGGCCGGACCATCGATGTCGGCCCCCGCGATCGTCGCGAGCAGCGGTGCCTGCGCTTCCAGGGCCGACGCATAGACACAGCCCCTTCCTGCCCGATCGGCATAAGCTTGGTCTGAGCGTCCCGACGGACCCACGGTCCCTCCTCCGGGAGCTCCGAAAGTACCGGCCGATTCCCGGGAGACATCGAAGAGCGCCCGCGGCTCCCGGGCGAACATCTCGCTCGTCGCGCGTCCGACCGTCGCCAAGGCGACTTGGCTCGAAACAAGCTCTTCCGCGCTCGGCACCATCCCGTGCGCCATCAACCCGGACTTGATCGCGTGCCGCACCGCATCGAATGCTTGGCCCTCACTCTGGAATCGCACCTCGCTCTTCGTCGGAGAGACGTTCATGTCGACCCTCACCGGATCGATATCGAGGAGGAGCACCGCGATCGGGTAGCGCCGTTCGGGCGTAAGCGACCGATACGCCTGATCGATCGCAGCCCCGAGCGCGCGCGAGCGGATCGGACGGCCGTTCACGAAAATCCACTGAAACGCCCTCGTGGGCTTCGTCAAATGGGGCGGACTGACGAACCCCCGAACCCGGACGCCGCCGGCGACGCTATCGATCTCGGCGAGCGCCTTCGCGACCTCTCGACCCCAAATCGCGGCGATCGCCGCGAGGAGATCCCCATCCCCGGAACTCGAAAACAGCGTCTGGCCCTGGTGTCTCAAGGCGATCGCGACTTGAGGGTAGGCGAGAACATAACGGGACACCGTGTCGACGCACGCCGACAGCTCGGTCGCATCGCTCTTGAGGAACTTGAGCCGGGCCGGGGTGTTGAAGAACAGGTCCTCCACCACGATCTCGGTTCCTTTCGGGCCCGCCTCATGGCCGCCCGAACGAATACGCCCACCCTCGATCTCGAGCAGGACCCGAAGGCCGTCTTCCGTCCCGGTCGAGAGCCGCATCCGCGCCACCGACGCGATCGAAGGAAGCGCCTCCCCGCGGAATCCGAGCGTCTCGACGCGCTGGAGGTCGCCGACCGATCCGATCTTCGATGTCGCATGGCGCTGAAGCGCGGTTTCCGCATCGACCGCGACCATCCCGCACCCGTTGTCGACGATCCGAATCTTGCGCCGTCCCTGGTCGACGAGTTCGATCTCGATGCGAGTGGCGCCTGCGTCGAGCGCGTTCTCGAGGAGCTCCTTGACCACCGAAGCCGGGCGCTCGACGACCTCCCCCGCCGCAATCTGGTTGACGGTATGGGGGTCCAAGAGCCGGACGCGTCGAGGAAGCGCGCTCGCAATCATCTTCTATGGAATCGTCCACCCTCCGAAAAGTACAGACGGTGCCGACAATCCTAGTGTAGCGGATCACGGAACTCTTCCCGGTTCGCCGCGCGCGCAACCATCATGTTCGTCATCATTGGAATCGTGCTCGTCATGGGGGCCGTCATCGGCGGCTACATCAATCACGGTGGGAACATCGGCGTTCTCATCCAGGTCAACGAGTTCATCATCCTCGGTGGAGCCGCGATCGGATCGATGATCGCCGCCAACGGCATGAAGGGGTTCCAGGGCGTCATCAAGGCCGTGATGGGCTTGCTCAAGCCCGACCCCAACACCAAGGAGGCGTATCTCGACCTCCTGAAAATGATGTTTCAGCTCTTCAACGTCGCACGAAAAGAGGGGCTCCTCGGACTCGAAAAGCACATCGAGAACCCTGAGGAAAGCGAAATCATCAAGAAGTACCCGCAGTTCCTGGCCAACCACCACGCCTGCGCGTTCTTCTGCGATACGATGAAAGTCATTCTGACCGGCGCGGTCGGGCCCCATGATCTCTCCGAGATGATGGAACTCGACCTCGAGACGTCCCATGCCGAGCAGCGGGTCCCGATCGACGCCGTCCAGACTGTAGGCGATGCGATGCCCGGATTCGGGATCGTCGCCGCGGTCCTTGGCGTCATCATCACGATGGGCAAGATCGGCGGCGAAGCCGCCGAGATCGGCCACAGCGTCGCGGCCGCGCTCGTGGGGACCTTCCTCGGCATCCTCCTCGCCTACGGTGTCTTCGGTCCGATGGCCCGGTCGATGGACCTTCGCATGAAGTCGGACGAGCAATACATGAACTGCATCCGCTTCGCGCTCTTCAGCTTCGCGCGCGGCGAATCGCCGATCACGTGCGTCGAGTTCGCCCGGCGCAACATCGAGCCCGCCGTTCGGCCCGGCTTCGCCGAGATGGAGAAGGCCGTGAAGGAGAAGGACGCCGCGGCGGCCTAAGCAATCACGATGGCCGACGGCACCCCGATCATCATCAAGAAGAAGAAAGCCCACGGCGGACACGGCCATCATGGCGGCTCGTGGAAGGTCGCCTACGCCGACTTCGTGACCGCGATGATGGCCTTCTTTATGGTCATGTGGATCATGGGCCTTTCCGAGGACACCCGCAACATCGTCCAAGGCTACTTCAATGACCCGAGCGGCTTCATCAAAGCTCAACCGCGCTCGAAGAACATCATCAACGCGGGGATGGCCGGATCGGCAAGCGGAAAGAAACACCAGGACGCCGAGAAGCAAGCGTCCGCCGCGGCCCAGGCCGAAGCAGAGATGCGCAAGCTCAAGCGCGAGATCGAAGGCGAACTCGAGAAGGCGGCCGCAGGCAAGGGCACCTCGTCGATCGACCTGAAGACGCTCCTTAAGGACGTCGAGATCACGGTCGATCCGGACGGTCTTCGCATCGACTTCATTGAAAAGAACGGAGAGGTGTTCTTCAAGATCGGCAGCGCTGAGATCCGCCCCGCCGCTCGCACACTCATCTCGAAAATCGCTCCGATTCTGGCCCGCTCCGGCCGGATGATGGTCTTCGATGGCCACACCGACTCGCGTCCTCTGAACCGACCGTCGTACAACAACATGGACCTCTCCACCGACCGCGCGGCGTCACTGCGTCGAACGATGGTGGCGTTCGGCGTGCGCCCGGCTCAGGTCCTGATGGAGCGCGGCCATGCCGACCGCCAGCTCCGCGACCCTTCCGATCCGTTGAGCTTTGTCAATCGCCGGGTCAGCGTGTTGTTGCCGTTCGATCCCGCCGCGACGGAAGGGGTCGGCAAACTGCCGCGCGAAGCGCTTCACGACAAGATTGAAGCCGCCTTCCGGAAGCCCGTCGAAGTCGCACCCCCTGTCCTCGATCGCGGTCAGGGTGGCCACTAGTCCGGCTTACGAGCCGAGAAATGGGCGAAAGCGACCGGGAGGCACTGGAAGGCGCGCCAATGCGAAGCGCCGAAGGCGTTGAGGCGGCTCGGGGCGCGCGCCTCGACCATCGCCCGATAAAAGGGTCCGGCCCCGAACGTCGGCGAGAGTCCCTCGACCTTGAGGTCGACGAACCCGGCACCGAGGAGAGCTCGGGCGATCGCCTCCGGTGTCGGAGTGCGTTGATGGTAGATCCGATCGAATTCGGCGAGCTCCAAGCGTTCACGACGCGTGATCGGGTCAGGCTTCCGGAACACATCCTTGATGTAGAACACGCCGCCCGGGCGGAGGACGCGGAACACCCCGCTGATCACCTCGTCGAGATTCACGGCATAACCGAGCGCTTCGAACGCGACCACGCGATCGAAGCGATCCGGACGATCAGGGAGCCGGTGGTAGTCGCCGACCTCGAAGGTGATTCGGTCGGCGACTCCGGCGTCGCGCGCGTACGCTCGGGCTGCTTCCGCCTGGACGGGGGAGAGGGTGATCCCGGTAACGTGGGTTCCTTCAACCCGGCGGGCGATTTCGACCGCCGGCCCCCCCGCGCCGCTGCCGAGGTCCAGCACCCGCTCACCCGCCTGGACCTCCGACGCCTGCACCAGCTGGGTCACGGTCGCGTCGACGCCGGTGTCGAGAAGGCCGGCCTGATACGTGTGACCCAACGATGCTACGATCGCGGGGGATGACGCATCGTAGTAGTTGCCGACCTCTTCCGGCGTCAACGGCTGCATCGCGATGAGGCTCGACCACGACTCTTGATCCAAGAGAGAGATAAGCGGGCGGTAGACCGTCCATTCGCAGGCACCGCTCGGCCGGATGCGCGCCTTCAGATATCGGTGGCCTGCTTCGGGCGGCGGGTTTCTCCAGAGGTCCTGACAGGCCTCGGGGATGCGCTCGTCGGCGACGTCCTCGAAGTCGACCACGACCGAGCCGCTCACGGCCGGGTCGAGGCTGACGAAAACCGGGCTTGTGGGTGCGAATCGGGCGAGCAGCGACTCATACCCCCGCCGCTGGTCGCTCGTGAGGAACTCCGAATGCTCCAACGCGGCGAGCAAGCCGGTCACGCCCTCGACGGCGATCCGGCAGGAAATCCGCGCCCGGGCCCGCTCGTCATCCCACTTCGCGATCAGCGCGAAAAGGCTATCGGGGCGGTCAAGGGCCGGGCCGAACGCAGGCTCGATGCGGTTGACCGGAGTCTCCGGTCCCCCGATCTGGCGTAAGCCCACTCGGAGCGTCGCGATCGGATGAACCAGGCTCGGGTCGACGGTCCAGTACTGCGAGGTGCCGACCACTTCTCCACCGACCAAGTTCAGTTTGGTCCAATGACGTGGATCGAGGTCGAAACGCTCCCTCATCCGGGTGTCGAGTTCGACGAGCGCTCGCGGCAGCGACGGCGCGAACACTTCGTACTCGAACCGATCGAATTGATAGAGGCTGAGGCCGACCCCATCCGGCCGCTCTGGCGACGCGCTGAGTTCGGCATGCGCGATCCAGTTCAGCCGATAGGCCGCCAGAGGCGGGATCAGCCAAGCAGATGCGCTTCCAACCACTCTTGATGGCCCATCGCGAGGAGGAGGTTCGTTCCCGCGGCCTTGAGATCACGATCATCGCCCAAAACCATCGACTTCGCTTGCTCCTCGACGGCGTCGCCGAGGCAGACCAACTCCGTCATCGCCTGGACGCGGACGCGATAGTCCTCGTGGTGAAGCTCGGCGACGAGGGTGTCGATCGCGCCCGCACCCTCGCCATGGCGGAGGCGGACGAGGATCTCGGCCCGAACGTCTGGGGCCGACTCCGTCTCAAGCCGTGATCGCGGATCGGCAAGCGGTGCACCTGCCGAAAGGGCCAGCGTTCGAACCCGGGGCGACTCGTGGTCGACCAAGTGCGCGATTTCAGGATGAAAGAGCGTTCCCATCGGGCCAAGCGATTCGACCGCCCGAAGTCCGGCGACAACTACCGGTTCTGCTTGGTCGTGAATCGCCGCCCGGATGATCGGGACCGCATCGAGCGGATGGGCGCGCGAGCCCCAGTCGACGAGCCAAGCGCGATTGATTTCGGTGAGCGAGTTCCAGGCAGGGATTAGCGCCAAAAAGGCCTGCACGCCGCGGTCTTCGATCAAGAGGCTCGCGGCACGACCAAACTTTCCGTTCAACTCCTCGACCCATGCTGCTGCGTTCTCGGTGGTCACGGCTGGTGCGCCGTCGAATCGCACGCCATTGGCGACGCTGACGCGGATCGCGAGTCGCGGATCGAGCGACTCGGCACGCGAAAGCAGATTGGCCGCGACTTCTGTGTGAAGCTCGGAGTCGTCCTGCATCGCCAGGCTCCGATACTGAGCAAGACCGGGCTCGATCGGCTCCCGTTCCAGTCGTCCTTCGATCACCCGGAGAAGCTCAGGTTCGCCGAAGTACGTCATCAAGCGCCGAAAATGAACGGGGACCCTCGGGTCGTCCAACACCGCGAGTGTGGCCGTCAAGAGGTGCCGATACGGAGGGGTGAGGGTTTGGAACGTCTGCGCGATGAGTTCATCGATGAGATCGACACCCTGAAACGGGCCGAATCGCAGGGAGGCATCAGGCTGCTCAAGAATCGACTTCAGCAGTGCGGCGCGCACGGTGAGGTCCGGATCGCGGAGAGCCAAGAGAAGGTCTTCCGCGGTCCGGATTCGTCGTTCTTCGACCGGTGTCTCGGGCGTTTCCGTCATGCCTCAACCGGGTCGAGCACGAAGGCAAACTTTCGAGCAGGTTCATGGTCGGCCGCCGATGAGCTGGAAAGATTGGCTCCAATCGTGTTCGACTTCGTGGTCTGGAATGGGCCGGCGTTGATCTGGATTCCGAAGAGGGCGAGCATGTCCAGGTTGACCGAGAGGCCGAGGCTGAAGATCTTCAGCGCCCAGATCTGGGCAAACAGACCTCCGGTCAGGATGAAGCCGGTCGTATGCTCGAAGTTGACCGCCATCGTCGTCGGGCTCGCATCGGCGGCACTCGTCGAGGTGCCCGTAATGCTGCCGTTCGTATTCGTGATACCGGTGTAGTCCACATTCCCGACGGTGATGTCCTTCATCTGGACCTTGACCGGCGTACCCAAGCCGATTTGCGGTCCGAGGGCGAAGCCACCCCAAATCGCGCCCAACGTCTGATCAAGAGCATACAGCACGTCCACGATCGGAATTTCTTCCGTGAACGGCACCAGGTTGATCGGGAACGTGATGACGGGCGTCGCCTCGGCGTACGGCCCCTTCGAGAAGTTGTTTTCGCTCGTCGCGAAGAAGCCCCATGCCTGAGCGAGATCGGGGATGACGTTGGTGACTTGCTTGAACAGCACTCCTTCGTCGTCATCGAGGGCTTTTTGAATGGCGGTGATGATGATCCCGATCAGGTCGAGGTTGACTTGCAAGTTCACGTTGACGAGGTTGTTCCACGACCTCGAAATGTGGGTGTGCCAGCCATCCCAGACCCAGTGAAAGTCGGCATTTTGGATCACGCACTGGACCGAGAATTGAGCGTCGATCCCAAAGAGCAACCCGGCATCCATCCCATCGTTGCTCGCGGTCAGAGCCAAAGTACTGCCGTTCGCCGTGTTGGACGTTTCGCCCTCCAGGAACACTTTGATCGCGTACCTCGGCCCGCACATGCCGACGAACAAAGCGTACGAGGCCGAGACGTCGATCTTGATGACCAAGAGGCTGAAGCCGAAGGAGAAGATGTTTCCGTTCTTCTCGTAACCCACGTCAATGGCGAAGGGCGGGATCATGTCGATACCAAAACAGATATCGAGGGGATCCGTCGTTCCAATTTCGGTCTTTGCGATGTTTGCCATGGAGTGTTCCTGTTACGAGAGCGGCATCCCGATGACGATGGACTGCGTTCCATCGTTGAAATCGACGACGAAAGCGAAACGGCCTTGAGAGTCCGTCTGGGTTGAAGTCGTGCCCTGCACGATCGTGTAGACCGTCTTTCCGTTCACGTTCGGAATCGAATCACCGGTCTTGAGAATCGTCTTTGACGTCACCCCGTTGGAAACGACGAGCTCGGTCCCATTCGGCGTGACGAGGATAAAGTAGGCGAGCCCGTTTTGATCGACCGCCCCATTCCCGCAGTTGTTGATAAGGGCGCCGGTCGGCGAGGTTCCGCCGGTCTGAGCCAACGTCGAAGTTTGTCCGTTCGCGGTGTAGCAGAGTTGCGTCGTGGTCGCGCTGGTGTTGACGCAGACCAGGGTCACGCCATTGTTGATCCGCGGCCCCATGAAGGTGTCGCCTGGCGCTCCGGTCACGCCGCGCCCGCCCGTCGAGGGTGCCGCACTGAGCGCGAACGCCCTACCCTTCGCGTTTCCACCGATGACCGATGCGCTCATGGGTCGGTAGGCCCCGCGCCCCGAACCCGAGGCCGTCTGATCATTCGAAAACACCTGAGCAATGTAGTTCTGGTTGTTATCGAGCCCGACCAGGCCGATCCGAGAAATGGCCGTGTTGGTGTTCGGCAGATTCGATCCCGTTGCCTGTAGAAGCGTCGATTGTGTTGGGTCGACCGTGTTCGCCGCTCCCGGGAACAGGAACAACCCTTGCGCGATCGTCGCTTGCGCGACGGGGAAAGAATTGAAGTTGGGTGGAACGGAAACGGTCGAGGACGAATAGTCTCCTGCCAGCAGGAGGTCACCATTGTCGTTAATGTCGATGTCGGTGAAGTTGCCACCGAAGACAACCCCGTTTGACGAGCCCTGAAGGTATGCGATGAACGGTGCCAAGCCGGTCCCTTGGGGGTTCATGAGGACGATCGGCGTGTCGCTACCCTGGCTGATGATGTGGCAGTCGGTCGTGAGAGCACCCGCGTTGTTCATCGCCGAGTTGTAAATCTTGTCGACGATGAAACCCGCTCCTTGTTGCCCGGTCCTGAGGAGGACCGCGCCCGAGCCCACCTGGGGCATGTTCGTCCCGCTATAGCCGATATCGAGCGTGTACACCCCTTGTGGACCGGTGTCGCTCACCTCGCGAGCGTTGAACATCAACGTGCCGTCGTTGTTGGTGATGCCGCCGGCGAGCCCGAAGACGCCCGGAAGCACCGGATCGCCCGGGGAATAGACCCCGTAGAACGCAAAGCTCCCGGGAAGGGGCGGGGCCTTGCCCGGACCGCCGACGAAGCCACCACTGCCCCCGCTTCCGGGCAGAATTCCGCCGCCGCCACAGCCGACGCCGACGCCGGCCAGAACCGCCCCACCAAGGGCTCCGGCCGAAAGCTTGAGAAAGTCACGACGGCTCGCGCCGGGATGGGGAGTTTTCGGGTCTTGATCACTCATGTGCTTACCTGCTTCATTCAGCCCTTCCAAAGAGGAGGGTGACGTTCATCGGGTCGGGATCGAAGTTGATGACCGTCTGCTGACGATCGTAGATTCCGGGTGATTTCTCCTTTGCGTGGAGAAGCTGATATTGTGCCCCCGCCGCGTACTGCATAACGATGCCCTGATCCGTGGTCGTCGAGGTTCGCCAGATCGCAGCCATGTTCACCGGCAACTGGTTGGTGCTCGTCGGGTTCATCGATTTCGGATAATAGTCGAGGACGAGACCGCCAACGTAGGTGAACCCGTCGTGCCAGTTGTTCTGGACGGCGTTGAACGGGCTTCCTTGCCAAAAAAGCGTCTGAGCCGCATTGGGGAGCAGGCTCACTCCCCCAGTATTGCAAAACCAACCGGGGATCGATTGGGCCACTGGTGGAAGCGAGAGACTCCAGAGATAGCTCGAGGCCCCAGCCGAATACTGAATGTCTGCGCCAAAGGAAACCTGGTACAAGCCGTCACTTTGACCGGGCCCGGAGCTGATGAGACTTAGTAGCCCGCCGTTCTCCGTCGGATTGGGGTTCATCTGGAGGTAAGAAAGGGTCTGGAAGTAGCCCTTGGTTCGCTCGCTGTTGTTGGATGGCGCGCCAGGATCGGACATTCCTGTTGCGTACGCGATCAAGTACTGGTACTGATTGCCTGGGCCTCCATCGTTGTAATACACGTTGAAGAAGAAGGCGACGTTGGAGGTCACCGTCTGTCCCGGCACCACGTTGTCGTCTACGGAGGTGAAGGAGTCCTGCACCGTCGTAATGTAGCGCGGGATCGAACTCGGCGGATCCGTGCCCCGCACCGAGTCGATCGGCAACTTGCCGGCGAGTCGGTCCTTGAGGTTTGCGACGAAGCGATCGATCGACGCCTGGTCGGGTTGAAGTTCGATTCGATCTTCGCTGCGCGATCCCCTGAGGTGCCCCGTGGTGTCCAGGTGCTGGAAGAGTTGTCGCCGCGTGAACTTCTTCGGCCCGACGTGTACGATGTCGATCCCGTGCGCCATCGGCGTCATAAGATACGCGTCGTGGTTGCCATTGACGAACGCACCGATGCGACTCGAACCCTCCGCAGCCTTGGTCAGGTGGGCCTTGGATACGTTCAAACAGAGGACGGGGACTCCTGATCCCAGCGCATCGTCGATCGCCTTCAAGTCATCCATCGAGTCGGCCGGGACCACACTTCCATCGACGACCAGCATGCTCGCGCCTTTCAAGGCTTGACCCGGACGATAGATTTGCTGAAGATACGTTTTCTGCAGTTCCCTCAACACAGGCCCCGAGGCGGAACCGACGATCACAAAGTACGGCTTCTTCGTGAGGCCGCCCCCACCGCCGCAGCCGCCAAGGCCCAGGACGGCGACGAGTGCGGCGAGCGAAAGAGTTCGAGCGAGTGACACTAGTTCACTCCCGCCGGCACGATGGCCGACAAGTCGAGGTCGATGATCGCGGATGCGCTGTAATCCTCCGCCGAGTAGTACTCGTGGGTATAGAAAAACTCATTCTTCGCCTCGAGGCTCGTCATCTTGGTCATCGAGTCCAACTCGATGGCAACGACCCCGGGAAACACCTGCTGAGTCCGCCACAGTGCTTGTCCGAGGATCTCCATGGTGTTCGCGCTGCTTGAGTTGATACTGTGGAGATGTTTGCCTTGGAAGACCGTGTAAAACGCGTCGGTCCAGTTCGATCCGTCGCCATTGAACGGGCTTGTCTGCATGAAGTTCATCGCAACGGCGTTCACCTGGTTGGACGTCGGCGGTGCAGAAGTCGCTTGCCACCCAGAGAAGGAACCCGTCGTCTGGCTGAGGCTTTGACTCCATAGCCAAGCGGTGTTTCCGCCCGAGCCCTTGTAGCCGATGTTGAACGACAGCGCCGACTGGAGCGAATTGCTCGCGGAACTGGGCTGTGACTCAACGAACGCCAGCTCGAGCCCGTTCCCGGTCGAGCTATTCACGGGGTTCAGGGAGAGCACGGTCTGCGTGGCCACCCATCCACGATGGTCCTCGTCGTTTTGGGTCGGGGCGCTCGGGTTGACCGTCCCATCCACGGAAACGGCGACCCATTGGAACCAGTGACTGGGGAGGCTGTCGCCACTGTCGAAGTACATCGTGAACGTGTAGGTGATGTCGTGACCGATCGACTGGTTGTTGATCGCGCTACTCGCCCCCGTGTTCCAGGTCTCCGTGTAGGCGTATTGTGCCCATTGGTCGGCCGGGTAGTCGCTCGGCGGGGTCGGCGTGGTCGCGGGACCACGACTCTGCTCGGCAAGGCGTTTCTCGACCTGGGTGAGGAAGCCATCGGCAACTTCGTCGGTGACGCCGAGGTCGATCGTGGAAGTCCGGTGCTGCCCGATGAGCACGCCGTTCGGGTTGCGTTCATGGGCGATGGAACGTCGGCCTAGGGCTCGGGACGTCAGATTCGTCACGTGGAAGCGACTTCCACCACCCAAGGGCGTCAACAAGAACGCGTCGCTCGATCCACGGGGGCACAGCGCCGTGAGTTTGGCCTGGAGCAACGCCTTCTTGTGAGGCTCCGACGCATTCAGGAACAGAACCGACACGCCCCCATCGAGCGCTTTCCGCAGGAGCGGTAGGCTCGCCATCGATGCCGGGTCGAGGGCGGCACCATTGACGACGACGAGCTTAGCCCGTCCAAAGCTGGTCTCCTGGCCGCTCCCCCGCGCCTCGCGAAACTGACTTCGGAGCTTGGTGTAAACGGGTCCCGAGCCGCCTCCGATCACGATCATCGTATCGCGAAACGTGGGAGCGGTCGAACCCCCGGCACAACCGCCCACGAGGAGCGGGGCACCCAAGATGGAACAGCCCAGAGCCCAGTGATTCAAACGCGTCAAGCTCACCACAATCGAAATCAACCTCCGCCGTCCCTGATGTGGAGAATTCGAGGCGAATGCGTGGACTCCTTCTCGAACTGCGCTGTTCATTCAACAGACTTGCTCGAAGGAGTTCCCGCAAGCAAAACGCCCTCACTCTCGAATCTGAGTGAGGGCGCCTCCCCTTGCCGAACGTGCGATCTCAGTTGACGGGATTGCCGGTCACAGGATCGACGACCGGGAGGCCGCCAAGCGAGTACGCACGCTTGCCCCACATGAACCGGTTCGGGTCGAAAGTGCGCTCGGTCGGGTGGAACTTCGCGCTCGTGTCGGCCATGACGTAGTTGTTACCCTTGTCGAATCGCCCCGAATGGGTGAATCGCAAGGTGAGATCCACCGGAGGCTGTCCGGCCGTCACGCCGTTCTTGCCTTCACAGCGGTTCCACAGCGTTCTCGCGGTGGACGGCCTGATCGCTTCCAACGGCAACTGACCGGAGGTGGGAAGGTTCGACCCTGAGAGGGCGGTCTGGCCTCGCGCCGCGATTCCGAATGCGGGGCGGTACGTTCGATACTCGCCGTCATTGCCCTGCATGCAGAACTTCGATTCGGTCGCGGGAGCCAGCACGATGGTCTCCGACGGACCGTCGATTTCGGTGGAGATGACGACGTTCGACGTGTCGCTAGTCTGTCGCTTCCGCCCGATGATGGACTGGTTCGGCACGTAGGAGATGCGGCCGACCTGTGTCGTTCGCGATCCTGACGTTCGGGTGCCGTCCGTCTGAACCGACGGGATGCCGAAGCCACGGTTGTTGGTCGCGGAGTCCCACTGAGACGGCGCCCATCCGCCGATCTTATCAGCGGGAGAGACGAAGATCTGCTCGCTCTTGATGTAGGGCAGCATCATCCAGCTCCAGTGGATTTCGAATCGATTGTCGTCGTTTTCGCGGTGGTTCGACGGCATGAAGGTGTCATCGTTGTCGCTCAGATAGAGCTGCAGACCTGTCCCGATCTGCTTGGTGTTGTTGAGGTCGGCCGTCTTCTTGGCGGCCAGCTTCGCCTGGGCGAACACCGGGAACAGGATTGCGGCGAGAATCGCGATGATCGCGATGACGACGAGAAGTTCGATGAGTGTAAAGGCGCGTCGTGACATATTCCCTCTCCCCGGAGTCAACCCAATTACCGTTAAGACGAAGTTATGAGACGGCCTCGTCGGAGTGCCGAAACCGGTTGAGGAGGCTGGAAGTTCTTGGGTCGGTCCCGACAAGGATCACCTCACCCGGTTCGCTTCGCTCACCGACCTCTCCCCCAAGGCGGAGAGGTAATACTCCCCCACCCCAAGGCTCAAGTACTTCTTCTCCGCCGGAGGAGAAGTCGGTGAGGGCGCAGCCCGAACCGGTTGAGGAGGCTGGAAACTCTTGGGTCGGTCCCGACAAGGATCACCTCACCCGGTTCGCTTCGCTCACCGACC
>ERZ761602.5472-NODE-5472-length-15022-cov-4.020044_pt1 | contig 15022 bp, 20 predicted proteins | sample MGYA00512165_ERZ761602 | MGnify/ENA primary metagenome ERZ761602 (study PRJEB28899, sample SAMN02445085) | bioreactor sludge metagenome | biome: EBPR sludge; isolation source: Thorneside wastewater treatment plant | place: Australia: Brisbane, Thorneside...
ACTCCGGGCAGACCGTGCGCGTGAAGATCGACCAGAAGAAAACCGGCTACTGAGCGTTCGCGCTGCGACAGGGTCCGCCCTATCGCAGCGCCTCGCGCCCAAAACCGGTTCCCACTCTTGCCTGCGATGTTCTAAGAACAGCGCGTGGGTATATTCGACATCTTCCGCCGCCAGACGGTGAACCCCGTCACTGCCGCCAGCACCGATACGGGCGGCACCAGTCTCATCGGGCGGCTCGCGGCGATTCCGCGCTGGATGCTGCTGATCCTCGGCGCGTTCTTCGCTGCAATCCTCTACTGGGGCGTCCTTGGCAGCCTGCTGTCGGACACGCGCGCCGATCTTACCGTACGCCCCGACACGACGGTGCTGCCGCCGGGCGGAAGCGTTGCGGTCGCGACGGCCGCGATGCTGCTCGATCGGGCGCTGGACAAGGGCTGGACACCGAACGACAGCCTGCTGCGCCCCACGGGTCTGCTCGAAGACATGCCCGCCTTCCAGCGCGGGCAGCATTCGGCGATCAGCGCATTCGTCACCAGCTTCGACCAGGGCGTGGGCGGCGACCCCGAACTCAGCGAAGCGGCGGACGCGCTCAAGACGCCGCCGGAGCGCGGCTGGCTGCACGGCGACTTCCCCTTCATCGGCGGTTCCGCCGAAGGCCGCTACCGCGACGCGGTGGATGCGCTTGCGCGCTACAATCGCGCAGTTGCCGAAAGCGAGGCGCCGGGCGAGGGCGATGCACGCGAACTCCGGCTCGCGTTGCTCAGCCTTCACGCCGCGCTTGGCGAGGAGGCCGGTGCGGTCGACCGCATGATCGACGACAGCCGCGTGGGCAGCGCCGACGCGCAGTTCAACGAGGTGCGCGGCGCTGCCTATGCCGCCGCCATGCTGATGCGCGGACTGCGCGAGGATTTCGGCACCACGATCGGCCAGCGCCAGCTCGCCGCGACGTGGGCCGAAACGACGGAGGCACTGGATGCCGTTTCCGGGAAACGCCCGACGTTCGGCGTCGGCCGACAGGATCTCGTCGAACAGGGCTATTTCCTGATGCGCGCGCGCGAATCGCTGCGCACGCTTGCGGCAGGCCTCGCGCGATGACGATGCCCAACTACCTCGTCGTCGTCGACGACACCGACGAATCGGCGCTCGCCATGCGCTATGCCGCACTCCGCGCGAAGATGACCGGCGGCAACATCATGCTCGCGCATGTCGTACCCAAGCCCGAATTCCTGCTTTCCGGGGGCCTTCAGGACATGATCGCCGCCGAGGCGCAGGAAGCCGCCGAAGCGCTGCTGAGCCGCAAGGCCGATGAGGTGATGGCGCTTTCGGGCCAGCGCGCGGCGCTCATCATCCGCGAGGGCAAGGCCGTGGACGAAGTCAGCCAGATGCTGACCGAGAACAATGTTCACGCGTTGATCCTGGGCGCTGCCGCAAAGGGCGCGCCGGGGCCGCTCGTCAGCCACTTCTCGGGCGAGCGCGCGGGCAACCTTCCGTGCGTGGTGGTGATCGTGCCCGGTGGGCTCGATCCGGACGCGATCGACCGTCTGGCTTGATCCGGCGGCCAAGGCACGCCACATGGGACGGGTATCAGGACCGGACACCCTCCCAAGGACTCCCACCCCCAAGGACGCCCGCTATGTTCATCGAAACCCAGGCCACACCCAACCCCGCGACCGTGAAGTTTCTTCCCGGCCGCGCCGTGATGCCTTCGGGAACCATCGATTTCGGTTCGCCCGAAGCCGCCGAAGCCTCGCCGCTCGCAAGCGCTCTCTTCACGCTCGGTGATGTTTCCGGCGTGTTCCTGGGCAGCGACTTCATCTCGGTGACGCGCGCCGAGGGCGGCAGCGAATGGCGCGAGCTGAAGCCGCAGGTGCTCGGCATCATCGTCGATCATTTCGCGAGCGGCGCACCGCTGCTGAACGAAGCCGCCGCTGCCGAAGCCGAAATCGAGGACGATCCCGAAACGGCGGACATCGTCGCGCAGATCAAGGATCTGCTGGAAACGCGCATCCGCCCCGCAGTCGCGAACGATGGCGGCGACATCATCTACAAGGGCTTCCGCGAAGGCGTCGTCTACCTGCAGATGCAGGGCGCCTGCTCGGGCTGCCCGTCTTCAACGGCGACGCTGAAGAACGGCATCGAAAACCTTCTGAAATATTATGTGCCTGAAGTAACGGACGTCCGCGCCGTCTGACGGATGCGGCCGCGATAAAACAGGGAGTCCCCATGACCGATCATCTGCTGAGCGACCGCGACCTCGACCTTATCCTCCGCAGCGCGAGGACGCACAACGACTGGTCCGACCGTGCGGTCAGCGACGTGCAGCTGCGCGCCATCTACGACCTGATGCGCATGGGCCCGACGTCGGCGAACTGCAGCCCCGCGCGAATTGTGTTCGCGAAGAGCCAGGAGGCGCGCGAAAAGCTCGCCGCCTGTGCATCGGGTACCAACGGAGCGAAGATCCTGCAGGCGCCGGTGACCGCGATCATCGGCATGGACATGAAGTTCTACGACCAGCTGCCCAAGCTGTTCCCGCATACCGATGCGCGCGCCTGGTTCACGAGCAACGAGGCACTCGTTCGCGAAACCGCGTTCCGCAATTCGTCGCTGCAGGGCGCCTATTTTATTATCGCGGCGCGCGCGATCGGGCTCAACTGCGGGCCCATGTCGGGCTTCGACAAGGCGAAGGTCGATGCGGCCTTCTTTGCGGGTACCGGCATCGAGACGAACTTCATCTGCTCGATCGGCTACGGCACCGAGAAGAACCTGTTCGCGCGCAGCCCGCGCCTGTCGTTCGAAGAGGCCGCGTCCATCATCTGATGCTGCTCGCGATCGAAACCGGCACCGCCGCCTGTTCGGTCGCGATGATCGACGGGACAACCATCGTTGCAGCGCGGCACGAGATCATCGGCCGCGGTCATGCCGAGCGGCTCGTCCCGCTTGTCGAGGCTGTGCTCGCCGAGGCGGGCGAACGCCCGCGCGCCATCGCCGTTGACGTGGGGCCGGGCAGCTTCACCGGGCTTCGCGTCGGCATCGCCGCGGCGCGGGGTTTCGGGCTCGTCTGGGCCGTGCCGGTTTACGGCTATTCATCGACGGTGCTGGTCGCAGCGAGCGTGCTTGCCGCGCACGATGCCGCGCCTCTCACTGTCGCGATGGACGCCGGGCGCGGCGAGGTGTTCGTGCAAACCTTCGATCGGGAGCTGAAACCGGCTGCGCCCGCCGCCGCACGACCGGTCGCCGCCGCGGCCACCGCATACGAAGGTGCTCTGGCAGGAACGGGTGCGCCGTTGCTGAGAGCGGCCGGCAGCACGGCGATGATCGTCTCCGAGACACCGCCCGACGCACGCGATGTGAGGCTGCTGCCGGCCGAACTCCGCAGCTTGCCGCCGACGCCGCTCTACGTACGCGCGCCCGACGCGAAGCTGCCCGCATGAGTCACTACCGTGCCGTGACGATCGACGATGTGCCCGCGCTCGCGGCGCTGATGTCGCGCGCGTTCGATCCGCAGTACGGCGAGGGCTGGAACGGCAGCCAGCTGCTCGGCACGCTCGCAATGTCCGGCACGCGCGCCGAAATGGCTGTTGCGGACGGCGTACCCGCCGGTTTCGCGCTGACGCGTTTTGCCGCCGAGGATTGCGAGCTTCTGCTGATCGCGGTTGACCCCTTGCGCAGCGGGCGGGGTATCGGAACAGAATTGCTGAAAAGATCAATTGATCTTGCGAAACACGCGCAGGTCCAGCGCATGTTTCTGGAAGTCCGCACCGGCAACAGTGCTGCACGCGGGCTTTATGAACGCCATGGATTTATCTGTGTCGGACAGAGAAAAGATTATTATGTGGGTGAGAATCATTTGCGCTTTGACGCAATGACCATGGCGCTAGTGCTTTAGATATTCCGTATTCTCGCAAACCGCGTTAAATCTTGCGAAAAACCTCCAAACGCTACATAAAACCAGACACCAACAACAAAATGGTCGGGGTCATCGGGTCTTATGAACGAACATAGCGATAATCATCAGGAGCTGCTTGCGTTGACGGCGGACATCGTGTCGTCGCACGTGGCAAACAATACGGTGGCGGTTTCGGACCTGCCGAACCTGATTGAAAACATCTATTCGACACTGGCGAAGCTTGGCGGGGTGGTGGAACCTGCGAAGCCGAAGCAGGAGCCTGCGGTTTCTGTTCGCGCGTCGATAAAGCCGGACTACATCATCTGTCTTGAGGACGGCAAGAAGCTGAAAATGCTGAAGCGCCACCTGATGACGCACTACAACATGACCCCGGACGAGTATCGCGCGAAGTGGAATCTTCCCGCCGACTATCCGATGGTCGCCCCCAACTATGCGCTGCAGCGCCAGGCGCTCGCCAAGAAAATCGGTCTTGGCACCAAGCGCACCGGCAAGCGCAAGTAGCCCCACGCGGCAACGTCAAATGAACAGGGACGGACTTGTCCGTCCCTGTTTCCGTGCCTAAACTCCCATCATGACAAAAATCGACATCGAAGCCATTTGCGCTGAGCGCGGTCTGCGCATCACCGAGCAGCGGCGCGTGATCGCGCGGGTGCTTTCCGATGCCGAGGACCATCCCGATGTCGAGGAGCTGTACCGGCGGGCATCGGCGATCGATTCCGGCATTTCCATCGCCACCGTCTATCGCACCGTGCGCCTCTTCGAGGAGGCGGGCATCCTTGAACGTCACGACTTCCGCGACGGCCGCTCGCGCTATGAACCGACGCCCGAGGAGCATCACGACCATCTGATCGATGTGGAGACCGGCACGGTCATCGAGTTCCACGACGATGCGCTCGAAGAGCTGCAGCGTCTCATTGCCGAACGTCTCGGCTTCGAACTCGTCGATCATCGGCTGGAACTCTACGGTCGCCCGATCAAGACGAAGCCGGCCAACTGAAATCCGGACCCAACGTGTCTGATCCTCGTTCCTATTTCGTCAAGACGTTCGGCTGCCAGATGAACGTCTACGACAGCGAGCGCATGGCCGAGCTGCTGGAGGCGGAAGGCCACACGCCGGCCGCATCGGCGGAGGACGCCGACATTGTCGTACTCAACACCTGCCACATCCGCGAACGTGCAAGCGAGAAGGTCTATTCGGAAATCGGCCGCCTGAAACACCGCGACGGGCCGAAGCCGATCGTGGCGGTCGCCGGCTGCGTGGCACAGGCCGAAGGCGCCGAGATCGTACGGCGCGCGCCTGCCGTCGACGTGGTCGTGGGGCCGCAGGCCTACCACCGGCTGCCGGACCTGATCGCGCGGGCGAAGGAACGCCCGGTCGAAACCGACCTGCCGACGCTGGAAAAGTTCGAAGCGCTCGGCAAGCGCCGCAAGGCCGCACCGTCCTCGTTCCTGACGATCCAGGAAGGCTGCGACAAGTTCTGTACCTATTGCGTCGTGCCCTACACGCGCGGGGCCGAAGTTTCGCGCCCGGCCGAGGCCATTCTTGAAGAAGCGCAGCGGCTTGCAGGCGAGGGCGCGCGCGAGATCGTGCTGCTCGGCCAGAACGTCAACGCGTACCGCCACGACCGCACCGATTTCGCGGCACTCATCGCCGCAGTTGCGGCGATCGAGGGGATCGCGCGCATCCGCTACACGACGAGCCATCCCGCCGACATGACGGACGCGCTGATCGACGCGCACCGCACGACACCCAAGCTGATGCCCTATCTGCACCTTCCCGTGCAGTCCGGCTCCAACCGCGTGCTGAAGGCGATGAACCGCTCGCACACGGCCGAGACGTATCTTGCCATCATCGAAAAGCTGCGCGCCGCGCGGGCGGACATGGCGATCTCGGGCGATTTCATCGTCGGCTTCCCCGGCGAGACTGAAGCCGAGTTCGAGGAGACGCTGGCGATCATCCGCGCGGCGAACTACGCGCAGGCCTATTCGTTCAAATATTCGGCGCGCCCCGGCACCCCTGCGGCGGAGATGGACGGACAGATTGACGAGGACGTGAAATCGGATCGTCTGCACCGGCTGCAGGCGCTGGTGCAGGAACAGCAGCTGGCATTCAACCGCGCCGCTCTCGGCCGCACCATGCCCATCCTCCTGGAACGCCCCGGCAAGCGCGACGGGCAGCTGATCGGCAAGACGCCGTGGCTGCAATCCGTGTATGTCGATGCAGCCGGCACACACATCGGAGACATTGTGACGGTGGAGATCGAGGGCGCCTTCGCGAACAGTCTTGCAGGACGCATCGCATTCGCCGAAGCTGCCTGACGATGGCAAAAAAATCCGCTCCGCTTTCCCCGCCCGCCGCCAACGATCGTGTCCGACTCGAACTGGATTTCGACCGCGCCGAGCTGCTCGGCGCGCTGTTCGGCCAATACGACCAGAACCTGATATCCATCGAGAACCGGCTCGGCGTCTACATCGCTGCGCGCGGCAACCGGCTTTCGATCGAGGGCGAGGCGCACGCGGCGGCGCGGGCGCGTGACGTGCTGACCGGACTCTACAACCGCCTCGCGCTCGGGCAGGGCGTCGATATCGGCGATGTCGAGGGGGCGCTCGCGCTGTCGCAGGACCCTTCGCTCGAAGGCCTCGTCCGTGCCGAGGACGGCGGCGCTTCGCCGGTCATCATCCGCACGCGGCGCAAGACCATCGTGCCGCGCTCGCCGACGCAGCTCCGCTACATGGAGGCGCTCGCCCGGCAGGACATCATTTTCGCGCTCGGCCCGGCGGGCACCGGCAAGACCTATGTGGCGGTTGCGCAGGCGGTGAGCCAGCTGATCGCAGGCTCGGTCGACCGGCTGATCCTGTCGCGCCCTGCGGTGGAAGCAGGCGAGCGGCTCGGCTTCCTGCCCGGTGACATGCGCGAGAAGGTCGATCCCTACCTCCGTCCGCTCTACGACGCGCTCTACGACATGCTGCCCTCCGAACAGGTGGAGCGGCGCATCGCCAGCGGCGAGATCGAGATCGCGCCCATTGCCTTCATGCGCGGACGCACGCTCGCCAATGCCTTCGTGATCCTTGACGAGGCGCAGAACACCACGCCCGAGCAGATGAAGATGTTCCTCACCCGCTTCGGGCAGGGAAGCCGCATGGTCGTTTGCGGCGACCCCAAGCAGGTCGACCTGCCGAACCCCGGCCGCTCCGGCCTCAACGACGCCACGCAACGCCTTGAGGGCATCGACGGCATCGCCGTGGTGCGCTTCGGCGTAGCCGACGTGGTGCGCCATCCGATCGTCGGCCGGATCGTGGAGGCCTACGAAGGCCCCAATGCTTGATGTCGCCGCAGGCATTGCCGGCGGCAATTGGCCGGACGCCGACGCGACGGCGCCCGCCCTGGGCGAAGCCGCCTGCCGCGCCGCACTCGGCGAAACGCCTTACGCGGGCCTCATCGACGCGAGCTTCTGCTGCGAGATCTCGATCCGACTGACGGATGACGACGATGAGCAGACGCTGAACGCGCAGTACCGCGGCAAGGACAAGCCGACGAACGTGCTGTCGTTTCCGATGGTGCAGGCGGACCTGCTGGAGAGCCTTTCGAACAGCGACGACGGGGAGGTCCTGCTCGGCGACATAGTGCTCGCTGACGGTGTCGTAGCGCGCGAAGCTGCCGAGCGCGGCATCACGATCACCGATCATGCGACGCATCTCATCATCCACGGACTGCTCCATCTCGTCGGCTACGACCACGAGCAGGATGCCGAAGCCGAGGCGATGGAGGAGATGGAGCGCTGTGCGCTTGCATCGCTGGGGATTGCCAACCCCTACGCCGGCGAGGCATGACGGCTGGGAAACGATGAGCGACGAACCTCCGAGTAGCAGCGGCGACCAGCCGTTCCGACCCCTTCTCCGCGCCTTGCGGAGCCTGATCTTCGGGCGTGGCGGCGAAGCCACGCTGCGCGAAAGCATCGAGGAAGCGCTGGAGGACCACGCCGGCGACACCCCCGAAGGTGACGATCTTTCCGAGACCGAGCGCCTGATGCTGCGGAATCTCCTCGATTTCGGCGAGCGGCGTGTGGGTGACGTGATGGTGCCGCGCGGCGAGATTATCGCCTGCGATGTCGAGGACAATTTCCAGACGCTGGTCGCCGCCTTCGTCGACGCAGGCCACAGCCGCCTGCCGGTTTTCCGCGAATCGCTCGACGACGTGATCGGCATGATTCACGTGAAGGACGTCTATGCGGTAATCGCGGGCGAGGGGCGCAGCGCCAATGTGGAGGCGGAAAGCCTGCTGCGCCCGGTGCTGTTCGTGCCGCCCGCGATGCGGGTGCTCGATCTGCTCGCAAGGATGCGGCAGGGGCGCACGCACATGGCGATCGTGGTGGATGAATACGGCGGCACCGACGGGCTCGTGACCATCGAGGACCTGGTCGAAGAGATCGTCGGCGACATCGCCGACGAGCACGACGAGGAAGAGGCCGAAGCGATCACGCCGCTGCCGGACGGCGGCTTCGAGGTGGACGCGCGCGTCGATATCGAGGCGCTGGAGAAGGCGACGGGGGCGCCGCTTTCGGAGGCGGCGGACGGCGACGTCGATACCGTGGGGGGCCTGGTGTTCATGCTCGCCGGACATATCCCGGCGATCGGCGGAATCGTGGCGCATCCGGGCGGCTGGTCGTTCGAGGTGACCGCCGGGGACGAACGCAAGATCGAGCGCGTGCGCGCGTATCCGCCGCAGGCCCTTCCGGCCGCGGCCAGCGGGGCGTGACGGTTCCTGCGGGCCGGGCACGTTTCGGCCTTCTGTTCATTGCGGGCATCATCAGCAGCCTCGGCTTCGCGCCGTGGAATCTTTGGCCGCTGACGCTGATTGGGCTCGCCTGGCTGATCCGGGAAACCGCGACGACCGAGACGTGGCGTCAGGCGGCGAAGGCCGGGTGGGTGTTCGGGTTCGGGCACTTCCTGCTGGGGACGCACTGGATCGCGCAGGCGTTTCAGTATCAGCAGGACATGCCCGCGTGGACGGGCTGGATCGGCGTGGTGCTGCTTTCCGCCTACCTCGCGGTTTTTCCGGCGATGACGGTGGCAGCGGCGAGACGGTTTGGCACCGGGCTGCCGCTGGTGCTGGGCTTTGCGGGCTGCTGGACGATCGCGGAAGGCCTACGCGGTGTTCTCTTCTCCGGCTTCCCGTGGAACCCGCTTGGCGCGGCGGCGCTGCCGATGGCGGGGCTGGGGCAGGGCGCGGCTCTCGTCGGCGGGCTTGGGCTTTCGGCTATCATCGTGCTGGCGGCGGGCGGACTTTATCTTCTCGAACGGCAATGGCGCACGGGCGCCTTGATCCTCGGCCTGACGGCGGCGGCGGCGCTTGCCGGGCTGATGCCTCTGCGCACGCCCACACAGCTCACGCCGACGCGGCTCCACATCGTGCAGGCCGACATCGGGCAGGACGAGAAATGGTCCGAAGACGGCGTCGAGCGCGCGGTCGTCAAATATCTGAAGTTATCGCCGAAGCCGACGCGCGCGCCGCGCCTGCTCATCTGGCCCGAGGCGGCGATCCCCGACCTGCTTGATGAAATGCCGGCAATGCGGCGCAGGCTCGGCGCGCATCTGGGGCCGAACGACCTGATGCTGCTCGGCGCGCTGAAGGCGATCCGCACGGACGACGGCAGCGCCATTGCGGCGCGCAACAGCCTGTTCGTGCTCGACAGCGAAGGCGGCATCCTCGCGCGCTACGACAAGAAGCGGCTGGTGCCGTTCGGCGAATTCCTGCCCGCGCGCACGCTGCTGAACGCGATCGGGCTCGACCGGCTGGCGCCCGGCGCGCTCGACTTCTGGCCCGGGCCGGGGCCGCGCACGCTGCCGCTTCCGAGCGGCTTTCCCGCCGTGGGTCCGCTGATCTGCTACGAAGTGATCTTCGACGGCCGCGTGACCGAAGCCGGATACCGCCCGGCGTGGCTGCTGAATGTCTCCAACGATGCATGGTTCGCCGGTGCGGGCGCCGAGATGCACCTCGCGCAGGCGCGGCTCCGCAGCATCGAGGAAGGGCTGCCGATGGCGCGCTCCACCCCCACGGGGATCAGCGCGGTGATCGACGCGAACGGCCGCGTGACGGCATCGATGCCGCGTGGGCAGGCGGGCGTGATCGATGCGCGGCTGCCGGAAGCGAATTCGCCGACGCTGTTCAGCCACACCGGCCGCATCCTGCCGCTGCTGCTTGCCGCGCTGCTCGCGCTTCTCGGCTGGAGGCTCGGCCGCACACGCTGACGCCTTGCGCCCCGGAACGGATGCAAATACACCCGCTATGGTTGTATTCTGCCCGATCCCGGAGCCATGCCGAGCGAAACCGTCCACCCTGTCGACCTTCACGTGGGCAAGCGCCTGCGCGAAAGCCGCACGGCGTCCGGGGTGACGCAGGCCGAACTCGGCGCGGACCTCGGCATCAGCGCGCAGCAGGTGCAGAAATACGAAAACGGCAGCAACCGCATCAGCGCGAGCAAGCTGTTCGAGATCGCGGGGCGGCTCGGCACCGGCATCGACTGGTTTTTCGAGGGGCTGGAGGCGCGCGCACCTGTTCTGCTTGGGGAAACGCAGGGCGCCTTTGAAGCCGAGCCGACATCTCACGAGCAGACCCGCGCGATGATCGCCGCGTTCAGGGCGCTACCCGACGATGCCGCGCGCACAGATGCGCTGACCTACGTGCAAAACCGGGCCGAGCAGACATAAACGATTCTTTATGTCCGCTTGCGCCGATGCGGGCGCGGCGCTAGACCGGTTAACAGTTCAAGAGCTGTTTCAGGAAAAGATGCATGGCGCGCAGCGACTATCTCTTCACGTCCGAATCGGTCTCGGAAGGCCACCCCGACAAGGTTGCCGACCAGATTTCAGACGCGATCGTCGATCTGTTTCTTTCGAAAGACCCCGAAGCGCGCATCGCCTGCGAAACGCTGACGACGACGCAGCTCGTGGTGCTGGCGGGCGAAATCCGCTGCAAGGGCGTGTATGAGAACGGCGCGTGGGCGCCGGGCGCGCTCGACGAGATCGAAGCGACCGTGCGCGAGACGGTGAAGCGCATCGGCTACGCGCAGGACGGGTTCCACTGGGAGCAGTTCCGCTTCGAGAACAACCTCCACGGCCAATCTGCGCACATCGCGCAGGGCGTCGACGAGGCGGGCAACAAGGATGAGGGCGCGGGCGACCAGGGCATCATGTTCGGCTACGCGACCGACGAGACGCCCGACCTGATGCCCGCGACGCTCGACTACAGCCACAAGATCCTCGCGCGTCTGGCGGCGGACCGCCATTCGGGCGCGGCACCGTTCCTGGAGCCGGACAGCAAGAGCCAGGTGACGCTGCGCTACGCGGGCGGCGTGCCCGTAGAAGCCACCGCGCTCGTCGTTTCGACGCAGCACGCGCCGGGCTATTTCTGGCACGGCGGCGAGGGCGACCCGGACAAGTACAAGATTCTGCGTGACTACGTGCTTGGCGTGTTCAAGGACGTGCTGCCTGAGGGCTTCGTGACCGAGAACACCGCGATCCACGTGAACCCCACGGGCCGCTTCGAGATCGGCGGGCCTGATGGTGACGCGGGCCTCACCGGCCGCAAGATCATCGTGGACACCTACGGCGGCGCTTCGCCCCACGGCGGCGGCGCGTTCAGCGGCAAGGACCCGACGAAGGTGGACCGCTCGGCGGCGTACATCACGCGCTACCTTGCGAAGAACATCGTCGCGGCGGGCCTCGCCAAGCGCTGCACGATCCAGCTCTCCTACGCGATCGGCGTCGCCGAGCCGCTGTCGCTCTACGTCGACCTCCACGGCACCGGCACGGTGGACGAGGCGAAGCTGGAAGCGGTGATCCCGCAGCTCGTACGCCTGACGCCGAAGGGCATCCGCGAGCACCTGGGCCTCAACAAGCCCATCTACAGCCGCACGGCCGCTTACGGGCACTTCGGGCGGAAGCCGGAGGGCGACTTCTTCCCGTGGGAAAAGACCGATCTAGTGGCGAAGCTGAAGGCGGCGGTTTCGTAGGGCCGAATATTGCCCTGAGAACCGGCGCGAAAGATTCAGCCGTTTGCAGAAGTGCTCGACGTAAAGACCGGACCGCTCACACGATCGGATTTCGATCTGATCGAGGGCCTGCCGCCTGAGGACCGTGTGCGGCCATAATCCCAATTCTAGTCCCACGTCCTGTCGGCAGACGCGTTGGATTCAGATTTGTTATTCCCGGGCAGAGCCGCTGGCATTTCTGGACTTTGCGGCCATGGAATGAAATCATCGCGGCCGCACAGGGGGAAGATGAATGTTGACGGCGCTTTCCAAGCTTTTGCTGAACAGGCGTCTGGTCGGCGCGGTTGTTCTGGCGATCGTGTTGTTTACCTTGGCACTCGATGTTGCCGGACTTGTTCATCCCTGCCCCTATTGCCGAATGCAGAGGTTCGCCCTTGGGGTCATTTCCATTGTTCTGCTGTTCCGCTTCTACAACGCCCTTTTGAGCCGCTACATCGTGGCGGTGGTTGGAATGATGGGCCTTGTTGTTGGAATTATGCAGAATTTCAACCACTTGAAGAAAATGAACAAGGGCGAATTCGACTGGTCCGCGCTTTCAATTGGGCACCCCTGGGTGCTCTCAGGCCTCGCGATACTGACGCTGGTCTGGCTGTTCTTTCTGGTTTTCGATCTCGACAAGTCTCCGTCGCGTAAACTGTAGCGTCCGTATCCGAAATGCTGGCGGGCAACCATGTGATCGTCCGTGAAATCGCGCGGATCAGAGCGCGTCGATCGCCTTCGCCAGTTCGATATCCCGCATCGAAAGGCCGCCTGCATCATGCGTGGTGAGCAGGATGTCGACGCGGTTCCACACGTTCGACCATTCGGGGTGGTGGTCCGCCTTTTCGGCGAAGAGCGCCACGCGGCTCATGAAGCCGAACGCTTCCGAGAAATCCTTGAAGCGGAAGCTGCGGGTGATGGCGTCTCGCACCGCATCCAGCGTCCACGCGGGGAGATCGGCGAGAAGCTCTGCGCGTTCGGCATCCGAAAGTTTCGTTACCATCGCTGTCCTCCTGCTGGCGCGGCGCGGCGCTTCCTCCTATGTCGTGGAGCATGGCTGGACGTCAAACCTTCGCGCCTTCGCTGGACGATATCGAAACGCTGGCGCGCAGCGCCATCGCGCGGCTTCCCGAGATTTTCCGCAGCCATCTCGGCACGGTCGTGCTCCGCATCGAGGACTTCCCCGACGAAGACGTGTGCCGCGACATGGAGCTTGAAAGCGAGTTCGACATCCTCGGGCTCTATCAGGGCCACGCGGTAGGGCGCTCGGTCGACGTGTCCGGCGCGCTGCCCGATACGGTCTATCTCTACCGCCGCCCGATCCTCGACCTGTGGGCCGAGGGCGAGGAGAGCCTGGAGCATATCGTGACGCACGTGCTGGTGCACGAGGTGGGGCACCACTTCGGGCTTTCTGATGACGACATGCACCGGATCGAGGATTCAGCGCTGTAAGAGCGCATCCACCCATGCGGGGACCAGTTCGCCCGCGCGGCCATGGCGGGCTTCATCGAAGAAATGCGTGCCTTCGGAGGGATCGAGATTGATCTCGAGCGTATGCGCGCCGTAGTGCCGCGCGCCCTGCACGAACCCCGCCGCCGGATACACAGCGCCCGACGTGCCGATCGAGACGAACAGGTCGCACGCGGCGAGCGCCGCCTCGATCCGGTCCATGTGGTAGGGCATTTCGCCGAACCAGACGATATCGGGCCGCAGCCGTCCGTGCGCGGCGCAGCGGGTGCAGGCGGGGCCGTCCGACAGCGTTTCCGGCGCCGTCTGCCGTTCACCGCAGGCGAGGCAGAGTGCACTCTTGAGCTCTCCATGCATGTGCACCATGCGCCTGGCGCCTGCGCGCTCATGGAGGTCGTCGACATTCTGCGTGACGATGAGAAGATCGCCCTGCCACTCGGCATCGAGCAGGGCGAGCGCATCGTGCGCGGGATTGGGAGCGACGCGGGCGAGCGCGGCGCGGCGGGCATCGTAGAACGCCTGCACCAGCGCCGGATCGCGGCGGAACGCCTGCGGGGTCGCCACGTCCTCCACCCGGTGGCCTTCCCAGAGGCCGTCCGGCCCGCGGAAGGTCGGAACGCCGCTTTCCGCCGAAATGCCCGCGCCCGTAAGCACGACGATGCTTTGAAACCCCGCGCCTCGCATGATCTTGCGCACCGCTCCCCGATTGGCCAGAGATACGCCTTCGCATCAGCGTTCAAGGGGTTCAAGGTTTATGGCGAAGCGTAGCGGTGCGGCACGGATCGGCGTCCTCGGTGCGGGCGGGCGCATGGGGCAGAGCATCATCGCGCGCGTGCTCGATACGAAAGACGCCGTGCTCGCAGGCGCCGCCGAGAAGCCGGGACACCCGGCGATGGGCCGCAGCATTGCGCCGAGCCTCGTCATCTGCGCGAACACGCTGGCGCTCGCGCACAGCGCCGATGTGCTCGTGGATTTCACGATTCCCGACGCGCTCGAGGAGAACCTGACCGCGGCGTGCGACGCATCCTGCGCGATCGTGATCGGCACGACGGGTTTGACGCCGAAGCACCACAGACTGATCGACGAGGCGGCGAAGACGATTGCCGTGCTGCAGACGGCGAACACCAGCCTTGGCGTTACCATGCTCGCCGCGCTGGTGAAGGAGGCGACGAGCCGTCTCGGTGATGATTGGGACATCGAGATCGTGGAGATGCATCACCGGCACAAGGTGGACGCACCCTCCGGCACCGCGCTGATGCTGGGCGAGGCTGCCGCTGCCGGGCGCGGCGTCAAGCTGGCGAACGTCGCCGCGAAGGGCCGCGCGGGCGCGGATGCCGCGCGCAAGGTGGGCGAGATCGGCTTTGCGGCGCTGCGCGGCGGATCGGTGGCGGGCGACCACATGGTGATCCTGGCAGCGGACGGCGAACGGCTGGAGCTCGGCCACCGCGCCGAATCGCGCGAGATCTTCGCGCGCGGCGCCGTGCGCGCGGCGCTGTGGCTCGCGGGGAAGCCGGCCGGGCGCTACACGATGAACGAGGTGCTCGGGCTCGGCGCCTGACGAGGGAGGGGATCACGATGACGGTGCTACGCCACTACCTGATGCGCGCCGCCGAGGGGC
>ERZ761602.5473-NODE-5473-length-15021-cov-4.496592_pt1 | contig 15021 bp, 6 predicted proteins | sample MGYA00512165_ERZ761602 | MGnify/ENA primary metagenome ERZ761602 (study PRJEB28899, sample SAMN02445085) | bioreactor sludge metagenome | biome: EBPR sludge; isolation source: Thorneside wastewater treatment plant | place: Australia: Brisbane, Thorneside...
CCGCCCATCCCCGACCTTCGCCCGTGCGACGCCGGGCGCGGCTATTGCGCGGCGATCGCCCTCGACCGTCCGATCTCGTCGGTCCGGATCTTCCGGGCTGGCGGCGTTACCGCCGGCCCGAAGCCGCGGCGCTAGAACCGATACTGCAGCGAGACCTGCAGGTAGTGGTCCTTGCGCACGTCGTAGAGGATGCGGTCGGCGCTCGGATTGAGGAAGAAGCGCGCCTGGAAATCGATGCGCATCGCGTCGGTGATCCGGCGGCTGGCGCCGATGTAGATGATCTTGTCCGAATCCCGCACGTCCTGGATGTAGCCGAGCAGAGCGCGGGTATCGTCCTTGTCGTTGAGGTTGACGCGCACGCCGACGAACATGTCGTTCTCGAACAGCGTCGTCGAGCGCCGGCCGCGGCTGTCCCACAGGAATTCCGCGAGCACGCCCACGTCGGCGCCGGTCTCGAAGAACGACTTGAACGTGTACTCGGCGCCAAGGCCGCCGGCGACGTAGGTCTCTTCCTTGCCGCTCGCGTTGTTGAACCCCTCGCGGACGAGGCCTTCGAACTTGAACTGCCACGGGCCGCGCGTGTAGCTCGCGTCGATGCCGCCCTGGTTGATGATTTGATAGACCGGGACCACGCTCGGCGGCGGGCCGCCCACGATCGGCAGCTGCAGCGGCGTCACGATCTTGAAGCTCGGATCGCGGCTGGTGCCGTGGAAGTAGTAGATGCCGAAGTCGACGTTGCTGATCGAGTGGCTGTAGCGGATTGCGAAGGTCGGATACCAGTTTCCGAGGCTGCTCTCGAACTGCGTGTCGTCGGTGTCGATCGCGATGCGCGACCGCAGCCGGCCGTGGACGCCGGGGAAGGTACGCTCGCGCGAATACGGCAGGTAGAACGCGTCGATCGTGCCCCAGCTCCGCGGCACCGACAGGTGGATCATCGGCTGGCCCAGGCGGTATTCGGTCAGGCTGCTGATGTCCGGGGCCTCGACCTGGTCCACCTGGTTGATGATGTCGACGAGGTGGGCCGATTCGAGCGTGCCCCAGAACACGCGCGCCACGCCCACGCGCAGGCGGAAATCCTGGAACTCCTTCTGCCAATAGGCTTCGCGCAGGTCCCAATGCGTGCGCCGGTCGTCGGCGGTGTCGTAGCGGAAGAACGGCTTAACCGAGATGCGGCTGCGGTCCGCGAGATCGACGCCCCACTCGGCCTCGCCCCAGAACGAAATATCCTGCGGGCGCTGGCCGGCATGCGCGGGGCCGAGCGGGAAGAAGCGGCTTTCGACCGCGACCGTGCCGCGCGGCAGGTTGTGCGGTCCGGGGCCGGAGCCGGGCTGGTTGTAGAGTCCGGGGCGCCACCCGATCTTGATGAACGGGCCGTGGCTCAAGATCGTGCCGGCGCTCGTTCCGGTCGTCACCGGGGCGAGCGCCAGGACCGAGGAGAGCGGATCGATGCGGCGCGAGTCGGCAACGCCGAGATAGGACTGGGCGCTATACCCGATCGTGGCGTACCAGCCGCCGCGCATCAGGTAGCTGAGCGCGATCTCCGCATCCATGCTGAACGCCGTGCGGCCGCCGCTGTTGGTCTGGCCGCTCGAGAAGGTGGGGCCGATGATCGGCGTCACGCCGGCGTTCTCGGTCGTCCTGCGGTTGCCGAACAGCACGGCGCCGGCGAAGCTGCCGTGCACCCACCAGCTCGAGCTCAGCGGAACCGTGGCGCCGACGCCGAGCCGCGGGCCGACGCCCCAGTAGCGCGTGTTGCGCTCCACCTCGAATTCGGCGAGGCCGAGGTTGGAGTAGCGGGTCAGCAACTGGTTCGAGTAATGCGCGAAGCGCGCGCCGCCGAAGACGCGCAGCTCGCCCCAGGGATAGCTGAGGCTATGGCCGAGTTCGAGATCGGCGGTGTGAACGACCTGCTGCGACTCCGACGTGGCGCGAATGCCGGCGATCGGTATCGGGAAGCCGCCGGGGCCGACGATGACCCCCGGATAGACCGGAACCGTGACCGTCGTCGGCGCGACCGTGACCGTGAGATCCGAGCGGTCCTGAATCCGCCCGCTGTAGTTGCCGCGATAGGCCACGCCGAGATCCCAGGGCCCGAAACGGTTCTCGAAATTGAACTTCACGGTCCCGCCGAAATCGGGCGCGAGGCGCCGGTCGAGCGCGGTGACCGGCGTAAACCCGGGAACGGGAACCGTGATCTCCTGCGCGAAGACGTTCTTCGGGAACGTCGTCAGAAGCTGCGGCGAGCCTTCGACCGAAACGTTCAGGCCCTGCCACAGCGGCGTCTGAGCGCCCGCCGCGGAAATGGAGCCGGCAGCCGCCACCGCGGCCGCAAGCAGCGACCGTGCCATCTTCCCCTCGATCGTCATCGTCGCCCCCCTTGCATTATTGGAGAATTTACTAAAAAAGCGGCGGCAATCAATCGACCGCGATGCGTTGCCTGAATTGTTTCCGCGAGTGCGGCTTTCGTGCAACGGAGCACCCCGGGAGAGACCATTGCCGTTCTTCGTTCGTGCCCACCGCCGCCGCAGCCTGGCCGGCCACGCGGCGGGGTTGGCTGCCGCTTGCTTGACCATCTGGCTCGCGGGAGCGCCCCGCGACGCGGCGGCCGAGTCGGACCAAGAGAAGGGCCTGGCCATCGTTCGCGAGGCGGAGCGGCGCAACCAAGGGTGGGGCGACAGCGTTGCCGAAGCCCGGATGATCCTGCGCGACCGGCAAGGCAACGCCAGCGTGCGGCGCATGGAGCTGCGCTCGCTCGAAGCGGGGCGGGGCACCGGCGGCGGCCGCACTTTGTTGTTCTTCCGCTCGCCACCGGACGTCGACGGTACGGCGCTCCTCACGCATTCCTATGTCGACCGGGACGACGACCAATGGCTCTACTTGCCCGAGATCAAGCGGGTGAAGCGCATCAGCGGCAGCGGCAAGTCGGGGTCGTTCATGGGCAGCGAGTTCTCCTACGAGGACATGCGCGACGCCCAGATCGAGAAGTACACGTTCCGGTTCGATCGCGAAGACGCCTGCGGCGCCCTCCGATGCTTCGTCGTCGAGCGCCGGCCGCGCGACGACGATTCGATGTATGTCCGTCACCTGGTCTGGATCGACGCGCAGGAATACCGGACGGTCAAGATCGCCTTTTTCGACCGCAAGAATTTTCATTTGAAGACGCTCGAAGTCGGCGAGTTCCGGCGCTATCTCGACCGCTACTGGCGCCCGCACCGCCTGGTGATGGAAAACCATCAGACCGGCAAGGTCACCGAACTGCTGTGGGAGAACTACCGCTTCCGGCAAAACCTGGCCTTGCTCGACTTCGAGCAGACGTCGCTAAACTGGCTGCGCTGAGCCCGCGGCTTCGGCCGCGGCCCGCGGAGGCGCGGCGCTAGTCGGGCGTGCCGAGCTGGCGCGCGATCTCGCACGCCGTCAGCGGCAGCGCATCCATTTCGGCGGCGATGGCGGCTTCCATCATTTCTGCGGCGGGTTCGCCGCTGCCCTCGGCGGCGGCGCTGGCCAGCGCGGCGGCCAAGAGCAGGTCGCGCCACGGCCCGATCTCGAGCCGTTTCGGCACCAGGGCCAACACGCGGTCTGGCCGGGGAGCGCGTCCGAGCGCGCGTAGCCCCTGTTCGGCCGTGCGGACCGCTTCGCGCACGCTCTCGTCGAAGGCAAGCACGCGGGGGGTTGCGCGGTCCGCGACGCGGCAAGGCGCAAGGCGCGCCGCGCCGGCGATGCCGTCGTCGCGGAGGTGCATGGAGACGCTGGTATGGACGTGCGCGGCATGGGCGGCGCCCACCCGGGCCGCCATGCATTCGCCGAGCAACGAGAATTCGAACAGGTTGTAGGCCAGGAGCTTGAAGGCGTCGTTGGCGCGCATCGTGGCCGACGAGATCATGCCCGCGTCGCGCACCAGGAAATGGAGTCCGAACGCGCAGGGCAGATCGGGCGTCGCCAACGCCGCGGCCGCATCGTGCGGCTGAAATATCGGGATGGAGGCGCGCTTGGTGTTGGGGCGCTGCATCAGCGTGCGCGCGGCCTGCTCGAACGCGTTCTCCTGCGGCCCGAACAGCCGCGCGCCATAGGCGGAACCCGGCAGGCTCTCCCCGCCCACGGCAAAACGCGAGGCCCCGTTCGTGTAGAACGCGATCTGCGGATACGAATCGGAGCCAGACAAGAGATAGAGAAACCGCGCCGCCGCGAGGCCCGGCGAGAATGCCAGCACGCCGCCGGAGAGCCGGGGCACGCGACGCGCGGGCGCGCGCACGGCCACCGCGCAATTGAAGATTTCGCGAATCCGCTTGTGAGCGTTCATCGACTGTGCGGACGACCGGTATTCGATCCCCCGCTCGAGAACCGCCCGGCACACCAGCTTCACAGCCTCGCCGGCGCTGTCGGCGGCGATCGACGAGGACAAGGGCAGCGAAGAGGCATCCGCCGCTGCATACGGGGCGTCGTCGGCCAGCTCGGAGACGGCCCGTGTCATCGCGCCGCCTCCGGCGCCGGGGTCCGCGCCGGGATGCCGCCCAAAGCGTCCGCAATCTCGGCGAGGGAGCGGTCCGGGCGCTCGATCGACAGCTCGATGCAGCGGCGGTAGCGCGCCAGCATTTCCTCCGCCGTACTCCCGTCGAAGACGTCGGCATTGTAGCGGAACTCGCCGTAGATCTCGCCTGCGTAGTCCTGGACGTAGACGACGATGTCGCGATCGCAACCCTCGTTGCGCATGGGGATGCTTTCGACATCGATGCCGACGAGGCTCAACCGTGAGCCGGGCCGATGGAACAGCGTGGCGAGGCCCATGTCGTCGACGCTCTCGGGCCGCCGCATCGTGAATTCGAACTGGTCGAGCGCCGTCGCGACGGCGCCGCGGACCGCGGCGTCGGGCCTGCGGTCCATCGATTCGGTCGCGTGATGCGCCACCCGTTCGCGGGCCAGCGAAGCCTGCAAGCTGGCCGTTTGGCGCCGCAGCAGGGCGGCGAAACTCTCCGCCGGATCGAGGAGGAACCGGTCGACGGACAATTTCTCCACCCAGCCGACGAGGGACGCGAGGCGCCGGTCCGCGCGATTGGCGTTGCAATACCACACCGGAATATCGGCGGCGCGCGACTCCGCGTGGAGCCAAGCCTTGAACGCCGCGAGCAGCGTCGCATAGACCGAAGCGCTCGACGCGCCGGCGAAGGCCGCCACGCGCCGCGCGAACGATTCATCCCACGCGAAGTCGATGCGCCCGCCGCGGCGGATCGGTCCGGCGGCGCGGGGACGGTCGAGCGGCAGCGGCACGAGCGCGCCCGGCGCCGCGAACTGTTCGCGCCAGTCGGCGACCGCGCGCTGCCCCTCCGGTGTCGCGGGCATGGCGCGGTCCGCGCGCGCGAACGCGCTGAAATCCAGTATCGCGCCCGCGTCCGGCTCCTCGGCCGCGATTCCGAGGTAGCCCGTGATGAGGTCGCGCAGGAGCTGCTCCATCGACCAGCCGTCGACGATCATGTGATGCAAGCGGATGAGCAGCACGTCGCGCCCCTCCGGGCGGCGGAAGACTTCGAGCCGGAAGAGCGGTCCCCGTTCGAGGTCGAAGGGCTCCCACGCGCGCAGGTCGAGCAGGTCGCGAAACGCCGCTTCGTCGAGCGACGCCGTGTCGTAGACTTCGAGGCCGAGCGGATGATCGTCGAGCACGCGGACCGTAGGGGCGCCGTTGGCGGCCGGATATACGGTCCTGAGGATCGAGTGCTTCGCGACGAGGCCGCCGAACACCTGGCGAAGGCGCGGCACGTCGATACCGGGGCGCACGCCGACGACCTGTACGATCTCCAGATTGCGCAGCGCGGTGGCGCCGGCCGGCGCATTGCGCACCACGTGCCAGATCGCTTCCTGCTGGAACGTGAGCGGATACTCGTCCGACCGTGCACCGCCCTCGCTCGCCGAAGCAGTCGCGGGCACACTGTCGCCGCCCGCCTTGAGATGATCGAGGATGGCCGACGCCAGGCCGGCCAGCGTCGGCCGCTGCAGGAAGCGGTTGACCGGAAGGCTGATCGCGAGTTCGCCCTCGATGCGGTTCTTGAGCTCGAAAGAGGTCAGCGAATCGAGGCCGAACTCGCTCAGCACGCGGTCGGGGTCGAGCTTGGCCGGATCCACCCGCAGCACCTTGCCGATGTGCTGCGCGAGATATTTCGTGACCATTCCCGGCCGCGCCGCCTCGGGCGCGTTCAGCACGTCGACGCGGAAGCGCCCGCCGCCGGAGGACGCGCCGTCGCTCTGCGCGAGGTCGGCGAGCCGCGGCACGGCCTTGAGCTGGGGATTGGCGCGCGCGATCAGCCCCCAATTGGCCTTCATGTAGGCCACCGAGGCGACGTCCTTGTTGAGCAGGAGGCCGAGCCCGCGCACCGCGTCGACGACGTCGACCGGCGGCATCCCCAGGCTCGTCATGTAGCGCGCCAGCGCGCGGTTCCTGTGCACGACGCCGGTGCCGCCGATCGGCCCCCAATTCACCGACAGTGCCGGCAGGCCGGCGGCGCGGCGCCAGCGCGCGAAGGCGTCGAGATACGCGTTCGCCGCGACGTAGTTCGCCTGGCCGACAGAGCCCAGCATCGCGGCCACCGACGAGAACAGCACGAAGTGATCGAGCGGGGCGGCGCGCGCCGCCTCGTGCAGGTTCCACGTGCCGGCAAGCTTCGGCCGGAGCACGGCATGCAGGCGCGAAAGGTCGAGCTGGCGAATGAAACCGTCGTCGAGCACCATCGCGCAGTGGAAGATACCGCGCAGCGGCTTGCCGCCGCGCCCGGCCAGCGCCACCGCGCGATCGACGTCGGCGCGCGCCGCAACGTCGCCGCGCACGATCAGAACCTCGGCGCCGCGCCGCTTCAGCGCCGCCACGCCCGCTTTGCCATCCGGCGTGGACGCGCCCGACCGGCTCATCAGCACGATGCGGCCCGCGCCGCGCGCGGCCAGCCAGTCCGCCACGGCGAGGCCGAAACCGCTCGTCCCGCCTGTGACGAGATAGGCGCCGTCGCCGCGGAAGCTCGCCAGCGCCTGGTCGTTCTTCACGATCGCGAGCCCGGTCCGCTCCATCGCGATGACGACCTTGCCGATGTGGCGCGCCTGGCCCATGAACTGGAACGCCTCGGCCGCCTTGGCCGCCGGGAAGACCTGCGCGGGCAGGGGCTTCAGCGTGCCCGACGCGAACAGCTTCGACAGCGCCGCGAACACGCCCGCCACCACCGCGCGCCCGCGCTCGTCGAGATTGGCGAGGTCCACCACGTGCATCGAGACGTTGCGGCGCAGCGCCTTGAGGCCGATCGCGCTGTCCATGTAGACGTCGCGCTTGCCGATCTCGATGAACCGACCCATCGGCCGCAGCAGCGAAAGGCCGAGCTCGATCGCGGGGCCGGCGATGGCGTTGAGCACGACGTCGACGCCCTCGCCGCGGGTCGCCGCGCGCACGTCCTCGCCGAAATCGAGCGTGCGCGAATTCATCACATGGCGAATACCGAGCTTGGCGAGGTAGCGGCGCTTGTCGTCGCTGCCGGCGGTGGCGAAAATCTCGGCGCCGCGCCAGCGCGCGATCTGGATCGCCGCCAGGCCGACGCCGCCGGTGGCGTTATGGATCAGCACGCGCTCGCCGCGTCTGACGCCGGCCACCGTCACCAGAGCGTAATAGGCGGTGAGGAACGCGGACGGGATCGTGGCCGCGCCGGCGAAGTCGACGCGCGGCGGAATCGGAATGACCGCGCCGGCGTCGACCGCGAGGCTCGAGCGCATCGAGCCGCGCGCGGGCGTCATCACGCGCATGCCCGGGCGAAGGCCCTTCACGCCGTGTCCGACCGCGCGCACCGTGCCCGCGCATTCGAGCCCCAGCGCGTCGGTCGGCGAGTCCGGCTCGGCGTCGGCCGGCAGGAGGCCGGTCGCCGCCATGACGTCGCGGAAATTGAGCCCGACATGGGAGACGTCGATGACAACTTGCCCCGGCCCCGCTTCGGCCGGCCGGTCTTCGTAGGCCGTGAGATTGGCGAGAATTCCGGCCGACGGCATGCCGATGCGAAACGGAACGCTTCCGGGGTCGGCCAGCGGCAACGCCGGGATCGCGGCCGCCTCCGTCCGCTCGATGCGTGCGACGAGGCGTCGCCCGCCGCGCAGCGCGATCTCGGTTTCCGCGTCGCCGGCGAGGATTTCGCGCAGCAGCGCGCGTCGCGCGTGCGGCGAGCGCTCCGCATCGAGGTCGATCGTCGACGCGCGTAGCTCGGCGCCCTCGCTGAGGATCGTGCGCGCCATGCCGATGAGCGGCGCATGCGCGAGGGCGTCGGGGCCGGCGGGGCGGTCGCCGGGAACGACCTGCGCGCCCGCGGTGACGAACCAGAGGCGCGCGCGGATGCCGTCGCGCGCCATCAGCGCCTGGGCGAGCAGCAGCGCGCTCGCGGTACCGTCGTCCTGGCGCGCCATGACGTCCGCGCCATCGCGGCGGACGAGCGGCCAAAGGTGGAGGACGCCGGCAAGGTCCCTGGCCGCGTCGCCGAGCGAGTCGAGCAGGCGATCGTAGTCTTCTCTTTCGCGCGCTCGGACGACGAAGCGGTCGGGCGCCGGCGCCGCGAACGCGTCGCCGGCCGCGACCTCGATGCACCGCGCGCCGCGGCGCCGCAGGCCGGCGATCAGCGCCTTGCCCGTCTCGTCGCCGCCGGCGAACGCCAGCCACGCCTGCTTCGCCTGTGCGCGGCTCGCGCCGGCGCGGCGCGGCAGCGCTTTCTCCGTCCAGCTCTCGCGATAGCAGCCGAGCCGCGCACCGCTTTCGTCGGGCCGCGATTGGCCGATCGAAACCGCCCGCGTCGAGAACCGTTCGAGGGTGGCGATCGGATTGCCGTTCGCGTCCGCGATCTCGAGGTCGAAAATCGACCGCTGCGGGGTCGCCGACAGACGCTCGAGGCGCGCCGCGGCGACGGCGCCGGGCGCTCCGTGAAACCGGACGCGACCGACGCCGACTGGCAGGTAAGTGGAGCTGCCGGCCCAGTGGCGCATGTGCTCGGGGTCGAGCGCCGGCGCGATCGAGACTTGCAGGCAGCCGTCGAGCAGGGCGGGATGAAGGTGATACTCCCGCAACGAGCGGCGGATGGACTTGGGAACCGTCAGGCTGCCGGCGATCAGGCCGGGGCTGATGGCGACCTTGCGCACCGGTCGGAAGGCGGGGCCGTAGCCGAGCGTCGCGCGTTCGAGCGCGCCGTAAAGCTCGCGCCCCTGGTACTCGGTCGCGGCGGCGCGACCGCCGCGCTTCGCTCTGCGTTCCGGCGCATCGAAGGTGCGCTGCACCACGCGCGCGCTCGCGCGCAGCGTCCATTCGCCTTCGCCGTCGGAGGACCGGCTGAAGATGCGGATACGGCCGCGCTCGCCCTCGTAGACCGTCTCGAGCGACTCGACCTGCTCGCCCGACAGGTTCATCGCCTCCACGAACGACAGATCCTCGAGTTCGAACGGGCGGCCTTCGAACAGGTCAAACCCGGCCGCGAGAAACATCTCGATATAGCCGGCCGCCGGGAACACGACGTTGCCGTCGACCTTGTGGTCCGCGAGATAGGCCGGCGCGTTCGCCGAGATCTCGTTGCGCCAGCGGCGCCCGCTCGTCCCGGCGCGGCGGCCGAGCAGCGGATGCACCGGCGCCGTCAGGAGTTCTTCCCGGGTCTGCGGCCCGCCCGGATAGTAGCGCCGAGGCTGCCACGGATGCCCCGGCAGCGGAAGGAAACGGTAGTCGGCGCCGTTCACGCGCTTCCAATCCGGCGCGACGCCGCTCACGTAGAGGCGCGCGAGGGCGGCATGCAGCGCCGCCCAATCGTCCTGCCCGCGCACGAGCGACGAGGTCACCGCCGCGGTGTTGCCGGTCTCGCCGAGATAGCCGCGGGCGAGCGCGCTGATGTTGGTGTGCGGCCCGATCTCGAGGAACACGCGGTAGCCGGATTGCAGCGCGGCCGCCAGCCCGTCGGTGAAACGCACCGGCTGGCGGACGTTTTGCCACCAATAGTCGGCCGCCAGCTCATGCGGACCCAGCACGCGGCCGGCGACGGTGGAAATCATCGGCACGCGCAGCGCGGCGGTCGCGATGCCTGCCGTCGAGGCTTCGAATTCCTCGCGGATTCCGTCGAGCAGGCGGCAATGCGGCGCGTAGTCGAGCTGCAGGCGCCGCAAGAACGTGTCGGGCTCGTGTGCCCGCAGCCACTCGGCCAGCCGTTCGAGCGGGCCCGACGGTCCTGCCACGTTGACCATCGACGGGCCGTTGATGGCGGCGATGTCGAGCGCGTACTCGCCGTGCGCGGCGAACAGCTTCTCGACGGCGGCGGGTGACTTTCCGATCGCGTAGATCGCGCCGTGCCCCGAGCCGCGGCTGGAAAGCCGCGCGCGATGGTAGACGATGCGGGCGGCGTCCTCGAGCGCGATGGCGCCGGCCGTGAAGGCGGCGGCGGTCTCGCCGAAGCTGTGCCCCATCACGGCATCGGGAACCACGCCCCATTCGCGCCAGCGCGCGACGAGCCCGATCTGCAGCGCGAAGATCGCCGGCTGCGACGCGATCGTGAGATCGATCCGCGAGCGATCCGCGTCGGCGAGCAGGATGTCGACGACGGACTCGCCCGAAATCTTCCGGTAGCACCGGTCGAAGCGCTCGACCTCGGCGCGGAACGCCGCGTCCTCCGCCAGCAGCATGCGGCCCATGCCGGCGAACTGCCCGCCCTGGCCGGCGAACACGAAAACGACGCGGCGGTCCTCCATCGGCTGGCCCGCGGCGATGCGGGGCGGCTTGCCCTGTTCCGGCGCCGGCTCGGCGCCGGACCGGCCGAATTCCGCGCAAGCGCCGGCCAGTTCGGCGGCCGACGACGCGACGACGGCGAGACGGTGCGCGAGGTGGCCGCGCCGCAGCGCGAGGGTTCCCGCGACGTCGCCGAGGGCGGCCGCGTCCCCGGCTTCGCCGAGCGCACGCGCCACGGCGGCGGCGGAGCTGCGCAGGGCTGCGTCCGACGCCGCCGAAAGCGGCACGATCTGTTCGCGCGGCGCGGCGGCCGGCTTGGGCCGCGCGGCCGGCTCGGGTCTGGCGAAGTCTTCGAGAATCGCGCACGCGTTGGTGCCGCCGAAGCCGAACGAATTGACGGCGGCGATGCGCTTGCCGTCCGGAGACCAGCGCGTGATCGCCGTCGGGAACGCGATGCCGAGCTCGTCGACCGGGATGTTCGGATTGGGCTTCTCGAAATTGTAGTTCGGCGGAACCGCGCCGTGCCGGATGCAAAGGGCCGCCTTGATGACGCCGGCGATGCCGGCCGCCGATTCGAGATGTCCGATCGCGCTCTTGACCGCGCCGATCAGGACGCGCCGGCCGTCGCCGCGGCCCTTGCCGAAGACCGTGCCGATAGCGTGCGCCTCGATGGGATCGCCGACCGGGGTGCCGGTACCGTGCGCCTCGACGAAGGTGACGTCCTCCGGCCGCAGCGCGGCGTCGTCGAGCGCTTGCCGCAGCAGCGCGCTCTGCGCCTCGGCGCTCGGCACCGTGATCGTCGATGTCTGGCCGTCCTGATTGACGGCGGTCGCGCGGATCGCCGCGTAGATCCGGTCGCCGTCGGCCAGCGCGCGCGCCAGCGGCTTCAATACGACGACGCCGATGCCTTCGCCGCGCACATAGCCGTCGGCCCGCGAATCGAAGCTGTAGCACTTGCCGCTCGGCGACATCATGTTCGCCTTGCTGAACAGGATCGAAACCGCCGGGTCCAGCATCAGGTTGACGCCGGCGGCGAGCGCAACCCCGCAGGTGCCGCTGTCGAGGCTCCGGCAGGCGAGATCGAGCGCGACCAGCGACGACGAGCAGGCCGTGTCCACCGCCATGCTCGGGCCGTGGAGATCGAACCGATGCGAGAGCCGGTTCGCGACGATGCTCAGGGAGCCGCCGGTCCCGGCATGGACGTTGTCGCTGACGATGTTGCGGCGGCTGATATTCGCGAAATCGTTGATCGAAACGCCGACGAACACGCCGGTGTCGGAACCCGCGAGTTTCTCGGGCGCGATGCCGGCGTCCTCGAGCGCCTCCCATGCGGCGTGCAGCAGCAGCCTTTGCTGCGGATCCATCGATTCGGCTTCGCGCGGGGAAATCCGGAAGAAATCCGCGTCGAACGAAGCGACGTCGTCGAGGAAGCCGCCCCACTTGGTACGGGCCTTGCCGATCGCGGCGGGGTTGGGATCGTAGAACGCGCCGGCGTTCCAGCGGTCGGCGGGAACCTCGCGGATTCCGGTGCGCCTGGCGCACAGGAAATCCCAGAACTGCGCCGGCCCGCGCACGTCGCCGGGGAAAAGGCACCCGATCCCGACGATCGCGACCGATCCCGCGCGCCCAAAGCGGCCCGCGGCCGGGCCGTCAAGAAGCTCGGTGTTGTCCATTCCAGCGCTGCCCCAGGGCGCCGGTTCGAGGTATTGTTATCAGCGCCGCTGCCGGATAATACCGCGCGCGCGCGCCATGCCAATATGGCTAACGGAAATTACCCATGATTGTTGGCTGTGGACAGGTTGCCGAGAGGTCGAGCGAATGATCGACATTGCCGCGGTGGCCGGGAACCCGGCGGGCCTTGCCTAGTTCCGTGGCACGTGCGGATGGCAACCGAAAGTATGTTACGGGAAATGCGCCGCCCTGCGCCATCTTCGATTGCGACGGCACGCTCGTCGATACCCATGCTTCGATCGTCCATTGCATGAGCGCGGCTTTCGCCGCGGTGGGCGAGGCGCCGCCGCGGCCGGACGCCGTTCGGGCGACGATCGGCCTCCCGCTGGCAGAGTGCGTCCGCCTGCTTCTTCCCGCTGCGGCCGAAAGCGCTCGCAGCCGCATCGTTGCGGCGTACCGCGAAGCGTTTTTCGACATGCGGAGGTTCGAGACGGTCGACGAGCCGCTCTTTCCGGGTGTTGCGGCGCTGCTCGATGCGCTCGAAGCGCGCGGGGTCGTCCTCGGCATCGCCACCGGCAAGATCGAACGCGCGTTGAACCTCACCTTGGAGCGTCACGGCCTTCTTGGCCGGTTCGCGACCCGGCAGACGGCCGACAAGGCCCCCGCCAAGCCCGACCCGGCCATGCTGAACCGGGCGATGGCCGAGGTCGGCGCGACGCCGGTGCGGACCGTCATGATCGGCGATTCCGTCTACGATATCCTGATGGGCAAGAACGCCGGCGTGCGCACGGTCGGCGTGGTCTGGGGCCAGAACAACGCCGACGAACTGGCGGCCGCCGGCGCGGACTTTCTCGCGCGAGATGCCGCGGCGCTTTCGGCGTGGATATTGGGAGACGGCGGGTAGCCGCCGCGCCTGGCGCTCTATGGCGTTACGGGGGCGTGGCCGCCGGAAGGTAGCCGTAGCGCCGCATCATCGGCGCGCATCGCGCTTCGATCTCACGGCGTTCGGCCGCCGCCAGTTCGTGGCGCGCGGGAACGTAGTTCCGGGTTTCGGCCAGATGCCGCGCAATGCGTGCCTCGACACGCTCGAACGGCCCGAGCCGCAGCGCCGCATAGAGCCGGCGCATCTCGCGCATGGGATCGGCCACGAGATCCTCGTAGCGGAGTTCATGGAAGCGTTCCCGCTCGACGCGGGGAATCGCGCGTTCGAGGGCGCGGTGCAACCGCTCGTGCAGCGCGAACGTCAGCGCGTGGATGCGCGCAGGGTCCGGCGGCTGCAATCCGAAACATTGGGCCAACGCATCGATCATGTTCCGCGTCGAGGGGATCACCGCGCGGGGATCGCGCACGACATGGACGAAGCGCGCGCGCGGATAGGCCTCGGCAAGGACGCCGAGACGCGCCGTGTGTGGCGGCGACTTCAGGACGGCGGGCCGCGGATCGCGCCAGGCGAGCGCACGGAGGAAGCGCCGGTGCTCGCGCCGCCAGCGATCGATTCCGGCCGCGGGCACGCCCTCGAAGTCGAGATAGGCGAGGTCGCGCGATTGGCTCCGCGAGAAAACGAACATCGAATAGGGCGAGGGGATCCCGCGCGCGAGCAATGCGAACTCGTCCTCCTGCGGGCGCTCGACGCTCCAGGACATCTCGTCCTGCGGACGCCGCCCCGGCGACAGGGCGTTCACGAGCGGGCCGAGCACGCGTTCGGTGACCAGGAAATGCCCGGGCGCGAAACAGGCGTAGGAACTCGGGTATCCGAACTGCGGATCGAGCGCGAGAAGCTCGTGCAGCAGCGTCGTTCCGCTGCGCCAGTGCCCGAGGATGAAGACAGGGGGATGCTCGATTTTCACCCGCGCCAGGCGAGCCCCATAGATCGCGCGTTCAAGAGTCGCCCAGAACGAATTCGACAACGCCGCCATCGAGATCGACATACGACGCAGACGATAATCCGGGGTCAGCGCCGGCTCTTGCGCCAGCAGGGCGCGCCAGACACCCCAAGTCGCGCCGTGCCAGGCACAAAAAAACCCTTGAGCTGTCCGCTTTTTCGCGGGAGCAGTCCCGGATTCGGCCGGCCTGGTCATCGATACCCCGTCTTCGATCTGACAGTCTGCATTCTAGAAGGACCACGCGAACTGCGGCCCTTCCCAAGACCGCGATCCAACGCCCGGCGCAGCGCCATTGAGTCGCGGAGGCAAGTCGGTCGGTGTTCTAGACCAATTCCCACTGTCCGGCAAGCGGAACCGGAAGCGACGCGACAATCGTTCGGATCGTTCGCCGTCCATGCGATTTACATCGTATCGGGACGTCCGCCGTTAGCGAGAAACGATCGGATGTACGCCGCCCGGACGACATTCCGCTCCGTCGACTCCAGACGTTGCCGTTGCAGTTTCTGCAAATGGGCCGGTTGAGTGTGGATGAACAGCGAGTTGATGGCGGGGATTTCCAGGTCGTCGATCAGGCCCAGGTTGATTCCCAGCCGGACGCTGGAGAGCAGGTGCATGGTTTCTTCAGAGGAAATGGTCTGCGCGGTCCGCAAAACACCGTATGCGCGGGCCACCTGATCGTGCAGGCTCTGACGGTTTTCTTTGATCAGGGCCTGCCGAACACGTCGTTCGTACGAAATGATGTTGGGAACGACGTCCTGAATGGTCTTGATG
>ERZ761602.5475-NODE-5475-length-15020-cov-4.236619_pt1 | contig 15020 bp, 13 predicted proteins | sample MGYA00512165_ERZ761602 | MGnify/ENA primary metagenome ERZ761602 (study PRJEB28899, sample SAMN02445085) | bioreactor sludge metagenome | biome: EBPR sludge; isolation source: Thorneside wastewater treatment plant | place: Australia: Brisbane, Thorneside...
GAATAATTAAATAAGAATAACTTACAAAGTTACTGGAATAAATGGATCAAGCAAAAGCAGATTTAGCCCAAGTAGTGCGACTCGCTCTTTCCGAGCAGGTGGAAGACGTTCGCTTGTTTGTGGCGCGATTGGTCCGCAAGTATCGTAGTTCGGACCCGAGTTTTGCGGAGGAGATGGACATGCATCTTCGGAGCCATTCTCCGAAAGCAGCCTCTGCCATGCGTAGGAAAACCCTCTCTCCTGCCGCGGAACATCATCCTGTGCCCGCGGATGATGAGTCCCGGTTGTCATTGCTTAAAGTTTTTGAAGACTCGCCGGATCGCGAGAAACCCCTTCTTGCCCCTGACCTGCGCCAGCAGTTGGAGCAGTTGATCCAAGAGCGTCGGCAAGCGAAGCGTCTTGCGGCTTCAGGGCTGCAACCGACGCGTTCGGCCATATTCGTCGGCCCACCGGGTGTCGGAAAAACCCTAACGGCCCGCTGGCTCGCGGCGCAGTTGCAGCTGCCTTTATACGTGCTCGATTTGACGGCGGTCATGAGCAGCCTGTTGGGCCGCAGCGGCAGCAATCTGCGCGCGGCGCTAGATTTTGCGAAGACGCGCCCTTGCGTCCTGCTTCTGGATGAAATCGATTCGATCGCCAAACGACGGAGCGACGACAGCGATGTAGGCGAACTCAAGCGCCTCGTCACTGTCATCCTCCAGGAGGTGGATGCCTGGCCGGCGACTGGCCTGTTGTTGGCGGCAACGAATCATCCCGAGCTGATCGATCCCGCGTTGTGGCGGCGATTCGACCTGACGATTGAATTTAAGGCCCCGACACACGAGGCCATCAAACTCGCGGTTAGTCAATTCTTCGGCTCCGATCTGGAGCAGTTCAAACCTTGGTTCGAGGTCCTGACCTCGGCGTTCCGAGGCCAGTCGTTCAGCGATATTGAACGCGAGATCCAGCGTTTTCGTCGCGCGGTCGCCCTGCACGCCGGTTTGCCCGCCGATTTGGTGGAGGATTTTGTGCGGTCACGTGCTGGCGCGTTGGATCGCGGCGGTCGAGTGGATTTCGCGGTCCTGCTCGCAAAGAAAACCCGACTCTCCCAGCACAACATCTCGGAGATCACGGGTGTCAGCCGCGACACCATTCGGAAGCATGCGACCCCAAAGAAAGCTGAAAGCCTGCCCGTGCCGACCCCATGAACCAAACGAACTTTCTCATCGGTCGCGGGCACCTTTTGACCCACGACATCGATCCGCCTAAGCGAAAGCCGAGCAAAAAAGAGGCGTATTCGCTCGCGGAAGCCGTGGAGCGATTGGCGCCTGAATTTGAGGCAACCGCAGCCGCGCTGGATGAGCTGCCGAAGGAGGGGTGTCCCGCCGATCTGGGCGCCGGACGGTTGATGATTAATCCCAGCTACATCGCGCGTTCCTTTTTTCCGGCGTCAATGTTGCGCAGCGTGGGTTTGGAATCGGTCGGCAGTCGCACGGTCAAAGTGACGCCCGCCAAGTGGACGAAAAAGGATGCTCCGCGGCCTTGCACGACCACCGAGCTGTTCGTGGTGGGGAAGCGCGAGGCGTTTCGCAATCTCGACTCGTGGGCCAATCAAGTCACGGAAGGCTCCGACGAGGCGATCGACCTCGCGCACATAGAGCATTTTTCTGCACTTACAGCGAGGGACCGCATCATCAGCCACGGGGCTGCGAGCGAAACTTATTTCGAGATCGGCCTGCACTTGCTCCCGGACGAAAATCGAGCGTTCGTGCAGCAATCCTTCGTGAGCTACGCGGCCAAAGTCGGCGCGCGGCTCTACGTCGATCTCGGTTTCACGGCGGGTACCTGCGGGCTCCTCTGCCACTCCCGCCGGGCGGATTGACCGGCAATATCCGCCTCGGGGCGACGTTCTGCTACGCCTCGCCCACCGATCCGCAGGACGCCGCGGCCTATACGCGCGCGGGACTGGAGGTCGTCTTCCGCCCCAATGATGAGAAGATTGATGACGGGCAATCGAACGCGGACACCCGCGGTTTCTTCGACCTGAAGAAGTTTGAGACGGAGGCCGAGCGCCGCTCGGACCGGGGCAAATGGGAGACGGTTTTGCACGGCGCGAAGAACATGCGCGGCAGCGGCCTGAAGAATCCGGTCTTCGACATCCACTACAACGCGCGGGAAGCCGGCGCGAGCACGCTCACGGCGAAGAAAATCCGCTACGCCCTCATCATCACGGTGGAGGCGCCGCGGCACGCCGACCTCTACAACGACATCCTTCGGGCCTACGCTAAGACCCTCGTTCCGATTGTGCCGCAAGTTGCGCTGCCCATTCGGCTGCGCTGATTGAATCTCCTCCCTCTACGATCATGGTCGAGCCGCTAAAAAGAATATCGAAAAAGGACGGACTCTATCACCGTCGGGCGGAGGTGCAGGCCTTACTGGAAAAGCTCGACCTCGTGGGCGCGCCGGAGCGAATCGATCAGCTCGTCGATGCGGGCGGAGAACTTCGCGCAGATATTCCTCCCGAGGCGCTGGTTCATTTCATTCGCCGAGCCTGGCGCGAAAATGACGCCGGCTCGTTGGAACGGCTCTTCAAGGCCCTCTTTCGGCGGGTGCAAGCGTCGTTGGCGGCGGCCATCCCGAATTCGCGCATGGCCGACGCTGAAACTATTCGGGGCGAGATCGTCTCGCGGTTTATGGACCGGTTCGCCCGGGACTGTCGCGAGGGTGGGACGTGGCTCGACTACTTCGAGGTGCAGTTCGAAGGAGGCTTTGCCGCCTTCCGCACGACGGTGCTGCGCCGCATCGGCCCGAGCACGAACAAGACCGCGCCGTTGATGGGCGATGGAGAACATTCCGATGCGACCGAACTCGCGCCAGAAGTGGAAAAAGCGGCTGCGGAGTTCTTTGCGGACGGCCCCTCGTTTTTCGACGATCCAGCTTTCCGGTCGGCGCTCGGACCGGCGATTAACACCCTGCCACCGGACCAGAAGGCCGTGATCGGGCTCTGGCTCCAAGGTATTCCCATCGACGCAAAAGATCCCACTACCAACACCATCGCCCGCATTCTGAAATGTGACGAGCACACGGTACGCAACCGGCGTGATCGCGCTTTCAAAGCTCTGCGCAAAATCCTCGAGGAGGTAAAAGCCAATGCCGCCAAGTGACCCCAACGCTAGCGAAGAAGAAGTTCTCCTCGCCTTTTCAGTCGAGCCCAAGCGCGACCGTTCCACCTTGGATCGCTACCTCGCCCAATATCCGGAACACGCGAGTGCGCTCGTGGATTGCTCCCTCGAACTGCTGACGCTTCCTACCGAAATATCTCCAGTGTGGGTAGCGGATAGCGCGGTGGAAGCGGGTTGGCAGAAGTTTCGTGCCCAATTGGGCGCCGCGGCCGACGCGGCCGTCGAGAGTCCGTTTGCCAAACTCACTCCCTCGGCGTTCAAGAGCCTCGCGGTGCGCCTCGACATCAACAACCTGTTGCTCCTGCGAATTCGCGACCGTGGCATCCGGGCGGTCAGCATTCCCGGAGCGTTTATGCGACAGTTGGCGACCGAGCTGGGTGCGCCCCTGAAGGCAGTCTCGGAATATCTGGCGGGCCCGCCTTGCTTGACTCCCTCCTCCACCTTTCGTTCTCCGGGTAAGCCGGTTGCCGCAGGCCAAGTCGATTTTTCCGACGCGGTAAAAACTTCGCAGCTGACTGTCGAGCAGCAGAAAAAGCTCTTGGCTATGGAAAATTGATCCATGGACGCCGTCGATGCTGCACGGAGGATCGCAGAAAGCGTGCATCGAGCGGCGGTGGACAACGGGGCGAATCCCTGGCGCTTGCTGGAGTTCGTCCTGCAAGAGGCTGCGAAGCGTAACATTCTCGTCTATGGCTTGCCGCCCGACGATCCGCAGTTGAAGGGTGGCCAGGCGGTGTTCGATAGCCAGGCGCAAGCGATCTTATATACGGATGCGGGGACGGATTTCGACCGGGCGTTTCTGATAGCGCACGAACTCGGGCATGTGTTCGTGGACGGTGGCAAAGACGATGCCGTTACGCAGCGGCTCGAACCGGATCGGTCCGTGGAAGATGCTCCAGTCGGAATCGAGAAGGTTTTGGACTACGGCGCCCGGGAGCGTCGCGAAGTTCGCATGGACCTTTTCGCCCGCGAGCTGCTGCTGCCTCGCTCGGTAGCGCTCGCGCTCCATGTCGACCAAGGGATGAGCGCCGTGGCGATTGCGGAGCGGTTGGGCGCGCGGCTCGCCATGGTGCAGCAGCAGTTGCTGGACGCCCTGCTCTTGCCTGCTAACCCCGCGACCGAACCGGTGCCGCAGTCGTTGCCGGTCGCCGCGGATGACCCGTCGCAGGAAACTGCTGCGCGTCATTCGGGAAGTGCGTTTCTGCTGCAAGCGGGTCCCGGCACCGGCAAGACGCGCACCTTGGTGCGCAGGGTCGAGCATTTGCTCGCGGGGGGCGTGCTGCCGAGTTCGATCCTCGTGCTGACATTTTCCAACAAGGCTGCGGGCGAGCTGAGCGAGCGAATTTCCGCCGGCAACCGCACCGCCGCGGCGGCGATGTGGATCGGGACGTTCCACTCGTTCGGACTCGATATCGTTCGCCGGTTTCACGACCGGCTCGATCTGCCGGCCGACCCGCGGGTCATCGATCGCACGGAGGGGATCGAATTGCTGGAAGAGGAATTTCCCCGGTTACCGCTGCGCCATTACCGTAATCTGTGGGACCCAACCACGGATCTCGGTGACATCCTGAATGCGATCTCGCGCGCACAGGATGAAGTGGTCGACGTTGCGGGTTATCGCGCGCTCGCGGCGCAGATGCTCACCACGGCCGCCGGAGATGCCGAAGCCATCGTCCGTGCTGAAAAATGCACCGAGGTCGGAATCGTTTTTGAGGCGTATGAACGGCTGAAGAAAAAGGAACAGGCCGTGGATTTTGGCGACCTAGTCGCGTTACCGGTGCGATTGGTCGAAGGAGACGCGGAGGTGAGGGCGGCGCTGCAATCCCGACACCGACACATTCTTGTAGATGAGTATCAGGATGTGAACCACGCATCGGTTCGCCTGCTCAAGGCCCTCGCCGGCACTGGCGAGAGCCTTTGGGTTGTGGGGGATGCGCGGCAGTCCATTTATCGCTTTCGCGGGGCGGCCTCAAGCAACGTCGCTCGATTCGGCAACGACTTTCCCGGCGCTCAAGTGAGCCAGCTGGCACTCAACTACCGCTCCCGTCAGGAAATCATTGAGACCTTTACCACGTTCTCGCGAACGATGAAGGCTTCCACCGGTACTTTACCGCTCCGGCTTTCTGCCCAGCGTGGCGTCAGTGGCGTTCGGCCGGAACTTCGAGTGGCTGAGTCGGGGGAAGATGAAATTTCTGCGATTGCCGCCGCCATCGAGGAACAACGCCAGAGCGGCGTCGCTTATCTCGACCAAGCAGTTCTCTGCGCCTCGAACGCGCGCTTGGGGACGATTGCGGAGGGATTGGAGGCGCGCGGAATTCCCGTCCTGCACCTGGGCAGTTTGTTTGAGCGACCCGAGATCAAGCACCTGTTGGCGCTACTTTCGCTGTTTTCCGACGGTCGCGCGACCGGCCTCGTCCGCGTGGCGACGCTCCCGACGTTTAGTCTTCCGCTGCAGGACGTGGCGGACATCCTGAAATACACCAGTGAAAATGAGATTGATTCCATTAGCTGGGCTGGACTCGGTGACCGCATTCCGTCTCTTAGCGACGCAAGCCGACATGCCCTCGCGCAGATCGAGGCGTTGTTCACCGGGATCGGCCGCGGCGCGGCGGCTTGGTCGATCCTTGCTCATTGGGTGATTGATCGGCTGGAGATCGCCAAGGCGATCTACCGGCAAAATGACCTGACGAGCCGCATGCAGGGTCTCGCGCTGTGGCAGTTCATGAACTTTTGCCGCCGGCAGCCCGTTCGGGCCGGCGTTCCCGCCCGCCGTCTGCTTGATCGAATCCGGCGCCTTGTGCTGCTCGCAGAAGACCGTGGGCTTCATCGGCTCCCTCACGCGGCGGGAGCGATCAATGCCGTTCGCCTGCTGACCATCCACGCCAGCAAGGGGCTGGAGTTCGATGTGGTGCACATTCCGGGACTGGTGACCTCCGGTTTGCCGCGCAACAATACGCCGCCGCGCTGCCTTCCCCCGGACGGTTTAATTCACGCCTATCCCGGAATGAACGGATTGGACGCAGTCAAGGCTGGCCACGAGGAGGAGGAAGAATGCCTGTTCTTCGTGGCGCTCTCTCGCGCCCGTGACCGCCTGTTGCTCTACGGGTATCGCCTCCAAACGGACGGGCGCGCGCGACATCAGTCCAAGTTTATTCAGCCAATCGCCAATCTACTGACGCGGTCGGACCGGCCGCCGCTTCTCCCGGGTGCTCCGCGGCCAAGCCAAGTCGTCTCCATCGAATGGGAGCAAAAGCCGAGCTGGAATGACGATCAGATCAACCTCTTCGAGCGTTGCCCGAGGCGTTTCTTTTATACGCACGTGCTGCGCGCACGCGGACGGAGGACCGAGACGCCGTTCCTCAAAATGCACAACGTTGTGCTCGACGTCATGGACTGGCTGAAAGCCGAGCACGCGATGACGCACCCTTCCAATGCGCAGGTAGAGGCGAGGTTTGCCGAGGCGTGGCAGACGAAAGGCGCGGTCGATCACGGTTATGCCGAGGACTATCTTCGCATCGGCCGCCGCTTAGTCTACTTTCTCCTCGGGATACGACAAGGTAACGCCCTCGCCGAGATCAAGCCGCTCACGCTGGCGTGGCCGGAATGCGAGATCATCGTCACCCCCGACAGCGTGGTCAAAGCGACCAGCGGCCAGCTGTTGGTGCGCCGCATCAAGACTGGAAAGCAACGGTCCAACGAATTTGACGACATCGAATTCACGATTTTCCACCTGGCGGTGACCCAGGCCTACGGAAGTCAGGCCATCGTCGAAGTCGTCTATCTCACGAGCGAGACAAAGACGCCCATGACGATCACCGCGCGGAAGGTGGCAACCCGCAGCGAGAAAATGCAAAAGATCGTCCGCCAAATCCAAGCGGGTGATTTCCCGTTGGAGGAAGACGCGCGGGTTTGCCCGCGCTGCCCGAGCTTTTTCGTGTGCGGGAGCCTCCCATCCGGCCCATTGCGCAGAAAAAGTTAGGTTAGCTTTTCCGGTTTGTAACGACGGCGCGATTTACCCTTCAGCAGCCCAAACCGCACTTCCGCGGCGGGCCGCCGAAGCAAATCATGCAAACCGTAAAAAACTCAGGCGACCGCCTCCCCGTCGAGGATGTCGCCACTGCAATCCGCGAAGGCCGCGCCCTGCGTCCGGCGGATTTTTACCGGATCGTCGTGGCCGACGATCAACTTCACAATCGCAACGTCGATGTCGCCGACCCGGTCCCCACTGGCCGCCAGATTTTCCAGGCGGCGGGCGTCCAACCGGTCGACGACTTCAGCGTCTTCGCCATCCTGCCCTCCGGCGATTTCGAAGACCTGCGGCTCGATGAAACCTACGACCTCCGCGGGCGCGGCGCGGAGCGCTTCGTGATCTTCCGGACCGACCGGTCGTTCAAGCTCACGATCAACAGCCACCAACTGGAATGGGGCAAGCCGGCCATCAGCGGCGCCATCCTCTACGCGCTGGCCAAGGCCGGTCCGGAGGAGGCCGTGTTCCTGGAGGTCCGTGGCGGCACCGACCGCTTGATCGAGCCCAGCGACCTCGTCGATCTCAACGCCCCGGGGATCGAGCGTTTCATCACGGCCCCGAAGCCCCCGGTCACGTTCGAGATCAAGGTGAACTCCCGCGACGAGATCGTGAACAACAAGCGCGTCACGTTCGAGCAGGTGGTGCAGCTCGCGTTTCCCGGGCCGCACGGCCCGAACATCGTGTTCTCGATGACCTACCGCCACGCGGCTTCGGAGCCGCACGCCGGTGAGCTCGGCCCCGGCGGCACCGTCGAAGTCAAAAAGAAAGGAACCATCTTCAATGTCACAAAAACCGATAAGTCTTAGTCCGGACCTGAAGCGCCTTCGTGACGAAGGCTACTTCATCCAGATCCGGAACGGGCTCCTCGTCATGAGAGATGTCCCTTATGTCAACGCGCAGAGTCAGGTCCGCTTGGGCTCGCTCATCTCCAGCCTCACGCTGGCTGGGGATGTCACTCAGGTGCCTGACACGCACGTTGTCCACTTCGACGGCGACCAACCCTGCGGTTCGGATGGCGTGCCGCTCAGCAAGATCATCCACCAAAGCGGCCATGTCGATCTCGGTGGCGGAGTCACGGCGAAGTTCAGCTTCTCCAGCAAGCCGGCGTCGGGCTATCCCGACTACTACCATAAAATGACGACGTATGCGGCGCTGCTCGCCGGTCCCGCGGCGCTCCTCAAGCCCAAGGTTACTCCTCGTGTATTCCGCGTGCCCGAAGAAGAGGACGAGGCCGTCTTCCAATACACGGAGACCGCATCGGACCGAGTCGGCATCGGCACGCTGACCGCGCGATTGGCGAAAGAAAAGATCGTCATCATCGGGCTGGGCGGCACGGGGTCCTACATCCTCGACTTCGTCGCCAAAACGCCTGTCCGCGAGATTCGTCTGATCGACGCCGACGAATTTCTCCAGCACAACGCGTTCCGGGCACCCGGCGCGCCTTCGCTCGAGGAATTGCGGGAAGCGCCCAAGAAGGTCGACTACTTCCACCGCATCTACTCGCGCATGCACCGCGGTATCGTGGCGCATGCCGTCGCGATGACCGCGCAGAACCTTCACCTCCTCGACGGCAGCACCTTCGCCTTCCTCTCGATGGACGCCGGGGAACCGAAGCGTCTGGTGGTGGAAAAACTAGAGCGCCTCGGGGTGGCGTTTGTCGACGTGGGCATGGGCCTTGAACTGGTCGACGGCTCGCTCGGTGGCATCCTGCGCGTCACGGCCAGCACCCCGGAGAAACGCGACCACTTTCGGTCGCACGTGTCGTTCGCCGGCAACGGAGAGCCCGACGTCTATTCCTCCAACATCCAGGTGGCAGACCTGAACGCGCTCAACGCGGTGCTGGCGATCATCAAGTGGAAGAAACTGCGCGGGTTTTACCGAGACCTCGAACGGGAGCATCACAGCTCCTATACGACCGACGGAAACCTGCTGCTAAACGGCGACCTGCCATGATCCGTCATCCCCGACTAGATCATCGCTTCGTCAACAGCATTCCCCGGCAACTGGAGCCGGGGGTGCTGTATATATCCATCGAGTGTGCTACCGCCATTCACACCTGTTGCTGTGGCTGCGGCGAGGAAGTCGTGACTCCTCTCACGCCAACGGACTGGAAGCTGATTTTTGATGGAGAGACCGTCTCGCTTTGGCCGTCTATCGGAAACTGGAGCTACGCCTGCCGATCTCACTACGTTATCGAGCGAAACCGAGTCATTGAGGCTTTACCGTGGTCCGACAGGCGAGTCGCAAACGCTCGGCAGTGGGACAAATTTGCCAAAGCGAATTTTTATAGCGGGCCGAAAGTCGGCGACGAGCAGTATCTCGGACCGCTCGGATCATCTAAGTCGGAAGCTTCAGACAAGAACCTGTACAGCGATTCGCTTGGCGAAGGTAAGGAGACATAGCAGCCCTTCCTCGATAGACGTAGTCATCCGAATCATGTTCTATGGTTCATTGTTGCCCCCACCGTTGTCGTGGCAGAGAAAGTGCAGTTTCTCTGCACCACGAGATGCTTTTCTCTGAGTCTCCGCTATGGAAGATATTTATTTCTACCACAGCTTCGGATTAGGAAAGGATAACGACCACGGCCTGAAGGTGCTCAATTTGATATTCCGCCATGGTATCCTGCTTACCGTGGAACCACAGCGGTTCTTAGCGACGAGGAGCTTGAGCGAAAACACATTCGTTCAGAAACGAGCCTGTTTTACTGCGATTCCCGCGCGCGAACTTGCCGCATTCGCAAAGGGGTTTGGTCCGTTCGTTTTGGAGTTTGACGGGCAGGCATTACGCGAATTCGGAGTTTTGCCTGTAGCCTACACAGCCGGTTGGATGCCGGGGGGCGCTCTACTGGACTCTGCGGGATCGCTGCTCGGCCGCCAGTGGCTGGAATCGTATTACGTGATGGCTGAACTTGTGCACCTAGTGAAAAATGGAAATGCCCAAGAAAAGGCAGTCGCAGAAAAAATTTGGAACGCAGCAGGTCGTGCAACGCTCGCGCCCGAGGAACTCCAATTCTCGTTAGAAGCGCTCATGAATCTCTGTTATCCCTCAGATGAGTTCGGCACTGGAGAATTCGGATACTTCAAAGAACGGGAATGGCGGATTGTTCCGAACCTCGCGCTGGCTGGGGGATCGTGGCTGTATCCTGCACCGAATGCAGATCAGACTAAGGAGCTACGCGAACTAGACGCAGATTTTTTCGAGAAAATCATCAGAGGGAAACCACAGGTGGAACAATGTGCGTTCCTGCGGGATATTGGCGGCCATAACGTCGTTGAGCGTGCGCGCCGAATCATCGTTCCGCCCGAAGCTATTGGCAAAGCTAAGGAACTCGCCGCGGTCCACAAATATGACCCGGATCGAGTAGTGTTGGGTAATCTTCCTGAATTCTCTGGCTAGGTGAATCGCGAATAAACCAAGCAGTGATCGCCTAGAGGTGTTGGCGACGAGATTGAGTAGCTACCTGGTTAACCCTAACTGCTAGTTCACGCCGCTGCGCTGCGCGTTGCAGTAGCGTCTCCGCGACCGGCTCCGATCCGGTTTCGATAAACGCTTTCACCTCATGCTTGGTGCGAATGTGGTCGGCTGGCCCCATTTCTTTTACCTTGAGGCGGTCGGTGATGACGCGCACCGCATCGTTCTCCTTCCGTAGCGCCATCAGGTCTTGCACGGTTAGCTCGGGGGTTTTCTCGGGATTCATCGGCGTTGTGCTTGAGGATGACGGTTAAGCGGGACGAAGACAGACTTTTTTGAACCCGTTCGTGCAATGACGCACGACGGCCGTGTGATCGGGCAGCCGACGAAACTCGTGGGGCTTGATCCTGTATTCCTCGGACCGCTGGTAGGTGTGGGCCGTGTGGTCGAGGTGGACTGTGCGCGTGGCCCGCTCAACGTAGTGCTTGCCGAGGGCGTTAGCGCAGCGCAGTGCGTCGGTCTCCGAAGCGGCGCGATACATCACGAGGTTTTTCAGGTTTAGAGCGAGGACTTCGGCCTGTTCCTTCGTCTGCGGCGGAATGAGTGATTCGAAGGCTTGCGCGGAAACGACCAGCATCAGCATGCAGTCGCGGAGCCGGTCGATGACGTTGAAATCGCTGGTGCCGTCGTGGCTCGCGGTAATCGCGTTTTGAAATTCGTCCCCAAAGTAAACGAGCTGATTCAGGGCATACTTTTGCCACGGCGGCAGGGCATAACGGCGCAATGCGTGGCGGTAGAGAAGCAGTTTGACGACGGTGAAGACGTATTGCCGCTCCGTGGTGTAGTCTTGGGGAACGTCGATGCAGAAGATCTTTCCCTTGTCCACGTCGGCAATCGAACAGGTGTCGGGTTCGTCCGAGCTGAAGATTTCCGCGATTTCGGGCGTGCCGAGGTATTCGAGGTAATTCTGGGACGTGCCGATTTCACCGGCGCGCTGCTCCTTTGCGTCATGCTTGATGTAGGTCTGATCGAAGATTTCGGCGAGCTGCACGCGCCGCTCCGTCGTGTCCAGTTTTGTTAAGTCTTCTAGGGCGAGCTTCAGTTCGGTTTCCGAAGTCAGGATTTTGTAGGCGTTCGTGGCGGTGACGGGCCGGCCAATGTCGGCCAGCAATTCGAAGGCGCGACTGATGTGGCCGGCGCCCTTCACCTTAAAAAAGCTCTTTTCGTCCTTCGGATTTAGGGCTGCGGCCGTGTCTACGAGGATTCGCGCGCGCGTTGTGAACGGCAGGCGAACGTCTCCGGTGACGTTGAGCCGGTGATTCGTCACGGCGCCTTCTCCAACGAGGCGCGGTCGAAGGTGAACGATGTCCCGTTCGCGTCCGTTTTTTTTCGCGAGCCATTCGAGATAGAACCACTCATCGCCTTTGTTCGCCATGACGACGCCGCCGAGCCTCGAATTTCGTTTCATCAACGAGGCTAACAGTCCATTCATGCCGCTGGTCTTTCCGGAGCCGGTGTCGCCGGAGAAAAAGAAGTGCCGGTTGGCCTTGTCACGCGTCCAGCGAAACCGCGCGAACGTGAGCACGATCTCCCAGCGATCAGCTACAATGCGTCCCTGTGGGTCGCGCACGTAACGACGATGATCCGCGTAATAGAAAAGCAGTCCGGCGAAAGCGCAGATTACGGCTCCCGTGATCAAACCGAAGGGAGCTGGCAGACGATTCGCGCCGAAAAAACCTGCGGCCGAAATCATCAGCGCGAGAGGAAGTGTGAGCGGAGCGCGTAGTCCCGGCTCATTGTGCCGCAGATTTCGATGGATGAACCAGCCCCCAATCCCGAGGAAAAAGAGGGCAATCGCGAACGCTGCGGTCGTGATCGCGTGCGGGTTTTCGAGCCATTGACGGACCAAAATGTGAGGTGGTGGGAATGCTTTCATGTCCTCTTCACAACGAAGAAAAAGCGAAGTGGACTGACAGCGCGATGAGGTGCGCCTACCGAAAAAAGGGTAGCTGTCGCATGTTGAACTTGGCGGTCGTTGGAACGGCGGATTGAACCCAACGAACTCGTTAGGGCCTTGCGTCTGTTGCCAAAAAAGCGCGGGAGTCTTGCGGACACCACAACGGCTCATCGCAGCCACGGGTCCTCGCCCACGACGAAGGCGCTACCGGAAGCAGGGGAGCCTCCGTACCCCGGACTCGGGAGGGGCGCTCCGTTGAGGCGAGCGACCATTTCGCGCGTGCTGATGACATGATTACGGTCGGAATCATCCGCAAAGGAACCAACTACCTTTCGAATCACCTGCGGAAGAATGACTACTGGTCGGAGGGCGAGAGAGAGGTGCAGGGCGAATGGATCGGCGAAGGCGCCAAGGCGCTCGGGCTCACCGGCGCCGTGACCGACGAGCCTTTCGAAGCCTTGCGCGAGAACCGGCATCCGCACACCGGCGAATCGCTCACCGCCCGCGATCACGCCAATCGCGTGGCGTTCTTCGACGTGCAACTGTCCGCGCCGAAGGACGTGAGCGTGCTTGCGATGGTCGGGGGTGATGAGCGTGTCCGCGAAGCGTTCCACGAATCGGTCAAAGTCGCGCTCGCCGAAATGGAGCGGTTCGCCGCCGTTCGCGAACGTCGCGGTGAGGCCGCGGGGAGTGAACAGATTCGCCTGACCGGGAATTACGTGGGCGCGATGTTCATGCACGATACCAGCCGAGACCTCGATCCGCAGCTCCATGCGCATGCCGTGCTCGTGAACGCGACGTGGGATCATACCCGCAACGAGTGGCTGGCGCTGAAGCAAAACGAAATGCTCCGAGCGTCTCCGTATCTCCGGCAGGTCATGTACCGCGAGTTGGCCGGGCGACTGCGTGCGCTCGGCTACGAGCCGTACGAAATGAACTCAAAAGGGTTCGCGGTGCGAGGCGTCGAGCATCTGCGCGAGCGTTTCTCGAAGCGCACCCGGCAGGTTCAGCAACTCGCCGAGGAGTTCGCGGCAGCGAAGGGGCGCAAGCCGACGAAGCGCGAGGTCGAGGTGCTCGTGCGCGAGTCCCGCGGCGACAAGCTCACGGAAATCTCCACGCCGGAGGTGAGGGCACGGCAACGCGCCGAACTGAATCAGGATGAGTTGCGCGTGCTGGACGAACTCGTCCGCGCGGCGCGAATGCAGGCGCCACGTCAGCAATGGTCGCAGGGCAACGTGCGGTCCGTACTCGAGGCGGCACTACGGCACGTTTACGAGCGCAGCAGCGTCGTTCGTGAAGGCGAAGTCCTGAACGCGGCGCTCGAACTGCATCCCGACTTTTTCCGCTGGCGTGAATTGCGTGAAGCCCTGGAGGCACACCCCGACGTTATCCGCAAAGAAGGCGAGATGAGCCTGCGGCCGATCCGGCGCGAAGAGGCGGCAGCCGTGCAGCGCGTACGAGAGGGGCGCAATCAACGGTTCGTTCTGGGCAACGCATCGGGTCTGCCGGCGTCGCTGACCGCCGGCCAGCGCGGAGCCGCGAAAGCGCTCCTCGAAAGTCGGGACTTCGTGAGCGTGCTCATCGGCGACGCGGGTACGGGCAAGACAACCGTGCTTGCCGCGGTCGAGTCCGCGCATGTCGCGGCAGGCGGGCAGCGGTTCCTGCCGCTGGCGCCGACGACCCGGGCCCGGGAAGCCCTCGCGTCCAGTGGGCTCGCTGACGCGGATACCGTCCAGCGCTTCCTTGTGAGCGAAGCCATGCAGCGTCAGGCTACCGGTCGGGTGGTGCTCATCGACGAGGCGGGGCTCCTGTCGACACAGCAGCTCGATCAGCTGACACGCATCGCCGCCGGCGCTCGGGCTCGGCTGCTTCTGGTGGGCGACACGAAACAGCACTACAGCGTGCAGCGAGGCGATGCCCTGCGGAACGTGATCCGGCATTCCGGTACGCCCGTAGTGCGTCTCTCGGAGGTGCTGCGGCAACGCAACGAATCGGACCGGCGATTCAGCCGGCTCACCGCTCGGGTGGTTGTGGACACAGACGATGGCACAGGCACCCCCGATGATGGCGGGGCGAAACACTTCTCGCGGGTGGGCAAGGGTGCTACTCACCGTTCCGCTCGAGATCGCGACGCGGGCCATCGGCCGGTTCTTCGTGTTTAGGAGAACAACGTAGAAGACTTCGTGCATCGGATGCACCTCGAGCACATCCTTCATGTAGTTGTAGACGGCCTCCGGACGGGACAGGGCATGGTTACCGACTTCGAACAGGGTGGCTTCGTAAACCAGCTTCGCTTCGTAAACGCGCATGTGAAACGCGCCTCATTGGATTGGTCGTGTGTGCGAAGGTGCACCTGATCGACCTCTGCCGGCTGAGGGCGATTCCCGTCCACGCCGAAAGTCAAAGCGCTGCCGGAGCGCCGAGGCGGCAGCTTCAGCTGCAACGAGGGGGAAGCGGAGGGAAT
>ERZ761602.5476-NODE-5476-length-15016-cov-4.736047_pt1 | contig 15016 bp, 11 predicted proteins | sample MGYA00512165_ERZ761602 | MGnify/ENA primary metagenome ERZ761602 (study PRJEB28899, sample SAMN02445085) | bioreactor sludge metagenome | biome: EBPR sludge; isolation source: Thorneside wastewater treatment plant | place: Australia: Brisbane, Thorneside...
GCTCCTACCACCGCTCCTACGGCTGCTGCTGGGAGGCTACCAGGGGTAGAAGCGCGCGGTGTAGCCCGGCGCGAAGTCCGACATCCCGCGGGGCAGTTCCACGAAACCGTCGGTGCCGGCAAGGGCGATGAAGTCCCCGGACGTGTTGGTGGGCCTCGGCGTTGCCAGGCACTCGCCGTCGGCGCCGTAGGCCATCGTTACCGGCAGGAAGTACGTGAGGTCCGGCTCGAACTGCACATGCCGGTCGAGGCGCACCGTGATGCCGGGCCGGGGCGTCGCGCCCAACGCCGTCACGAGCGCCGGCGCTACGTAGCGCACGAGGCACACGAGGCTCGACACCGGGTTGCCGGGCAGGGCGAACACCGGCTTGCCGGCGGGCGAGACGCCGAACCAGAGCGGCCGGCCAGGCCGCTGCAGCACCTTGTGGAAGACGAGTTCCATGCCGAGGTCCGCGAGTACCTTCGGGACGTGGTCGAACTCGCCCATGGAGACGCCGCCGGTGAGGATGAGCACGTCCTGCTCGGCCAGCAGCTCGCCGAGGGCGGACTCGAGCAGCGGCCGGTCGTCGGGCAGGTGCAGCCGGTCGGTGTCCAGGAAGCCCCGCGTCGCGAGCGCCGCCGCGATGGCCCGGTCGTTGGATGCCCGGATCTGGGTGGGCGCCAGGGGCTGGCCCACGCCGACGAGTTCGTCGCCGGTCGACACGACGGCGATGGATGGCCGGCGGGCAATTTCCACCGTGTCAGAGCCGCCGACCGTGAGGACCGCCATCTCGGTGGGGCCCAGGATGCAACCGGGGGCGAGCAGCGGGTCGCCCTGGCGGTGGTCCGACGCCTGGCGGTGCACGAACTGGCCGGCAGCTGGCGTGTAGTCGTCCTGGAGTGTGGCGGTTTCGCCTTGCCGGACCAGCCGTTCCACGGGCACCACCGTGTCGGCCCCGGGCGGCAGTGCCGCACCGGTCATGATGGCCACGCAGCCGCCGTCGGCGGTGAGTGGCAGTGGCGGGCTGCCCGCCGCCTGGGTGCCGAGCACCTGGAAGGTCCTGCGGCCGGCGGCCCAGGCCCCGTGCCGGATCGCGATGCCATCCATGGTGACCCGGTCGAAGGGCGGCTGGTCCCGTTCGGCGGTGATGACCTGCCGCAGGACCTCGCCCCCGGCATCGTCCAGTGGCACCTTGACCGTGCCCCAGCCCCGCGGCATCCGGGCCGCGATCAGGGCGGCAGCCTCGTGGGCGTCGATGCGCCGGCGCGCTCCGGTGGTCATCGGCGATGGCTCCCGAGCCGGTGGATGTCGGCCAGTATGGAGAGGGCGATGGCCTCGGGGGAGTCCGCGCCGATGTCGAGGCCCGCGGGTCCGTGCAGCCGGTCGCCGAGCGCCATGGCCGCCGGGCCCAGTTCCCGCAGCAACCGGTCGCGGCGCGCGGCCGGGCCCAGCAGCCCGATGTAGGGAACCGGACCCGGCGCGAGGGCAGCCAGGTACGCGCGATCGGCCGCCAGCTGGTGGCTCATCACGATGGCCGCCGCGAAGGGCGCGAGGTCGAGGGCGGTGGCGAGCGTGGCGGCGGGCGCGCAGACCCGCGCCTCCGCGGCGTCGAACCCCGGCCGCTCCAGGTAGGCGGGCCGGTGGTCCGCCACCGTGACGCGCCAGCCCAGGAGGTCGGCCAGGGCCACCACGGGCACCGCATCCTGGCCGGCGCCCAGCACCAGCAGCCGCGGAATCGGCCGGAGCATCGTGCGGAAGACCTGGCCGTCGGGCAGCGCGATCTCCAGCGGCTCCGGCCGGTCGCCCCGCCACACGCGGGCGATGCGGTCGAAGGGCTCGTAGTCATCCGCGGGGACCAGGCGCTGGAGCAGGATCCGCAGCAGCCCGTCGCAGCCGATGCCGAGCCCGAACAGCTCCTCCTGGTCCCCGCGCAGGTCGTAGGTTACGAGTTCTGGCGTTCCGGTCGCCACCACGCGCCGGGCGTGTTCCGCCAGGTCGCCTTCGAGGCAGCCGCCGCTCACGAGCCCCTGCCACTCGCCCGAATCGGCGATGAGGATGCGGTGACCGGCCTTGGTATAGGTGGACCCCGCCGTGGCGACCACCGTGGCAAGCGCCAGCACGCGCCGCTCCGCGCGCCAGGACTCGAACCGGGCGAGGAGGGCCTTGTCAGTCACGGGTCGCCGGCAGGGGTGAGCACGAGCTTGCCCAGGGCCTCGTTGGCCTCCAGCAGCCGGTGGGCCTGCACGGCGGCCTCGAGGGGCAGCACCTGCTGGATCACGGGCACCACGGTCCGCTGCAGGAGGAGGGGCCACACGTGCTGCTCCAGGGCGCGGGCGATGCGGCCCTTCTCGGCGACGGGCCGGTTGCGCAGTGTCGAGCCCGTGATCGTGAGCCGCTTCAGGAAGACCTGGCCCACGTTCAGTTCGCCCTTGTTGCCCCCGAGCGCGGCGATGTACACGAGCCGGCCATCCGGGCGCAGCAGCTTCAGGTTGTCCGCGAGGTACGGGCCGCCGACCATGTCGAGGATCACGTCCACGCCCTGCTTCGCCGTGTGCGCCTGCAGGGCGTCCAGGAACTTCTCCGTGCGGTAGTTCACCGCCCGCTCGGCACCGAGGTCGACGCACAGGACGCACTTGTCGTCGCTGCCGGCGGTGGCGAACACCCGGGCGCCGAACGCGACGGCCAGCTGGATCGCGGTCGTGCCGATGCCGCTCGCGCCGCCATGCACGAGCAGGGTCTCGCCGCGGCTGAGGCGACCGAGTTCGAAGACGTTGGCCCACACGGTGCAGAAGGTCTCCGGGATGGCCGCGGCCTCGACGAGCGACAGCGCCGCCGGCACCGGCAGGCACTGGACGGCAGGCGCCACGCAGTAGCCGGCGTAGCCGCCCCCGGCCAGCAGCGCGCACACCCGGTCGCCGGGCGCAGGCACGGCGACGCCGGGGCCCGTGGCCACCACCTCGCCCGCCACCTCGAGGCCCGGCAGGTCCGAGGCGCCGGGCGGTGGCGGGTAGCCGCCGGCCCGCTGCAGGCAGTCCGGCCGGTTCACGCCGGCCGCCGCGACCCGGATCAGGACTTCTCCGGTCGCGGGGACCGGCACCGGCCGGCTCACGACGCGGAGCACCTCGGGCGGACCCGCCTCGGGGATTTCCACCGCCTGCATGGTGGCCGGGAGCGGCCGGGTCGCTGCACTGCTCGTCATGTCGGGCATGGCGCGAGTATATCGGCATGAGCGATGTCAATGGCCCGCGGGGCCCGTTTCCGCGACCCGGCCCCCATGGTATGAGGCCGCCATGAGCGAGCCACGCCCCGCCGAGAAGGTCATCAGCCTGCATCGCAGGGACGAGCTGCCGGTCGTCGCTGACCGGCGCCAGCGACCGCTGCGGGACCTGCGCATCTCGGTGATGGACCGCTGCAACTTCCGCTGTCCCTACTGCATGCCCGAGGACAAGTACCACCCGGACTTCGAGTTCCTGAAGAGCAGCGAGCGGCTGTCCTTCGACGAGATCCTCCGCCTTGCCCACCTCTTCGCCGGGCTCGGCGTGCAGAAGCTCCGCATCACCGGCGGCGAGCCGCTGCTCCGCCCCAACATCGCCGACCTCGTCGGCGACCTGTCCCGGGTGCCCGGCATCGAGGACATCGCGCTCACCACCAACGGCATCCTGCTGGCCCAGCACGCGGCGGCGCTGAAGGCCGCGGGCCTCTCCCGCGTCACCGTGAGCCTCGACTCCCTGGACGACGAGGTCTTCCTGCGCATGAGTGGCGGGCGGGGCAGCAAGGACAAGGTGCTGGAGGGCATCCGCGAGGCGATGGCCGCCGGCCTCACGCCGATCAAGGTCAATGCCGTGGTGAAGCGCGGCGTGAACGAGCACACCGTCGTCGACCTCGTCGAGCACTTCCGCGGGACCGGCGTGATCGTGCGCTTCATCGAATACATGGATGTCGGCACCATCAACCACTGGCAGGCGGCCGACACGGTGCCCTCCCGGGAACTGCTCGCCCGCATCGCCGCCCGCTGGCCCCTGTCTCCGGTGGGCGCCAACTACCCGGGCGAGGTCGCCGAGCGCTACCGCTTCGACGACGGGGCGGGGGAGGTGGGCTTCATCTCTTCAGTGTCCGAGCCCTTCTGCGGGACCTGCACCCGGGGCCGCCTGTCCTCCGATGGCCAGCTCTATACCTGCCTGTTCGCATCCCGGGGCACCGACCTCAAGGGCCCGCTCCGGGCCGGGCTCGACGACGCCGCGCTCCGCGCGCTCATCAGCGACGTCTGGCACCGCCGGGAAGACCGCTACAGCGAGCTCCGCGCGTCCAGGCCCGCCGATGGCAAGGTGGAGATGTACTACATCGGCGGTTAGGAGCGCGGGTTGCCCAACGACATCCTCTGGCAGCCCGACCCGGCCCGCAGCCGCCGGGCCCACCTCACCCGCTTCATGCGCCGGCTCGAGGTCCGCCGGGGCATCGAGCTTCCGGACTATGCGCGCCTGCACCGCTGGTCCATCGACTCAGCGGCGGCCTTCTGGGGCGAGCTCTCCGCCTTCTGCGACCTGCGCTGGCGCCGGTTCCCGGACGGCGTGCTGGAGGACGGCGACCGCAATCCCGGCGCACGCTGGTTTCCCGGCGGCACGCTGAACTTCGCCGAGAACCTGCTGCGGGAACCCGACGAGCGGCCAGCGCTGGTCTGGCGCGACGAGACCGGCGGTCGCGGTGCGTTCACCCGGCGCCAGCTCCGTGCCGAGGTGGGCCGGGTGGCCGCGGGGTTCCACGGCCTCGGCGTCGGGCCCGGCGACCGGGTCGCCGGGCTGCTGCCCAATGGCCCCGAGGCGGTGGTCGCGATGCTGGCGGCGTCGAGCATCGGCGCGACCTGGTCCTCCTGCTCCCCGGACTTCGGCGCGTCGGCGGTGCTCGACCGCTTCGGCCAGATCGCCCCGAAGGTGCTGGTGGCCTCGGCCGGCTACCGCTACGCCGGCCGGGACTTCGACTGCCGCGCCACCGTGACGACACTCCGGGCGCAGCTGCCGGGTCTCGTCGCCGTCGTGGGCACGGGCGAGCTGCCTGGCGCGCTCGACTGGCAGGACTTCGGCACACCCGGCGCGGAACCCGCCTTCGCGGCGCTGCCCTTCGACCACCCGCTCTACATCCTGTACTCCTCCGGCACCACCGGCCCCCCCAAGGGGATCGTGCACGGCGCGGGCGGCACGCTGCTCCAGCACCTCAAGGAGCACCTGCTGCACGTGGACCTGCACCGGGACGACCGGCTCTGCTACTTCACGACCTGCGGCTGGATGATGTGGAACTGGCAGGTCAGCGCCCTCGCCACGGGCGCGACGGTGGTGCTCTATGATGGCTCGCCGGCACACCCGGCGCCCGACGCCCTCTGGCACCTTGCGGCCGAGGAGGGCGTGACCGTGCTCGGCACGAGCCCGCGCTACCTTGCCGGCCTCGCCAAGGCCGGCCTGCGGCCCCGGGGCCAGCACCGCCTCGGCGCGCTGCGCACGGTGCTCTCCACCGGCTCGCCCCTGGCGCCGGAACTCTTCGACTGGGTGTACGAGTCCGTGAAGCCGGACGTGCAGCTCGCCTCCATTTCCGGCGGGACCGACATCGTGGCCTGCTTCGCGCTCGGCAATCCGCTCCTGCCCGTGCACCGGGGCGAGCTGCAGTGCGCCGGGCTCGGCATGGCGGTCGACGTCTTCGACGACGCCGGCCGGCCGCTGCCCGCCCGCCGGGGCGAGCTCGTGTGTACCCGGCCGTTCCCGTCCCAGCCGGTGGGCTTCTGGGGCGACGCCGACGGGAGCCGCTACCGCCGCGCCTACTTCGCGCGCTTTCCCGGCGTGTGGGCCCACGGCGACTACGCGGAGCACACCGCCGCCGGTGGTTTCCTGATCCATGGCCGGTCGGACGCCACGCTGAACCCGGGCGGCGTGCGCATCGGCACCGCCGAGCTGTATCGGGTGGTGGAAGCGCTGCCGGAGGTCCTGGAAAGCCTCGCCGTCGGCCGGAAGCACGACGGGGACGAGCACATCGTGCTGTTCGTGGTCCTGGGGGAGGGGCTCGCCCTCGACGATGTCCTGGCGGGCTGCATCCGCGATGCCGTCCGACGGGAACTGTCGCCACGACATGTCCCGGCCCGGGTGCTGCAGGTTCCCGGTCTGCCGCGGACCCGGAGCGGCAAGCTCTCGGAGCTGGCGGTGCGTGCCCTGGTCAATGGCGAGGCACCCGCCAACCGGGAGGCGCTGGCCAATCCCGAGGTGCTGGACCACTTCCGGAACCTGTAGGAGCGCCTTCAGGCGCGACCGGGAGTCTGCTATACACGGGTGGAATCGCGGCTGAAGCCGCTCCCACGGGGACTTCGTCATGCGTCTTTTCATGGTTTCGCTGTTGCTCCTCTTCTCCGCCGCCCGGGCGGAAGACACCACCTTCCGGCTCGTGAGCCCCGACATCGTGCCCGGCCAGGCCATCCCGGTCGCGCAGGTGTTCAATGGCTTCGGCTGCACCGGCGGCAATGTCTCCCCGGCGCTCAGCTGGCGCAACGCGCCGGAAGGCACGAAGAGCTTTGCCCTCATGGTGTACGACCCGGACGCCCCCACGGGCAGCGGCTGGTGGCACTGGACGGTCTGGAACCTGCCGGCGAAGCTCACAGGCCTGCCGGCCCGGGCCGGTGACCCGAAGTCGGGACTCATGCCCGGCGTCGCCACCCAGGGCGTCACCGATTTCGGGGCGCCCGGCTACGGCGGCCCCTGTCCGCCGCCGGGCGACAAGCCCCACCGGTACTACTTCCGCCTCCACGCGCTGAAGGTGGAGAAGCTGGAGCTGCCCGCCAATGCCAGTGGCGCCCTGGTGGGCTTCAACGTGAACGCCAACACCCTGGCCGTGGCGGAGCTGATGGCGACCTACGGCCGCTGACGATCCCGTAGGAGCGCCTTCAGGCGCGACGGCGCCAACTGCGGACGCCGTCACGGCGACGGCCCGTCCGATCGCCGATCCTTTCCCGCGGGTATGGGGCCGCGGAGGCCAATCATGTGCAGCAAGCTCCTGCCAGGGCTACTCCTGGTCGTGGCCGGTCCCGTGTCGGCCGGAGAGTTCTCCCTCGGCGGCACTGCCAGTACCCTCGGCTTCGGCGCCGAGGCGGGCTATGCCTTCAACGACCGCCTGGGGGTCCGCGTGGGCGGCTACGCCTTTTCGCTGGACCAGGATGGCGAGGAGAGCGGCATCGAGTACGAGGGCGACCTGGACCTCTCCAACCTGGGGGTGTACCTGGACTGGCACCCGTTCGCGGGTTCCTTCCGTGTCTCCGGCGGCTGGTTCGCCACCGACAACACGCTGGACGGCGTGGGCCAGCCCGGACCGGGCGACACCTACGAGATCGGCGGGGTCGAATTCACCGCGGACCAGGTCGGCACCCTCCGGGCAACGGCGGACCTCGGCAGCTCCGCCCCGTTCCTCGGCTTGGGCTGGGTCTTCGGCCGGGCGGACGGCGGGCTGGCCTTCAACCTGGACCTCGGCGTGCTCTTCCAGGACTCCCCGGACATCGAGCTCACCTCGACCGGCGGCACCCTGAGCGGGGAAGACGCATTGCAGGATGCCCTTGCGGAAGAAGAGGCCGAGCTCGAGGACGAGGTGGATGACTACGATCTGTACCCGGTCGTGAGCCTCGGGGTCAGCTGGCGGTTCTGACATTCGCGGCTGAAGCCGCTCCTACACTATAGTCGGGGGCATGCCCCCGACCGATTTCCACCCCGCCGTCGCCGGCTGGTTCGGCGCCCGTTTCGGCACCCCGACCCCGGTCCAGGCCCGGGCCTGGCCCGCCATCCAGGCGGGCCGGCACACCCTGCTGGCCGCGCCCACCGGCTCGGGCAAGACCCTCGCCGCCTTCCTCGCGGCCATCGACGCGCTGGTGAAGGAAGGCACCGCCACCGGCGGCCTGCCCGACGAGACCCGGGTGCTCTACGTCTCGCCCCTGAAGGCGCTCTCCAACGACATCCGGAAGAACCTCGACGAGCCCCTTGCCGGCATCCGGGAGCGGCTCTCGGTCTTCGAGCACGTGGAGATCCGCACGGCGGTGCGGACGGGCGACACGTCCCAGGTGGAGCGGGCGCGGATGCGGCGCACGCCGCCCCACATCCTCGTCACCACGCCGGAGTCACTGTTCATCCTGCTCACTTCGGCTTCCGGCCGGGACATGCTCTCGACCGTGCGCACGGTGATCGTGGACGAACTGCACGCCGTGGCCGACACCAAACGGGGTGCGCACCTCGCCGTGTCGCTGGAACGCCTCGCGGTGCTCTGCGCCCGGGAGCCGGTGCGCATCGGCATCTCCGCGACGCAGAAGCCCATGGACCGCATGGCGGAGTTCCTCGTGGGCGGCCGCCCCGACGCGGTGGCCGGCTGCGAGATCATCGATGCCGGCTTCACCCGCCAGCGGGACCTGGCGCTCGAACTGCCGGGCTCGGCGCTCGCGCCGGTGATGGGCAACGAGGTGTGGGCCGAGATCTACGACCGTCTCGCCGCGCTGGTGGCTGAGCACCGTACGACGCTGGTCTTCGTCAACACGCGACGCCTCGCCGAGCGGGCGGCCCGGCACCTCGCTGAGAGGCTCGGCGAGGATGCGGTGACGGCCCACCATGGCAGCCTGGCCCGGGACCACCGCCTCGACGCCGAGGCACGTCTCAAGGCCGGCGGCCTGAAGGTGCTGGTCGCGACGGCGTCGCTGGAACTCGGCATCGACATCGGTGACGTGGACCTGGTCTGCCAGATCGGCTCTCCCCGCAGCATCGCGACGTTGCTCCAGCGCGTCGGCCGCTCGGGCCACGGCGTCGACCGGGTACCCAAGGGACGGTTGTTCCCGGTGTCCCTGGACGATCTCGTCGAGTGCACGGCCCTGCTCGACGCGGTGCGCCGCCAGGAACTCGATGCCATCGAGCTCACGGGACCGGCGCTTGACGTGCTCGCCCAGCAGGTCGTCGCCGAGGTGGCGATGCGGGAGTGGCCAGCCGACGAGCTGCTCGCGCTGGTGCGGCGGGCCTGGCCCTACCGGGACCTGCCGCTAGCCACCTTCGACGCCGTGATCCACACGCTCGCCGACGGCTACAACACCGCCCGCGGCCGGCGCGCCGCCCACCTGCACTACGACGCGGTGAACCGGCGCCTGCGGGCCCGGCCCGGCGCGCGGCTCACCGCCATCACCAACGGCGGCACGATCCCGGACCAGTTCGATTACGACGTGGTGCTGTTGCCCGAGGGGCTGCCGATCGGCACGCTGAACGAGGACTTCGCCTTCGAGAGCGTGCCCGGCGACATTTTCCAGCTGGGCAACACTTCTTACCGGATCCGCAAGGTCGAGACCGGCCGGGTCTTCGTCGAGGACGCCCATGGCCAGCCGCCCAATATCCCGTTCTGGTTCGGCGAGGCACCGGGCCGGTCCGACGAGCTGTCCGCCGCGGTCTGCCGCCTGCGGGAACAGGCGGACCTCGTGCTCGCCGACGGCGAGGCGGCCCTGCATGCCTGGCTCATGGCCCTGCCCGGGATGCCGGCCATTGCCGCCGACCAGCTCACCACCTACCTCGCGTCGGCCCGGGCTGCCCTCGGCGTGCTGCCCACCCGCCGCACGCTGGTGTTCGAGCGCTTCTTCGACGAGGTGGGCGACACCCACCTCGTGATCCACTCGCCGCTCGGCTCCCGCCTGAACCGGGCCTGGGGGCTCGCGCTTCGCAAGCGCTTCTGTCGGCAGTTCAACTTCGAGCTGCAGGCCGCGGCGCTCGAGGACAGCATCGTGCTGTCGCTGGGTCCGACCCACAGCTTCCCGCTCGAGGAGATCGCGGGCTACCTGCGGGCGGAGACGGTGCGGGACGTCCTCGTGCAGGCCACGCTGCAGGCGCCCATGTTCCCGACCCGCTGGCGGTGGGTGGCGACCACGGCCCTCGCGATCCGCCGCTTCCGGAACGGCGGCAAGGTGCCGCCCCAGTTCCAGCGCAGCGACTCGGACGACCTGCTCGCGCTGGTGTTCCCGGACCAGGTGGCCTGCGCCGAGAACATCACGGGCGACCGGCAGGTTCCCGATCATCCGCTGGTCCAGCAGGCCCTGGACGACTGCCTGAACGAGCTCATGGACATCCGGGGCCTCGAGGCGCTGCTGGCTGACCTCGCGGCGGGCGAGGTGGAGATCCTCACCCGGGACCTGGCGACGCCGTCGCCGCTCGCCCGGGAGATCATCAGCGCGCGACCCTACGCGTTCCTCGATGACGCCCCGGCCGAGGAGCGTCGCACGCTCGCCATCCGCGCGCGCAACCTGCTGGACCCGGAGGAGGCCGCCACCATCGGCCGCCTCGACCCGGAGGCGATCCGCCAGGTGCTGGCCGAGGCCTGGCCCGAGGCCCGCACGCCGGACGAGCTCCACGACGCGCTGACGCTGGCGGGTTTCATCGCGGTGCCGGAGATTCCCCCGGCGGACCTGCCCGCCTGGTCCGCGCTGCTCCGGCCCCTCCTGGCGGAGCGGCGCGCCACCCTCGTAGCGCTGGCCGGTGGCCAGCCCCTGTGGGTGGCGGCCGAGCGGCTCGCCCAGCTGGCGCTGGTGCGGCCCGACTTCGCCGCCCACCCGCCCATCGAGGCCGCCCACGCGGGCCGGCGCAGCGAGGCGGAAGACCGCAGCCAGTCCCTGCGGGAGCTGGTGCGGAGCCGGCTGGAGACGCTCGGGCCCGTCACCGCCGTGGTGCTGGCGGGCCCGCTCGGCGTCCCGGTGGCCGACGTGGAGGTGGCGCTGCTCGCCCTCGAGGTCGGCGGCCAGGCGATGCGCGGCCGCTTCTCGGGCCCGGCGTTGGAGGAGTGGTGCGACCGGCGGCTGCTGGCGCGTATCCACCGCTACACCCTGAAGGCGCTCCGCCGGACGACCGAGCCCGTGAGCCCTGCGGCCTACATGCGCTTCCTCCTGCGCTGGCACGAGCTGGAAGGTGATCGTCCCGCCGGCCCGGACGGCCTCCGGCAGGCGCTCGCGCGGCTGACCGGCTATCCGGTGCCCGCGGCGGCCTGGGAAGCCAGCCTGCTGCCGGCCCGGGTGCGGGACTTCCACGCCGGTGCGCTGGACCAGATCCTCGCCAGCGGCGAGTTCCTGTGGCTGCGGCCCCCCGCCGACGGCGGTACCCGGCGCCAGGGACCGATCCGCACGACGCCGATCCTGCTCCTGCCGCGCCAGGCGCTGGAGTACTGGCAGGCGCTGATGGCAGCCCCGGAAGGTGGTGGCCTGGTGCTGTCGACGGCGGCGACGGCCGTGCAGGCGGCACTGGCCCGGCATGGCGCCATGTTTTTTGGCGACCTGGCGCGTGCCACCGGCCTGCCGGCCAGCGGGCTCGAGGCGGCGCTCCGCGAACTGGTCGCGGCGGGCCTCGTCAACGGTGACGGCTTCGCGGGCCTGCGCACGCTGCTGATGCCGGCGGCCCTCCGGCGCGAGGCCGCCCGGCAGCCCTGGCGCCGGCCACCGGCGCCGCCCCCGGGCCGCTGGTCACTGGCCGTCCCGCCCACGGTTGCGGACGCGCCCGCGGGCGATGCGCTGAAGCTGCGCCGGGCGGCGGTGGAGCAGGTGGCCCGCACCTTGCTCGAGCGCTACGGGGTGGTGTTCCGCGCGGTGCTCCAGCGGGAGTACCGCCAGCTGCCGCCCTGGCGGGAACTCGTCCAGTCGCTGCGGCGCCTGGAGGCCCGGGGCGAGATCCGGGGTGGCCGCTTCGTGGCGTCCTTCGGCGGCGAGCAGTTTGCGTTGCCGGACGCGGTGGAACGCCTGCGCGAAGTCAGGCACGCCGGCAACCAGGACAGCCAGGTGATCCTCTCCGCCGCCGACCCGCTGAACCTCACCGGCATCGTCACGCCCGGCGACAAGGTGCCTGCCCAGCTCCGCCACCGGGTGCTGTACCGGAATGGCGTGCCCGTGGCCGCCTGGGTGCGCGGCGGGTTCCAGTGGCTAGGGCCGGCGGATGCGGCCGGCGAGTGGGCCGCGCGTAATGCCCTGGCCCGGGCAGTCGCGCCGTTGCGGTATGTGGAAGGCCCGGGGCTGGCGAGTTAGCGCCTGACGCCTTGGCCACCCCGCAATAACGCCAGGCTCCTCATCACTGGCATACTCGGCCGGCACGCGACGTCCTCAAGGAGATTCCATGGCTTCGCCCATCCGACACAGTCGCTGCATGTGCGGCGCCGTCGAACTCGAGATCCGCGGCGAGCCGACGGCCCAGGCCTACTGCCACTGCGAGAGCTGCCGCGGCTGGACGGCAGCGCCACTGTGGGCCGCGACCATGTGGGCAGCGTCGAACGTCAGTGTCGTCAAGGGGGCCGACCGGCTGGGCGTCTATCGCCGCACTGAAGGCACGCATCGCAGGTTCTGCACGGCCTGCGGCACGCCCGTGATGATCGAGATCCCGGCCATGGGCATGGTGGACGTGCCGGCGGGCCCGATCGATGGCTTGGAGTTCCGACCGACGGCGCACGTCAACTATGGCGAGAGAGTCCTTGGCGTCGCGGACGGATTACCCAAGTTCCGCGATTACCCCCGGGAATTCGGCGGCAGCGGCGAGCGGATGCCGGAGGGTTAGGGTGGTCCCCTGATGCAGCAACTCAGCAACTGGCTCGCCGACCAGCTCTCGTTCCTGGGGCCCGTGCCGGTACTCCAGGTCCTCGCGGCGACCGCGGGTTTCCTGCTGGTGGCGCTGGCCGTCGACCTGGTCGCGTCCTGGATGCTGCGTCGGGCCTTCCGCCAGTGGCCTCTCCAGTCCGGGGAACAGCTAGTGCGCGCGGCGCGCCAGCCGGTGTTCTCGACCATCCTGCTGCTCGGGCTCAAGATCGCGCTGGCGGTGGTATCCCTGGGTGGCGAACTGGAGCAGCGGCTCGACGCGATCATCGCCACGATGCTGATCCTCATTTGGGTGGTGTTCGGGGTCCGGGCCACCGGCATCGTGCTGGCCGGGCTCGGCCGCCGGCAGCCACCGCCCGCATTCGCCCAGCCCACCACCGCGACGCTCATGCGCAACACGGTGGTGGTGATCCTGGGCCTCGCCGGGATCTACGGCATCCTGCTCGCCTGGGGCGTGAACGTCACCGGCCTCGTCGCCTCCGCCGGTATCCTCGGCCTCGCGCTCTCCTTCGCCGCCCAGGACACCCTCGGCAACCTGATCGCCGGCATCTCGATACTGGCCGACAAGCCCTACGGCATCGGCGACTACATCGTGCTGGACACGGGGGAGCGCGGCGCCGTCACCCACATCGGCCTGCGCAGCACACGGCTCCTCACCCGCGATGACGTGGAGGTGAGCATCCCGAACGGCGTCATGGGCAAGGCGAAGATCGTCAACGAGTCCGGCAGCCCCAAGCGGGTGTACCGGCTCAGGGTGCCGGTCGTCGTGGCCTACGGGTCGGACATCGACCTGGTGATGCGGCTGATGCTCGCCGAAGCCGATGCCCACCCGGACGTCTGCCGGGAGCCGGAGCCCCGCATGCGGTTGCGCCAGTTCGGCAGTTCCGGCGTCGAATTCGAGATGCTCTGCTGGATACGGGATCCGGCCAACCGGGGCGTGGTCCTGCATGACATCAACTGCAACCTCTACCGGGTATTCGGCCGGGAGGGCGTCGTGCTGGCCATCCCGCAGCAGGAAATCCACCTCCGGGAGACGGCATCGGGTGCTGCGATCAGCAGATCACCCGGCTGAGCGCGCCGGTTACCAGGGCAGCTTCGTCCCCTTGCCGTAGTCCAGGAAGGCGCCGCTCTGCGCCGGTGTCCAGGCATCGATCAGGGCAATGCACTTCTCGGCCGACTCCCGTGCCGTGATCATGGGCACGGGCACGTTCTTCGCGAAACCCGTGTCCACGATGCCCGGGTTGATGAGGCCGAAGACGAGGGCCTTTCGATCCGGGTCCGGGTCGCGTTTCACTTCCTTCGAGAGCGTGCGCATGGCCATGTTGAGGGCTGCCTTGCTGCTCCGGTAGAAGACCTGGCCACCAAAGGTCAGCTCGATCGAGCCGACCGCGCTCGAGATGTTCATGATCTTCTTCTGGCGGCTGGCCGCCACGTTGTCCATGAAGGCCTCAACCATCCGGAGTGGACCCTGGACGTTCACCGCACTGACCTCGGCGTAGACGTCCAGGTCGTAGGTGCCGTACTTCTGGGCCTCGATGTCGCCGAGGATGCCTGCGTTATTGACCAGCACGTCGATGGGGACGCCCCGGTAGCGGCGGGCAAGCGCCCGGACGCTGCGGTCGCTGGTGACGTCCAGCTTCTCGATGCGGAGGTTCGGGTGGCGGTCGGCGAGGGCCTGCAGTTCGTCGGCCGCCCCGGGCTTCCGGGCGGTGGCGATGACCGTCCAGCCCCGCCCGGCGTACTGCCGGGCCAGTTCGTAGCCGATGCCCCGGTTCGCGCCGGTGATGAGGACGGTCGGCACCGGCTCGGCTGTGGCGGCGGCAGGACCCAGGGCGCCGAGGACCGCCAGCAGCAGTGCCGTGAGGAAGGTGGACTGCATAAAATCATTTCCCAGAAGCCCGTGCGGGCCTTAGGCTAGCAGCCCCGGCGCCACGCGGCCACGGCCCGGGCCAGCCCGACAGAACCAGGAGTCCTTGCATGTCCGCCAGTCCCGTCGCCACCAGCCTGCCCGCCCAACTGGGTGGAATCGTGGGTGAGGCCCATGTGCTCACCGGTGATGCCGACCGGGACTTCTATGCCATGGACGTCTACAACCAGCTGCAGCTGCCCCTCGCGGTCGTGCAGCCGGGAACCATTGCCGAGCTCCAGCAGGTGGTCCGCACCGCGACGTCGGCCGGTGTTGCCGTCGTACCCCGCGGCGGTGGCGCGTCCTACACGGACGGCTACCTGCCCTCGGTCAGCAACTCGATCCTCATCGACACCTCCCGGCTGAACCGGATCGTGGAGATCAACGAGGCCGACATGTTCGTCACGGTCGAGCCCGGCATCACGTGGAACGAGCTCTGGCAGGCGCTGAAGGCAAAGGGCCTCCGCACCACGTTCTGGGGGCCGTTCTCCGGCATCAAGGCCACGGTCGGCGGCTCCATGTCCCAGAAC
>ERZ761602.5477-NODE-5477-length-15015-cov-7.269452_pt1 | contig 15015 bp, 12 predicted proteins | sample MGYA00512165_ERZ761602 | MGnify/ENA primary metagenome ERZ761602 (study PRJEB28899, sample SAMN02445085) | bioreactor sludge metagenome | biome: EBPR sludge; isolation source: Thorneside wastewater treatment plant | place: Australia: Brisbane, Thorneside...
TCGCGCTTGAGCACCTTGCCGATGGCGCTGCGCGGCAGCTCGTCGACCAGCTTCAGCCCCGACAGCCGCTGCGTCTTGCCCACGCGCTCGTTGAGCCAGGCGCGCAGGGCCTCGGGGGCTTCGTCGTGCCCGTCGCGGCGCACCACGAAGGCCACCGGCGTCTCGCCCCATTCGGCGCTGGGCACGCCGACCACGGCCACGTCGGCCACCGCCGGGTGGCGGCGCAGTTCGGCCTCGAGGTCGCTGGGGTAGATGTTGAAGCCGCCGCTGATGATCATGTCCTTGCGGCGGTCCATCAGGATCAGGAAGCCGTCCTCATCGAAGCGGCCGACGTCGCCGGTGCGGATGAAGCGCCGGCCCTCGGCGTCGCGCCACTCGGCCTCGCGCGTCTTCCCGGGCTGGTGGTGGTAGCCGTTCATCATCGCCGGGCTGCGGCCGACCACCTCGCCCACCACGTCGGGACGGCGCGGCAATTCACGGCCCTCCTCGTCGATCAGGCGGATGTCGTGGTGCTCGGCCGGCTGGCCCACGGTGTGCAGCTTGGTGGGGTGCAGGTGGCAGTAGAGGATGCAGCTGCCGCCGCCCTCGGTCATGCCGTAGTACTCGGTCAGGCCGCCCGGCCAGCGGCGCAGCACCTCGGCCTTGAGCTCGGCGCGGAACGGCGCGCTGGTGCAGGCCTTGAACAGGAAGCTGGACAGGTCGTGGCGGTCGAAGCCGGGCCAGTTCATCAGCCGCTGGTACTGCACCGGCACCAGCATGGTGTGCGTGGCGCGGTGGGTCTCGGCCAGCCGCAGGTAGTCGGCGCAGTCGAACTTCGGCATCAGCACCAGGCAGCCGCCGCGCGCCAGCGTGGGCACCACGACGACCAGCGTGGTGTTGCTGTACAGCGGCGTGGCGATCAGCGTCACGCAGCCGGGGCCGTAGCCGCCGGCCTCGGCGCGGCGCACCTGCGCCCAACGCATGGCGTGACTCTGCACGATGCCCTTGGGCGTGCCGGTGGTGCCCGACGAATAGATGATGTTGAAGGGCCACGGCGGCTGAATGGCCACCGGCTGCGGCCGGCTGCCGGCCGGTGCGAGCCAGGCAGAGAGCGACTCGTCGCCGTCGGTGCTGTCGTCCAGGCGGATGCGGCGCACGCCGCCGCCGGTCAGCGCGGCGGGCACCGCCCGGGCATTGGCGGCATCCAGGAACAGGTGCCTGGCGCCGGCATCGGCCACCATGCCGGCGATCTGCTCGGGTGTGCTGCCGGGCGCCAGCGGTGCGGCCGCCAGCCCGGCGCGCAGCGCGCCCATGAAGAGCACGATGTAGGCGTTGCAGGCGAGCGCGCAGATCGCGATGGTGTCGCCGGGGCGGCAGCCCTCGCGCTGCAAGGCGGCGGCCACGCGGTCCATCTGCGCGTCCAGCCCGGCATAGTCGAGCGTGCCGGTGCGGTCGATGCTGGCCGGCGCGTCGGGCCGCAGGCGCGCATGCCCGGCGATCAGGTCGGGCAGCGCGTTGAAGTCGGGCAGCGGAATGTGCGGTTCGGCGGGCGAGTCGGGCAGCACGGCGAAGGCGGGGACGGGGGCCGGGGTCATGGCGAGCGGGCAGGGCGACGGGAACGAGCCGGCGAGGGTAACGCGTGGCCGGCCATGGCCGGCGAGGGCGCCTGCAGCCCGCTGAACAGCGGCAGGGCGTAGAGCGCGAACACGTTGCCGGCATCGAGGCCGCGCACCCAGCGCTCGATCTCGGCCGCGGCATTGAGCATGCCGTTGACCATCTGTGCCGCCACCGAGGGGTCGACGATGCGCAGCGAGCCGTCGGCCATGCCGTCGAGCACCAGCGCGGCGAAGCGTTCGCCCAGGCGGGCCATCGTGCGGCGGGTGTGGCTGCGGATGGCATCGGGCAACCCCGTCCAGGCGGTGATGCGCAGCAGCGGCCCCTGGTCCGAGAGCTGGAAGGCCAGCAGCGCGCGGCAGGCCATGGCCAGGCGATCACGCCCGCTGCCCGGGGCCTGCAGCGCCGCCGCCTGCGCCGCCCGCACCACGGCGAAGGTGCGCTCGAAGCAGGCGACGATGAGGTCTTCCTTGGTCTCGTGGTGGTGATAGAAGCTGCCCTTGGTCAGCCGCAGCTCGGCGGCGATGCGGTCGACCGAGGCGCCCTGGTAGCCCTGCTCGTTGACCAGCTTGGTGGCCGCCCGCAGGTAGGCGGTGCGGGTGGCGGCGCCGTCGCCGCCGGCGTCGATGGCGGCCAGGGCCTCCATGGCCGGCGCGGCGGGCGCCGGTTCGTGCCCCGGCGGGCACAGCCCGTGCAGCAGCAGGTCGGCGATGCGGTCGGCCAGGCGCGGGTAGTCGATGGCCTCGTAGCGCAGCAGCCAGGTGCGCGCCCACAGCGTGGTGGACAGCAGCAGATGGGCGCGCGCATTGCGCGCCGACGGCGACTGCGGCGGCGCATCGGGCGCATCGAGCAGCGCGCGCACGCGGCGGAACATCTGCGTATAGGCTGCGGTGACGGTGGCGTGGTGCGGCTCGCCCAGTGTCAGCACGTCGGAAAAGACGATCAGCTCGGGGTGCCGACCCTCGGCGATCTCGGCCAGCAGGCCCAGGTAGCGCTGCAGGAAGCCGCGCACGCGGCCGTCCAGCGTGGGCGCGGCGGCGGCCTCGTCGGCGGCGGTGCCCAGCGCGTCCATCGAGCGCAGCAGGCAGGCCGCGGCCAGGTCCTCCTTGCGGCGGTAGTAGTAGGTCAGGCTGTTGGTGGCCAGGCCGACCTGGCGCGCCACGTCGGACAGCATGCCGCCCTTGACGCCATGTTCGTTGAACAGCCGCGCGGCGCCGTCCAGGATGGACTCGCGCTTGTCCTGGAAGCGGGATGTGGTGCGGCTCATGAGTGGGCAGCGGCCGCGGGCCGGATCGGAATGACGCCCGGGCCGTGCAAGTGGCAGGCCACCTGCCGGCTGCCGAAGCGGGCCAGCGGCGGGGCCTCGGTCCGGCAGACCGCCATCGCCTGCGGGCAGCGCGGATGGAAGCGGCAGCCCGGTGGCGGCCGCAGCACGCTGGGCACCTCGCCGCGCAGCACGGTGCGCGGGCGCGCGGCCTCGACCTCCGGGTCGGCCACCGGCACCGCCGACAGCAGCGCCTGCGTATAGGGGTGCAGCGGCTCGCGGAAGAGGTCGTCGCGCGCCGCGATCTCGACGATGCGGCCGAGGTACATCACCGCGATGCGGTGGCTGATGTGGCGCACCACGGCCAGGTCGTGCGCGACGAACAGGTAGCTCAGCGCCAGCCGCTCCTGCAGTTCCATCAACACGTTGATCACCTGCGCCTGGATCGACACGTCCAGCGCCGACACGGGCTCGTCGCAGATCACCAGGCTGGGCTCGAGCGCCAGGGCGCGCGCGATGCCGATGCGCTGGCGCTGACCGCCGGAGAATTCGTGCGGGTAGCGATCGGCCATCGCCGGCAGCAGACCCACGGTGGCCAGCAGCCCGGCCACGCGCTCGCGGTATTCGGCCCGGCCGGGCGTCGCCTTGTGGATCACCAGCGGCTCGCCGACGATGTCGGCCACCTTCATGCGCGGGTCCAGGCTGCCGTACGGGTCCTGGTAGACCATCTGCATGCGGCGGCGGAAGAGGCCCCGGGTCTGCCGCGTGATGTCCTCGCCCTCGAAGACGATGCGCCCGGCGGTGGCCGGGTGCATGCGCAGCACGGCCAGGCTGGTGGTGCTCTTGCCGCAGCCGCTCTCGCCGACCAGGCCGAGCGTCTCGCCGCGCTGCAGCGTGAAGGACACGCCGTCGACGGCCTTCACGATGCCGATCTCGCGCTGGAAGACCACGCCCCGGGTGAGCGGGAAATGGACCTTCAGGTCCTCGACCCGCAGCAGTTCGTCGCCGCGTGCGGGCTTGGTGGCTTCAGCGCTCATCGAGCAGGCAGGCATTGAGGTGGTCGGTGCCGATGCGGCGCAGTGCCGGCCGCGTGGCCGTGCAGGCCGCGGTGGCCTGGCGGCAGCGCGGGGCGAAGGCGCAGCCCGCCGGCAGCGCGGCCAGGTCGGGCGGGCTGCCTTCGATCGGCACCAGGCGTTCGCCGGCCGCCGCATCGAGCCGCGGCACCGAGGCCAGCAGGCCGCGCGTATAGGGGTGGCCGGGGTTCCGGTAGATCGTGCGCGCCGACGCCTGCTCGACGACGCGGCCGCCGTACATCACCACCACGCGGTCGGCATAACGCGCCACCACGCCGAGGTCGTGCGTGATGAGGATCAGCGAGGCGCCGGTTTCGCGCGTCAGGTCCTTCAGCAGGTCGAGGATCTGCGCCTGCACGGTGACGTCGAGCGCCGTGGTCGGCTCGTCGGCGATGATCAGCCTCGGCTGGCAGGCCAGGGCCATGGCGATCATCGCGCGCTGGCGCATGCCGCCGCTGTAGTGGTGCGGGTAGGTGTGCAGCCGGCGTGCGGCATCGGGGATGGCCACCTTCTCCAGCAGGCCGCGCGCCAGCTCCATGGCCTTGCCCCACGGCGTGCCGCGGTGCTGGTGGATGGGCTCGGCGATCTGCAGCCCGATGGTCAGCGACGGATTCAGCGAGCTCATCGGCTCCTGGAAGATCATCGCGATGCGGTCGCCGCGGATGGCCTGCATCTGGGCGTCGGACAGCTTCAGCAGGTCCTGCCCCTCGAACAGGATCCGCCCGCCGGTGATCTGGCCCGGCGGGTTGGGGATCAGGCGCAGCACCGACAGCGCGGTGACGCTCTTGCCCGAGCCCGACTCGCCGACCACGGCCAGTGTCTCGCCGGGCGCGACGTCGAAGCTGACGTCGTCGACCGCGGTGACGGTGCCCCGCTCGGTGCGAAAGCGCGTGGTCAGGCCCTGGACGGAGAGAAGAGTCTCGGTCACGGCACCGCAGCGGTCAGAAGCCCATTTTCTTCTTGAGCTCCTGGTCGACCCAGATGCGCGCATGGATGGGGCCCGGGCGCTCGGAGCCGGCGCGCAGTTCACCGCCGTAGTTCTTCACCCAGGGCCACCAGCCGGTATAGACATACGCGCTGGGCAGGAAGATGACCGGCGCCTTTTCCATCACCAGCCGCGTCATCTGCCGCACCTTGACCTGTCGCACGCGCTCGTCGGCCTCGGCATAGGTCTCGGCCATCATCTTGTCGATCTCGGGGTCGGCAAACTGCATCGGGTTCCAGACCTGGCCCTTGACGAAGCTCTTGCGCAGCGCCGTCGTCGGGTTGGTGTTGCCCAGGAACATGAAATAGCCCGGCGCATTGGTGCGCGTCATCATGGCGCTGAAATAGGCCGCATATTCCAGCGTCTGGATCTCCATCTTGACGCCCACCTTGGCCAGGTAGGCGGCCACCATCTGCAGCAGGTCGCCCTCGGTGTTGGCCGAGCTGGTCTGCACCTTGAACGTGAAGCCGTTGGGATAGCCGGCCTCGGCCAGCAGCTGCTTGGCCTTGGCGGGGTTGAAGGTGAAGAGATCCTTCACGCTGTCGGGCATCTGGTCCAGGCCCTCGAAATAGCCGGTGTAGGTGGGGTGCATCGGCCAGGCGATGAGCTCTGCATTGCCGCCGTAGTAGGCCTTGGCGATCTCGGCCTGGTTGACCGCCAGGTTGAGCGCACGCCGCACGCGGATGTCGTCGAAGGGCTTCTGGTCCATGCGCAGTGCCACGAACTGGCCGCCGTTGGCCAGGCGCCGGCTCCACTGGATCTGCGGCACGCGCTTCTTCAGGTCCTCGTGGTGGCTCCAGCGCACCGATTCCAGCAGGTCGAGCTTGCCCGTGCGCAGCGCCGTGATGAAGGTCGATTCGTCCTTGATCACGCGGTAGGTGATCTTGTCGGCAAAGGGCAGCTTGTGGTCGACGCCACCGATGCGCTCCTTGTCCCAGTACACCGGGTTCTTGGTGAAGACCAGCGAGTTGCCCTGCACATATTCCTGCAGTTGGTAGGGCCCGGTGCCGTTGACGTTCTTCCAGTTGCCTGGGCCGGCGGCGACCACCTCCTTGGGCACGATGCCGCTGTAGTAGCCCCAGCCGAAGCGGTAGTCCCACTCGGCGTTGTAGGCCTTCATGAAGAAGGTGACGGTGTGACGGCCCGTGGCCTCGACGCGGTCGACGTGGTCGAAATAGCCCGGGATCTTCTTCGGGCTCTTGTTCAGCCGGTCGAAGCTGAAGACCACGTCCTCGGCGGTGAATTCGCGGGACTCCATCACGCCGGCCTTGGCCGGGAACATCACGCCCTTGCGCAGCTGCACCTCCACGCGCAACGGGTTGGGCTTCATCTCCCACTTCTCGGCCAGCTCCCCGCGCAGCGCGTCGGGGGCGATCCAGGCGTCGGCGGTGAAGGTGTGCTTGCCGCCGTGGCGCACGCTCTTGCTCAGGTCGGCGGCAAAGAGCTGCTCGTAGGCCAGGCCGGTGTCCTGCGCATGCTTCCAGGCCCAGTCGCCGTTGTCGGGCGACATCGGGTTGACCGTGAGGAAGACGTTGCCGATGTTGAGCTCGCCGCCGTACTGCGGCTTCTCGGCGGCGGCCTTGGCCGGTGCGGGGGCGGCGGCGGCGGCGGGCCGGTTCTGCGCCTGTGCGCTGCCGAGGGCGAGCACGGCGGCCGCCGCAAGGGCCAGGGGGGCGTGTCGGTTCATGCGTGTCTCCTTCGTCGTGGGTTCATTTCGATCCGCGCATGCGCGGGTCGAGCAGGTCGCGCAGCGCGTCGCCGAAGACGTTGGTGGCGTAGACCACCAGCGTCAGGCACAGGCCCGGGGCCAGCGCCAGCCAGGGGCCCTGGAACATGTAGGTGCGGCCGCTGCCCGACAGCATGGCGCCCCAGGTGGGTGCCGGCGGCGGCACGCCCAGCCCCAGGAAGGCCAGGCCCGATTCGGCCAGGATCACCGTGCCCACGCGGGTGGTGAACAGCACGATGATCGGCGGCATCACGTTGGGCAGGATGTGGCGCCGCAGGATGCGCGCCGACGACGAGCCGATGCTCTGAGCTGCGTGCACGTACATGTGCTCGCGCACGCCGATCACCGCGCTGCGCACGATGCGCGAGCCGCCGATGCCCAACAGCAGCCCCAGCGTGACGATGATCTGCGGCATGCCCGGGCCCACCACCGACACCACCACGATGAGGATGATGAGGTCGGGGAAGCTCATCCAGGCGTCGACGAAGCGCTGCACGAAGAGGTCGAACTTGCCGCCGAAATAGCCGCTGACGATGCCGATGACGGCCGACACCACGGTGGCCAGCAGCGCCGCCAGGCAGCCGATGATGACCGACAGCTGCGCGCCGTGGATGCAGCGCGAGAGCACGTCGCGGCCGAGGTTGTCGGTGCCGAACCAGTGCGCCCACGAAGGCGGCTGCAGCCGATCCAGCGGCGCGATGTCGTTGGGGCCGGCCGGCGCGATCCAGGGCGCGAAGACACCGACGACCACGAACAGCAGCAGCAGCGCGGCACCGGCCGCCCCCAGCGGCTTGTCGAGCAGCAGCCGGCGCAGGAAGCCGGGCGGGCGCTGCGGCGCAGTGGCGGCGTCGGCGGGCAGGACGGCAGCCATCAGCGGTACCTGACCTTGGGGTCGAGCAGGCCGTAGCTGAGATCGACGGCGAGGTTGATGAGCATCACCGCGACGCCGACGATCAGGAAGACGCCGGTGATGATCGGATAGTCGCGCTGCTGGACGGCATCGAGCAGCAGCAGGCCCATGCCCGGAATGACGAAGATCTGCTCGATGATGACGGCGCCGCCGATCAGCAGCGGCGCCTGCAGGCCCACCAGCGTGATCACCGGCACCATGGCGTTGCGCAGCGCATGGCGCAGCACCACCAGCCGCTCGGGCAGGCCCTTGGCCCAGGCGGTGCGGATGTAGTCCTGGCGCAGCACTTCCAGCATCATGGTGCGCATCAGCCGCATCGTGATGGCCGACAGCCCGGCGCCGAGCACGATGGCCGGCAGCGCCATCTGCTTCAGGTTCTGCCAGGGGTCGTCGCCGAAGCGGACGTAGTTGACCTCGGGCGACCAGCCCCACCAGATCGACGGGAAGACGACCACCATCGTCGCCAGCCAGAAGCTGGGCACGGCCAGCAGCAGGATGGAGAAGCTGCGGCCGAGGTAGTCGCCCGCGGTGTCTTGCCGCAGCGCCGAATGGATGCCGATGGGCAGCGCGATCAGCAGGGCCACCACCAGCGCCATGGCGCCGAGCTGGAAGGTCACGGGCAGCCGGCCCAGCAGCAGCTCGGTCACCGGCGCGGTCTGCCACAGCGAATGGCCGAGGTTGCCGTGCAGCACGATGTCGGCCACCCAGCGCAGGTATTGCTCCCACATCGGGCGGTCCAGGCCCAGCGCGGCGATCAGCTGGTCACGCGTGAGCTTGTCGGCCGCGACGTCGTTCTGGCTCAGCATCAGGTCGATGACGTCGCCGGGGATCAGGCGGATCGTGACGAAGACGATCAGCGAGGCCAGCACCAGCGTCGGCAGCAGGGCCAGCAGGCGGCGCGCCAGGTAGGCACCCATCACGGAGTGCCCGGCTCGGGAATTGGTCGCCGGATCATCGAGTTTCGAAGTGGCGGTATGGGTCCCGGTTTATAGGCCAGGCCTCTGGCGGCCGTCCATGCCCCGATCCCGAAAAGCACCGGCATTCAGGGTAAGTCCCGGGGGCGGCCCGTCCTGGTCGCACCGGCTTGCCGCCGCTTAGGGTTCGCAGTATGGTCCCGGTCGTCTGCATCGGCCTGGAGCCCCGCATGTCCCTCTTCGACCTCACGGGCCAGGTGGCCCTCGTCACCGGCTCGTCCCGCGGCATCGGTCGTGCCATCGCCGAACGCATGGCCGAGCAGGGCGCGCAGGTGGTCATCTCGTCGCGCAAGCAGGCCGCCTGCGACGCCGTGGCCGACGCCATCAACGCCCGCCACGGCGCCGGGCGGGCCATCGCGGTGGCGGCCAGCATCAGCAGCAAGGACCAGCTGCAGGCCCTGGTCGACCGCACGAACGCCGAGTTCGGCCGCATCGACGTGCTGGTCTGCAACGCCGCCAGCAACCCCTACTACGGGCCGCAGGCCGGCATCAGCGACGAGCAGTTCCGCAAGATCCTCGACAACAACGTGCTCAGCAACCACTGGCTGGTGCAGATGTGCGTGCCGCAGATGATCGAGCGCCAGGCGGGCGCCATCGTCATCGTGTCGTCGATCGGCGGCCTGCGCGGCAGCACCACCATCGGCGCCTACTGCATCAGCAAGGCCGCCGACATGCAGCTGGCGCGCAACCTGGCCCACGAATACGGCCCGCATGGCGTGCGCGTCAACTGCATCGCGCCGGGGCTGATCAAGACCGATTTCGCCAAGGCGCTGTGGGACAACCCCGAGACGCTGAAACGTGCCACCGTCGGCGTGCCGCTGCGCCGCATCGGCGAGCCCGACGAGATCGCCGGTGCCGCCGTCTTCCTGGCCAGCAAGGCCGGCAGCTTCACCACCGGCCAGACCATCGTCTGCGACGGCGGTGCGACCGTTTGATCCCCCCGAAGCGCCTTCGGCGCCTCCACCCCCAGGGGGCGCCGCCAGCGGCCCGGCAAAGCCGGTTCCGCGGCGGCCGCTTGACGTGACTGCGAGGTACAGAGCCCGTGAACGACACTGTCTCTCTCGATGAATTCCGCGCCGAGACGCGGGCCTGGCTGCAGGCGAATTGCCCGCCCGACATGCGCCAGCCCATGAAGAGCGAGGCCGACGTGTGCTGGGGCGGCCGGCGCTTCCGCTTCCAGAGCGAGGCACAGCGCCAGTGGCTGCAGCGCATGGGCGAGCGCGGCTGGACGGTGCCGACCTGGCCGCGCGAGTACGGCGGTGGTGGCCTCACGCGCGCGCAGGCCGCCGTGCTGCGCGAGGAGATGGCGGCGCTGAAATGCCGCGTGCCGCTGCAGAGCTTCGGCATCTGGATGCTGGGCCCGGCGTTGCTGAAATACGGCAGCGAGGAACAGAAGCGACAGTACCTGCCACCCATCGCGCGGGGCGAGATCCGCTGGTGCCAGGGCTACAGCGAGCCCAACGCAGGCTCCGACCTGGCGTCGCTGGCCACCCGGGCCGAGGTCGACGGCGATCACTTCGTCGTCAGCGGCCAGAAGATCTGGACCAGCTATGCCGACGAGGCCGACTGGATCTTCTGCCTGGTGCGCACCGACACCGCGAAGAAGCACACCGGCATCAGCTTCCTGCTCATCGACATGGACTCGCCCGGCGTCAGCACGAAGCCGATCCGGCTGATCAGCGGCAAGAGCCCTTTCTGCGAGACCTTCTTCGACGGCGTGCGCGTGCCCATGGCCAACCTCGTGGGCATGCTCAACGACGGCTGGACGGTGGCCAAGTACCTGCTGCAGCACGAGCGCGAGATGATCGGCGCCATCGGCGAGCGCAGCACGCCGCGGCCGGTGGGCCGCGTGGCGCTGGAGGCCATCGGCACCGATGCGCAGGGCCGGCTCGACGACCCCGCGTTGCGCGCCGAGATCGCGCGCTTCGAGGTCGACGAGGCGGCCTTCCGAGCCTGGATGAAGATGGCCGGCGAGCAGGCGCGCACCGGCGAGGCCAGCCCTGCGCTGTCGTCGGCGCTGAAGTATTACGGCGCCGAGCTCAACAAGCGCCGCTGGGAGCTGATGATGGCCGCCGGCGGCGCCGATGCGCTGGAATGGGAAGGCGAACGGTCGAACGAAGGCGCGGCGGCGCGCACCTGGCTGCGCACCAAGGCCAATTCGATCGAGGGTGGCACGAGCGAGGTGCAGTTGAACGTGGTGGCCAAGCGCATCCTCGGGCTGCCGGGAGTCTGACCATGAGCTGGGTGCTGGACGAACAACGCCGCATGCTGCGCGACAGCGCGCAGGCCTTTCTGTCGGAGCGCGCCCCGGTGTCGCACCTGCGTGCCCTGCGCGACACCGCCGACGCGCGCGGCTACAGCCCGGCGCTGTGGCGCGGCTTCGGCGAGCAGGGCTACGCCGCGACACTGGTTCCCGAAGACCACGGCGGCCTGGGCCTGGGCGTGTGCGAGGCCGGGCTGATTGCCGAGCAGATCGGCCATGTGCTGGCGCCCACGCCCTTTTTCGGCACCGCGGTGCTGGCGGCCTGGCTGCTGGCCAGGGCCGGCAGCGCGGCGCAGCAGCAGGCCTGGCTGCCGCGCATCGCCGCCGGCGATGCGGTGCTGGCGCTGGCGGTCGACGAAGGCCCCAAGCACCGCCCCGCGGCGCTGCAGACGCGTGCCCTGCGCTCGGGCGGCGGATGGCGCCTGGACGGCGCCAAGGTGCTGGTGGTCGACGGCCATGTCGCCGACGCGCTGATCGTCGCCGCGCAGGCCGACGATGGCGTGGCGCTGCTGCTGGTGCCCGCGGGCACGCCGGGGCTGGTGGTCGAGCGCACGGTGATGGTCGATGCACACAACGCCGCGCGCGCCACGCTCACGGGCGTGCAGGTCGGCGACGACGCCCGGCTGGGCCCGGTGGCCGAGGGCCGGGCGCGGTTGGACGGGGTGCTGGATGTCGGCCGCGCCGTCATCGCGTCCGAACTGCTCGGCCTGGCCGACGAGGTCTTCGAGCGCAGCGTCGGCTACCTGCTGCAGCGCCGGCAGTTCGACCGCCTGATCGGTGAATTCCAGGCCCTGCAGCACCGCGCCGCCGAACTCTTCTGCGACCTCGAGCTGGCGCGTGCGCTGGTGCGCCAGGCGCAGGCGGCGCTGGACGCCGGCAGCGCTGACGCCCCGCGGCTGGTGGCCCAGGCCAAGGCGCGCGCCGGCCTCAGTGCCAACCGCGCCGTGCAGGAAGGGGTGCAGCTGCACGGTGGCATCGGCATGACCGACGAGCTGGAGATCGGCTTCTTCATGAAGCGCGCGCGCGTGCTGCAGGAACTGCTGGGCGATGCCGGTTACCTGATGGACCGCGCCGCGGTGATGGCCGGCTACTGATCACCCGGCGGTGCCCGCCAGACCCAGGCTGCATAGACCAGGAAGCCGGCCGTGGCCAGGCCCATCACCGCGGCCTGCCAGGCCGGGGGCAGGGCAGGGATGAGGGCGAACAGCAAGGCAAACGGCGCGCCGCCGATGGCCGTCGACAGGGCCACCTCCACCCAGCTGGTGCGCGCGCTGAACAGGCCCAGCGCGTGCGACAGCACGTCCACCGGGAAGGTCATGCGCAGCACGATCAGCGACAGCAGCCGGTGACGCGGGTGGATCAGGCGGTCGATGTCGGCATGGCGCATCGCCGACGGCCAGCCGCGTTCGATGCGGCCGCGGGCCCGGCGCGCCAGGCCGAAGGCCAGCACCGAACCCAGGGTCCAGCCGGCCAGCAGCAGCGCGGCGGCCGCCCAGGTCCCCCAGGCCGCCACGGCCACCGGCATCAGCGGCAGGTTGCTCAGGGCCGGCAGCAGCACCGCCAGCACCGAACCGGCGAAGAAGCCCACCAGCCCCGCGGTCTGCCAGGTGTCGACGACGGACTGGATCGTGGCGGCGTGGCGATGCACCAGCCACAGGCCCAGCGCAAACAGCGCCAGCGCACACAGGCCGCCACGCAGGGATGGCCGCCACTGCGGCCAGCTCGGCCGCTGGCGAAACGGGATCAAAGGCGAACCGGCGCGGTAAACGGCAACCATGGCGGCCCCCCGGGGAGAAGGAGGCCCGCAGTATGGACCCGGGCGGGCGCCCCGTGGCCGGCGGCGTGGCCAGCCTCAGCGCCCGGCCGGCTCCCATTCGTAGAGCCCGCCGTCGGCCATCAGCGACAGGTAGAGCCTGCCGTCCTGGAGCCGGTAGCTGCGCACGAAGGGCAGGTCGCGCACGATGCGCGCGTCCAGGCCGGGCTGCGGGCACAGGGCCCGGGTGGCGGCCAGCGGACCGAAGCTGAGGCTGCCGGTCAGGCCATCGGCCGCGGGCCGCGCCTGCCAGCTGGCAAAGCCGCGGTTGCAGTCCAGCTGCAGGCTGGCATGGCCGTTGGCGTCGAAGCGCAGCTTGAAGCGTTGCGGTTCATGCACCGTGGTGCGTCCCTGGGCATCGTCCATCGAGGTGATGGCGCGCAACTGCCACTGCGTGCCCGCCAGACCCAGGCGCGGATCGGGCCCGGGCGCCGAGGCGCAGCCGGCCAGTGCCGCGGCGGCGGCCAGTGCCAGGGACAGGTGAGCGATCCGCATCCGGCAGAGGATACCGGCTTCAGCCACCGTGGGCGACGGCCTCGTGGATCTGGCGACGCTCGTGGCCAGCCTGCAGCGGCGCGCGGGCGGCGAGGATCGCGGCCAGGGCGACCCCCGTGGCATGGGCAACCTTCGTCGGGCGGCGTTCCGGGTGGAGAGCGTGGCGGTGAGTCCACCCGTCGACGCCCCGGATAGCCGCAAACCGAACCGCCGTTGCGGTCAACTCTCCCCGATTGTCCTGTGTGCCCGGTGGCGTTTACACCCCGGTGCATCCGCGCAACTGCGTTGGAGGACAGGGGCCGCTCGGGCCTTCCGGGTGGACCGATGGCTGTGTCAAGTGACGGCCGCAGCGCGCACTGGTGCAGACCGGGAGCGGCGCATCCTGCGACTTGCGAGTCCGAGCACGGCCAAGCTGGCCAACCACAGGCTGCCAGGCTCTGGAACGTCACAGGGCGGCGTGCCGGGAACCCCGCAAGTCGGAGGATCAACCGGCACGTTGAATCCCCGCACTGCCACGATCTGGTTGTTGCCGCCGAATGTGGAGAACAGAAAGTCGCCGGTCAACGGGTCGATCGTGGCCCCTTCGGCGCCGGTCAGCCCGCTGACAAAGGTGCGGCGCGTCGACACCAGCGGGTTGCCATCGCCATCGAGCCGATAGGCCCCGACCGTGCCTGCGGAATATTCCGAGATCAGCATGCTGTCGAAGCCGCTAAAGCCGTCGTTCGCGCCGTCGATGTAGACGAAGCCCTCGGGTCCCCCGGGCACGTTCTGCATGCCGGCTGCCACCGGATCGAGGTCAACCTGGGTCAGGCCGAGGATGTCGAAGGTGCCGCTGCCATCGGGCGCCAGCGTGCCGCTGTAGAACTGACCACCTGACCAGGAGACGAGCTTGATTTTCCCGGCGCCGTCGAAGCCGACCGGCACGAAATTCAGCGCGGCGTGAGAACTGGCCACTCCCAAGCCGCCCAGGTTGATGATCTTGTCTTCGTCGCTGCTGCCGGGCTTGGTCTGCCCCAACTGGTTGACCGGCCAGCGCGAGGTGAACAGCACGCCGCCTGGCCCGAAGACCACGCCGCCGTCGTTGTAGTCGCCGATGCCCGAGCCGTACTGCGTGGCCGAGCCGCTGAATCCCGTGACATGGCCATCACCATCGCGCACGACACCGATCGTATAGAGCCGTCCCGAGGCGCCGTTGGCGGCGCCGCCGATGAGCAGGGTGCTGTTGTTCAGGAAGGTGAGCCCGCCATACAAGGTGGGCAGCCCGGACACCGAACCCAGGCTGACGACGGTGTAGTCGGCAGCGAAATCAGCCCCCAGGGCCAACGCGCGCGCGTCCTGGGTGGGGGCCATGCCGGCAAGCAGGGCGCAGCAGGCGGCGATCAGTCCACGGGTGTAGGCGTGAAGCATCGTGTCCTCCTCGAGTCCGGGTTGGCTTCGACGAGGCAGCAAGCGAATTGCATACCCGTGTGACGAGGGCGCAGGAATTCAACCACTTGGCGCGTCTCGCCGATTCGCCAAGCCGGCGGCTGTCAAGCGGACCGACTTGATCTGGACCAAGCGGGCCATGCCGGGAGCCGTCAGGTCGGGACAAGCGGCTCAGCCGCCGAGCTTCTCGCGCTCCTGCAGCGTCCGCCACATGACCTTGCCGGTGCCGCTGCGGGGCAGGCTGTCGACGAACTGCACGATGCGCGGCACCTTGTAGGCGGCCATGTGTTCGTGGGCCCAGTCGGTGACCTGCTGCGCGGTCACCTGGCCGGCGAAACCGGGCTTGAGCACCACCACGGCCTTCACCGTCTCGCCACGGCGCGGGTCCTGCGCGGCAATGATGCAGGCCTCCTGGATGGCCGGGTGCTGGTACAGCAGTGCCTCCACCTCGGCCGGCCAGACCTTGAAGCCGGCGGCGTTGATCATGCGCTTGA
>ERZ761602.5478-NODE-5478-length-15009-cov-6.860439_pt1 | contig 15009 bp, 12 predicted proteins | sample MGYA00512165_ERZ761602 | MGnify/ENA primary metagenome ERZ761602 (study PRJEB28899, sample SAMN02445085) | bioreactor sludge metagenome | biome: EBPR sludge; isolation source: Thorneside wastewater treatment plant | place: Australia: Brisbane, Thorneside...
TGCCTTACCTGATCACGATATTCCTGGCCGGGATCAACCTGCTGATCGTCGGCTATCTCCAGCCGCTGTCGCGTTACTGGTACGAACAGCTCGATTTCGAACTGCGTTCGGGGGCGCTGGGGGCCTCGATCAAGGTGGGCGAGTTCACCACCCTGCAGGACCGGATGGCGCTGCGGATCGAGCAGAGCAAGGACGAAGGCCGCCAGCTGATCGGGATTTTCGCGCGGTTCTCCTCACCCAAGGGTGAAGTGCTGACCATTTCGGCCCGCGAAGGCCGGTTCCTGGCGCTGAAGGGCAGCCCGGACACGATCATCCTGCGCCTGACCGATGGGCAGATCATCCAGGACGAACCCGGGGCCAGCCCGCGCGTCCTCAGCTTTTCCCGCCACGACCTGCCGATCGACTTGCCGGCGATCCAGGAATTCCGCGAGCGCGGCGGAAAGGAGCGCGAGTATATCCTGCCCGAGCTGCTGCGGATCGGGTGGAGCGACCAGGTGACCCAGCAGGTCCGCAACGAAACGCGGGCCAGTCTCAACTACCGGGTGGTCGAAGTGGTGATGATGCTGTTGTTGCCGCTGCTGGCCGTGGCGCTGGCGGTGCCGCCCAAGCGCTCGACCTCGCCGCTCGGCGTATTTGTCTCGATCGTGTTGGTGGTGGCCTATCACAAGGTCAACGAATACGGGCAGGCCGCCGCCGCTCAGGGCCGGTTCCCGCCCGAACTGATCCTGTGGGGACCGTTCGTGATCTTCGCCGCGCTGATCGTGTGGATGTACTGGCGGGTCGCCTATGTCCCCGGCGGGCAGGCAATCGGCGCGCTGGAACGCTTCTCTGCGGTCGCCGGCAAGAAGATCGCCGCGCTGTGGAAGCGCGGTCGGCGCAAGGTGGGGGCCGCCTGATGCTGGCCGAAATCTTCCCGTCGCGCACGCTGACGCTTTACCTTGCGCGGCTGTTCGTCACCCGCATCCTGGGCGTGCTGATCCTGCTCGTGCTGGTGCTGCAGATGCTCGATCTGCTGTCCGAAAGCGGCGACATCCTGGCCGTGCCCGGCAATGGCGAGGCGGAGCTGTGGTACTATGTCAGCCTGCGCGTGCCGCAGCTGATCGCGCGGTTCCTGCCCTATTCGGTGCTGCTCGCCACGCTGTTCACTTTCTGGCCGCTCAACCAGAACAGCGAAGTCATCGCGATGCGCGCGGCCGGGCTGTCCGCGCACCAGATCCTTGCGCCGATGCTGCTGACCGCCGGCGCGATCAGCCTTATCAGCTTTGCCTTCAACGAAACCGTGGTGACCCGCGCGACCGGCACGCTGAAGCAGTGGGACGCGATGCGATATTACCCGATCCCCAAGGACACCGGGGTCCGCGCCAACGTCTATTTGCGGGACGGAACCCATATCCTGACCGCCGAGAAAGTGACCGGCACCGGCGACAAGATCGAGATGACCGGCGTCACCTGGTACCGCCGCGATGCCGGCGGCATGGTCACCGAACAACTGCGCAGCCCGCGTGCGACCTGGGCCGCACCCGGCTGGCGGCTGGAAAGCCCGCGCCGGTTCGACGTGAAGACCACCGACCTCAAGGCCGTGCCGAACCAGATCGTCGCCCCCGGCGTCACGCCTGATCAGGTGCTGATCACCAAGGTCGATCCCGACGGGCAAAACATCTTCGAACTATCCCGCTCGATCGATGCCCTGAAGGCCGCTGGCCGCCGCACCAGCGAGCTGGAAGCGAAATGGTGGCACAAGCTGTCCGGCCCGTTATCCGCCCTGCTGATGCCGCTGCTCGGCTCGGTTGCGGCGTTCGGTCTGGCGCGGTCGGGCCAGTTGCTGGTCCGCGCAGTGGCGGGGATGGCGCTGGGCTTTGCCTATTTCGTGGTCGACAATGCTGCGCTCGCCATGGGCAATTTCGGCGGCTACCCGGTGATCGTCGCCGCCTGGGCGCCGTTCATGCTGTTCGCCCTCTTGGGCGAGACAGTGCTGGTCAGAACAGAGGAATAATTTCCCCTATCCTCCTCGCACCATCGTGCTGCGGGCGATCTTGGCCAGCAGCGGCATGAAGCCGGTGTAGCTCGATTTCTCGAAGGTCGATTCCGCGCCCAGGTGCCGGCTGATCCGGCGGTGCGCCTCACCCAGCGAATGGTAGGGCATCGACGGCAGCAGGTGATGCGTGGCGTGATAGCGCAGGCCGACCGGCGCCCACAGCGGCGAAAGCAGGTTGGGCGGCGGAACGTTGACTGAATCGAGGTATTGCCCGGTCACGGTCATGGCATCGCCGTCATTCTCCCACAGGTGGGCGACCAGCGTGCGGATCTGGTTGAGCAGCGCGGTGACCGCCACCACCGCCACGGCGATCGCCAGCCAGCGCCAGCCCCACACCTGCGTGCCGGCCAGCAGGGCCAGGGCCCAGACGCTCGCCCCCAGTTCCTGCCAGAACACCATCCGCGCAAAATCGCCCTCCGGCGGACGGCGGCGGAAATCGGGATTGATCGAAAGCGACGAGGCGCGTTCCCACACCAGCTTGCGCAGCGGCGGCACGATCACGCCCATCGGCACCAGAATGGCCGAACGGATCAGCAGGCCGACCGGCAGCAGCAGCGAAACCAGCAGGAAGGCCGGCAGGCTCCACGGCTTCATCAGCGCCAGCGGCAGGTATTCCGGATCCTCCGCCGTGCCATAGCGGGTGCGGGCGTGGTGCAGGGTGTGGACTCCTTCGTACATGAACGAAGGCGTGAGCATCGGGATCCCGACCAGCACATTCCACACGAAGCGGAAGCCCGGCAGGGCGTTCTTGTGGATGTGGGTCAGTTCATGAATGAACAGCAGCGCGCGGTAGAGCGTGAACACCGCCAGCGCCCCGCAGGCCCAGGCCTGCCAGCCATCCAGCACGATCGCCCCGGCCAGCGCGGCATAGCCGACCGCAGCCGAAACCAGCATGTCCGGCCAGTAGATTTCCGGCCGAGCAGTGGCGATATCGCGGGTCAGTTCCACCGCCGCGCGCAGCATCGCCATGTCGTCCGGGATCGCGGACTTCTTCACGGCTTGGCCCTCGGCGGCATCGATCTTGGTCTGGGCAGTCATCAGCTTATTCCATTGCAGCCCGGCTTGGCGTAGTGCCGGGGCCTATCGCGGGTCGCATTGACCTGAAACAAAGGCAGTATCGTGGCAGCAGCAGAGATAACCGTCGCCCCCGTAGCCAACAAGGCCGACCTCAACGCTTTTATCGATCTTGCTTATCGGCTGAACTGTTCGGACCCGAACTGGGTGCCGCCGCTGCGGATGGACATGGCCGAGCTGCTGACCCCGGGCAAGAACCCGTTCTTCGACCATGCCAGGGTCCAGCTGATGCTGGCCCGGCGCGGCGGGGCGGTGGTGGGGCGGATTTCCGCTCATATCGACGAGCTGGCCCTGGCCCAGCCGCCCGAACAGGGCATGGGGCCCGGCACCGGCAACTGGGGCCTGCTGGAGGCAGAGGACGAGGCGGTGGCCGCGGCCCTGATCGGCGCGGCGGAGGACTGGCTGCGCGCACAGGGCATGACCCGCGTGCTGGCCCCGCTGTCGATGTCGGTGTGGGAAGAGCCGGGCCAGCTGACCAAGGGCTTCGATCATCCGCCGACCGTGATGATGGGCCACCAGCCGCAGCGCTATCAGCGCTATATCGAGAGCCTTGCCTATACCCCGGCCAAGCTGCTGCGCACCTATGAGCTGGACATCACGAAAGAGTTTCCGCCGCTGATCCAGCGGGTGGTCCAGTCGGGCGAGCGCAATGCCAAGATCAACGTGCGCGGGGTGGACAAGTCGAAGTTCGACGACGAGGCGGCGATCATTCTCCACATCCTCAACGATGCCTGGTCGGACAACTGGGGCTTTGTGCCCTTCACCGACAAGGAAATTGCCTATGCCGGCAAGAAGTTCAAACCGATCGTCCGCGAAGACCTGATCATGATCGCCGAGTACGAGGGCGAGCCGGTGGCCTTCATGATGACCCTGCCCAATCTCAACGAAGTGCTGCAGCCGCTGGGCGGCAGCCTGTTCCCGCTGGGCTGGGCCAAGCTGCTGTGGTGGCTGCGGATGCCGCGCAGCCGGACCATGCGGGTGCCGCTGATGGGCGTGCTGAAGAAGCACCAGTCCAGCCGCCTGGCCAGCCAGCTTGCCTTCATGATGATCGAATACATCCGCCGCGCCGCGACCACCCGTTACGGCGCGACCCGGGGCGAGATCGGCTGGGTGCTGGACGACAACCAGGGCATGAACGCGATTGCCGACGCGATCGAAAGCACGGTCAACAAGGAATACACGATATACGAGAAGAGGCTTTGATTGGTGCGCTGTTCACTTCCTTGAACAGCTTCGCCCGGCCAGCCCGCTCCCCCGGCCCAACCACCCGATGAAGGTTACCCTGTGGGTGGTTGGGCCGGGGGAGCGGGCTGGCCGGGCAGGGAAAGCCGGATGGCTTTCCCGCACCGCCGTGAGGCGGACAAAAAAGCCGCTAACCCTCTTCCTGCCGGTCCACAGCACTCGTCACGGCAACGTCCATCGTCACGTTGCCCAGCGTGCGCATGATGTCGGGGAGCATTTCCACCGCCACCAGCAGCGCCAGCGGGGCGAGCGGCACGCCCATCGCATTGGCAATCGGGCCAACCGAAATGACGAAGCTGATCGTGCCGGGCAGCGAGACGGAGCTGAGCGACACCAGGAAGGCCACGAACACCCCCGCCATCAGCGCGGCGGCCGATAGCGGCGTTCCGGTGAGGTGCGCGGCATAGATCGCCACGCCCATGTTCATTGCCGGACTGGTCCCGCGAAAGATCGCCACGGCCAGCGGCAGGACGAAATCGGCCGTCGCCTCGCGCACGCCCAGCTTGCGGCAGGCGGCGAGCATCGCGGGCAGGCTGGCCAGCGAGGACTGGGTTGAAATCGCCACGGCATGAACCGGGGCCATGGCCCGGGCAAAGGCGCCCAGCTTCTGCCGGCCCAGCGTGACGGCCAGGGCGTAGCCGCCCAGCAGCACCACGAAGCCGGCGGAGGCAACGATCACGATGTAATGCGCCAGCGCACCGATCGCGTCGGCCCCGGTCTGCGCGCCCAGCGTGGCGGCCAGGCCGAACACGCCCAGCGGCGCCAGCATCAGCACCCAGCCGACGATCACCATCATCGCGCCGGCCAGCCCTTCGAAAAACAGCACGATCTGGCGCCGCTGCTCCGCCCCGATCCGGGTCAGCGCGAGCGCGAACAGCGAGGCGAAGATCACCACCGGCAGCATCGCCCCCCCGGCGGCGGCGGCAAAGATGTTCTGCGGCATCATCGCATCGAGAATGTCGGCCACGCCCGGAACCTTGCCCGGATCGGCCGCCCCGCCGCTCAGCGCCGCCACCGCCTTGGCCGGAACCGGGAACAGTTCCAGCAGGGCGGGCACCAGCAATGCCGACATGAACCCGGCCGCCAGCAGCAGGACCACGAACAGGCCGACCGCGCGGCGCGCCAGTCCGCCGCCGCCGGCCGCCGCCAGGGTCTGGGAGATGCCGGTCACGACCAGGCCGATCACCAGCGGCAATATGGTCAGCTGCAGCGCTTTCAGCCACAGGCTACCCATCGGCTCGGCCACGGCCAGCAGCGGATCGAGCGCGGCAGTGCCCTTCAGCGCCATGGCGGCAAGGAAGCCCAGCACCAGCCCGGCAAAGGTATAAAGCGCGGGCACCCGGATTTCGGGAAAGCCCGCGGCGGGCTGGCGTTCGGTCATGTTTGCTCCCCAAGGCAAGTGTCTGAGCGCGTGACTTTAGCGCGCCGAAGCGACATAGCAATTTCTTGAGAGTTGGGGTGCTAAGAGGCGGGCATGGGACGCAACTATTTCGGCACGGACGGGATCCGGGGCCTGACCAACGCGGGGGTGATGACCGCCGCCGTGGCAATGAAAGTAGGCCAGGCGGCCGGCACCCGGTTCCTGCGCGGCACGCACCGACACCGGGTGGTGATCGGCAAGGATACGCGCCTGTCGGGCTACATGCTGGAAAACGCGCTGGTCGCGGGCTTTACCAGCGTGGGGATGGACGTGGTGCTGACCGGGCCGCTGCCCACCCCGGCCATCGCCATGCTGACGCGCGAACTGCGCGCCGATGTCGGCGTGATGATTTCGGCCAGCCACAACCCCTATCAGGACAACGGGATCAAGCTGTTCGGCCCCGATGGCTTCAAGCTGTCGGACGAGGACGAACTGGCGATCGAAGCCATGCTGGGCGAGGATCTGCCCCTGGCCCCGGCCGCCGAGATCGGCCGGGCTCGCCGGATCGAGGACGCGCGCGGGCGCTATATCCACGCGGTCAAGGGATCGCTGCCCGACGATGTCCGGCTGGACGGCCTCAAGATCGTGGTCGATTGCGCCAATGGCGCGGCCTATCAGGTGGCCCCTTCGGCGATGTGGGAGCTGGGTGCGGAAATCATCGCGGTCGGCGTGTCGCCCAACGGCACCAACATCAACGACAAGTGCGGATCGACCCACCTTGGCCTGATCAAGGAAACGGTCGTGGCCAGCGGGGCGGACATCGGCATTGCCCTTGATGGCGATGCCGACCGGTTGATCGTGGTCGACGAACAGGGCCAGACCGTCGACGGCGACCAGATCATGGCGCTGATCGGCACACGGCTGGCAGCGCAAGGCAAGCTGCGCGGCGGCGGCGTGGTGGCCACTGTCATGTCCAACCTGGGGCTGGAACGCTATCTGGCGGGGCAGGGACTGACACTTGAGCGCACCAAGGTGGGTGACCGCCACGTGCTGGAACGGATGAAGGCGGCCGGCTTCAACGTTGGCGGGGAACAGTCCGGCCACATGATCCTGCTCGATCACGGCACCACCGGCGATGGCACCGTGGCGGCACTGCAAGTGCTGGCCGCGCTGGTCCAGTCCGGCAAGCGGGCAAGCGAACTGCTCCACCTGTTCGATCCGGTCCCGCAGCTTTTGAAGAACGTGCGCTTTGCCGGCGGCAAGCCGCTGGAGGATGCGCGCGTTCAGGCCGTGATTGCCGAGGCCGAGGCGCAATTGGCTGGCAAGGGCCGCCTCGTCATCCGCCCCTCCGGCACCGAGCCGGTGATCCGCGTGATGGCCGAAGGCGACGATGCTGGCCAGGTGGAGCAGGTGGTCGATGCGATCTGCGCCGCAGTAAAGGAAGCGGCCGATGCTTGAAATGCGTCCCGATTGCGAAAAGTGCGGCAGCGACCTTCCGGCCGACCTGCCCGGCGCTTTCATCTGTTCGTTCGAATGCACCTTCTGCACCGAATGTGCCGATGCGCTGGACGAACGCTGCCCCAACTGCGGCGGCGAGCTGCTCGACCGGCCGACCCGGGCCAGGGCGCTGCATGACAAGTATCCGCCGAGCACCGTCAGGAAGTTCAAGGGCTGATGGCTCCGCCCCGCATCCTGTCCATCGCCGGGTCCGACAGTTCCGGCGGCGCAGGCATTCAGGCCGATATCAAGACCATCACCATGCTGGGCGGCTATGCGATGACCGCGATTACCGCGATCACCGCCCAGAACACGCTGGGGGTGACCGCGGTCGAAGTGCTCAGCCCGGATCTGATCGGGGCGCAGATCGATGCCTGCACCAGCGATATCGGAGTCGATGCGGTCAAGATCGGGATGCTGGGTTCGCCCGCGATTGCGGCCGTGGTGGCGGAGCGGCTGGAGGCCCTTTCCGTGCCGGTGGTGTTCGATCCGGTGATGATCGCCACCAGCGGCGCGGCGCTGGCCGACGCGGAGACCATCGCCGCATTCGAGCGGCTGATGCGGCTCGCCACCCTGACCACCCCCAACGTGCCGGAACTGGAAGCCCTGGGCGGGCACGAAGGCATGGCCGCGCGCGGCATCGCCTATCTGGCCAAGGGCGGCGATGCCGAAGGCGAGCGGGTGGAAGACATGCTGTGCCTGCCCGGCGCGGAACCGCACGTGATGGCCGCCACGCGGATCCACACCCGCCACACCCACGGCACCGGCTGCACGCTATCGAGCGCGATCGCGACCTATCTGGCGCGCGGGCTGGAACTGCCCGAAGCGGTTGACCGGGCGCGGCTGTTCGTCCGCTCGGCCCTGCGCGCCGCTCCCGGCTTCGGCGCCGGAAGCGGCCCACTGGGCCACACCGAAGCGCGCGGTTAGGCGCTCACTTCGTTTGCGCCCACCAGGCGAAGGCAAAGATATCGGCCCATTCGCTGCGCCGCACCTCCTCGGTCGTGCCGACCCCGTGCCCGGCCTTGTCATCGCCGCGCAGCCAGACCGTGCCGGGCCACTTCTGCTGCGCCCGCGCGACGAACTTGGCCGTCATCCACGGCGCGACCCGGCGATCGTTCATACCGATCACCATCAGGCTGGGCGGCAGACCGGAAGCTTTGGGGATCATCTGATAGGCATCCATCGCCACCAGATCGGCGAACTGCTGCGGATCGGCCGGATTGCCGATCTCGGCAAACTGGTTCGCGCCATTTTCCGCCTGGGCGATCCGAACCGGGTTGACCACGCCGACCCGGGTGATCATCCCGCCAAAGGCTGCCGGCTTGCGCAGCACGGCCGTCGGCACCAGCGTTCCGGCCATCGAGGCCCCGGTAGCCACCGGCCCGCGCGCCGGGGCGATCCCTTTCGCGGTCAGTGTTTCGGCACAGGCGATCAGGTCTTCCATGCCGCGCGGCTTGTTGGGTCCGCGCCCGCCTTCGTGCCATGACCGGCCGCGTTCTCCGCCACCGCGCACCCCGCAGAACGCCATGGCGCCGCCCTTGGCCAGCCAGGCCATGCCGTTGCGATCATAATAAGGCGCGGCAGTATCCATGCCATAGCCGCCATAGGACTCGACGATGGTCGGCACCGGTCCACTTGCCCCCTTGCTGCGCAATACGACCAGCGGCACCCGCGTGCCATCGGCGCTGACCGCTTCCAGCCGCTGCACCGCAATGCCGCTCGCGCCGGACCAGCCTTCAGACGCGATTCCGGTCGGACGGACCACGCCGCTGCGGACAGTGAAGCTGGTCACCGGCTGGGTCCAGCCGGTCAGGGCGAAGGAAACGCCATTGCCGTCGGGCTGGGCATCAAGGCCGAAGATCGATCCTTCGAACGGCAGTTTCACTTCGCGCACCGCAGCGCGCCCGCCGGGGGTAAAGAACAGCCGTGCCGCCCCATCGGTGGTGGCGGTGATGTAGATCCCGTCGCGCGCGGCAGTGACTCCGTTCAGGATCAGCCGCTCGTTGCCCTTGAACAGCAGGGTTGCCGGGCCGGGCCGGCCCTTGGCATCGAGCGGGCGCACCAGCACTTCGCGCGCCGGATTGGTCTTTGCACTGAGCAGATAGACCTGGTTTCCGCGCACCGCACCACCGCCGACCTTGTCGTCCATCCCAACCACAAGCTGCCATTCCGGCTTGCCCGCCAGGACCGCGGCGCGCGGCGAGAGGTAGAGCACCTGATCAACCCGCGCCCCGGCGGCAATCCCGGCCACAAATGGACTGTGCGGGCTGTCCATCACGATCGGAAAGTCGCTGTCGGGCACATTGGCTCCGCCGGTCTGGCCTCCCAGCAGCTTGACCGGAGTGCCGCCTGCCAGCGGACGCAAATAGGTTGTCATGCCCCTTACCGGATCGCCGCCGATCGGTTCCGGAGCCAGCTGGGTATAGGCAATCATCCCGCCAGGCAGAAAGGCAATGCCGAATTCGCCCCACATCGCGGGTACCGGCTGGCCGGTTTCCTTGCCGCTGGCGACATCGAAGAACCGGGTGCTGCCCACTTCCGATCCGCCGCTCGACAGGTGCACCGCCACGGTCCGGCCATCGGGAGACAGGGTGATCGCCCCCATCGCCGCCAGCTTGTCACCATCGACCTTGCCCGGATCGACCAGCACGCGGGTCCCCCTGACATCCCGTACCATCAGCCGGGCGACCGGATCGCCGGGCTGCGCCTTCAGCCAGATCTCGGTCGGCCCGGCCCGGCGATAACCGCTCTGCCGGGTCAGGCTGGAGGAAACCTGGGCAATCGTTTCGGCAAAGCCGGAGCGCTGCGGCACTGTCCCCAGCAGGGCATCGGTCCGCTGCGATTCGGCGGCCACCCAGCCGCTCCATTCCGGCCGGGTCGCCGGGTCTTCCATCCAGCGGTATTCATCGTTCAGCGTGATGCCGTGGACTGTTTCGGTCAGCGGCACGGCGCGCGGTGCCGGGACGGCGGACTGGGCGATCAGCGCGGCTGGAACAAGTGCGGCAAGGCTGGCCGCAAGCGGCAGGAAGGCAAGGGTTCGCACCGGACAACTCCGTTCAATGGATTGACGCGTGCGACCGCGAAGGAACCCGCCTTTCCGGCTTGATTCCGCGCAGCTTATTCCATCCCGGCCAGCTTGCAAGCCTGCCGCCGCCGGGCTCAATCCAGTTCGTAGAAGTCCCGGATCACGTCCCAGGCTTCCTCGGCCGTCTCGACCATGTGAAACAGCTTGAGATCGTCGGCGTTGATCACGCCTTCTTCGGCCAGCGCCTCGAAATTGACCACCCGGTTCCAGAACGCCTGGCCGAACACCAGGATCGGGATCGGCTTCATCTTGCCGGTCTGGATCAGGCACAAGAGCTCGAAAAACTCATCGAAGGTGCCATAGCCGCCGGGGAACACCGCCACCGCCTTGGCCCGCAGCAGGAAATGCATCTTGCGCAGCGCGAAGTAGTGGAACTGGAAGGCCAGACGCGGCGTGACGTAGGTGTTGGGCGCCTGCTCGTGCGGCAGGACGATGTTGAGCCCGATGGTTTCGGCCCCGGCTTCCACCGCGCCGCGGTTGGCCGCTTCCATGATCGAGGGACCGCCGCCCGAGCAGACCACGAACTGGCGCATGCCCTGCTCGACGATCCCGCAACTGCTGGCGATATGGGCCAGCTTGCGCGCTTCCTCGTAATACTTGGCATTGGCGGCCAGCCGTTCGGCCACGGCCTTCTTTTCCGGCGCGGCATTGGCGACGAATTCCGCCGCCGCTTCGGGCGAAGGGATCCGGGCCGAGCCATAGCACACCAGGGTCGAGCCGATGTTCGCCTCGTCCAGCAGCATTTCGCACTTCAGCAGTTCCAGCTGGAACCGCACCGGGCGCAATTCCTCGCGCAGGAGGAAGTCGGTATCGCGAAACGCCAGCTTGTAGGCCGGGCTGCGGGTTTGCGGGGTGGAGTGATCCTGCGATTCGACAAAGCCGGCTTCCTGCTCAGCCTTGTAGAAGCGGCGCCTGTGCAGCCGCTTTTCCTGTTCTTCTTCAGTCATTGGTTCGCTTTTAGGCCCTCAGGGGGCGCTGTCAAAGGGGAGCCGCGCGCCAACCGACCGCCGCTCTTGGCAAGGCGGGTGGTTGGACCGGCGGAAAAGCTGGATGCCCGACAAGGATTCGAACCTTGATTGACGGAGTCAGAGTCCGCTCTCTTACCATTAGAGGATCGGGCAATAGGGGGGTGCCTCTAGTGCCGCCGCGCCGCGCCGTCAAGCCGGGGAAAGGCGGTGCCCTTGCCCCGCGCGCGCGACAGGTCTAGCATCGGCATCAGGTACCCGCCGCAATGGTCGGGAAAACGATAACGAGTGTATGTGACATGGCGGATTATTCCCCGCCGCCCGGTGGTTCCCCAGGGTCCAAGGCCCGCCCGGAATCCGGCAAGGCCCAGCGCAAGCAGCCGCCGGATTCGTCCCGGAACCGCCCCGGTGGCCCCAGCCGGAGCGAGCCTGCCGCCTGGCAGCAGGCCCAGCGCGCAGCCCAGCCCCAGCGTCAGGCCTTTGCCGCGATCGACCTTGGCACCAACAATTGCCGCCTGCTGATCGCGCGTCCGCAGGGGGAAAACTTCGTCGTGATCGATGCCTTCAGCCGGGTCGTGCGGCTGGGCGAAGGCCTGGCCCAGACCGGCCGGCTGAGCCAGGCCGCAATGGACCGGGCATTGGGCGCGCTGCACATCTGCGCCGACAAGCTGAAGCGCCGCAACGTCCATCTGGCCCGCTCGGTCGCGACCGAAGCGTGCCGCAGGGCCGAGAATGGCGCCGATTTCATCCAGCGGGTGCGCGAGGAAACCGGCATCCTGCTCGACATCATCAGCGCCCAGGAAGAGGCGCGGCTGGCGGTGATGGGCTGCCACATCCTGCTGGAGGCGGGCGAAGGCCCGGCGATGATCTTCGACATCGGCGGCGGATCGACCGAACTGGTGCTGGTGGAAAGCCGCCGCGATGCCGCGCCGCTGATCCATGACTGGCACAGCGTGCCGTGGGGCGTCGTCTCGCTGACCGAGACGGTCGGGCACGAGCCCGAAGACCCCATCGGCCGCGCCGCGCGCTATGCGGCGATGCGCGACACGGTGGCGGGCAGCCTCGCCCCCTTTGCCACGAGGATCGGAGACTGGATCGATCGCAACGCCAGCGATCATCCGCTGCGCCTGCTGGGCACCAGCGGCACGGTCACCACCCTGGCCAGCCTGCACCTGGAACTGCCGCAGTATGATCGCAGCGCGGTCGACGGACTGATCGTGGTGTCCGATTCGATGCGCGACCTGTGCCAGGGCCTCGCCCGGATGACCCCGGCAGAGCGGCGGGCCCAGCCCTGCATCGGCCGCGAGCGGTCCGATCTGGTCGTGGCCGGCTGCGCAATTCTCGAATCGATCCTCGACCTGTGGCCTGCGGACCGGCTCGGCGTGGCCGACCGCGGCATCCGCGAGGGGATCCTGCGCGGGCTGATGGCGGCCGGTGGCCATGGTGAGCGGGCCAGGGCGGCGCTGCTGAGAATGCAAAGGGGCGGAGCATGAGAGGCGGAAAACCGGCCGGTGAACGGCTGAAGACCGCGCGCAAGCGTTCGGCCAGTTCGGCCCGCTGGCTTTCCCGGCAGCTGGCCGATCCTTACGTCAAGCAGGCCAAGGCCGCCGGCTGGCGCAGCCGCGCCGCCTTCAAGCTGATCGAGCTGGACGAGAAGTTCGGCCTGATCAAGGGCGCGCGCCGGGTGGTCGACCTGGGCATTGCGCCGGGCGGGTGGAGCCAGGTGGTCAGGAAGCAGAACCCGAAGGCCGCCGTGGTCGGGATCGATCTCTTGCCGACCGACCCGATCGAGGGCGTTACGATCTTCCAGATGGACTTCATGGCCGACGAGGCCCCCGCCGCGCTGACCGAGGCGCTGGACGGTCCGCCCGATCTGGTCATTTCCGACATGGCGGCCAACACCGTCGGTCACAAGCAGACCGATCACCTGCGCACCATGGGCCTCGTGGAAACCGCCGCCCACTTCGCGATCGAGAACCTGGCGCCGGGCGGGGCCTTTGTCGCCAAGGTGCTCGCCGGGGGGACCGATACGGACCTGCTCGCCCTGCTGAAACAGCACTTCGCATCGGTGAAGCACGCCAAGCCGCCTGCCAGCCGCAAGGATTCGTCCGAATGGTACGTGATTGCGCAGGGCTTCAAGGGCTAGGGCGGCAAGGTTCCATCCACTCGCGCGCGCCGCTCAAACCAAAAGGGCGGAGCCTTGCGGCCCCGCCCCTTGGTTCGTTCCCGAAACCCGGTCTTACTTGACCGACTTCAGGTAGGCGATGATGTTGGCGCGTTCCTGCGCATCGGCGAGACCGGCGAAGGTCATCTTGTTGCCGGGCGCGAACTTGGCCGGATCGGTCAGCCAGGCATCCATGGTCGCATCGTCCCAGGTGCCGCCCTTGCCCTTGAGGGCATCGGAGAAGGCATAGCCGCCGCGGCCCTGGCCGATCCCTTCACCGAACACACCGACCAGGTTCGGACCGATGCCGTTGGCACCGCCCGGAGTGATGGTGTGGCAGGCCGCGCACTTGGCGAAGCTCTTCTGGCCCTTGGCGGCATCGCCGACCACGGCAGCGGCTTCCGGAGCGGCCCCGGCGGCGGGTGCTTCCGGCACGGCCGGCAGCGGCAGCGGGCTAGCGCTCTTCGAGTTGAGGTAGACCATCAGGTTGGCGCGTTCCTGCGGATCGCTAAGCCCGGCGAAGCTCATCTTGGTGCCCGGCGCATACTTGGCCGGGTTTTCCAGCCAGGCGCTCATGCTGGTCCAGTCCCACTTGCCGCCCTTGCCCTTCAGCGCATCGGAATAGGCAAAGGGATGGCTGGCGACGTTGGCGCCCAGGGTGCCCCACAGGTTCGGCCCCAGTCCGGCCGCGCCGCCCTGGTCGATGGTGTGGCAGCTGGCGCACTTGGCGAAGGCCTTTTCACCCTTGGCGATATCGGCCTTGGCCAGATAGGCCTCGAACGGAGTGGCGTCCTTGCCGCCGCCTTCGCCTTCCTGGACGACACCAGCAATCTCGAAGCCCATCTTCTCAGGCCGCTCGTTCTTGCCGCCTTCGTAATAGCGTGAGCTGACGGCCGAGAGGCCAAGCAGGACGATACCGGAAAACAGCGTCCATCCGGCAATGGTATTGAAGCGGTCTGACATAGTGTGCCCCGTTGGGAATCCGCGCGATTGGTTTGCGCGTCGCTCTAGTGTCGGCTCCGCCCGAGCGCAAGGGGCATTGCAGCCGCGTCAAATGCGCCCTAGCCACTGTCCCCATGTTTTCATCGCTTCTCATTGCCAACCGGGGCGAAATCGCCTGCCGGATCATCCGCACCGCCCGCCAGATGGGCCTGCGCACCGTGGCCGTATATTCCGACGCCGATGCCCGCGCGCTGCACGTGCGGCAGGCGGATGAGGCGGTCCATATCGGCCCCAGCCCGGCCCGCGAGAGCTATCTGGTCGGCGAAAAGATCATCGCCGCCGCCAAGGCCACCGGGGCCGAGGCGATCCATCCCGGCTATGGCTTCCTGTCCGAAAATGCCGACTTTGCCCGCGCGGTGATCGATGCCGGGCTGATCTGGGTCGGCCCCAGCCCCGAATCGATCGAGGCGATGGGCCTGAAGGACGCCGCCAAGCAGCTGATGCAGCAGGCCGGCGTGCCGGTGACCCCGGGCTACATGGGCGCAAACCAGGACCCGGCCTTCCTGGCCGAACGCGCCGCCGAAGTCGGCTATCCGGTGCTGATCAAGGCCGTGGCCGGCGGCGGCGGCAAGGGGATGCGGCGGG
>ERZ761602.5479-NODE-5479-length-15003-cov-6.291879_pt1 | contig 15003 bp, 20 predicted proteins | sample MGYA00512165_ERZ761602 | MGnify/ENA primary metagenome ERZ761602 (study PRJEB28899, sample SAMN02445085) | bioreactor sludge metagenome | biome: EBPR sludge; isolation source: Thorneside wastewater treatment plant | place: Australia: Brisbane, Thorneside...
GAACGGGGAGAGCCGCCTTCCTGTTGCGCATGGGTCGGTGGTTGACTTTTCCTTCGAACCTCAACTCTCTATAGTAGACTGATTTCTACTGGAGGTTTTATGGATCAAACCGAACTCGACCTGGATGCCCTGCTCCGCCGGGCGGCGGCATGGGGACCGGGGTGGCGCGGACGACGCACCCAGGCCGACGATGCCGAGCGCGGAGCGCTGGCGGACGCCATCCGGGAGGCCGGGGCCGCGCCACCCCCCTACCTCGAGCGCCTGTTCGAGTGGATCGACCGTGAGGCGGTGTTGTTTCGAACCGGCGACTATCCCGATAAAGGCGTGACCGTGCGCGCCGAGCAGCTCGCCGCCCTCGAAGCCGGCTACGACCTTCCCGTGCCGGTCCTGATCGAGCACGCCGACTCCCCTCTCGAGATCGGCTACCTCACGGACGTCAGGGTCGATGGCGAGGAGTTGAGAGGGACCGTAGCGTTGACCACGGAAGCCCACGCCCTCATCGAACGTTCGGGAGCCCAGGCGCTCTCGCTCGGCCTCGCGCCGGATCTCGGGGCGATCCGCGAAGTCAGTCTCGTCCGCCATCCTCGGGTTGCGGGAGCTCGGCTCTTCCATCGCGGACAGAACTTCGAGGGCCGCCTCGTATCGCCGCCCGAGTTCGGGGCGACCGATTGGCAAGCCCGCTACGAGGCGCTTCGCGCCGAGCACCGCCGCGCCGAAGCGGACGCCCTCGTCGCGTCCTACGTCCGCCAGGGCAAGCTATCGCCGGCCCAAGCGCCGATGGCGCGTGCACTCCTCGAACACCAGGATGCGATCCACTTCGACGGCGAGACAGCACCCGTCGCCCAGCTCGTCCAGACCCTCATCGAGCGAGCGCCGACCCACATGCTGCTCCAAGAGCAGGTGCCCGATCTCCCGATCGACGATGCGGCCCACCTCCTCCTGCCCGAGGAAGCCGATTTCTACCGCCGCCACTTCCCCGACATCCAGCTCGACCAGATCGCCCGCCGCAAGAGCGCCGGGTTCGGAGGTGCCTGATGCCCGCCCTCAGCCAAGCCTACGAGTCCTTCGAGAAGCCGGGGCTCGTCGTTTCCTACAAGGCGAGTGCCGCCAAGCTCTACAAGGGCTCGCTCATCGGAGTCAACGCCGGCGGCTTCGCGGCCCGCATGGACCACGCCGTCGCCAACCTGAAGTTCGTCGGCGTTGCGAATGAAACCGTCGACAACGCCTCCGGTGCGGCCGGCGACAAGGTCCTCAACATGACCAAGAGCGGCTCGTTTGTGATGAAGGCGGCGAGCGGCTTCACCCCGGCTCAGGCCGACATCGGCAAGGAGGTCTACGCCAACACCGACTGGGAGGTCCAGGTCTCGACCTCCGGTCTCACCAACCAGTACAAGGTCGGCACCATCGTCGGCCTCGAGACCACTTCGACCGGTGCGACCGGCGTCCGGGTTCGCATCGACAACCACACCGTGTGACGACTTCTGTTTCTTTGAAAGGAGAGTGAGGCATGCCTCTTTCCAAGAGCGACATACCTGATCTGCTCGTCCCCGGCCTCCGCGCCGAGTTCGAGCTTGCCTACCGCAGCGAACTGGACGCCGGCTTCGCCGATCGCATCGCCACCGTCATCCAGACGACGATGCCGATCCAGAAGTACGCGTGGCTCGGCGCGACGCCCCCGATGCGCGAGTTCGTCGACGAGCGTCGTCCGGCCGGCATGGCCGCCTATGCGATGACCATCGAGGACAAAGTCTTCGAATCGAGCATCGCCGTCGACCGCCGAGCGATCGAAGACGACCAACTCGATCTGATCCGTCTCCGGGTGCGCGACCTCGCGACGCGGGTCGTGAACCACCGACAGCAGATCGTTGTCGAGGCCCTCGTCGGCGGCGCAACCGCCGGCGGCTACGACGGCGTCAGCTTCTTCAACACCGCGCACCCACTGCCGGGAGGTGGCACCGTCTCCAACCGAGGCTCGACCGCGCTCGCGTCGGCCTCCCTCGCCGAAGCCCTCTCGGGCATGATGACGATCCCGGACGACACCGGTACCCCGCTCGGAATCCTGCCCGACACCCTCGTCGTCGGGCCCAAGCTCGCATGGACCGCGATCGAACTTGCCGAGAGCCCGGTCGTCGTGTACCAGGCGAATGTCTCCGACAGCGCCGGTCCGACGAACTACCTGAACCCGTTTCACGGCAAGCTCCGGGTCGTCGTCACCCCATTCCTCTCGGGAACCTCCGACGACTACTGGTTCCTCCTCGACACCAAGCGCCCGATCCGCGGCGTGATCCTCCAGGAGCGCAAGGACGTGCCGGTCGAGTTTTCGGCTCTCGAAGCCGGCTCGGGATCGGACTCCGCCTGGATGCGCGACCGCTACCACTACGGCGTCCGCGCCCGATACAACGTCGGCTACGGCCTCTGGCAAACCGCCTTCGGAGCCATCGTATGAACCTCCAGGACATCGCTTCTCTTCTCGTGGGGATAGGCGTCGGCGGTGCGCTCGGTGCTGTCGCCGCGCTGGTTCTGGCCGGTTCGCGCCTCGCCGAGTCGGCGACGACATTCTCGGCTCAGCTGCGCGACTACCTCCGGGGCCGTTCCGATCCCGACAGCCGTGCGCTGGCCGAGGCGTTCGAGGACCTCGACGCGCGGCTCCAGACCCTCCTGGCGACCCTGCAGCGGGTGCGCCGCGCACTGCGATGGAAGTCGTAGCCTGGCGCGAGTTGCTGCTCCTCTTGGGCGGTGTGACGGCATCGGCGTTTGCACTCGCCCGGATCGGACTTGCCGGCCAGCGCCGACTCCTGGAACGGTTCGCCGGATTCCTCGAATCCTCGATCAGGCGACAAGAATCGATCCAGGAACGGCTGGCCGAAGCCCTAGACGGGCTCCGCGAAGAGGTCCGCGACCAATCGCGGCTCCTCGGTCGCCTCGCCGAGCGGGAGGGCCTTCGATGAGCCTCAGCGTCACTCGTGCCAAGGTCAAGGAGAAGGCCGGCATCGACGTCACCGACTTCGATGCCGCGATCGACAATCTGATCGCCGACTGGATACCGGTGATCGAATACGCGCTCCTCCCTTGGGCGCTGGCCGACACCGGCAACGCCGGGCTCCAGGCGACCCTCAACCTCGGCGCGGCCGAGCTGATCGCCGGAGAGTTCCTCGCCCAGATCGGAAGGAAGCCCGGCGTTCTCGACGCGATCCAGATCGGCGATCTCGTCCTCTCGCCGCTTCGCCGCGTTCCGTCCGACGCGTACGGTCTCAAGGAACAAGGCGCGGCGCGGCTACGCCCCTATGTCCGGTTCGATCCGATCGCCCCCACCCCAGCCCCGATCGCGGCCTCGCAGGGCAAGAAGGGACGCGATGAGGAGGATGCGGCATGACCGCCCTCCAGCTTCGCGTGCGCAATGCGATACGGAACGTCGGCGACGGGTTCAAGGTCGGCCTCGTGAGCGGAGTCGGGGTCTTCTCGGTCGTTTCCCCGGGCTACGCCTCGCGGTACCTGACCGACGTGCAGCTCGACACCCTTGCTCGACCCTTGCGGATCGCGACCGTCCCGTTCGACGACGCCACCACCGCAGGCGCGACGGTCGAATGGAACAGCCTGAACCTAACGGTGCAGAAGGTCGTCGACATCCGGCACCGCGGCCAGACCATCGCGAGGACGCTCGTGCTCGCCCCCACCTAGCGCGAACGCAAACAAACAACCCCCTCGACGAATCGAGGGGGTTGTCGGTTGCAGAGGACGCTCTGGCGAGGAACTACCGAATCCGGTAGAGCTTGTCGCTGAGCTTGACGACGCTGGCATTCTTGTCTTGGAACTTCGCCGTGACCGAGGTCACCGGATTGGTTCCGGAGATCGACCAGTCGGCCGGGTCGCCCGGTTTGCCTTCGATGTGGACGGCCACGCCGAACTGAGCCGAAATCGCTTTCGCGCAGTCGAGAACGGTGCCGTTGCCGGTCGGGACGTCCTGCTTCACGCTGCCCGGAAGCACCACTGTCGTGAGGTAGGTGCCATCGGCCGCTTCGATCACGGTTTCGCTCGGGTTCGAACTCGAGTTGCTGAGCTCGAACTCGACCGCCGTGTCGAGATCCAGCGTCTCGACGATCGGGCCGCCCATGCCGTCGCGAAGGTTGACCTTCGAACCCGGCATCGCATCGAACTTCACGGAGATCTTGCCCGCACTCTCGACGATCACGGGGTTCGGTCGCACACGCTGGACCTTGCCGCCGTTGCCGAGGAAACTGGCCCCGGATCCGCCGCCGCCCGAAACCGCTTTGACCGCGAAGACCGCGCCGACGATCGCCACGACCGCCACTCCGCCATAGGCGAGTTGGCGCCACCAGGCGACCAAGCCGGGCTTGGCCGAGCGCTTGGTCTCGTACACATGCTTGTCCAGCCGTGCCGAGATGCGCTCGTGCAGGTCGATCGGGACCTCGATCGGCTGGTTCTTCAGACCTTCGAGTTCCTTGAGTGCGCGCTCGAATGCCTGGTATTCGGCTCGAAGCAGGCCGTCTTCCTGGAACTTTCGTTCCAGTGCCTGCTTGAGACCCTTATCCAGGGACCCGTCGCGATATGCGGAAAAGTATTCTCGCGCCTTGGGAGCGTTCATCGTCTAACCTCGTGCTGTGTCGTGAGACTTCACTCGATGACGAAAAGTTCCTCGTCCCGAACGAGAAGTTCCCGCAAAGACAGCCGCGCCCGGTTCAAACGGGACTTGACGGTGCCCAAAGGTAGGTCCAAAGCCTCAGCGATCTGCTCATAGCTGAGCATCTCGACGTGGTACATCACCAGCATCGCTCTTTGATACTCCGGAAGTTGGCCCAATGCATCCTGGACCTTCTCCTCCCGGGCAAATCGCTCCACTTCCACATCCGGCCCCTCGCCGGGATCCTCGAACTGGCGCTCCACCTCGCCCGAAGCGGTCTGCATCGTCGATTCGAGGCTCACCGTCGGCCGGTTCCGCTCCTTCTTCTTCAGATCGAGGTAGCAGTTCGTCAGGATCCGGTACATCCACGTCGTGAACGCACTCTGACTACGGAAGCTCTGGAGGGCGTTGTAGATGCGGATGAACGCATCCGCAACGATGTCGGACGCCTCCTCCGGATTCGAAGTCAGACGGAACGCATACTGATAGGCGCGTCGTTCGTGCCGCCGAATGAGATCGTCGAACGCGGTTCGGTCGCCCTGCTGGCAACGTCGGATCAGCACGCCGTCGTCGGAGAGACTGTGCGACATCAGCGAACCAGCGCCCCCGTCTCGCCCGCACGCGCCGCCTCGATCGCCTCTTGCTCCTCGACCGAGAGCGGCCGCTCCGACCGACCGCCGACCAGCGCTTTGCAGTACACACGGCAGTCGGCTCGTCCGAGCAACGATGTGACGACGGCACCGTCGCCATGGTCGTCGGTGACGGCAAGCGCGAAGCTCTGCATTCCCGTCGCTTCGCCGAAGGCATCGTAGCGAACCACCCCGACATGCCGCTTCGAGTGCTCCACTTTCGCTTCGAGCGTCCGGACGCGTCGCTCCAACGTCTCGACATGCTGCTCCATTGCCGCCCGTTCTCTCAGTTGATCGATCAGAATTCGCTCCAGATTCTCCCCGCGCGAGCCCGTCAGCAACTCCCCGAATCGGGTGCGTACCGCCCGGAGCCGCGCACCCTGAATCGCGACGACGCAAGCGAGAATCACCAGACAGACGCTCAGAACGAGGAGCGCCGATCCAGGCGATTTGGCCAGGATTCGAGTCAAGGCTTCCATAGGCGCCTCCCCAGTATAGCCGCCTATCGGCCCCGAAGCGGGGCTACAATGGGAATCAGGCACGCAAGGAAGTGCGCCGGACGTACCGAAAATAGGTTAGGGAAGACATGAGTACGAAGACCAAGAGACGAGCCTTCACCGGCTTCGGGGCGATCTTGCTGTTCACGCTCGCCTTCGTCATCTACTTCCGGACGAATTTCCAGACCATCCAGGTGAGCGGGGAGTCGATGGAACCGACCTTGCGCAACGGACAGAGGGTTCTCGTCAGCCACGCCTACGGGCTCATCGGCGACATCCGCAAGAACGACATCGTCGTCCTGAAGGGATCGAAGCCGGGCGAGTACTTCATCAAGCGCGTCCACGCCCTCGCCGGCCAGCAGGTCGGCTGGCTCAACGTCCCGTCGACATGGAAGATCAACCAAGGCCCGTACATTGTCCCGGAGGGCCATATCTATGTGATCGGGGACAATTATCCGGTGTCCGAAGACAGCCGACGGTTTGGACCGTTCAAGATGGAGGATGTCATCGGCAAGGTTGTAGTGTTTTGAAGCGCTTTCCTTCGGGGAGATTTGGGCGACAGCGGTTGGAGTTCTTTCCGGCTCCTTACCGTGCGCCGTTGCGCGCCTTTGCCGCCCTCGTCTTCCCCTGGCGCGACAGTCAAGTGCTCCTTTGCGACATCGAAGATCGGGGGTGGTGCATCCCGAGCGGCCGCGTCGAGCCGTTCGAAACCTCGCTTGAGGCTGCCCACCGTGAAGCCCTCGAAGAGGCCGGCGCCGTCCTCGCCGACGCCCAGTACCTCGGCTGCTATCGCGTGACGGAGCGTTCCGAAATCCGGTGGGTCGATGCCTACGTCGCGCGCGTCGACGATCTCGTCGAGATCAGCGCCCATGAGGAATCGCGGGGCCGCAAGTTCTTCACCATGGACGAACTGCCCGCGATCTACCACCTGTGGAACGACCTCACCCACGAGGTGTTCTGCTTCTCACGCGAGGCGATGCTGCGCAACGCCCGCGTTCAAAAGGGCTGATTTCACCTTGCGCCACATTGTGCACTTTTTACTATTGGCATTACTGCAATCCTAGTATAAGCTCCTGATATGGAAGAGCAGAGAGCAAAAAGCCCACCCCCCCCCCGGTGAGGAACACCAACGGTTTCAAACTCGCTACGCTGGCACTCGCTTTGAGTTTGGGGTCCCTCGGATGTTCCCCGAAGGATGAAGTGCAGCACGGCCATAAGTCTGTTGTCGCTTTCATGTGTGGTTGCTCGCTCTGCGATACCTTGATGGGGCACTTCGTCGAACGGGAAGCCAGGGCGCCTAGCCAAGTATTCTTCGACGGTACGCCTGCGGAAGCCGCTCAGTTCGGCAAGAAGTTCCGCTTACCCCATGTCCAGCCCGATCTCGGTAAGTCCGCCGCGAAGAAGTTCGATGTCACTACGTGTCCGTCCTTTGTCCTGGTCCAGGGCAACGTCCGAACCATTTATGGAAACGGTAAGGAGATTGGCAAAGAGGCGCTCGACAGGGCTGTCGAACATTCACGGAGTCGCCCATGACATCGACCCAGCCTGAAGTGAGCTTAGCCACCGTAAGCACCTTGACCGCGATTACGGTGATGGCGGTACTCGGCCTCCAAGCATGGGTGGTACCGATGGCAGAGCGTTCGTACCAGCCTCATGAACCGAGCGATGACTGGGCCGAGGCCAGAAAGCTCGACCCACCACTAGGAACAGCATACGCGTTCAGCTTTCTCTCCCGGCTCCAGGGCCCATCGGTTGTGATCGCGTTTGGCGAGTGTACGGCTTGCACCGCTTCGAAGCTCCGCGCTCTTTCGCCCAAGGACTGGCGGTCTGGCCGCATTGTGATTGTCACTGATTCGGCTCGGGCTTCCCAGGCGCTGATCAGTGAAGGATTCAGTCGGCACGCCTCGATTCTGTCATGTACTTCAGCCGACATGAAGCACCTGAACGCGTACTTCCAACCCAGAGCCTATCTTGTCTCAACAGCCGGCAGCATTATTGCCAAGCAGGACGATACGACTTTACTTCGGGACTTTGTGATCAGCATGACCCGCGGAGGCGACGCTCGGTGAAGGCGACCGTTGTCAAGGATCAGGCCCACCTCGGGCCCGTCGTTCTTGGGCTCGCGATCCCGGCGATCGTGCTCGAATCGCAGAATCTCATGGTCTTTGCGTCGGTCAAGGCTCAGAACCTGAACTACATCACGGCCATCCACTACGTCGGTCTCCTGATCCTCCTCATCATCTGTGCGGCGGTCGCGCACGAATCGCCGGAGGCGGCCGTGGCCTGCGGTCTCGGCGCGCTTCTGGCGATCGCGATCGAGGTCCGGTTTCGAGGAGCCGCGATTCGACCCGGGACCTTTGATTTGTTCGAGTCGTCCATTCGCCGCTGGGGACTCTGGACCTTGGGCACAACGATCGCTGGAATCCTGCTCGGTGTCGGGCTCAAGCACTGGGACCGTCGATCGTGGGCCGGGGAAAATTCACGTGCCTGGCTCTGGGTAGCGATCATCGGGCTTGCCATCGCCGCTGCTGCATCCGGGTACGCGACACTGCGGCTCAGCGCCGCCTCGATGAGTGCCTTCGCACCGACCAAGTACATGGCTCTGGCCGTGCTTACCGTACTTGCCACACTCTGCCTCGCGTGGGACAAACGGAGATCGAAATGAAACACAGAAGCGCCTTCTCACTCATGGAAATCCTCGTCTGCATCGGCATCATCTTGATTCTGATAGCGTTGATTTTCCCCATTCTGACTGGAGCAAAACTACGAGCCAAGGAGACGATCTGCATCGCGAACTTAAGGCAAATCTACTCCGCTGCGTTGATGTACCGGGCCGACTTCGATGCGAATCCGCCGAACAACCTGACATTTCCCGCTTGGCGACCCTACCTCCCGATGTCCATCGCCTGCGGATGTCCGCTGACGCCCCCAACCGTCGACTTGGCCAACTTCGGCGCCTATAGCGGCCGCTTCATTAGTCCTCTGGTCGCAATGGATGCGCCTGAGATGAAGGCTTGCGCCGAAAAGCGCCAGGGCGATTGGCCTGTTCTCGTGGACATGAATCACATGCGGACTACAGTCGCACGCGAGACGGGGCGTCGCGCCCTGATCCTTTGCAGGGAGAACGGGAGCATCGTCGTGAAGGCACGTGTCGATATCGGTCACTTCCTTGAGAATCGAACGACTTATCCCTGCCCTGAGCTGGATGATCCCTTCCAGAATCAGTGATCCAATCAGAACCATAGGAGGTAACCCATGCAATGAGCTAGACTCTCTCTGTTAGCCCTGTGCTTCGCTGCCACCGCTGCCATTGCCTATGACTGCTATACGTGGTCGGACACCTGTGTCAGTTTGCCGATCTGCCAGGGATCTGGCTGGGAGCCGATAGGCATCTGCTCCAAAGAGTACTGCGAGAACGGTGTCATCTGTCAAAAGGCCGGCGGTGGAACTGCCTACACGAAGACTATCCGATACCGTCATAAGTTCAAGCGGATGATCAACGAGAACACCTGGGAATACTGTAAGGGCTCGGGCTTCGACGACTACGTCATCAACTGTTGCGACTGCAACGGTGTCACCTACGCAATGGAACCAGACTAGGGACTCGATACCATGGAGCCAGGTAGCACAGTACTTCCATCGGTGTTGCCGGCTCCACCGTCACGACGTCGTCGTCGTTAAGTCCTCGAGCGTGACCTGGATCGTCTTGGTCTGGCCGCGACTCCAGTATCTGATCTCGACCTTATCCCCCGGCTTCCGATCGACCATCTGCTTCTGGAAGTCGATCGCCTCGACGATCTTCTTGCCATCGATCGCGAGCAGCACATCGAAGCGCTGAATCCCGAGTCGAGCGGCCGGGCTGCCCTGCACCACGCGCTGGATCAGAAGACCCTCCGACGGCGGCATCGCCCCGACCATTTCGGACAGCGCCTGACGGTCGCCCGCGTTCGCCAGCACCGGCTGGGGGTTGATCTGGATCCCGAGCCAGCCATACCGCACTCGGCCGGTCTCGATGAGATCCTTGACGATCCGCTTCGCACGGTCGATCGGGATCGCGAAACCGATCCCGACCGAGCCCCCCGTATTGCTGGCGATCGCCGAATTGATGCCGACGAGCTGACCCTGAGCATTGGCGAGCGCGCCGCCCGAGTTCCCCCGGTTGATCGCCGCGTCCGTCTGGATCGCATCGACGAGAATCGCGCTTTCGGTCGGAAGCGTGCGGCCGAGCGACGAGACGACTCCGACGCTGACCGTGTTCTCATAGCCGAGCGGATTGCCCGCCGCGATGACCCATTCACCGATTTCGAGCGCAGCGCTCGAGCCAAGTTCGGCAGCGGGGAGACCCTTGCCGTTCACTTTCAGAACCGCGATGTCGCTGCGCGGATCGCTCCCGACAATGCGAGCATCCATGCTTCGCCCATCCGAAAAGTGCACCCGCACCTTCGACGCGCCCGCCACGACGTGATGGTTCGTGATGATGTTCCCGTCCGACGAGATCACGACGCCCGATCCGGACGAACTCTGGGCAACCGCCTCGCCGAAGAAGCCGCGCCCGGTGCTCGTCGAATCGACGCTCACGACCGCGGGCATGATCTTCTTCACCGCCGCCCGGAAGTCGACCGGAGCCGTGACCGAGGACTCGAGGTTCACGGGCCGCACGCCGAAGCCGTCGACACCCCGCAGCGACTCGGTCGTGCGAAGCTCGGGGGCACGGTCGCGCCGAACCCAATGATCGATCTGGAGCGCCGCAAGCGCCCCGACAAACACCGCAACCGTCAGTACCACCAGTTTCCGCATAAGCTCTCCTAGAATACAGATTCTAGTTCGCGGCGGTTCCGACCGTCTGTCGGTCGCCTCTTGGACTCGATCGGCTTCCCCGCCTCGATCACTATTACGAAGACTCGCACCCTGGCGACCTCGACCGTGCGTCCTAAGGACATGATGCTGGTTTCGTTGCTGTTTGCGCCCCCGATCGAGGGGAAGGTCGTTTCCGCTTCCCTCTTCAAGAACGGCTACGCCGTCGTCGTCCGGGAATGGGATCTCCCCGGGACCGGCACCGTCGATGCCGCCCCGATCGACGGAGTCCTCGGCACTCTCTGGATCACGGCTTCGAACAGCGTGACGATCAAGTCGGTCACCGCGACCCAAGTCGAAAGTGCGAGCCGCGCTCCGGCCAGTTCGATCGGCGATCTCCTCCGCGCCAATATCGGACGCGAGGTCACGGCGTCCGTTGGCGACAAGACGTTTTCGGGCAAGGTCCTGGGTGTCAGCGACACCCTTGCGTTGTTCCAGACCGCTGAAGGGGTCCAGGCGATCCTCCTCGGCACGATCTCGCGCGCACAGGGCCAGGGCCTGGTCTGGGAGGTGGAACGGAAATCCAAGAGCCCCATCCTCCGAATCGAAGCCTCCGGTCCAAGCGGGGGCAAGGTCAGGATTCTCTCCCTCGAGCGGGGTGCCACCTGGGCCCCGTCCTATTCGCTCGACATCTCGGACCCGAAGACCCTTGAACTCACCGCGAAGGCCACCCTTCTCACCGATCGCCTCGATCTGAGCCAGGCCTCGGTGCGGCTCATCACCGGCTTTCCGAACATCCCCTACCTCCGTCTGCTCGATCCGCTCTCAGTCGGGCAGTCCCTCGACCAGTTCGTGAACAGCCTCCTCGCGATCGGCACGCCCGCCGACTTCCGCGGCCTCGGCGGACAAATGGCGCAAAACGCGTTGCGACGTGAGAACTTCGACGATGCCTTCCCCGCCATCGATGCGGCCGGCACGCGATCGGAGGACCTTTTCTTCTATCCGCTGCCCAAGGTCGCCCTCAAACCCGGCGATCGCGGCTTGTTCGTGCTCTTCGGAGCCAAGAGCCCGTTTCGGCATGTCTACGAATGCGAGCTGAACGAGGTCGGGCTCGAGAGCGCGTTCCGCGGTGACCCCGGCGACGTCCCGCCCCCTGACGTTTGGCATAGCGTCACCTTCACGAACTCGAGCGGCAAACCGCTCACGACCGGACCGGCGGTCACGGTCCAAGACGGCGAGATTCTCGGACAGGATCTGATGAGTTACACCGCCGAAAACGCTCCGATCACGGTCAAGATCACCAAAGCCCTCGACGTCGCGGTCGAGAGCACCGAAGAAGAAGTCTCTCGCAGCCAGCGCGAAGTCGTGCAGGGCAGCTCCCGATTCGGGGTGAACGACATCGTCCTCAAGGGCACGATCCGGATCGTCAACCGCAAGGCGGAGGCGATCGAACTGGAGCTGAAGCGAGACGTGAACGGCGAAATCCTCGGGGCGGACGCCAATCCGAAGCGCACCGGTCTGGCCAAGGGCCTGAACGCGCTCAATCCACGAACGCGCCTGACCTGGGCCGTCCCCGTGAAGCCTGGTGAAACGCTCGTGCTCACGTATCGCTACCGGGTCGTGGTGCGACTGTGAGGCGGTAACATCGCGGCCATCATGACGCGCCGCGATCTACTTCGTACCGGACTCGTTGCCGGGGCCGGCCTTGCCGTCGGCCCCGTGCTTTCGATCGCGGGTGCCCCCGAGGAGAAGCCTTTGTCAGCCCCGTTCAAGCTCAACTATGCGCCGCACCCCGGCATGTTTCGGGAACACGCTGGAGACGACATCGTCGATCAACTCAAGTTTTGCGCCGACGAGGGTTTCCTAGCCTGGGAGGACAACGGAATGAAGGGGCGCTCAGCGCAAGAGCAGGAGCGCCAAGCGAAGGTCATGGCGGACCGCGGCATCCGGATGGGCATCTTCGTCGCTCAGGGCATCGACTGGTCGAACCCGACGCTGACGACGGGTCGACAGGAATTCCACGACAAGTTTCTGGCCGAGACGAAGGAGTCGATCGAGGTCGCGAAACGGATCAACGCGAAGTGGGTGACGACCGTGCTCGGTCGCCTCGATCCGAACCGCCCGTTCGGGCACCAGATGGCGAGCGTGATCGACGTGCTGCGACGGGCGTGCGACCTGTGCGAGCCGACCGGGCTGGTGATGGTGATCGAGCCGCTCAACTGGCGCGACCATCCGGGGATGTACGGGGCGACGAGCGATATCCTGTATGCCACCTGTAAGGCTGTGAATCGCCCGAGCCTCAAGATCCTCCACGACCTCTACCACCTTCAGGTCACAGAGGGCAACCTCATCGACAACATGAACCGCTGCTGGGATGAGATCGGATACTTCCAGATCGGGGACAACCCAGGTCGGGCGGAGCCGGGCTCAGGCGAAGTGAACTACAAGAAGGTGTTCGCGCACATCGCCTCACGCGGGTTCACGGGGATCCTGGGAATGGAGCATGGGGCGTCGGAAGGTGGCAAGGCGGGCGAGCGCAAGGTGATCACGGCCTATCGCGCCGTCGATCCGAACTAGTCGCGCCGGGGCAAGGGGTCGGATTCCGCCCGCATCCGCCGTAGGTGGATGCGGCGTCATCCGACCCAGGGCGTGGCCTCTGGGCCGGCGCGACTAGTTCGATCCGCCCGTGGCCGGCTTCGGAGCAACCGGCACAGGACCGGTCGTGGTCGTCGTCCCGATCCCCGGGGTCGGAGCCGCCGGCTTCGCGGCCGCAGGCTTCGGAGCGCGGTTCACGGCCACGATCCGCGCCCCACCTCGGTACAGACTCGCGTTCAGCCGCTCCTTCGAAACCTCTTCCCCGTTCACGAGCACCGCGCGGAACGTCACCACGGAATGGCCGCCGCCGCCCTTGTCGATCACCTTCTGCTTGCCCGGAGCCAGGCTCGCATCGTTCACATACTTCGTGCCTGCCGACCACGACCGCAACCGCTGGGTCGTGATCTTGACCTCCATGCCCGGGGTCTTCGTCCCCAGAATCGAGAACGTGAGTTTGCCCGGCTCGTACTTCGCCGCGAGCGCGATCGGATGGTCGAGCGTGTTCTCGAACACAAGATCGTGGGTTCCGTAGTCGACGGTCGCATCTCGTCCGAGGGGCACATACGAAATCGGAATCGAGTGATTCGAGCGCTTCACGATCTTGAGGTTGCTCAGGAGCGCGGCGTTATACAGCGTCGTCGAGACCTGGCAGATTCCGCCACCGACGTCGGTGTCATGCCGCCCGTTCTTCAGAACCCCGGCCACCTTGAAGCCCGCGGCGATCGTCCGTCGTCCGACAACCCCGTTGAAGCTGAACTGCTCACCCGGAGCGAGAATCGTCCCGTGGATGATCGACGAAGCCAACTTGATGTTCGAGCATCGACTCACTTTGCTCGTTGGAAACTTGGTCGTAAACGTGCTGCGGACTTCCTTGATCTTATCGAGTTCCGTGTCCGCGATCTTCTTCGGCGCTTCGACGAGAGGCAACACGATCGTGTCCGTACCGCTTTGAGCGACTTCGGTCACCAACTCCGCCATCTTCGCCGATTCGAGTTGAACGCCGCTCTTTTCGTAAACCCGCTGGATCTGGCCTTTCTCGAACGTCACCTTGGCCGGTGAAACCGTCCCGCCGACCTGCTTCACGAACGACTCGATCGACTTGAGCGCCTTCGGGTTCGTTGTGAACACCGGTTCGAGTTGCAGAGGAGGTGCCTCCTCGAGTCCGACTTGACGCTGGACCGAGTCCCAAAAGTCCTCGGGGCGAACCTGTGCGAGCGACGCCTTGTCGTCGAGCGCGATGCCCAAGGCGCTGCGCGTCATCGGGCTGGGTGCCTTGGCAAGGCCGGGCGCCTCGAAACGGACCGGATTCCGACGTTCGGTGTCCCACCACAGCCGCAGCTTGCGCTGGGCGTCTTCGACGCTCAGACCGCCGACATCGACAGGGCCGATCTTGATGTTCGGGCGCAAGACCGGCTGGTAGCGCGCGGCCACGACCGCGAACCACACACCGCCCAGCGCCAGGATGCCTCCTGCAATCGCGAAAAACTTCTTCATATTCCTTCGAGCGTTCATCCGTGAAGCGCCCATTCCAATTCGACATTATGGCGCATCGGACAAGTTCCCTTGAACCTGGAGCGAGAGACGGTGTTTGCGGTGCCTGAGTTTCGTGGTCCTGGGCCTACCGCACGAGGCATGCTCTGCGTCGGCTCCGGTGCTCCGGACTCGGACCCCCTCCGTCCCGCCAGAGCGGGCCACCTCCCCCGATGCGGCGCACGAACATTGCCGAATCAGGGGAGGATCTTCAAATGAAAGGCCTATCAGCTATGAGTGAGCCCATCTGTAAATGAAAGGCGCGAGCTACCTCCCTGATTCCGGGATGGCTTGTGCCCGGCATCGGGGAGGTCGGTGA
>ERZ761602.5482-NODE-5482-length-14995-cov-50.174163_pt1 | contig 14995 bp, 9 predicted proteins | sample MGYA00512165_ERZ761602 | MGnify/ENA primary metagenome ERZ761602 (study PRJEB28899, sample SAMN02445085) | bioreactor sludge metagenome | biome: EBPR sludge; isolation source: Thorneside wastewater treatment plant | place: Australia: Brisbane, Thorneside...
ATATGAAATGGCGAGTCCGTTTTTATCGTCAAACTGCTCCGCCAAATCCTTTGCTTCCTCGTAGCTGGCTAAGGCTTCCTCCAAACGGCCATAAATTTGTAGAATATCCCCTTTTTGTATCCGAATCCATACTTTTTCAGAATCAGCAGCCTGATTTTCCCAAGTGTCTAAGATGGAAAAAGCCAATTCGTATTGACCCGTATTTTTGGCTTCAGTGGCAATCTGTGGATAAAGGGTGAGGCGGTAGGCGGTTTCGCTTTCGGGCGTATTGTCCAATAAGGCTAAAAGACGGTTGAGTTCGGCGGGGTCTTCTTTCAGAATCTCCGTTTTAAGGTGGGTATCGGCTGTTGTTAGGTCGTGGGGGATGGATCTTTCTCTTTCCAAATCCAAAATCAAGGAGCGAAACGACCACAAGTCGGGCATTTTTTCCATGATAATTTTGGCATACAAGGTGCTTGTAGATGCAGGAACGAACACAAATAAGGCGATTGGAAGTTTTGCTAATTTATCGCGGCGGAGGTTGAGTCCTGCAGTAATGCCACGGCGGCGTTCATTGTCCGTTTTGTACTGAGCCGTCTCTTTGTTTTGGTGGTCAGCTTGCTCTATGAGTACGTCATCGAAGTTTTCGACAAACAAAAAGCCACGACTGATCGAGAAATAGGTTTGTGTAAGCGATTGATAATCGGCTTTTTGGGCATCAACTTTTAAGAACGGTCTATCAGGAAAGCGGTGCTTTAGATCTTCTTCGAGCTGTTTCAAAAAAGAGAAGTGATTATAGCGCACAATCACAAAGCGGAAGGCCTCTGTTCGGAGCATTTTGAACAAGGGCTTGGTTTCTTCTGCGTAATTATCCGACATGATATTGATATAAAGCAGATGCTTCTAAAATAGGATTGACACGTTTATAAGTCCCATCATTGTATTCCAAAACCAAGAGCTTCTCAATCAAATCCTGCCATTCCGCGTCAAAAGTAAGGGGAATGTTTTTTTCATTGGCTTCTTTTAGTTGCTTTAGTTTCTCTAAGTCTTTGGCTGAAACGTATTGAGAGGTTTGCGCCGCGAGTTTTTTGATGCCTTTGTCGAGGTCTTTCATATAAATCTTGTTCTCGTCTTCGTCCGCAAATAAATTGGCGTATTCCAAAATTCGCAACAATTCTCTGGGCGAACCGCCGCCGTAAAGAATCGCTTTTTTGACAGTTTCGGGACTGTCGAACAAACTGGCATCAATGCGTTTATAGACAAACTCCTCAAAACGGGAAATTGCTTCTGTGATGGGGCTGCCGTCTCTTTCTCGAATTTTGACGAAGGGAAAAGGAATGACTTGCGAAAACTGATTTAGCTTTTGACTTTCAAATGCAAGTTCAATGGGCAAGGTAAAGATCGTATGGGCCTTAATCTGTTTAATGCGATTGGCTTCATCAATAATGAGCTTCTTACGAATATCTTTGGTCGCTACTTTTTCCAAGCCATCTACAATGAACAAGACTTCTTGCGCAATACCATATTTTCTCAAAATGATATTTACGTGTTCGATAAACTCATTAAACTTTAGGGCAAAGGCTGTAAAATTGTTTTTAAAAGTGGTTCTAATTTTATCGGCATTTTCCTTGCTGCCAGCTAAGTTTCCTTTCAATTTTGCAGCAATACCCAAAAAACTGAATAGAGAAGGCGTTTCAGCTTTTACTTCAATTTCAAAACCGCCTTCTTGTTTGATGACTTTATTCACCTCTTTCACTCGTTCGCCGAACCACTGGTACAGAGAAGCCACGATACCGTTGTCCAACTCAACATACTTAGCATTCAGGTCTTCAAATAATCGCTCTAATTGAAAAATCAAAACATCCATGTACTCCATATCATTGAGGTCTAAACCCTCATCAAGATTGCATATAATGCAAAGAAAACAATCTTTATTATTTAATTTTTGAGCAATTTTAGCCAATTCGGTTGTTTTCCCAGACCCACGCATTCCTGCCAAAAAAAGTGTGACTTTATTACCTAAGTTTGCTTTGCGATTAAATACAAAAGTTTTGGGGTGAACATTTAAGGTTCCGTAAATCATTTTGTCCTCAAAGTCACCTCTAATATCCGAAAAATCCGTATAAAATGGATGATCAGGAGGGATTGGTACGTCTAACCGAACGGCATTATCCACCTCCATAAGCGAAGTTGCTTTTTTATAAAGTTTAAGGCTGTTTTTCATGATTTATGCTCAATAAAATTGCTTGGTAAGAAGATAAATATAAAAGGGCTTTGGGCAGTTCGTTCGTTGTTTTTTTATTGATTTAGCGCTATTTGGTTCCGCCAGCGCTGCCAGAATGGAAGGAAAACAGGTCTTTGCCACCGTCAATAAGGGCCTCTGTCAATGTATCAATGGTGGCGTTATCGCGCTTTTTTGCTTGAACCGCTGTGTTCTTTTTGGCAGGCTCCCAGATTGTATCGTTTTCGGTTTTCACGCCCGCAAGCTCATTTGGGGCAAACGCCATTAAAGGGATTGTGTTATACATAGGGTGATCCTTATCTCGTCCCAATGTGGTTATTCCGAGGTCTCCATAAACCAGATAATGGCACCTAATAACAAGTTTACATATACTGGGGTTGGAGGCTGAGTTTCTACAAGGTACGGAAATATTCGTTTGTTGCAAGGCCCCTATGTTTTAGATGGCCTTTTCTTATTCGATAATGGGTCGCTTCATTTCCTTTGATTTACAAAGCAAACATATGTTCTGATTTGATTGGTTAAATACGCTTCATAGGATAGCTCGGCATCTCAATCTGGAATATCCTGTTAAGAATACTGTAAAGTATGTGTGTAAGATCGTTCCACATTGCAGGTATCGGTTAATTTGCCACCCAATAAACCAAACCAGCTTGCTATGGAAGAAACCATTGTGATACGGGGCGCCCGCGAACACAACCTTAAAAACATAGACTTAGACATTCCAAGAAATCGCTTGGTTGTGGTAACGGGCCTGAGCGGTTCTGGTAAATCGTCTCTGGCGTTTGATACCATCTATGCCGAAGGGCAACGTCGGTACATGGAGTCGCTAAGTGCATATGCGCGTCAGTTTTTAGGGATGATGGAGCGTCCGGATGTGGATTTTATAGACGGGTTATCGCCCGTGATTGCGATTGATCAAAAAACGGTTAGCCGTAATCCGCGTTCTACAGTGGGGACGGTTACGGAAATTTATGACTTTTTGCGCCTGCTTTTCGCCCGCAGTGCCGATGCTTATTCGTACCTTTCGGGCCGCCTGATGCGGAAGCAATCCGACGATGAAATCATAGAAGCGATATGCAGGTTGCCGGAGGGAACGCGGTTATTCCTTCTGGCGCCCGTGGTTCGTGGTCGGAAGGGGCATTACCGCGAATTGTTTGAACAAGTGGCCAAGCAAGGTTATGAGCGGGTGCGGGTAGATGGCGAGATTCGGGAATTGGAGCCAGAGATGCGGGTGGATCGTTACAAGATTCACGACATCGAGGTGGTGATAGATCGGGTTGTGGTGAAGCCCGAAATTCGCCCAAGGGTGAGTCAGGGGGTAACGAAGGCCTTAGAGATGGGCCAGGATACCCTCATTGTTGCATTGGTGGAAGGGCCGGATATGGTGATGAGTCGCAATCTAACGTGTCCGGAGGATAACCTGAGTTACGACGATCCATCCCCTAACCTCTTTTCGTTTAACACACCTTATGGCGCTTGCCCCACCTGTAATGGTTTAGGCAATAAATTAGAATTAGAACCTACGTTGTTGATTCCAGACCGTGCCAAGAGTATTGCTGAGGGTGGCCTTGCGCCTCTGGGGAAGCCACGTGAAATGTTTGCTTTTTCGCAATTAGAGGCCGTTGCCAAAAAATATGCGTTCACCTTCCAAACTCCTATCGAAAAACTTACCCCAAGGCAATATGAAGTACTCATGGAGGGTGCTGGAGAAGAAGTCTTTGATATTTTATACAAACACAAAGACCGTGCAGTAACATATCAGCATCGCTGGGCTGGGCTTTTACAATACGTATGGAACTTCTACGAGAATACTTCCTCGAACGAAATTCGGAAGTGGGCCGAGTCTTTTCTCCGCCTCCAGTCTTGCCCAGATTGTAAAGGTGGACGGCTCAAACCGGAGAGCCTTTCGTATAAAGTGGGGCCTTACAACATTGCACAACTCGTTCAGATGGATTTGTACCAGCTACGGGAAGCGTTGGGAAGCCTGTCTTTTACAGGGAACAAAGCTGCAATTGCCCAACCGATATTGAAAGAAATTAATGACCGGTTGGACTTCCTGCTGAATGTCGGCTTACACTACCTTAGCTTAGACCGAGCAGCCCGAAGTTTATCCGGAGGCGAAAGCCAACGTATCCGACTTGCTACCCAGATCGGGACACAACTTGTCGGGGTTTTGTATGTGTTAGACGAGCCGAGTATCGGGCTTCATCCTCGTGATAACGTCCGGTTGATTCGGTCTTTAGAAAATCTTCGGGATTTGGGCAATTCTGTTTTGGTGGTGGAGCATGACCGTGAGATGATAGAGGCAGCCGATTTTGTGGTGGATTTAGGGCCTGCCGCCGGAGAACATGGAGGTGAAGTCATGGCTGCTGGTAGTCCGAAAAAGTACGCAGAAGCATCCTCTGGTATCCAAAGCTTAACAGCGGCATATTTGTCGGATCGTCGTTATATCCCCATACGTCGAGAACGGCGTACTGGAAACGGGAAATTCCTCGAACTCGTTGGCGCACGCGGCAATAATCTGAAAGGGGATTCTCTTCGGGTTCCTTTAGGAATGTTTGTATGTGTAACAGGTGTTTCCGGTTCTGGGAAATCAAGTCTTGTCAATCATACCCTATATCCCTTATTGGTCAATCATTTCCATCATGGGCAACGGAGTCCTTTGCCCTATGACACCTTGCTGGGCTTGGAGCACATAGACAAGGTGATAGACATGGATCAATCACCCATTGGCCGCACACCTCGTTCAAACCCTGCTACCTATACCGGACTTTTCACACATATACGTGATCTTTTTGCAAATGCACCAGAATCTAAGATTCGTGGGTATAAACCGGGGCGCTTTTCTTTTAATGTAAAAGGCGGGCGTTGCGAAACATGCACGGGCGCGGGGATCAAGAAGTTAGAAATGAACTTTTTACCGGATGTATATGTGGAGTGCGAAACATGCAGAGGGAAACGGTATAATCAAGAAACGTTGGAGGTTAAGTATAAAGGAAAAACCATTGCAGATGTTCTGGATATGACGGTCGAGGAAGCCTTAAGCTATTTCGAAGCCGTTCCGAATATTCGCAAAAAGGTACAAACACTTGCTGCGGTAGGCTTGGGGTACATTCGTTTGGGGCAACAGGCCACCACGTTATCCGGTGGAGAAGCCCAACGGATAAAATTAGCAACTGAACTGTCGCGTCCGGCAACGGGGAAAACATTGTACATTTTGGATGAGCCAACAACCGGGCTTCACTTCGAAGACATTCGTCACTTATTACATGTTTTACATGCCCTTGTTGAAAAAGGCAATTCCGTTTTGGTCATCGAACACAATATGGATGTTGTTAAAACAGCCGATTGGGTGATTGATCTTGGGCCTGATGGTGGAGCGGGAGGAGGTCGGATTTTGTGTAATGGTACACCTGATGAGGTATCGAGGCATGAAACATCTGTGACGGGCAAGTTTCTAAAGGCCGAGTTGGATCGGGCGCACTATGAGGACGAAGCGTTTATCCTAAATCTTGAAGACCTCCGGATGGAATCGGAGGAGGCTACGGAAGCAGAAGACCGCGAGGAAGAGCCGGAATAGTCGTAGGCGCGTTTACGAGTACCAATCAGCGCTTGGAATCCATCGTCCGGTGTGTCTTTGTGGGTAGATTGGGATCAAATCAACAGATCGGTATGCTTCATGAATCCTGCTTCCTTCGTTTGGAGAATTCCTCGAAGAAGGTCAAAGCATCAGGATTTCGCATTGCGCCCTTATTGGCGGCTTTTTCAACGGATAGGCCCATAAGTATTTTTTTTACGGGTGCTTCCATTTTTTTCCCACTGATGGTATAAGGCACTTCTGGAGTCAATAGAATGGCATCAGGCACATGACGCGGAGAATACATGCTTCGTAATAGTTGGGAAATTTCTGTTTTAAGGGCCTCATTGAGCACTACCCCTGTTTTGACCTGAATAAAAAGCGGCATAAAATGCGTACCATCCTTTTGTTCAAGGTTAACAATCAGACTGTCTTGAATGTCCGGAATTTGTTCCAGCGCCCGATAAATCTCTGCTGTTCCGATACGCACCCCATTTCGGTTCAGCGTGGCGTCCGACCTGCCCCAAATCAGCAAGGTATTTCGGTCGGTAAGGGTAAGCCAATCGCCATGTCGCCAAACTTTACCTTCATAATGGGTAAAATAGCTGTCTAAATATTTTGTTTTATGGGGGTCGTTCCAAAAATAGATGGGCATAGAAGGCATCGGTTCGCTAAGCACCATTTCACCCACTTCGTTTATTACGGCGTTTCCCCATTCATCGAAGGCATAAACGGCTGCTCCCAGCGATCGTCGTTGGATTTCACCTTCATAGACGGGCTCGGTCGGTACGCCTCCTACAAACGCGGTGCAAACATCCGTTCCGCCACTCATTGAGCAGAACCATACATGATCCTTGACGTGCTCGTAAATCCACTGAAAGCCTTCCGGAGGCAAAGGAGCGCCCGTAGAGCTGATCGAACGCAGTTTAGATACATTGAACTGTTTTTTGGGTGTGATGCCAGCCTTACGGCACGCCAGAATATAAGGCGCACTGGTTCCAAAGTGTGTAATTTCAGCCTCTTCTGTCAATTTCCATAGGGCATTCAGATCGGGATAATGTGGACTACCATCATACAGGACTATGGTTGCACCCACCAATAAGGATGCCTGAACAAAATTCCACATCATCCAGCCCGTTGTCGAAAACCAGAAGAACCGTTCTCCTTTATGGACGTCGTTGTGAAAACTGAGGTACTTGAGGTGTTCCAGCAAAACGCCGCCTTGTGAATGCGTAATCGCCTTTGGTGTACCCGTAGTGCCCGATGAGTACAAGACCCAGATCGGATGGGCAAAAGGTACGGCTTCAAACACGAGGTTAGGCCTATGTGGTTCCACAAGAATAGAATGCCAAGTAGTTGTTTTTACAGGAAAATCGGTCTTGTGTGGATTGTCTTCCGCCTCTACGACAATCATGGAATCAATGGTGGGCATGCCCGCAAGCATGGCCTGAATTTCCGCTGTTCGGTCATATGTTTTGCCATTATAGGTATAACCATTCACGGCAATAAATGCTTTTGGCGTTATTTGTTCAAACCGTTCGATTACACTGGCAACGCCAAAATCGGGAGAGCAACTCGACCAAACGGCCCCCAGTGCGCAAGTAGCCAAGAACCCAATTGTGGCTTCCGGAATGTTGGGCAAATAAGCGACTACACGGTCTCCGATTCCCACGCCTTGTGCTTTCAGGTAGGCCGCCATTTTTGCAACATTTTCCCGCAGCGATGTCCATGAGATGGCTTCGATCGGTTTTGATTCTGCCTTGAAAAGAATAGCAGGATGTAAAGCGGTCTCGTTCCTAAAAATGTGTTCGGCATAGTTTAAGGTTGCACCTTCAAACCAGTTTACAGCGGGCATGGCATCCGTAGATCGGACGGCTTTGTATGGCGTATGGGCCATTACTTCAAAATAGGCCCAAATAGAAGCCCAAAAGTCATCTATGTTGGATACCGACCACGCCCAGAGCGCATCATACGAAGTAAAAGTTTCCCCGGTATGTTCCGTCAGCCACTGTAAATAAGTTGAAAGGTTGGTTTGTTCAAGGCCTTCTTTTGTGGGTTGCCAAAGTATTGCAGGAGTTTTCATTATGCAGAGACGTTATTTTATAAGGATTTAAAAGAAGCGTCGGTTATTTAAGGAGCCAAGATTTTTTGTGCCGGATTTTGGTTGGTGTCGGAATGGATACATACAAGATAAGGTAATTGGCTTCTTTTTTTGATAGGACAAGAATGGCATAACATGCCGGAACAAAAACTTCCTACGGGGCATTTTAGCAACATTATTAACCCAAACAAATGAATTGATATGAAGAACTTTACCCGTATTGCATTGTTTTTTGTGGTGTGTGCTTTTTTTGCCCTGCCAGCACAAGCACAAAATTTCCCTAAGTTAGATGGCAGCCCGGCGGATATAGCCTATCTACGAGAAGGTCGTAATGCGCCGCCTATTGCGAAAATCATTTATTCACGTCCTCAGAAAAAAGGTCGGGAGATTTTTGGAAAGTTAGAAGCCTTTGGTAAGGTTTGGCGGGTTGGTGCAAACGAAGCTACCGAAATCCGCTTTTACAAAGATGTGACCATTGCTGGGAAAGCCGTTAAAGCAGGCACCTATTCGGTCTATGCCATTCCTTTCGAGGATAAATGGACCATGGTGCTGAATGCTGATACCGATGTCTGGGGAGCCTATAGCTACAAGCAAGAAAAAGATGTGGTTCGGTTTGATGTCCCCGTAGTCAAATTAGAAACAGAACAAGAATCGCTTGCCATCATTTTTACGGAGCCGATCAATGGGGCCAGTAAAATGATTATTGGCTGGGATATGACGAAAGTGGAAATTCCGATTCAGTTCTAACCTCCGTATCGAACATTGAGCCTTTTGTCTGGAAGACCCAGTTCGTTACATACGAACCCCTTCAAACGGCAAAAGGCTTTTTTTATGCACCTAACGGACGGATATCCAAATGGAACCAATGGATAGAGAAGCGCCGAAACTCACTTTTTTTTCGCTCCACCGTGGGTTTGGTGGTCATACTCAAGACGGAGATTGCCTAAAGGCACGGTTTGGCTTTTCCGGATTTACAGGATTAGAACGCATTTTACGCCACATGGGTCTTGTATTGGAGGTAATACCGCCTTCGTTCCCTCGCCCTGTTCTAAATGAAACCTATACTTTTGATGAAATTCGGGTGTTTAAAAGTGAAATAGCGGCTTTTCCTGGATATGCCCAGCCGGGGCATGTGGTGCTCAGTGGGCAACCCGCCTTCATTTGGGTGTTTGCTGGATACCTCGAAGTTTCGGTCTCTGGGAGTGCCGACGGCAACTTATATGAGGTTTCATATGAGGATTATAACCGGTGCAGGCTGATTGAACAGGGGTGGGTACAGGCTGGTTTGTAGGCTTATTTGGTCACAAATGGTATAATTCAATAAAGAAGATACAAATGTTTACATTGGTGGTCTGACTTCAAGATGGTTTCGCTTTTTTCGGATCGGGGCGATGACGTACCTTCCTTGTTATATTCCGACCACAAAACCAATCCTAATTATGCACTTTGCCCCTTCCGAGACTCCCGAAATCGTGTATTGCAGGGACGAACGATTTCGCCTTATGATTCCAAACGAAACGCTTCAGACACGTATCACAGAAATTGGATCCGCTATCAATGAAGAGTATGATGGCAAAAACCCTATTTTTATCGGTTTATTAAATGGTTCTTTTATTTTTATGGCTGACTTAATCCGGAACGTGACCATAGATTGCGAGATGGATTTTATTAAACTATCCTCCTATGGAGCGGAAAAAATTTCCAGTGGCCAGGTGACGGAGAAGAAGGGTTTAGATGCCAAGATCGCAGGACGGCATGTGATCGTGGTGGAAGACATTGTGGATACTGGTCTTTCCATGCGGTACATCCTTGAACAAATGGCGCACCACCAACCGGCTTCTGTAAAAGTGGTAACATTGTTACACAAACCGGATGCTACCCGCGAAAATGTTCAATTGGATTGGGTGGGCTTTTCAATCGAAAATAAATTTGTTTTGGGGTACGGCTTAGATTATGGCCAATTAGGACGAAATCTGGCCGCTATTTATGTATTAGACGAAGTAAGCTAAGGTTTTTAAACGAGTTGTAAACGAACAAAAGCCGACGTTCTTCCGGCTTTTGTTCTTGTATTTTTACGATACCTGTTTTCTCAGAGCGTTCCAATTAGGGCAAAACGAATAAAGGACATTACAATCCTAAGATGCTTTTGCCCTGTTCAAACACAATATCCACAGGAATTTTTGCTTCAGCCAAGCGGTTTAGGTCGGCTTTTAACATTTCGCCTACGCGGCCCTTTTCGTTCCACAATGCCAAAACGGCATCATATTGTCCATCGCCTTGAAGCCGTAGAATCAAGTCGGATAGGCTATCTACTGCGGAACGCAACTTCTCAAAATCTACGCGATAGGTTCCTGTAACCGTATCACGGGTAAAAACCCCACGTTCTTGAAAGTAATTAAAGCGAACCAAGTTGGCTTTTCCATGCGCACTTCCTGTTCCAAAGCGGATACTTCGGAAAATACTGGCACAGAACGTAACGTAATAGTCTTTTATATCTACATTTTTCAGTTCGCCCGTTTCCACCATTTTTTGGATCATATATAACCCCAGAATATCGGCTTTCCCTTCTTCAAGCCAAGAAGCTTGTTCCTTCAGCGCCCCACGAACGGTTCCCTTTCCGTTGATGGTGTTCTTAATCCCCAGGCCATGCGCTACTTCGTGGAACATCGTTGTGGCAAAAAAAGCATCGAATGTCACGTGTTTGCGTTGGTCAGACACAATGAGGAGATCGGAAATGGGTAGCATCATCTTGTCAAATTTGGCTTTCATGGCGTTTTTAAGTTGCAAACGGCGGGTTCCTTTTTTGAGTTGAACTTCTTCGTCGTTCGGCAAGTTTATCGCAATGGTTTTGGAGCCAGAATTGGCGTCGCCCGTTACAAAGACCACGTCATAGGCATTTAGGTCCGAGTCTGTTCCGGGCATTTCAGCTTTATAGGGATCGGCAACGGGTAAACCGCGTTGTAGCATGGGTAAGAGGGCAGCATAGCGCGAGAGACGTTCGCTCCAAGCCAAGTCTTTTAGCAAGACGTAGGCTTCTGCGCCAGCTTTATATCCAAACAAGCCATCTTCATACGTCTCAATAGGCCCAATGACGACATCAATAGGGCTTGTTTTCATATCCATCCACGCGAAATCGCTCGCTTGATACTGGTTGGTGAGCAAGGCTTCGGCGCGAAGTTCGAGGTATTTCCGGAGGCCGGTGTCTTCGGCCAAGGCAGCGGCGGCTCGTATCTTGGCTGCTGCCCGCTCCATTTGGGGCTTAAAGTAGGTACTGAATGGGATGGCCGCAAGTTTACCATTGGCATCTCTCCGGACCATCGTGTAAGGATCTTTAAGGGCCGGATTTGTGGCGGCGGCGGCTTCAAATTCCGCCTTGCTCATGTCTTTTGGGTAAAAATTTGCGCCTTCTGGTTTGGGCCCCACACCGGGAATAAAGGGTGTATTGGCATGGAGAAAATCCCATGGGCCATAATTTACACGGATATACGCCTGCACGGCTGGATCGGTGTATTGGGTTAAATCACGTGGGTTACCATAGGTCTGTTCCCAAAAAATATCGTCCATCACCTGAGCAGCCTCTATTAACAGGCCCACCACCTGTTTGTTTTTTACGGAAAGACCTTCCACCAGATCGCTTGTTAAACGATAAGGCACATACATGGGTGTGGTGGTAGATTGGCCATTCTCGACTCTGAGAATTGTTCCTGCAGCAGTTCCGGAACGGGTTAACGGTTTTTGCTTATTTGAACAAGCGCTTAGTCCCAGCGCCAAGATGAAGGCAAGCGCCATTCTGAAGGGTTTTGTTTTCATGTTTTTCGGGATTGAATGGAACGAATAGCCAAAAGTACAATTTTAATTTGAATATACGATAAATCCCTGATGGCGACATGTCGAAAAGAGAAGCATATATAGGGCGTAACAATTGTTTTATAAAGGACTTTTCCTTGGGTATTGATTACTTATATCCATAGCTGATTATTTGTCGGAGAGGCGGCCATAAATCCATGTTTGACCATCCTAAATTTGGTGCAAGTTTAAGGCTTCCGGTTAGGATATAACTTTTAGGTTAGGTCTATATTGCCCTAAGTTTAGGATTACTTTTTGTTTGGACCATCATTGCATCAAGATTGGGTAAACGGCTAAAAGGGCGAAATGAGCAATCTTACCGAAGGTATTAGGTTGGTCTTAACCCAATTTATTGGTTGAATCTTTTGGGGAATGGAAGTATCTTAGTCTTCTAAATCAATCATATGTCAGCTATTCCAGATCCTATTCAATTGGAACTTTTCATCAATCGCTTTCGTGCGGTGGTGGAAGAGATGGGTACGTTGTTACAGCGCACGGCTTTTTCGGTGAATGTGAAAGAGCGGTTCGATTTTTCTTGTGGTTTGCTGAATGGCCGAGGCGAATTGGTGGTGAATGCGCCGCATATTCCCGTTCATCTCGGGGGCTTGGGGGTGTGTGGCCGTGCGGTTGCAGAGGAATTGCCGTTAGAAGATGGGGATGTGGCCCTTACGAACCATCCTGCATTTGGAGGCTCGCATTTGCCTGATATCAGCCTGATAGCACCTGTTTTTTATGCGGGGAAAAGAATTGGCTTTGTCATAAACCGTGCGCACCATGCCGAGTTGGGCGGAAAACGTCCGGGTTCGATGCCACCAGATGCGCTGAACTTGGCCGAAGAAGGCGTGGTTGTTCCACCGATGTACTTGGTGCTTAAAGGCAAAGCCCAGTGGACGAAAATCCGGAAACACCTGTTATCCGGGCCTTTCCCTACGCGGTCTATAAATGAAAACCTTGCCGATATCAATGCGGCGCTGGCTTCTCTGATGGCCGGAAAACGGGCCTTGCAAAACCTTTGTACTCAATTTGGGCCAGAAACCGTGTCGTACTACATGGAGGCCTTATATCATCATGCTGCTGCACGTATTGCCCAAAGGTTTACGGACTTGGGGCAGGGTTCAAGGTCTGCTACCGAGTTTTTAGATGATGGTCATCGGATTTGCGTCCGGATTGGGCTGATAGTGGATGAAGGGCGTCCATTGCTTGAAGTGGATTTTGCGGGTACATCGGCTGTTCATCCCGCCAACTTCAACGCCACCCCTGCTATCATCCATAGTGCGCTGATGTATGTACTTCGTTTACTTTTGGATGAACCGCTGCCTCTGAACGAAGGGCTTTTACGAGATGTTAAGCTACTTCTCCCGCCTTCTTTCCTAAATCCGCTTTTTCCGGAAGATCCTGCACAATGCCCGGCTGTGGTGGCAGGCAATACAGAGACCTCGCAACGGGTGGTGGATACCCTGCTCAAAGCATTCGGCGTGGCTGGTTGTAGTCAAGGAACCATGAATAACCTGCTTTTCGGAGATGAAACTTTTGGTTATTATGAAACCATTGGAGGAGGCGCTGGTGCAACTCCGGGTGCACATGGTGCTTCGGGCGTGCAGGTACACATGACAAATACGCACATGACGGATCCCGAAGTTATGGAATTGCGGTATCCGGTTCGGGTACATGAATGGGCTTTACGGAGTGGTTCCGGCGGTAATGGACGAAGAAAGGGGGGCGACGGCCTCATTCGGGAATTGGCCTTCCTGAAACCGCTTTCGGTAACATTCATCGGGCAGCACCGCAACGAAAAACCTTATGGCGTTCATGGAGGGGCTTCCGGTGCATCTGGTATTCAAACCCTCATTCGCACAGACGGAACCCGAACCCTACTACCTGGTGTGGCTACTGTGGAAGTGCAGGCTGGCGATGTTTTGCGGGTTGAAACCCCCGGCGGTGGCGGTTGGGGACCCCCATTCAAGATTAAATATTGACACCTCGTGTGGTCTTTCTTGAACCATACCCGTAAAAGCCCTTAAACCAATAGAATCCGAAAGCCATTGGCATACCTAAAAATTCCATGCAACAAGAACAGAATCCTACCAATTGGCGCTGGCAAATGCGTAACCGCATTCATACCGTCGAGGACTTGGCACAATACATTACACCAACCGAAGACGAATTACAAGCCATTCGGGCAACAGAAGGTATTTTTAGGTGGAATATCACTCCTTATTATGCTTCCTTAATGGATCCACATGATCCCAACTGCCCGATACGGCAGCATGTAGTGCCGCGAATGTCTGAAATGGCGCCTGATATCGTAGGCGTGGTGGATCCTTTGGAAGAAGTGGCGCATTCTCCTGTCAAAAACCTTATCCACAATTACAAAGACCGAGTGGCCTTCTGTGTTACTGCCGAGTGTGCCCTTTATTGCCGATATTGTTTGCGCAAACGCATGGTGGGCGATGCAGATTTTTTTCTGAATAAAGCCGAATTACAAGACGCGATAGATTATTTGGCGGCGCATCCGGAAATTCGGGATGTATTACTTACGGGAGGCGATCCGCTTATTTTTAGTGATGTCAATCTGGAGTGGCTTATCAGCCGTTTGCGTGCCATTCCACACCTCCAGATCATTCGAATTGGCTCGCGATTGCCGGTTACACTGCCGTATCGCATTACCGACGAGTTGGTAAACATGTTGGCCAAATACCATCCCATATGGCTGAATACACATTTTAACCATCCGAAAGAACTCACGCCCGAAGCACAAAATGCAGTAGATAAACTGCTCCGGGCGGGCATTCCGGTGGGTAATCAGGCGGTTTTGTTGAAGGGGCTAAACGATGACATAACAGTGATAAAGGAATTGTGCGAAAAATTGATTTCGTATCGCCTCCGACCATATTATTTGTATCAAGCCCAACTTATTGGCGGAACAGCTACTTTTCGCACCTCTATTGAAAAAGGGATGGCAATCATGGAAGCCCTACAAGGTAACACCAGTGGGTATGCGATTCCTAAATATGTCTTGGATACACCATATGGAAAAGTGCCGATGAACCGCTCCTACCTCATCGGACGCGCCGGAGACTATGTCGTGATGCGAACGCCGCGTGAAACACTCTGGGCGGAACCTAATCCCATACCACCAGACGAGGAGGCTTATCGTAGGATGCTCCCTGAAATTCCTTTGCCAGCAGGCATTGCGACCATCCCCATTGGAGCGCCTACTTTTGTGCCTACTGCCACTGAGAACCGTTTA
>ERZ761602.5483-NODE-5483-length-14994-cov-250.244193_pt1 | contig 14994 bp, 15 predicted proteins | sample MGYA00512165_ERZ761602 | MGnify/ENA primary metagenome ERZ761602 (study PRJEB28899, sample SAMN02445085) | bioreactor sludge metagenome | biome: EBPR sludge; isolation source: Thorneside wastewater treatment plant | place: Australia: Brisbane, Thorneside...
CGGCAGCGACGATCGCCAGGCCGATGAACGGCAGCGGGCCGATGATCGCGAGCAGCCTTTGCATGCTTCTTCTCCGGACAACGGCAGCAGGGACCGGTCGCTCAGCGGCGCCCGAGATGCGCTTCCGCTTCGGCGGCGGTGCCGAAGCTGCGCGCGGCGATCTGCCGCTTCTCCAGCGCCTCGCCGAGCCTGGCACGCAGGAAGGTGTTCGAGGTGAAGCGCGTCACATCGTGATAGCAGGTCTCCATCAGGCCCTTGACCATCTCGATGTACGCGTCGACCAATTCGGGCAGGATCGAGAACCGGTCATAGTTCACCACCGCGTATACCCGGTGACCGACCGGCGCCAGTCGCTCGGTCACCGCCCGTCGCACCGCCTCGATGTCGGCCGGGCTACGGATGTCGAGTCCCTCGAAGTTGATGAAGAGGATGTTCTTCGCCACATCGTAGGAAAGGCGGTCGGCAAGCGGCAGCGCCAGCATCTGCGCGCGCAGCTTCATCGGCTCGTCGCGGAAGATGCGCGGGTCCATCAGCGCCGGTGCCGAGTGCATCACCGGCACGAAGTCCATGCGGTCGAGAATGTCGTGCTGCAGGTCGACACCAGGGGCGATCTCGATCAATTCGAGACCCTCGGAACAGAGGCGGAAGACGCAGCGCTCCGTGATGTAGAGCACCGTCAGGCCACGCCGCTGCGCTTCGGCACCGCTGAAGGTGCGGTGCTCGACCTCGTTGACGAACTTCCTTGCCTGGCCATCCCGCAGGATGCGCAGGTTGCCATCCTCGACCGTCACCTCGAGTTCGCCGGCGGTGAAGGTGCCGACGAAAACCACCTTCCTGGCGTTCTGCGAGATGTTGATGAAACCACCGGCGCCGGCCAGACGCGGGCCGAATTTGGAGACATTCAGATTGCCCTGGCGGTCCGCCTGCGCCAGGCCGAGAAAGGCGAGGTCCAGCCCTCCCCCGTCATAGAAATCGAACTGGCTCGGCTGGTCGATGATCGCCTGCGCATTGGTCGCCGCACCGAAGTTGAGCCCGCCAGCAGGGATGCCGCCGATCACTCCGGGTTCGGCGGTCATCGTCATCAGGTCGGCGATCTTTTCCTCCGCAGCGACGCTGGCCACCCCTTCGGGCATGCCGATCCCGAGGTTGACCACCGCGTTGGCCTTGAGCTCGAACGCGGCGCGGCGGACGATGATCTTGCGTTCGCTCATCGGCATCGGCTGAATGACCGACAGCGGCACGCGGATCTCGCCAGCGAACGCCGGGCTGTACTGTTCGCCAAAGGTCTGCATGTGGTATTCGGGCTTCTCGGCGACGACCACACAGTCAACCAGGACGCCGGGGATCTTCACCTGCCGCGGGTTGAGCGTGCCGCGCTCGGCGATCCGCTCGACCTGGACGATGACCACGCCACCCGAGTTCCGCGCCGCCATCGCGATCGCCTGCGCTTCCAGCGTCAGTGCTTCCCGTTCCATCGTCACGTTGCCGTCCGGATCGGCAGTGGTGCCGCGGATGATTCCGACGTGAATCGGGAAGGCCTTGTAGAACAGGTATTCCTCGCCGTCGATAGGCAGCACGCGGACGAGTTCCTCGGTGGTCGACGCGTTCAGCTTGCCACCACCGAAACGTGGATCGACAAAGGTGCCGAGCCCGACGCGGGTGATCGTTCCCGGCTTGCCGGCGGCGATGTCGCGGAACAGGTGCGCGATCACCCCCTGCGGCAGGTTGTAGGCCTTGACACGATTGGCCACCGCCAGCTTCTGCAGCTTCGGCACAAGCCCCCAGTGGCCGCCGATCACCCGCTCGAGCATGCCGTCGTGGCCGAAATGGTTGAGCCCCCGTTCCTTGCCGTCGCCCTGCCCTGCGGCATAGACGAGGGTCAGGTTGCGCGGTCGGCCGAGGCCCTCGGGGTCGCTGCTCTGGCTGGCAAGAAAGCGCTCCTCGAGGGCAACGGCGATGTTCTCGGCAAAGCCGATGCCGACGAAACCACCGGTCGCGACGGTGTCGCCGTCACGAATCAGGCGCACCGCCTCGCTGGCGGAGACTACCTTGCCGGTATCCGAAGCGCGCAGCGAAGAGGCCATGGGATGAGAGGAAAGAGGCACGGGTTGTCTCCTGAAGGAATCGGTTGCCGGGGCGACCGCGGGCATGCGCGTCCGCTCGCCAGTATAAGGCGATCGGCGCAAGTATCGTCGGAACTGCAGGGCGTCCGCGATTGCGCGCCGGCAGCGCCAGCAGGAAAGGATCCGCGCTGGGCGCGAACGCCACCGGCAACCGGGCGGCCACCACGGACAACGGCGTCGCCGGCGAGACGGCGCGGGTGCCAGCCAGCGCGGCAGCCGCTGCTTCGTCTCAGGCTTCGCCGACCACCTCCTCCTCGAGCGGCGGATAATCGATGTAGCCGCGTTCTCCCCCCTTGTAGACCGTCCTCGAGTCGAAGGCAGCCAGCGGCGCGCCGATGCGCAGGCGCTCGACGAGGTCCGGGTTGGCGATGAAGTGCTTGCCGAAGGCAATCAGATCGGCATTGTCGGACCGCAATGCGGCTTCGGCGCGCTGCCGGTCGAATCCGCCGCAGAGGATGATGCTCCCGCCGTAACACCCCCGCAGGTGCTGCAACAACTCGTTGTCGCGATCATGGATCCAGCTTCCGGACTGGTCATAGACGTGCAGGTAGCCGATCCGCATGCGGTCGAGCTGAGAGGCCAGTTGGCCATAGCTGAAAAGCGGCGCCGGATCGGGTTGCATCTCATGCGCAAACCCGAGCGGCGAGATGCGCACACCGACGCGCTCGCTCCCCACCACCGACGCGACTGCGGCCACCGTTTCGAGCAGGAACCGCCAGCGCCTGCTCGTCGTGCCGCCGTACTCGTCGTGACGATCGTTCAGGTAGGGGCAGCGAAACTGGTCGAAAAGATAGCCATTGGCAGCATGGATCTCGACGCCGTCGAAACCGGCTGCCAGGCTGTTGGCTGCGGCACGCGCAAAATCGGCGACCACCTCGCGGACTTCGCCGGTGCGCAGGGCACGGGGTGAATGGCAGGGAACCAGAACCGGCTCGGGACCACCGGCCAGGACCGGCACCCGGTCAGTACTCAGGCCGATCGTACTGGGTCCGACGGGTGGCGAACCATCCGCCCGCAGGCTGCAGTGGCCGACGCGCCCGACATGCCACAGCTGCAGGTAGATGCGGCCAGCCGAGCGGTGCACCGCGCGCGTCACGTTGCGCCAGCCGGCAACCTGCGCCGGCGTGTAGATGCCCGGGGTGCGGGCGCATCCACGCGCCTGCGGAGAAACCGGCGTCCCCTCGGCAACGATCAGCCCGGCTGACGCCCGCTGAGCGTAATACCGCGCGCTCACCGCGGTCGGCGCAAGTTGTGTGTCACTGGCGCGATTGCGGTTCATCGGCGCCATGACGATACGGTTGGCCAGCGGCAGGCCGGCAAGCGTGTAACGAGAAAACAGACTCTTGTTCATCTTCGTGGATACCTCCTTTGCAGCGATTGCGCACAGACAACGCAAGCACGTTTCGTGCCTGCACGCCGCAGCGGCCGGCGCGCATTGCTCAAATCGACATCGAGTGAATGGCGGGCGCAGCATGGCAGGCGCAGGTTGCGGATTGATGGCGCCGCCGCGCCTCTGCGCTGCCGGCCAAGCGTGATGACGCGGCCGGGCTGACGGCCAACGGACGAGTGGGAAGGGTGGCGCGGGGCAGGCGCGGCGCCGCCAACCTTTCCTGCCGGAGGATCAGTCCCGCTTCTGCTGCGGGGCGCGACGCGCGAGGGACATGCCGACCACCGCGGGCGATGCCCGGCCGTCGGCAGCAGCACGGACCGTCAGATCACAGACCCCAGACCTGATTGACGCGCACGAAGCCCGTTTCGCCGTCGCGATGGCGCACCTTGACCCAGCCGCCGGGGGCTGTCTCGAGATACACCAGCGACACGTTTCTGGCGGCCTCGAAGGCGGTCGGCGCCGACTCCTCGGGATTCAGCCGGATCTGCGCGCGCGGCGTCGTGACGATGACCGTCCGCCGCTTGACGAGGTGCCGCGCCTCGATCCAGGCCAGCCCCCCTTCGGCATCGCGCACCTTCGACCATCCTTCCAGGTTCACCACCAGTTCGACCGGCGTCCCACGCCGGATGACGAACAACTTGGCACCCTTCTGCGACGGCGCGTCATAGAGCACCGTCGGCACGTCGACGGTGCGGTATTCGACTGCCAGCGATGGCGCCGCCAGTCCGGCAGCGAGCACCGCGCCGAGCAGGCGTTGCATCGCTCAGGCCGTCGCTTCGCCGGCGGCGCCCCCGGCCGCTTCCTGCTGCTGCTGCAGGCGAGACATGTACAGCGCTTCGAAATTCACCGGCTGCAGCATCACGGGCGCGAAGCCGGCGCGGGTGACCGCATCGGACACCGCCTCGCGCGCGTACGGGAACAGGATGTTGGGACAGGCAATCGACAGCAGGGGATCCATGTTCTCGCTCGGGACGTTCTGCACGCGAAAGATGCCCGCCTGTCCCACCTCGACGAGGAAGACGGTCTTCTCCTCGATCTTGGACGTCACGGTGGTCGTCAGCGTGACCTCGAAAATGCCCTCACCGATAGGTTGCGCATTGCTCTGCAACTGGATGCTGACCTTTGGTGACTCGCGCTCGAGAAAGATCTGGGGCGCATTGGGCACCTCCAGCGAAAAGTCCTTGATGTAGATTTTCTCGATTGCAAAAACGGGGTTTTCTTGTTCGCTCATGTCAGCTTTCAGCCAAAGGTGGAAAAAGGATCAAGGAAGCCTGGCGACAGGCGCTCAGGCACTCTCGCCGGCAAGGAGCGGCAGCAGCTTGCCGGAACGATCGAGCGCGACCAGGTCGTCGGCACCGCCAACGTGCGTCGCGCCAATGAAAATCTGCGGCACGGTGCGGCGGCCGGTGCGCGCCTGCATTTCATTGCGACGTGCGGGATCGAGATCGATTCGCACCTTCTCGATCTCGACCACGCCACGTGCGCGCAGGAGTTGCTCGGCGCGGATGCAATAGGGGCAGACAGCGGTCGAGTACATCAGCACCGGCGCCAGAACAGTCATCGACGCGCCCCCTTCTTCAGCGGCAGACCCGCCTCACTCCACGCAGCGATGCCTCCTTCGAGGTTGTGCACGCGTGCAAAGCCCAGTTTGGCCAGCGTTGCACAGGCAGCCTGCGAACGCGTGCCGGACTGGCAGATGAGGATGATCGGCTTTTCCTTGAACTGCTCGAGTTCGCCGGCACGCTCGGCCAGCGACGCCGCCGGGATGTTGCGCGAGTCGATGAGGTGCCCGGCGACGTACTCGTTGGAGTCGCGGACATCGATCAACTGGGCGTTCTCACGGTTGATCAGCATCGTCGCCTGATTGGCCGTGACGGCTTTCGCGCCACCCGGGCTGCGGAACGTCAGCGCCAGCAGCATGCCACCGCTGACGACTGCGACGGCGACGAGAAGAATGTTCTGTTGTACGAATTCCAACACAGGCTCCAGAAACCGATAGGGACCACGAGACGCCGCTGACGCTCGCAAGAGTGGCTTTGACGCTGCGTGCCGGCAGCGCAGCTAGCCGCCGCAGAACACCTCGCGCATCATGCCGATGAGTTGCAGTGTCCGCTCATCGCCGACCCGATAAAAGACGCGGTTGGCCTCCTTGCGCGCGAGCAACACACCCTTCTCGCGCAGGATCGCGAGATGCTGCGAGATGTTGCTCTGCGAAGTGCCGACCGCCTCGACGATCTCCTGCACGCACGCCTCCTGATCACCGATCACGCACAGGATCTTCAGCCGCAAGGGATGCGAGATCGCCTTCAGCGCGCGCGCCGCTTGCTCAATGTGCTCCTGCTTGTCGATCAGGCTGGTCTTGATGGGCACGTCACGCCGGCTTCGCCGTTTATCATATAATCGCGCATTATAAAAGAAAAGCCTGATCTACGGAGTGCCCCCCGCATTTCGGTGTCTCGTGGTGCCTCGCGCCAACTCTCGGGCGCAACCTTCTCACGTTACTGCAGGACCAGCGTCGTTCATTGGCGAGTACCAGACAAAGCCGCGAGCACTTCTCGCGCAGCAACGAGGACACCCTCCGGGGTGGGAAGAGGAGCGTCGTCGTCGCCTTCGGGAGCCAATGGCCGACGCTACTGGAGAGCGGCACGTCAACGGCAACTGCGAATCCGGAACCAGCCGCCGCGACCGCCGCCGGTGGCGGCATCCGTCGTGCGCTTCTCTGCCTCCTGATCGTCACGCTGGCGCCGCTGGCCATGGCCAGCAACCGTCAGAGCCCGACCAGCGTCGACGCGGCATCGGCTGGCGAGATCGCCGAAAAACAGGGCAGCCTGAGATCGCTGCGCAGCCAGATCGACACGTTGCGCAAGCAGATGGCCGCCGCCGAAGGTTCGCGCAGGGACGCCGTCGATCAGTTGCAGGAAGCGGAAAGTGCCATCTCGGCAACCCAGCGCCAGTTGTACGAGACAGGAACCGGGGCCGCGCGGCTCCGGGGGCGGCTCAGCGAGCTGGAGAAACAGTCGAACGATCTCGGCCGGGTCCTCGGCGCACAGCAGGAGCAACTGGCGAGGCTTCTGCACCGGCAGTACCTGCGCGGCAATCCAGATCCGGTGCGCATGTTCCTCAACGGCGATGACCCGAATCAGCTGGCGCGCGATCTCTACTATCTGGAAACGATCGGCCGCGCGCGGCGCGAGATCCTGCGCGACATCGAGACGACGCTGCAGCGCCAGCAGGCGCTCGCCCGCGAGGCCCGACAACAGGCCGAGTTGCTCGCCGCCAGCGAGGCCCGTCAGCGGGAGGAACACGCCCGGCTGGTCGAGCAGCGGCAGCAGCGACAACTGGCACTGGCCAGGGTGTCGGAGCAGATCGCCGCACAGCGGCGCGAGATCGGCAGCCTGCAACGCGACGAGAAGCGACTGGCTGAGCTTGTCGACCGGCTGTCGCGAATCATCGCCGCGCAGGCGGTCGAGGCCCGCCGCGAAGCGCAGCGGCGCGAGCAGGCAAGGCACCTCGAGCCCGCGGAGCGTGCGCCCACATCGCCGACAGAACCGGCGGCAGGCGACGTGAGGGCAGCGCCGCCGGTGCCGGCAGGCCGTGGCGACGAAGTGGCCGCGACACCCGGCGCGGGCGGTCTGGCACGGCTGAAGGGACAACTGCGCCTGCCGACGCGGGGCGCGGTCAGCAATCGCTTTGGCGCCCCACGACAGGAGGGAAGCACGTGGAAGGGCCTCTTCATCCTCGCCAGCAGTGGTAGCGAGGTGCGCAGCATCGCCGCCGGCAGGGTCGTGTTCGCAGAATGGATGCGCGGTTTCGGCAATCTCTTGATCGTCGACCACGGCAGCGGCTACCTCTCGATCTATGCCAACAACGATTCGCTGCTGAAGAACGTTGGCGACGAGGCGCGCCCGGGAGAGGTGATCGCGACCGTCGGCAACAGCGGTGGCAATCCGGAATCCGGTTTATACTTCGAGCTGCGCCATCAGGGCAAACCGCTCGATCCGATGGCCTGGGTCAGCGCCAGACACTGAGGGCTGGTGAACAAATCGCCGCGATCAGGACGAACTGCCGGTCACGAGCGAGCAGGCACCGCGGCAGATTCGCCAGCGGTCCTTCTCGCAACCTCTGATACAGATTTTACGACGCACACGACATGATGCGCACTGGAGTGAGACAAATGGGCAAGTTGAGACAGGCCGGTCTGGTCGGCGCAGGGTTGCTGGGCGGCGTACTGATCAGCCTGCAGTTTTCGGCGATCGCGGACAAGGAAACGCGAGCCAGCCTGCCCATCGAGGAACTGCGCACCTTTGCCGAAGTGTTCAATGCCATCAAGAGTGGCTATGTCGAACCGGTCGAAGACAAGAAACTGATCACGCATGCCATCAGCGGCATGCTCTCCAACCTCGACCCCCACTCGAGCTACCTCGATGCCGACGCGTTCAAGGATCTGCAGGTGGGGACGCAGGGCGAGTTTGGCGGCATCGGCATCGAGGTGGGCATGGAAGACGGACTGGTCAAGGTCGTTTCGCCGATCGAGGACACGCCGGCTTATCGGGCGGGAATCAAGACCGGTGACCTGATCTTCAAGATCGACGACACGCTGGTCAAGGGACTGACCCTGACCGAAGCGGTCAAGCGCATGCGCGGCAAGCCGAAGTCGCAGATCAGGCTGTCGATCATCCGCAAGGGAGATGCCAAGCCGATCAATGTCACGCTGACGCGCGAAGTGATCAAGGTGCAGAGCGTCAAGTCGAAACTGGTCGAGGATGGCTACGGCTACCTGCGCATCACCTCTTTCCAGGAGAACACGGGTGCGGCGGTGGTCAAGCACCTCAACGAGCTGTTCCGGAATGGTTCGCTCAAGGGGCTCGTACTCGACCTGCGCAACGACCCCGGCGGCCTGCTCAACAGTGCCGTCGGCGTTTCCGCCGCCTTCCTGCCGCCGGAAACCCTGGTGACGTCGACCGACGGCCGCGCACCCGACGCCAAGCACCGGTATTCGACCTCGCCCAGCGACTACCTGCGTGGCAGCAGGGACGATTACATCCGGAACCTGCCGGCCGAGGCGCGCACGGTGCCGATGGTGGTGCTGGTCAATGGTGGCTCGGCATCGGCATCGGAAATCGTCGCGGGCGCGCTGCAGGACCACAAGCGCGCCGTCGTCCTCGGCACCACCACCTTCGGCAAGGGATCCGTGCAGACCGTCCTGCCGTTGCCCGGCAACACGGCGATCAAGCTGACGACCGCGCGCTACTACACCCCGTCCGGCCGCTCGATCCAGGCCAAGGGAATCGTCCCCGACATCGTCGTCGAGGAAAGCGCCAACGGCACCTCGGCCGAGCGCTTGCGCGAAGCCAACCTCGAGCATCATCTCGACAACGACAAGGATGGCGGCACGACGGTCAAGGAATCGCCGCCCAAGCCCGCCAAGCCGGCGCCGGCGCCGGCGAAGCCGAAGAGCAGCGCGCCGAAGGAGGAAGCGGACGAAGCTGCCGAGCTGCCGAGCCGCGAACTGGCGTCGAAGAAGGACTATCAGCTCAATCAGGCGCTCAATCTGCTCAAGGGCATGCAGATCATGAAGACTGCGCGCTGACTCGTGGCGGCGGACAGCGAAGGTGAAACGACCGGCTGCGCCAGCCCCCCCGCCGATCCGCAAGCAGCGGACCATCGTGTTCGCCAGGTTTCCCCCTGGACAAGTCGCCGAAGCCGCCACCTACCTCGGCAGCGTCGAGCAACTGCAGGTCGAGCCGCGCGAGCCGGCGCGGGCAGTCGGCGTTGCCTACGACCTGCGGCAACACTCGCTCGAGGAACTCGAAAGCTCTCTTGAGGACCGCGGCCACCACCTCGACAACACCCTGCTGAGCAAGATGGTGCGGGCGCTGATCCACTATGTCGAGGAAACCCAGTTGCACAATCTGCAGACGCCGACGCGGCCCCTCAAACGCTCGCAGTCCGAAGCCTACACCCACGCCTGGGAGCGCCACCCACACGGCGATCACGACGACACGCCGCCGGAGTGGCGGGAGTACAAGTAGCTCTGCGCGATGAACGACCGGCAGTTGCTGCGCTACAGCCGACACATCCTGCTCGACGAAATAGGCATCGCCGGTCAGCAACGGCTGGTCGATGCGAAAGCCCTGATCATCGGCGCCGGCGGCCTCGGCTCGCCGGCAGCGCTCTACCTGGCATCCGCCGGCATTGGCCGGATCACCCTGGTCGACGGCGACACGGTCGACCTGACCAACCTGCAACGCCAGATCCTGCACAGCGAAGACCGTCTCGGCCAGACCAAGGTTTCCTCCGGCCAGACGGCACTGCGCGGCATCAACCCCGACGTGCTGGTCGAAGCGGTGCCCCACCGTGTCTCGGACGAGGCACTGGCGGCGCTGGTCGCCGACGCCGATGTGGTGCTCGATTGCAGCGACAACTTCGCCACGCGGCACGCCGTCAATCGGGCCTGCGTCAGACATCGCAAGCCCCTGGTTTCGGGCGCGGCCATCCGCTTCGCCGGCCAGCTTGCCGTCTTCGACAGCCGGCGTGGCGACGGCCCCTGCTACAACTGCCTGTTTCCGGAAAGCGGCGAAGTCGATGAGGTGCGCTGCGCCGTCATGGGGGTGTTTGCACCGCTCACCGGCATCATCGGCGCGATGCAGGCGGCCGAAGCGCTGAAACTGATCGCCGGCGCCGGCGAAATCATCCTCGGACGACTGTGGCTGCTCGACGGTCTGGCGATGGAATGGCGCAGTGTCCGCTTCGGCCAGGATCCCCAGTGCGCCGTCTGTGCGCCGTCCGCGTTCAACCGAAGCGCGCCAGCAGCCGCAGGTCCTGACCGATCACCCGCAGGTCGCGGATGAGCAGCGGCTTCCTGTCGGCCAGCGAAGCGAGCTGCGGCAGAGCGAACATTCCGCGCGCCGCATCGCCGACGAGACAGGGTGCCAGATAGAGCAGCAGTTCATCGACCAGCCCCGCCTGCAGCAAGGCGCCACTGAGTACGAAGCCGGCTTCGGCATGGACTTCGTTGACGCCGCGCCTGGCCAGTTCGGCGAGCAAGGCGGCCAGATCCACCCGGCCGTCGGGGCCGGGCAGCAGCAGGATTTCGGCACCCCGCTGCGTCAGCGCCGCGCTGCGGGCAGCGTCAGCCACGGCAGCAACGACGAGGGTACCGCCGCCGCGCAGGACCCGGGCGTCCGGCGACAGTTCGAGGCGACTGTCGACGACGATCCGCAGCGGCTGACGGACCTCGCCAGGCACTCCTGCCACATCGCGGACGTTGAGCTGCGGATCGTCGTCGCGCACCGTGCCGATGCCGGTCAGGATGGCGCACGCGCGGGCCCGCCAGCGATGGCCATCCTGCCTCGCCGCCGCGCCCGTCAGCCATTGGCTGGCACCGTTCAGCAGCGCTGTCTTGCCGTCCAGGCTGGCGGCGAGCTTCAGTCGCAGCCAAGGTCGGGCACGGGTCATGCGCGCAACGAAACCGATGTTGAGTTCGCGCGCCTCGCCGGCAAGCAAGCCGCATTCGGCACGCACACCTGCCTGCCGCAGGGTCGCCAGCCCGCGACCGGCAACCAGCGGATTCGGATCCTCGATCGCGGCAACGACCCGCCGTACTCCGGCTGCCAGCAGCGTTTCGGCGCAAGGCGGCGTACGGCCGTGGTGACTGCACGGTTCCAGGGTGACGAAGGCGGTGGCGCCGTGAGCCCGGCCACCGGCTACCTGGAGCGCATGCACTTCGGCATGCTGACCACCGGCCCGCACGTGCCATCCCTCACCGACAACCTGCCCGTCGCGAACGATGACACAGCCAACGCGCGGATTCGGAGTCGTCGACCAGAGACCGCGCTCGGCAAGGCGCAGCGCCCGCGCCATGAACTCATGATCCGCCGCGCTGAACGCGGGCTGCATCAGCGACCGAGCGGCTGGGCCGACCGCGATACCTCACGAATGACCTTGGAGAACTGGTCCACGTCCTCGAAATTCCGATAGACCGAGGCAAAGCGGACGTAAGCCACCTTGTCGAGCTTCTTCAACTCGCGCATCACCATCTCGCCGAGCTTCTCCGAAGCCACTTCGCGTTCCCCCAGCGCCAGCAGTTTTTCCTCGATGCGGCTGATCGCCGCCTCCACCGCCTGGTTGCTCACCGGCCGCTTGCGCAATGCCAGTCCGAGGCTCGCCGCAAGCTTGTCGCGGTCGAAATCGACCCGCGACCCGTTCTTCTTGATGACCTGCGGCATCCGCAGCTCGGCCCGCTCGTGGGTGGTGAAGCGCTTGTCGCACTTCAGACACCGCCGCCGCCGGCGGACGATGTCGCCGTCGTCACTGATCCGGGTGTCGGCGACAGTCGTCTCGGCAGCGCCGCAGAACGGGCACTTCATCCCGGCTACCCGCCATACACCGGGAATTTCCTGCACAGGGTCGACACGTCCGCCCGCACCCGGCGCCGCATCGCCTCGTCAGCCGGTGCATCGAGGACGTCGGCGATGAGGTGCGCCACCTGCTCGGACTCGATCTCGGTGAAGCCGCGCGTCGTCATCGCCGGCGAACCAATGCGGATTCCGGACGTGACGAAGGGCTTCTGCGGATCGTTCGGAATCGCGTTCTTGTTGACCGTGATGTGCGCCGCGCCGAGAGCGGCTTCAGCGTCCTTGCCGGTGATGTTCTTGGCCCGCAGATCGACGAGAAAGACGTGCGATTCGGTGCGACCCGAAACGATGCGCAACCCGCGCTCTTCCGCCAGAACGCGCGACAGGACACGCGCATTGGCAAGCACCTGCTCCTGGTAGTCGCGGAAAGCCGGCGACAGGGCCTCCTTGAAAGCCACCGCCTTGGCGGCGATGACGTGCATCAGGGGGCCGCCCTGCAAACCCGGGAAAACCGCGGAGTTGATCGCCTTCTCGTGTTCCGCCTTCATCAGGATGACGCCACCGCGGGGGCCGCGCAGCGTCTTGTGCGTCGTCGACGTGACGACGTCGGCACAGGGCACCGGGTTGGGATAGCAACCGGCAGCGATGAGGCCCGCGTAGTGCGCCATGTCGACCATGAAGATCGCACCGATCTCCTTCGCCACGGCTGCGAAGCGTTCGAAATCGATGCACAGCGAGTACGCCGAAGCGCCGGCGATCAGAATGCGCGGCTTGTGTTCGCGCGCCAGCGCTTCCATCCTGGCGTAGTCGATCGCTTCGTGCCGGTCGAGGCCGTAGGCGACGACATTGAACCACTTGCCGGAGAGGTTGAGCGGCATGCCATGCGTCAGATGGCCACCTTCGGCCAGACTCATTCCCATGATCGTGTCACCCGGCTTGGCAAAGGCCAACAGCACTGCCTGATTCGCCTGCGAACCGGAATTCGGCTGAACGTTTGCCGCCTCGGCGCCGAACAGCTTCTTCAGCCGGTCGATCGCCAGCTGTTCCGCAACGTCGACGTGCTCGCAGCCACCGTAGTAACGCTTGCCGGGATAACCCTCGGCGTACTTGTTGGTCAGTTGTGAACCCTGCGCCGCCATCACCGCATGGCTGACATAGTTCTCCGAGGCGATCAGCTCGATGTGCTCTTCCTGGCGACGATTCTCGTCCTGGATGGCCTGCCAGATCTTGGGGTCCACCTGCGCCAGGGTGTCTCTGACTGAAAACATCGTATACGCCTCACGACCTTGAACGGACCGCGATTGTAGCATGTGCCGCCGCTGGGGAGACCGCGGCGGCTCGCCGCGGCGGCTGGTGCCGGCGGCGCGCGCAAGTCGGCAGCAGGCGCCGCCAGCCGTGCCGCGAGCGGGCGCGACGGCAAACTCGAGGATGGCGCCGACGCCGCCCCTATTGCTCGCCGTCGGCGTCCTGCACGCCGTAGTCGTGGTCGAGCCCGTCCATCTGCCGCGCGTACCACCAGACGATCAACAGGTAGATCAGCGGCGCCCCCTGGGCTCCCATGTAGAAACCAAGCGGGATGTCGAGGATGAGGATGTGCTCGAGTTCGCGCGCGAAGTAGCTGACGACGAAGGAGACGAAAAACCAGACGCCGAGAAGCCACGCCGTCAGGCGAAGGTTGCGGCGCCAGTAGGCGCGCTGCCGGTCATCGAGCTGCATCATCGCTCCACGGCCGGCAACCGCAATGCCGGCTGTCGGCAGCCGCAGCGGCGGGCATCGGCGACGAAACCATCAGCGATCGATCTCCGGGTAGCGAACGCTTTCGACGAAGTCCTGCGTTTCCTTGTTCGGCGGCTTGCCGAGCAGGCTGACGACGATGATCGTCGCGAAGCCGGCGGCGACGCCCCAGACACCCGCCGAAGTCGACTGGATCCCGAACCAGGGCTCCATGCCGATGCCCTCGAGGCGCAGCCAGGGAATCGAGTCGAAGTGCACGCGCACCATGTAGTAGAGCGTCAGCAGCAAGCCGACCAGCATGCCGCTGACTGCCCCGGCATGCGTTGCCCTTTTCCAGAAGACGCCGACGATCAGCGCCGGAAACAGGGCTGCCCCGGCGAGCGAAAATGCCCAGGCCACCATGAACAGGATCGTCGCCGGCTTCTGCGACGCGACAGTGGCAGCCAGCACCGCCACGACCAGCAGCAACGACTTGGAAACGACGAGCCGCCACTGCGTCGTCGCCTGCGGACGAAAGATCTTGTAGTAGAGGTCATGTGACAGGGCGCTGGCGATCGTCAGCAGCAAGCCGTCGGCAGTGGACAGTGCGGCCGCCAGCGCCCCGGCCGCCACCAGACCGGAGATGACATAGGGCAGGCCGGCAATCTCCGGCGTCGCCAGCAGGATCACATCCGGGTTGAGTACCAGCTCCGCCAGTTGCACGATACCGTCACCGTTGATGTCCTCGATCGACACCATGCCGATCTTCCCCCACGAACTCACCCACAGCGGCAGTTGCGCGATCGGCGAGCCAACCAGGTGCGAGTAGATCTCATGCTTGACGAAGGCGGCATAGGCCGGTGCGGTCAGGTACAGCGCCAGGATGAACAGCAGCGACCAGAACACCGAACGACGCGCATCGCGAACGCCCGGGGTGGTGTAGTAACGCGTCAGGACGTGCGGCAGGGCGGCCGTGCCGATCATCAGGCAGAAGACGAGGGTGAGAAAGTTCGTGCGCGCCGCCTCGTTCACCGCCTCGCCCTGGCCAGGATAGGCGGTCATGTGGTGATCGGGTTCAGCTCCCCGCTGCGCCGCCTGGCGCATCTGCGTCTCCCAGTAGTTGCGCGCATCTTCGCTGTTTCGCGGCAGCTCCCTGCGCTCCCGTTCGAGCGCCACCACTTCGCGCATCTGTGCGTTGTCGTTCTTCAGCGCGTTGATCCTTGCCGCCAGCTCGCGCCGCTCCTCTGCCAGCGACTCGGGGAGGGCCAGGATGCGATCGTGGTAGGCATCGGCACGTTCGCGGAAGAGGCGGCGCGCCTCGACCTCGCCCGGCTCATCGAAGATCTTTTCCTCCAACTGTTGCACCTGCTGCAGCACGCGGCCATAGGTCAGCTGCGCCAGCGGAACGCCG
>ERZ761602.5484-NODE-5484-length-14994-cov-3.372046_pt1 | contig 14994 bp, 19 predicted proteins | sample MGYA00512165_ERZ761602 | MGnify/ENA primary metagenome ERZ761602 (study PRJEB28899, sample SAMN02445085) | bioreactor sludge metagenome | biome: EBPR sludge; isolation source: Thorneside wastewater treatment plant | place: Australia: Brisbane, Thorneside...
GAATTGAAGTGACGCTCACCGACGCCGTGTTTGGGGTGCGCCGGCCTGTGAAGCGACCCGCGTGGCTGGCGTTGCTGCGCAAGGAAGCCGGGCTTCTGAGACACTGCTTCTGGCTGGGGGCCATTTTCTTTGCAGCGGCGCTGGCTTTTGCGGGAGCTGACTTGGTGGTGATGAAATTGTTTGTTCCTGAAACCGGCATTGACCAACCGCCCCTCGTCCCGGCTTGGTGGTTGAATGCAGGTTCGTTTGCCTTGGCCATGTTTTTCCTGCAACTCGCGCTGGTGCCCGTCTTGAGCGGGGCGCTGATCTTCGCCGAGGAAAAGCAGTTGGGCCTCTTTGCCTGGCAGCTCAGCCAGCCGGTGAGTGGCTGGCGGCGGTGGTGGACCAAGCTCACGGTGGCGCTGGCGGTCAGCTTTGGGCTGGGGTTGCTCCTGCCCGGTGCGGTTGCCTGGGGCTACGACCTGCTGGGAGTGGGTGACACGTTTATTCCCGGACTGGACCGGTCGGCGATGGTTCAGGCGATCGTCATGCACGGACTGTTGTTCTCCGTGGCGGCCTGGTGCGCCACCTGGAGTCAGAACGCGGTGTCCGCCATCGTGAAGGTGTTTCTGGTCCTGGTCCTCTTTTTGATCCTGCACACACAACTGGCTGCACCCTTCACATCCCACCTGGTCGTCAATGGAACGCTTCACCGCGAAACCCCGGACTGGCGCTGGAGTGCCTTGGCCCTGACGACGGCGATGCTGCTGGTGAGCCTTGTCAATCATCGGCAATTGACCGTGGGGTTGCGCCAGTGGCTGGGTCAGTCGGCCCTTTTCGCCTGCGTGGTGATCATCACCCTTTTTGCGGGGAAGCAATTCTGATGAGTAACTCACCAGTGGAATTCAAAGCTGACGCCATCTGCCCCGCCTGCGGCCAGCCCAACGCCTGCGCCCGCGCTGGCGAGTCGAGTGCCGCCAACTGCTGGTGTTTCGCAATCGCCCTGACTCCGGAAGTGTTGCAGCGCGTACGGCAGAAGTACCCGACAACCGCCTGCCTCTGCCGCAGTTGCCTCGAATGGGAGAGTGCGGCCGTCCCATCTGCCGGCTTGTGACGGGTCTGGTTCACGGATAACTTCGCCCAACGATGAAGCCGATCATCAACCTCGACGACCCGGTGGTGCGAACCCACGGCCGACGTCAGCCGCCCGCCGACTCTTTCGCGGCCGGCATGGCGTTGCAGAAAACGGGGGCGGACTTGATGAAATCGCTGGGCCACCGGCTGGTTCCCCGGGGGGTTTATCGCTTCAAGACTTTCGAGGAGGCCGACGAATGGATGGAGAAAATGATCATCCGCAACCTGAAGCGCTGAGCACCAGGCCGCCCGAAGAGCACGATCTGGTCGCCCTTTGCGGTGAGTTGAACCGGCAGGGTGCCCGGTACGTGGTGGTCGGCGGCTTCGCGATCATTGCCGGCGGTTATCCCCGGTTCACCTCGGACATCGATCTCTTGATCGATACGTCGCTGGAAAATGAGGGCCGCGTTCGCAAGGCCCTCGAGACCCTCCCGGATCGAGCGGTCGACGATATGAAGCCGGGCGAGGTTCACCAGTTCAAAGTGATCCGCATCGCTGACGAAATCATGGTGGACCTGATGGAGTCCGCCTGCGGAATCGAATACGACGAATTGTCACAAGACGCGGTCATTCGCGAGGTAAAGGGAGTGCCCATTCCGTTCGCGTCACTTCGCATGCTCTGGCGGATGAAGAAGCCCACGCGGCGCGAGAAGGACATTCCCGATCTGTTATTCCTCAGGCAATGGTTCGAGGCCCGGGGCGAAACGCCGCCCGATTGCTGACGGAGGGGCGACTCTCATGTCGCCTTTCTTGTTGCCCACGGCGTAACTGCCCGGCATCGCTCATTTCCCCGTCTTCAAGTGCTTCTCGAAAAACGCATCCAGCAACGCGTCCACGTTCGGGTCTTTGAAGCCACCGTGGCCACCGCCTTGGACCGTGTAAAACTCCACCGGCACGTGCGCCTGTTTCAACGCCGCCTCCAGCAACTCGCTTTGACCGTGCGCCACCAGCGGATCTTGGTCGCCATGCACGATGAGAAACGGCGCGTCGCCCGGCGACACGTAATGCAGTGGACTCGCACGGAGCACCTTGTCGGGATTGTCGCGGATCGGTCCGCCGACCAGTTTTGACTCCGGCGAATCGGCGGCGTCATGATCCATGGTGCCGAGCGGGCCAGCCTGCGGGTTCATCTGGAGAAAGTCCGTCGGTCCGAACCAATCCGCCACCGCCTGCACCGCGCTGGATTGTTCGAGGTGTTCGCCGACCTCGAATTGTTTCGTGTCACCGGTCGTGCCGAGCAAGGCGACCAAGTGCCCGCCCGCCGAAGCGCCCCACGCGGCGAAGCGCTCGGGATCAAGCCGGTGCCTCACCGCGTTTGCGCGCAACCAGCGGACGGCGGCTTTGCAATCCTCGAGCTGCGCGGGAAAAATCGCGTGCTGGCTGAGTCGGTAGTTGATTGAGGCCACGGCATAGCCTTGCTCCAGGTAGCGCAGTGCCGGCGGATTCTCCTTGCTGCCCGCCCGCCACGCACCGCCATGCACCCAGATGATCAGCGGAAACGGCCCTTCGCCGGCCGGCAAATAAAGATCGAGTCGCTGCCGTTCGTGACCGTTGGTGACATACGGCGCGTCCCGCGACACCGGCGCGGGCGGGGCGGCGGCCGGCGATTCGGTCAGTTGAAGGAACCACCCCGCCAGCAAGACCAGGACGGGCGGGAGGAACTTGTGCCGGCGCGATTCGAACCGGCCGACAAACGAGGGTGGCGGGCAAGGTTGCATGATGAAGATTGGTTTGGCTGGCCGGAAAGTCTCCGCTTTGGCAACGATTTGTCCAGTCATGCCCCTGCGTTCATCCAGTTTCGACATCCGCATCGCCCGGGAGGAAGACCTGCCGGAAATCGCCACGCTGGCCGGCGTCATCTGGCGGGCGGTCTATCCCGGCATCATTTCGCACGAGCAGATCGAGTACATGCTGGCGCGCATGTATGCGGTCGGGGAACTGGCGCGGCAAATCGGGCAGGGGACGGTGTTCCTGCGCTTGCTGGTGAACGGAAAACCGGCTGGCTTCGCCGCGCACAGCCCGACTGGCAACCCGGCGGAGCGCAAACTGGACAAGCTTTACGTTCATCCCGACCACCAACGGCACGGCCACGGCAGCCGCCTGTTGAATCATGTCATGGACGCCGCTCGTGCGTTGAGTTGTGCGTCCTTGATACTCACGGTCAACAAGCGAAACACGAAAGCCATCGCCGCTTACGAGAAGAGCGGCTTCGTCATCCGCGAGTCCGTAGTGGCCGACATCGGCGGCGGGTTTGTGATGGATGACTACGTGATGGCGCGGCAGCTATAAGGAGCGCGGACAATCCTGTCCGCAGCGGCCACATCGTTCCAGATTTCAGTGCCTCCTCACGTAGGCTCCTACCCGAGCAGCTCACACATCACAAATCTGCACGCCCTGGCGGAGTGACGCGATCTTGTCCTCGCGCTTGGGAATGAACTCCTGCGCGATGAAGCCTTTGAAGCCCGTCGCCACGATGGCCTTCACCACCGCCGGGTAGAAGATTTCCTGCGAGTCGTCGATCTCGTTGCGGCCAGGCACGCCGCCGGTGTGGTAGTGCGCGAACCATTTGTGCTGCTTCTTGATCGTGGCGATCAGGTCGCCCTCCATGATCTGCATGTGATAGATGTCGTAGAGCAGCTTGAAGTGCTCCGAGCCGACCGCCTCGCAGAGCGCCACGCCCCATTTTGAGAGGTCGCACTGGTAATCCGGATGGTTCACCCGGCTGTTGAGCAGTTCCATCACGAGCGTGATCCGGTGCTTCTCGGCGATCGGCAGCAGGCGCTTGATGCCGATCGCGCAGTTCTCGATGCCCTTCTGATCGTCGAGTCCTTTGCGGTCACCGGAGAAACAAATGATCTGGCGCGTGCCGAGGTCGGCGGCCTTGGGCGCGGCCTGCTCGAACCACTGGAGAATGGTGTCGTGATTTTCGAGCCGGTTGAGCCCCCGGCCGATGCCGCCGGGAATGCCGCTGACCATGGCGCACGTCAGGCCGTGCTTCTGGACGGTCGGGATCTCGTCGAGCGAGAGCAGTTCGACCGACTTCAAACCAAACTCCTTCCCCGCCGTGCAGAGCGCGTCGAGCGAGATGTCCGGATAGCACCACTTGCAGACGGAGTGATTGACGTTGCCCTTGCCGCCCGCGGCCGTGTCCTCCGCGCCAAGGCGGGTGTGCAGACTGGCGGCGGTGGCGGTGATGGCGGCCGTGCCGGCGAGGGTTTTCAGGGCGGAGCGGCGGGAAAGTATTGGCGATGGCTTCATGTGATCAAAGAGTTGGTGGTTGCTTGCGCTGGTGATGTCCCGATGACAGACCAATCGCGCGGGAAGGTCAATCACTCCTCAATTCCTCCTTGGCATCAAACTCGGCGCGGCCGGTCAGGTGGCCAGCGGAAAGAACAGATTGAACCGGTGGGTGTTATCCGTCGAAAACTGATAATGCGCCCAACCATCCACGATCTTGAGAATCTCGTAGGCCGTGGCGAGCGCCAGATCGTTCGGCTTGGCCGCTTCCTTGTCGTCCATCCACGGACCCGGTCCCGACCAGGCCAGCTCGCAGCGGAAGATCTTTTTTTCCCGCAGTCGCGAGGGCACATAAGCGGGGGCCGGCCAGTCCGAGGGAAAGCCGCCCGAGGACAATGTGACCCGGCCGCATGATGCACCACAGAGGATCGCCACCTGCCAGACGGCAAAGGCAACCCAGCGGGATTCCAGCGCCACTTCGCCGGCGAGGTCGCCGCGCACGTCCACCACCCAGCCGCCGGTGAGCGGGTTCAACGTATCCAGATCGCGGAGGCATTCGGTGAGCGAATGCGGCCGGGTGCGCAGGCGCATTTCCTGCCGGAACTGGGCGAAGCGGTCCATCAACGTGCCGGCGTTGGCAGACGAGTTCTTGATCCGCTCGATCACCTTGCCGAGGCGCTCGGGATTGTTGCGGACCATCTCCAGTACCTGGGCGTTGCCGGCCAGGATGGTGAGCTGGTTGGAGAGATCGTGGATCAACCGCACCATCAACACGCCCATCATTTCCAGCGGTTGCAGACCGGCCGCCTGTTTCCGCGGTTCGCCCTCGAAGGGTTTGTTGGCCGGCGTGCTCATGTGACGGCAGCTGCGGCGGCCCGGGATTTTTCCTCTTCCTCGCGGGCGCGGCACAAGTCCCACCAATTACTGAGTCGCGGGCGGAGCCGCAGGGCGTCGAGATAATCGAGATCCAGCAGCTCGGCCGCGTGGCTCAGGCTGTTGGCGTGCGCCAGCCCGTTCGCCAGATGCACGGCCGTCAAGGGCGTGAAGCGGCGTGAATTCTGCCGGGCCGGGTGATGGTGGAGCATCACCGCTTCGACCACCGGCAGGGGCAGACCCCAGACACACATGAGCCAGCCGCCCACTTCCGAGTGCGTGGCACCAAACTGTTGTTGCTCGGCCAGCCACACGCTGACCTTGTGGACGCGCGCGTGGAATTGCGACTCGTTGAACTTGCGCGGCAGGTTCGCGGCGATGGCCACCTTGCCGATGTCGTGCAACAGACCCGAGGTGACGGACAACCGGATGGTTTCCTCGTCCGCGGACTCGGCTTCGGCGATCCACCCGGCCAGTCTGCTCACCCGCCGGGAATGCTCCCAAAGTGTCAGCGGCGAAAAGCCGGAGCTCTGCACGGCGTTGAAGTGCGAGTACTGATGCGCCAGGCGCAGCAACCCCTTGATCGTATCGAGTCCCTGACCGGCAAAAGCGGCCATCGGATCGGACTGATCGAGCGGGTCACCGTAAGCCGCGGAATTCACCAGTTGCAGGAGCTTCGCGGTCATCGCCGGATCGCGCGCGAGGAGATCGGCGACGATTTCGCGGCGGGGTTCGGACAGCTCGAGTTCGGCGGCCAGTTCGTTGTAGCTGCTGGGCGGGCTGGGCAGCTTGGGCAGCTTGCCGGCGATTTCCTGCACGTTGAGGCTCGGCAGCCAGGCGTCGAGTTTCTGCATCCGGTCGAGCACCAGTTCCAGGCGACGGGCGACGCAGGGCTTGGTCAGAAACTGATGCACGCCGCCGACGCAGCGGAGCAGCGATTGAATGTCGCCCGGGTCAGCCAGGAGGATGCGTTGCGCGCGAATCTGCTGCCGCGCGACCTGGTTGAGCACCTGCACGCCGGTCATATCCTCTAGTCGCAAATCCGTGATCACCGCGTGACAGGTGTACTCCGCCAGGTAATCGAGCGCATCCAGTCCGGACTCCGCCAGATACGCGTCCCAGTAGCCGCCATTGCGCCCGATGAATTCCAGCTTGAGGCTGGCCACCTCGGGGGTGGTGCCCGCCACAAACAGAATACGTTTCTTGCGATGTTCCATGCGTCGGCGCGGCTTGATTCTTACGGGTCGGCTCTCGCTGTTCAACCATCCCGCAGCTTCCGAAATTCCTCGAACACTTGCTCGGCGGCGGCGGCGTTGAACCGTCCGTCCGGCTCGCGGCCCACGATCAAACCCAGCATCAGACCGTCGGCCCGGCGGAGGCAATACACCAGGACGCGCTCGAATATCCAGCGCATTTGCTGGGGCGGCAACCGGTGGTGCGCGCTCACGTCCGCCGCGTCCGCCAGATGCCGCCAGACCGCCGCGAGCGCCGCCTCCGTCAATTCCGCCGACTGCGATCGGGAGAGCACCTGGCGATTCGGCGCGAGCACGGCCGCCGCGCGCACATCCCCCAGGCGCACCGCCTGGTCCAGCAGGTTGTTCCACACGATGCTCATCACCGGGTCATGCGCAGAGGCGGCAGTTCCTCGTCCGCCGTGGTTGGCTCCAGCTTGCTGGTTCGAACAAAAACGCCGCAGTCCGCCTGCAACTGCGCCACCACCTTTGCCTGCGGCGTCAGCACTTCCAGCCGATCAAACGCGCCAAAGCCGAGCGCGGGACTGAACTGCCGGCTCTTCTGCGAAAGAAATTCCAGGAAGTTGATGCGACCGCTGGCGTCCGGGCATTGCCATTCATAGATCACGTCCCCTTGCGGCGAACAGATCAGCATTTCATCCACCCGCGTGGGCCGCTCATTCGCGTCGGCCGCGACGGGGAGAGAAGCCGATTCACTGTTCGCGGTTGCTTCCAGCGGGGCCGCGGCCGGTGGTTTGAACAAGTCCGGCATGTCGGTCAGGCTGACTTCATGTGCGGGTTCGGCGGCGGCGCTTGAGATCGGGGCCGTCGTGGCGGCGGCCGCGTTGCCGGCTGATTCTTCAGCCTGCTCATCGACCTGCCGGGCGGCTTCCATCAGGAGGAATTCCCATTGCCCTTCGATCGTTTGCGCGGGCGGTTCGACGTAGGGTCGCAGATCAAACTCGCCGCCCTTCAAGCCCAGCACGTGATTGAACGCCGGTTCCCCTGTCAGTTCCCCCGCTTGTGCGTGGATGATGGAACCGTCCTTGATGAAGATTTCCCCGTGCCCGGCCTGCGTGCTCACATATAGCACCACCGAATGCCGGCTCAGGCACTCCATCTGGATGATGTCCGTCAAGCCGACGCGCCGGAGCACGCCGCGAAATCCTTCCTCGGGCTGGAGCCGGGCCAGTTCATGCAGGGTGGCCAGAATGCTCTGCAAGTCCTGTGGGGTCCGCGGCTTTTCGAGAAACAATTCCGCGCCGCCGCTCAAACAGGCCGCGCGATGCTGCTCGGTCGCGTAGCCGGTGAGCACGACCTTGGAAAGATTGGGGTGCTTGCGATGAACGAGACTGAGGAACTGCAGGCCGTCGATCACCGGCATCTCGATGTCGATCACGACCAGGTTCATGGGTTGTTCCTGAAGGATCGACAATGCCTTTCCGGCGGACTCGGCAAAATAGGGTTCCCACAGCTCTCCCTGGGTGCTCTCGATGACGGCAGCGATGGTTTCAAGGAAGGCCGGTTCGTCATCAACGAACAGGACACGTTTTCGCTTGGGAACCCCGGCAGCCATTGCGGCTCAAGTTCTTAAAGTCAAACGCGGGCGATGTCGAAGGCTTTTCGGCCCTATCGTTTGCCCGGAACTTGAACCGGCCGTCCAGAGGCGGGCTTGACGGGTCGTCAGCAGCCGCGACTCCGCGCTTCCAACCGACAGGGCGGCACTGGTTCAGGGCTGACTGACCTTGAAAAACACCTGCGGCGCGGTGCTCACCGCATTCGTGAAGCGATAGGTGTCCGCGGTGGACTGGATGATTCCGGCAAGCTGCCAGTTCGTGAGTGTCGTGCTCAGCCACACGCGGTACGGCAGCGGCCGGATGCCCGGCCAGGCGATCACTCGTTCACTCTCGAGTTTAAGCTTCGTGGCCGGTGGCCGGACGCCGGTGCGGAACCACATGTCCGCGCTCGTCACGAGATGCGGGCCGACGAAATAACGGCCGCCCGCGTACGGGGGAGCAAACTCGCCATAACTGTCCACGCCCCAGTTGTTGCCGGCCAGCAGACGCACCTCGAGCGCATAACGGTTTCCCGGTGTCAGCCAGACCAGTTCCGGGAAATTGAAACGGGAGAGCCCTTCCCAGCCGTCCGGCAGTTCCAGCGGTTCACTGACGGCGAGCACCGTCCCGTTGGTGGTGTCCTCGCGAATCGTGACCTGCAGCGTCCCGCCGACACCGTTGATCGTCGGAGAACTCCAGTCGCGCGTGTAGATCTCGACGACGTTCAGCGCACGATGCGTGGGGGTGAATTCCTGGGTGATGGTCGGATAGGCGATCAACGAATGAATTTCCTCAACCGTATCCAACTGGTCATGCGCCTGATCCACCGCGTAATCGACCGGCTCCGCCAGCAGGGACAGGCCGACCAGGAGGCTCGCGGTAATGATCCATGATGCTTTCATCCGCGACCCAGTTTGGGGCCAGCCATGCAGACGACAATGGGACGAAAGTGGCAGGCAAGGACGGGAACCAGCGGTCTGGTCCCATGGAGGCGCAACCGAGATGAGACCGACTGATCCTCCCCTCCCTGAGCGCGCGGAACACAGTATCGAGCGCAGGCCGTGAGGCGGCCGCCTGGCCGCAATCGAGTTGCCCTTCAATCGCCGGCCAGGCGATAACGTCGGAGTAAGCGTTTGCCGCGTGCTCCTGCTATTTCCTCCCGTTCGGCGGCATTTGAGAAAACGGTGTCACTCCAAAAATCCTCCGCGGCACGATCACAGTCATGCACAAACACCGTTCCTCCCGCGGCACAGAGCACCGCTGACATGTGGATGCTCTGCATTCTGCCGGGGCCTTCCTCATGCCAGCCGGCCGGTGCATCCACCAGGATCACGTCCCACTTCCGTTCCATGACCGGTGGGGGAAGGTTGAGCCAAAGCTCCTTGGAGGAAGGCTCGATCTTCCGCCAGTCTTTCTGCTTGGTGGTATAGGCAATCTGATACGCCTTCAGGAACGGGTGACGTTTGCTCACCTCGCGGTACCAATCCGGGTGGTCCTCCAGAAAGACCGTCTGGCCGGGCGTGTTTGCGTGATGCCAGAAAGGACTGTCGTTGCCCAAGCCGAACACCAGGAAATTGCAGGGCTGCCGCTGCTGGATCGCCGCAACGATCGCGGAGATCTGCCGGGGTCTGAGTTGGGTGCCGGTGAGCTTGCGCATGGCGAAGATCGAGAGCCGGCCGGTGTGACGACCGGCAAACTGTGCGATCTTACCCGCCAGCAAGCGTCTGAGTTGCCCGGTTGCTTTGTTCATAATGTTTGACCAAACCAACAAGCCAGCTTGGTGAAAAGCGGGCCATGTTTCCAAATCTCAATAAACCTTCACCGGCTGATTCCCAAGAGCTCCACGTCACAAAGCACCGGCGTCCGGGTAGTCCGGGCGCTGTAGGTTCCGCTCCCGGCGCCGTCGTGCTCGCAGCGGATGACGGAGGTCGCGCGTGGCCGCGTGCAGTGCGGTCGTCGTCCGGTGCCACCGCTCCCAAAAATAGAAACCACCAGGAGCGGCCTGCCCGGAAAAATAGTCCGCGAAGAAAAGCGGCCGCAAGCTGCGGGGCAGCCAAAGCCGCGCGATGTCCGCCCCGCGTTGGCGGGCACTCAAGGACTCACGGATGCGCGCCCGGTTCAGGTCGATGAACTGCGCGTGCTCCCACCCGGTGGCCGTGCGGCGCACGAGGATGTTCTGATGTCCCAGGTCGTTGTGCTGCAGCCCGGCGGCGTGGAGCGCGCGCGCTTCACGGGCGACGAGTTGGATCAGCCGCGCGCCTTCCTCGATTTGCGGCTGACCACTGAAGAGGCGGATCAACTCGTGGCGCACCTCGATCGCATCGGGTTGAAACTCGGTCAGGAAATAACTCTCCATCAACTGTGCCCCCCCCCAGCGGTCGAGAAAACCCAGCGGTCGCGGCGTGCCCACACCGTGTTGCTCGAGGAACCGCGCGATGCGCCACGAGCGCCGGGCCTTGCTTCCAGTACGTTGATAAATTCGGCTGCGTGTGAGCGATGGGCGGGCAAACGATTTCACGGCCACCAGGAGGGGTTGCGGTGCGGCGATGGGAAGCGGCACACAAACCGTACGGTTGCGAACGTCATTCAACACTCGACACTCCGGCGCGCTCAACCGGGCGGGCAGGTCGCGCAGGGCCGTCTGAAATTCGGGAGCCGAACAGGCTTCCGCGAGTTGGCCGGTATAGGGACCGATGACGGTGTCGGTGGCTTCGTTCAAAGCGGGGGCAGGCTAGAAGCGGGATCGCCGGTGGTCAAACCATCGCCGGGCCGAACCAGCGGCGTCGGGGTTATTGGGTGGCGAGCGCTTCCGCCGGACGACCCACACGTTTCCGGCCCTTGGCCGCGTGCTCGACCCGGAACAAGCCGGGCACGTCAATGGGCTTGCCCTGAGTCCCGAGCAACCAGCGATAAGTGCGGTCCTCGTAGCACTTGTGCCAGTGCGTGAGCGGTTCCATGTAGTAGCGGATGTTCTTGCAGTAACCCGCGGCCCGGGCCACGTAGCCGGGGACGATTTGCAGCGCGCCGACGGCCCGTGTGTGCGTCACCGGTTCGAAGCGGGTCACATCGATGTCCACTACTTCGGGATGTTCGCTGATCCGCTGAAAGAGCGGGTCGTCCGAGGCCAGCAGTTTCGAGCAACCGACCTGCCGGGGATAAACCAGCGTCGCTTGCTCGCCGGGCAGCAGTTCGGCCAGCGTGTCCAGACAACCCCGATGAAACACCTGGTCGCAATCCGTGAACCACACCCAGTCCGCAGCCGTGGCCAGCGCCGCCTCGTTCCGGCCGATCGCCCGGCGGAAGAGCCGTTCCCTGGGCAGCGGCCACCAGTTCCAGGTGACGCCGGGAACCGGTTGCGTCGCAAAAAAATTCAACACCCGCTTGGTCGCCTCGTCCTCCGGACTGTAAAACACCGTCACCGTGACGGACAGTTTTTGGGGTGGGTGCAGCACCAAGGAACTGAGTTGATACGTGAGCAGCCAGGAATACTTCCAGCAATGGGAGACGATCTCCAGCTTGAGCGGCCCGGCCGAATCGGCAGTTGCCGGTGGTGGCGGAAGTTCATCGGCGAACCATCCGCGCGGCACCCAGCCGCTGGCGGCGATCCGATAAAAGTGTTCCAGAAGAAAGCGGCGCATCGAACCGGAGTTTGGTGGTTCGCCGGTACGGGCGGCAATCACTTAATACCCGTCGGATCAAGCCCACGAGAGACGCAGGTGCTTGGCGTTGAGGTCGGTCACCTGCCAACCCGCGGCCGCGAACCGGGCGCGCAACTTGCGCATCGGCTCGACCAGCTCGGGCACGCGCTTGTCGTGGATCTCAATGAAGGCCTCGGTGATGAAGGATTGAAGTCCCTCGTCCAGCAGGTGGTTGAGCACGGCGATCTCCGCGCCTTCGATGTCCATTTTCAGCAGCCGGATTTTGCGGCCGCCCAGATCACGGATGAACTTCGCCAGCGGGATGCCCTCCACCATGATGAAGTTGTCCTTGGACACGTTGCGCTTGCTGTCGAGGATGGAGGAACCGGTGGACCAGTAAAGCGGGTCGGCTTCGTCCCACTTGTGGAGGAAGAGCTTGATGGGACTGGCCACATCGGTCAGGGCGGCGTGCAGGGCACGGACGTTGGGAAATTCGGCGGTGGCTTTCACCAGCGCCTCGTACGCCGCGGGATTGGGCTCGAAGGCGTAAACTTCGGCTCCGGTCTGGGCGAGGAGCACGGTGTACAGTCCGATGTTCGCGCCGCAGTCCACGGCCACATCACCGGGCTTCAGTTCGGCCGCCGCCTGCTTGAAGGCGGTCATCTCCGGGCGCGCCTTCTGGTCGCGGCGCGCGCTGGCGCGGCTGCGGATGCGGGAAAGGAATTTTTGGATGAAGTTCAAGTTGCTGCCTGAGGGTGCGGTTTGCGCGCTGTTTGCAAACGAGTCAACGTTCGCGGTGCCAATCAGCGTGCTCATTTAGGCCACCACGCAGCCAGCGGCAATCCCAAACTGGCCGGCCGGCCGGCGGCTCAGGCGGCTGGTTGTCCCAACAGTCGCCGCAGCATTCCGAACCGGCGGCGCTTTGGATTGTATTCCGGCAGGTGAAGAATCCGGGGCTTGGGACGCCGGGAAAACAAGCGGTCGGCAATCGTATAGTGTCGCGTGTTGTATTCCGGTGGCAGAACGAAGTACCGCAACGGCGACGTCCAAAGCAGCTCGCGCAGGGTGATCTGATCCACCTTCAGGCCGGCGGCGTGAAAATTGGTCCGCCACTGCTCGAACAGGGCGAGCATCGCCGGCGATTTGCGATACAGCATGACGCCGGAGTTGTGCTGGGGAAAACAGGCCGGCAGGTCGTGTTGCCAGGACTGCTGGTAACTCGGCTTGTGCCAGCGGATGACATGCGCGATGGCCAGTTCGAAGGTCTCCAGCAAACGGAACAGGTCGCGCAGATCGTCCACCACGCGGACATCGCTGTCGAGATACAGGGTGCGCTCGAACGGCGTGCGGGGCAGGGCATCCACCTTCGATCGGGCATGCGGGTCCGCGATCCGGAAGTGCTGGTCAAAAACCGCCCCCGGAGCTTCGGCATCGGAATGAATGGCGATCCGCAGCCAGGGATTTGTCGCGCGCACCGACTCGGCCGCCCGCCGCGCGGCTGCCACGTGTGCCGGCCCGGTCGCCACGAACAGCACCCCGGCCGTGCCCTGATCGGCTGATGGCGTGACGGTCCTTGGATTATGATCGGTTTCAGTCGGCAAATTCATCGTTGGATTGGATGCGGACAACGGCTCGAAAACTTGGTGGCTGCACGTCCCGCAAAATAGAGCGCACCCGGTCCGAGCCGCTTGCCTGCGTCAACTTCAGCCATTTTTCAACGTCGCCAGTGCCGCAAAGGCCGCCGCGCTTTCCGCCGTTTTCTTGCTCTTGCCCCGGCCGCTGCCCAGGAGCCGGTTGCGATGATACACCTCGCACTCGAATTCCCGATCGTGATCCGGCCCCGTGATGGCGATGATCTCGTAGCGGGGCGGTTCGGCGGCTCCGACTTGCAGCAATTCCTGCAGCTCGCCTTTTGGATTGTCCAGGTTTGGCAGATCGGCCAGTTCACCGAAGCTGTCCAGGTAGCAGCGCTTCACGAACGCGTTTGCCGCCTCGTAGCCGCCATCGAGGAAGATCGCACCGACCAGTGCTTCGAAGGCGTCGGCCAGCGCGGACTGCTTGTCGCGGCCGCCGCTCAATTCCTCGCCGCGACTCAGCAACAGGTGGCCGCCCAGCGCGAGCCGCCGGGACTGTTCCGCCAGCGTCAGCTTGTTCACCAGTTGCGCGCGGGCCTTGGTCAACGGGCCTTCGTCGAGGTCGGGAAATTTGTCGTACAACTCCCGGGTGAGGACGAGTTGCAGCACTGCATCGCCGAGGAACTCCAGCCGTTGATTGTGATCGATGTGCGCGCCCGCGTCGTAGGCGAGCGAGGGATGCGTGAGCGCCTCGCGCAAGAGCGCGACATCCCGGAACTCGTAGCCAATCGCGGCTTGGAGATCAGGTTTGGGACTGGATTCCTCGACGGCCACGGACGGGTTCACGTTTGGGTGCCGGCTGATCCGGCGGCGACTGGTTCTGGTTCAGCGTTCGCTTCCGGTTCGCTGGCGGGCGTGGAGGACGGATCGAGGGTTCCGGGCGCGGCTTCCGCCGGCGGATTCAAACCGTGCTCCAGCAATTGGGCGACCTGGTGCTGCACGGAATCGAGCTGGTCGAGCTGCAAATCCGGATCGGGAATCGTGAACAGGTCGCCGGTCTTCGGCTGTTCATAAATGAACACCCGCCGGCCCTCGCGTTTGAACTGCTCCTTCACCTTGAGCTGCCGTTTACGCTCCAGCATCACGGCCAGGATGTACGAGGCGGCGGCGTATTGCGGGTCATTCTGTTCGATCAGCTTCCGCAACAACGACTCCGCGTCGTCGCGCCGGATGGCCTCGGGCGGCGCGGGCGGCGGGGCCTCGTACACGCCCTGCCAGTAGGAGATGAAGCCCTTGCGTTCTTTCGCGCCCTCGTCGTATTGCGACTGCCAGCAGGCCGCGCAGACATCCAGCCGCTGGTAATCGCTCTGCGCGTCGGTCAGGACGGTGTGATACTTCTCCTGATCGGTGAAAGCCCGGCCACAAACCTGGCAGTGGTGCGAGCGCGATTGAATGTTCCAGTCGTTCATCAGCCGTGTGTTTCGATTCCGTGCCGGCATTATTGACGCGCGGAACGCGGGCGCAACTGGAATATCCGGCGCCGGCTTGATGATACAGCGGCCGGGCTTCCTGGTCCTACAGGCCGAACCGGCTCTTCAAGCGCCGCAACAGCGGCTCCGGCGGCGGGGTGTCGAGGACGACATCGCCAAGCTCGTTGGTCGTCCCGGGGGCCGCATGGAACCAAGTTTGTATCACATTGCCGCGGTAAAGGCGCAGTTCCGCAGGCGGCACGTTGGTCAACCAAAACCTCCCGTCGGGGCCGGTCCTGGTG
>ERZ761602.5485-NODE-5485-length-14993-cov-3.623109_pt1 | contig 14993 bp, 13 predicted proteins | sample MGYA00512165_ERZ761602 | MGnify/ENA primary metagenome ERZ761602 (study PRJEB28899, sample SAMN02445085) | bioreactor sludge metagenome | biome: EBPR sludge; isolation source: Thorneside wastewater treatment plant | place: Australia: Brisbane, Thorneside...
TCTCGACGACGCGCTCGCCGTTGACGCGGTTGGAGCGGCCCGTCAGCTGGATCGCTTCGAGGCGCTCCACGCGCTCGACCCGCTTGAACTTGGTCTCCGAGACCTCGTACGTCCACACGTTGGGGCGCTTCACGAACGCGACCGGCAGGTGCCACCCGGTCTTGAGGTTCACCCCATGGAACGTCGAGCCGCGGTCGGGCTTGAGCTTCGAGGTCGGCACCAGGCGGGCGTCGGTGGTGAGCGCGAAGCGGCGGTCGTTCGGGCCCATGAACGTGCCGATCAACGCCAGCATCGCCTTGCGTGGCACGCGGTTCGTGATGACCGCGTAGTCGGGCACCTTGAACGCGGCGATGTTGGGCAGCTTGCGACCGTCGGCGAAGTACCACGGGATCTCGTCGCTGCCGCTCCCTCCGTAGAGCTGGTTGTAGTTGAGATCCGGCGGCTCCTCGGGCTCGACGCCGATCGCATTCCCCTCGCCGTCGAGCTCGATGTCGTTGGCGCCCACGCTGATGGCATCCCACTTCTTGGCGAGCCGCTTGTAGCCCTTGAGATGCCGATCGAGCGACATCTCGTACTGGAACTGCTCTTCTTTGGTAGGAACGCGAAAATAGTTCGGCGCGATCGCGCGGACGAACGCGTACGGGTACGGCATCGGCTTGGTCAGGTCGGGCCGAAGCGTGAGCGCCTTGACGATCGGATGCTCGAGATCGACCGTCGCCTCGTCCGACGCGCACATGAAGCCGCTCGGCGCGACGCGGTACCAGCCGCCCGCGCAGTCGTCGGTCTTCACCGGCTTGTCGGCGCGGACGAGCGTCCCGCCCGCGCGCAGGTAGCCGACCTTCTCGGCCCGGCGGTCGGGCTCCGCGTAGATCGGCGCCACGTAGGTCACCGCGCCGATCCGCGCCCCACCGTCGCCGGGCATGGTCTCCGGATCGGTGGGCAGGTTCAGCCCCGCGGGCTCGGTCTTGGACAAGGCCGGGGCGTCTCCGAAGATCCCCGACTGCTCACGTTTTTGCTCTTTGCCTTTGCAGCCTGCGAGCGCAGCGATCGCCAGCGCACAGGACAACGCGGCCGTTGCGAGGGCACGCATGGGTGACACGTGCCCGACCGGGCTTCAGGTGGCCAACTTTCCTACCCGGCGATCACTTCAGACGGTGGCGATCACGCGCCCAGGTCACGAGCGGACCGGCAGGGTGGAGCGCGCCCGGCTTGGCGCGGCCGAAGCGGGCTTTCCAATCGCCGTCGCGCACGCGCCGTTTTCCACGCACCTGATCCGCGTCGAGAAAGAACGACTCGGCCGAGGTGCCGTCTGCGAGGCGAACCGGCCGAAGCTGAAAGAGGGCCGGGTGATCGGGCTGGCGAACCAGCGCCTGGAACAGCTCGCCGCCGACGGCGTAGAGCTCCCCCGTGACCGAGCCCTCGCCGCCTTCGATGAGAGCCGCCACGCCGACCAGCTCGACGAGGCTGTAGCCGTTGGCCGTCCGGAGCGGGCCGACGAGCTCTGCGCCGGCGAGGCGGTCGTGGCGCGGCTCGCCGCTCAGCATCGTCCCGTAGACGAAGAACCGGGTCGACAACGCGGTCACATCCCGTCTTCGGGCCAGTCGCCTTGGATGCTCTCGCTCGTGTCGCGCGGTGGAACGAGCGTCGACTGCCCCGCGCCGACGACGACGAAGCCGAGGTCCTCGTCGCGGACGCGCTGGAGGTTGCGCTCGACGTCGACCTCTACGCACTTCGAAGAGTCGGTGTAGCTCGCGGTCCAGAAATAGAAGCGACCCGCATACCGCGCGAACGCCCAGGCGCGGACGTAGCCCGGGCTCTTGAGCTTGTAGAGGAGCTTCGACGACAGGGAGCTGCGATCGATTTCGTGCAGCTCGCCCGCCTGCGCCTGGAACGCGAAGAGACGGGCGTCGCCCCCGCCCGTCAGCTCCGAGCCGCCGAGCCGGTGAGAGCCGAGCTGGTTCACCCCGAGCGCGGGCATCCCGATCGTCGCGAGCCCGAACGCGGGGCTCATGATGTAGAGCTCCTCGGCGTCGGAGCCGGGCGCGACCGAGGTGAAGCCCATGCCGAGCATCGTCTGCCAGCTCGGGTGCGTGTACGTCGTCGGCGTGCACGACGCGTCGGCGGTGCTCACGCGGTAGAGCTTGCCCGAGTCGTAGAAGACCCACGCCGTGCCCTTGCGGTCGACGGCCATCGACTGGGGATTGAACCCGCTCCGCTCGCACTGGAGCGTGCCGATGAAGTCGTAGGCGCTCATCCCCGGCTTGCGGGGATCGAACGAGTAGAGCTTGCGCTCTTTCGTCACGAGGTACACGAGCTTGCCCGCCTCGGGCGGCTCGAGCAGCGGCTCGTCGTCGTCGATCGGTAGCCTGCGCTGCTCGGTCTCGGTGTCCGAGAGCGTCGCGTTCGACCCGCAGCTGCAAGCCGGGGCAAACACGAGGGCGATCAGGGTGAGGAGGAGGCTCCGAGTGTGCAGGCAAGGAGGATAGCCCGCCCTCGGCTCATCGCACGCGCCTTTGCGCACATCCGGGCCGCGGCCACGCCGGCTCCCGTGGCTCGGGGACGAAAAAGCCGGACGCCCGACCGAACCGACTCTGTGCTCTTCTCGCCCTGTGCGGCCGGCCGGCATCGTCGTGTTTTGCCTCGCTTGGGGGGCGGCGTGCGGCGCACGGACGGGGCTGAACGAGGACGGCTCGGGCGGCGCGCCGGCGACGGCGACCTCGCCGGCCTCGTCGACCTCGAGCGTCACCGCGTCGTCCGCGTCCTCGTCGTCGGTCGCCATCTCGGCTTCGACAACGGTCTCGAGCGTAAGTGCCGTTACCGTCAGCGCCTCGTCGACGGCCGTCTCGACCACCGCTGTAACTTCGACCAGCTCCGGGCCACTCTGCACCACCAACGAGGAGTGCGACGACCAGGTCGACTGCACCCTCGACACCTGCGAGCCCCAAGGCTGCACCCACGTCGCCGTCGACGAGGTGTGTGACGACGGCTTCTTCTGCACCGTCGACACGTGCGACGGGTTCACGGGGTGCATCAACGAGCCGACCGACGACCTCTGCGACGACGGGATCGCCTGCACGATCGACATCTGCGATCTGGCCTTCGACACGTGTGACAACGCGCCCTGCGACGGCCTCTGCGACGATTTCATTTTCTGCGACGGCGTCGAGCGGTGCGACAACGCTCGCGGTTGCGTCGATGGCCCGCCGGCCTGCGAGACCGGCATCGCCTGCGCGATCAGCACCTGCAACGAGCTCGTCGAGACGTGCACGCACAGCTTTCCCCTCGCTTGCGAGCCGCCCGACGTGCACATCCTGGTGACCGACGACACCGGTGCGCTGTGGGACGTCGCCCCGTTCGAGACGCCGGCCCAGACGCTCATCGCCGACTCGAACGGCACGACGCACCTCGACATCGCGGTGCTCGGCGATCGCTGGTTCGCCGCCGACGGCGCCGGCATCCGCGAGCTCATCCCGTTCACCAACTTCGTCATCGCCGATCTCGGCGTGGGCGGCCCCAACTCGATGGCCGCCGGCCCCGACGGCATGCTCTACCTCGCCAGCAACCCCGTCTTCCGCGTCGACCCCGACGCCGGCACCCAGACCGTGATCGGCAACCTCCCCGCGGGCCACAACTCGAGCGGCGACGTCGTCTTCCTCGGCGAGCGCATGTTCGTCTCCACCGACTCGAGCTGCGGCGGCGCCCTCGTCGAGTTCGACACCCAGACCGGCGTCTCCACCGTCCTCGGCGGCGACGGCCTCGGCTGCGTCTACGGCCTCGCCAACGTCGACGACGTCATCTACGTCGTCAACTGCGACGGCAAGATCGGCACCTTCGATCCCGACAGCGGCGAGGTCCGTATCTTCGCCAGGACACTCGTCGAGCCGTTCGGCGCCGATGCGCTGCCGTGAACGCCATCCCCCCGATTTCGGCGCGACACGCAGGAGTCGAACCTGCGACCTTCGGCTCCGGAGGCCGACGCTCTATCCAACTGAGCTAGTGTCGCGTTTGCTTCGAGCTGCCGAAGCCGGACGTTTGTCGCATGGACGACGGAGCCCCGCAAGGGGTGGTCTCGGTGGCCCGTACGGTCTCGGACGCGGTGCGGGGGTCGCACCTGACGAGGCGTGAGAAGATGCGAGCGATGGAGCTCCGGGGTAAGCGCCTCGCAGTGAAGCAAGGGATCGGCATCGGGCCGTGCCGGCTGGGGATGACGCGCGCGGAGATCGTGGCGATCACCCGCGAGCCGCTGCGATCACGCCGCTCGGCGCGGGCTGAGCGGCTCGCGCGGATTCAGCAGGCGCCTACCGCGTCCTCGTCGACCGCGTTCGTGTCCCGACGTCGCGCGAGCAGCGCATCCCGGCTCGGGCCGATCACCTTGGCGAGCGCGTCGCGGATGACGACCGACCGGTCGGCCTCCGGCAGAACACCGAAAGCCCGCGCGATCTCGGGCCGTACGTCGACGGGCTCGCCCTCGAGCGCGACTGGCTGGGCGAACGCACCGATCGCCGCGTCGCGCGCGCCCGGGAGGTCGCTCTCGATGGCCCACGCGACGGTGCGCCACGCGAGCTCGGCGTGGCGCTGCTCGTCTTCGGCGATGCGCTCGAGGGCGGCCGCGACGGCGGCATCGGTGGCGGCGTCGCGCGCGGCGAGGGCGAGGAGCGCGCTCAGCGTCTCGCCGATGCAGCCCTCGACGACGGTGGCGTGGACGATCGACGCGACATCGGAGCGGAGCGCGCCGCCTATCTCGAGCGGCCCGGGGCCCACGGGCTCGCCCGTGAGCGCGGCGGCGATCCCGAAGCAGAGCTCGGCGTGGCGGAGCTCGTCGGCGCCGGCGCCCTGGGCGAGCGCGACGAGATCGGCGGGCGCGCCCAGCGCGACGAGCTCGAGCACGACACGCGCGAACGACGCCACGGAGGCGTGCTCGGCCTGGCCGCTCTTGGTCCAGGCGGCAGCGAGCGCGGCGCGCTCGACCGCGCTCAGGCTCGTGATGTCCACGGCGGCCCGCGCCGACCAGTCGCTCCGCCGCGTCGCCGGCGCCACCCGCGCCTCACCCGCGACCGCGAACGGGCGGCCCTCGCACACCTCTTGGAGGTTATAGTCCGCGTAGTAGCAGCAGTCGCCGCCGTGCTGGGTGAAGGGCCCGCAGAGCAGATCGAGGCTGTCGGCGAAGCAGCCGCAGAGCTCGGGGATGCTCGGGATGCACGTCGCGGCTATGTAGGCCGTGACCTGCTCTTCGGCGGCGGTAGAGGTGTTTGGCTGGCAACCGCCGGCCGGCTCGGGCACGCACACGATCGGGACCATCTCGATCATGGGGCAGCCGGAGGTCGAGCTGCCCACGGTCTGGATCGTCGTGCTCGAGGCGCTGCTCTTGCTCGCCGTCGTGGAGCCGCCGGAGCCGCCCGCGCCGTCGTCGTCCTGGACGAACACGACGAGGCCGCCGCAGGCCGATCCGAAGACCGAGGTGATGCCGATGGCCGCGAGGAGGCGACCGCGAGCGTAAGCAAGTTGACGGTGATCCATGCGGATCACCGGATTGTACAAGAAGCGTGCCTCAGGAGGCGTGGCCACCTTTCATGGTGGCGGCCGCGATCGGGATGACGACGCTCTTGGGGAGGACTTGGGCTGCGACGCTCGTCATCCAGTTGGAGAAGCCGGGAACGGTCGTGCGATCGCCGCGGAGCATCGCCTGCACGCTGATGCGCGCGACCTCGGCGGCGCTCATCGTCATTCCTTTCATCCAGTCGGGCTTGATGTGGTCGGCGACCTGGTGAAACTCGGTCTCGGTGAGGCCGGGGCACGACGTCGTGATCGAGACGCCGGTGCCCTGGAGCTCGTGGTGGAGCGCCTCGGAGAAGCTGAGGACGTACGCCTTCGTCGCGGAGTAGACGGCGTAGTACGGCGACGGCTGGAACGCGCCGATGCTCGCGGTCTGCAGGATGTAGCCGTGGCCGCGGGCGGCCATCTCTTTCACGTAGTGGTGCGTGAGATACGTCAGGCTCACGACGTTGAGCTCGACCATCTCGAGGGTGCGATCGATGTCGGCGTCGACCATCTTGCCGTAGACGCCAAAACCCGCGTTGTTGACGAGCGCGGTCAGCTCGAGACCGAGCTCGGCGACGGTGAGAACCAGCCCCTTGGCGCCTTCGCGCGACGAGAGATCGGCGGCGACGGCGTGCGCGCGCACCTTGCTCTCGCCCTCGATTCGCTTGGCGATCTCGACGAGGCGATCCTTGCGGCGAGCTGCGAGCACGACGTCGAACCCTTCGAGCGCGAGGCGCTTCGCGATCTCGACGCCGATACCGCTCGACGCCCCCGTGACCAGCGCGACCTTGCGGTCTTCGTTCGTGCTCGACATGCGGGCGGGCGTACCGGACCGGCTCGGCGGCCGCAACGGAGCACCGGCGTACCGATGGTCGACGCCCGACGGACGTGCGATGGACGGCCGTGGCGCTCGAGATCGCTTCCGAACGACCGTGCGACCGCGGCGCGATCGACGTGGTTCATCTCGCCGCGTTCCCGTCCTCGGCAGAGGCAGATCTCGTGGCGGCCCTGCGCCGAGACGGCGATCTCCGAGTCTCGCTCGTCGCCACCGTCGACGGCGCGGTCGTGGGCCACGTCGCGATGAGCCCGATCCGAGTCGACGCCTCGCCGGCGCGAGCCCTCGGCCTCGCCCCCGTCGCGGTCTTGCCGGCCTACCAGCGCCGCGGCGTCGCGAGCGAGCTGATTCGACGTGCCCTCGACATGTGCAAAGCGGCCGCGGTCGCGTTCGTCGTCGTGCTGGGCGATCCGCAGTTCTACGAACGCTTTGGGTTCGCACCGGCGCGCCCGCTCGGGCTCGCAGACACCTTCGGGAGCGGGGACGCGTTTCAGTGCCTTTGGCTCGAGCGCGCCAAGCGGCCCCCCACCGGCATGGCGCACTATGCCGCTGCGTTCGAGGCGCTGCGTGAAGCACCTGCGCCCGAGCCGTTGCCGCTCGCGATGATCTTCGCAGCCGGCGCGAACGGCGCGATCGGGCGGCGCGGAGCCCTGCCATGGGACTACCCAGCGGACCGCGCTTTCTTCGAGACCACGACGCGAGAGCACGCGGTCATCATGGGCCGCCGCACCTGGGAAGAGACCGGCCGGCCGCTCCCGGGGCGGCTCAACGTCGTCGTCACGCGGCACGCTCCGCGCGAGCCCGGCGTGCGGCACGCGCGCTCGCTCGACGAAGCGATCGCGGTGTGCCGGACCGAGGCCCGGGTGCCGTTCGTGATCGGTGGCGCGCGTCTCTTCGCCGAGGCCGAGCCGCTCGCGACGCGCATCTACGAGACGGCGATACCCGAGTCACCCGACGACGCCGACACGTTCTTTCGCCGGCGAACGGATCGGTTCGCGACAGTCGCGACGTGGCGCGGCGAGATGGGCGAGGCGTACCGAATCTTGCGCGCTCAGTCGGCTGGCTGAGCTGTTCAACCGGAGCCGCCGCCGCGTGCGGCTGAGAAGCTCACTTGCACAGGAGGCGGCGGTTCATCATCAGGCCGTGGAGCATGTCGTGCAGGCGCTTCACGCCATCGGGGGCGGCGAGACACCCGCGACAAGTGTCGGCCCAGGTGATCGAGCCCAAGTGCCCCGGCGCCGAGAGCGAGCCACCGGTATCAGCTACGTACGTCTGGTGGGCCTTCAGGGCGGCGTGGACGTCCTGATCGCCGAACGTGTTCTCGACGTCTCGGCCGCTCCAGATGTTGCCATTGTCGGGCAGATCGTTATCGCACGTCGGGCCCGACTTCAGGGCGGTCCGCGTGGTGCGCGGCGGAATGAACGTCATGCGGTCGCCCGCCTCTTCGTAGGTGAAGAGCGGCGCAGGTGACCCCGGCGCCGCCGAGGGCAGGCTAGCCGGGGGCGCGCTCGACCCGGGGGCGGCCGTCGCGGCCGCCGCGGCCGCCCGCTCGTGCGGCGGCAGCGCCGGCGCCGTCGAGGCGCGCTGAGACGGTGAAGGGGCCGGGGCAGTGCAGGCGGCGAGGGCTACGGCGAGGGCGGCGGGCAATCGCATCTGCCCGCATGGTACGCGCGACGGGCGCAGATCTTGGCACCGGGCGCTACGGGCAGCCGCCGCCCGCGGGCGCGAACCCGTAGTGCTCGAGCGCGCTCCGCGGGTGCTGCGTGAAATAGTCCCACGGCAGAAACTCGGTCGCCTCCAGGCCGTTGAACGGCTCGAGGTTGCATCGACGAAGCACCTTGTCGGCCCAGTACGGGCCCGGGGGCCGCGACCCGACGACACCGAAGCCGTCGAGCACGCGATCGTGATCGGCGTAGAAGCTCCCGTCCTCGTCGAGGTCTTCGAACACGAGCAGGCGATCGTCGCCGTCGAAGAGCATGACCCCGGGGATCTCCTGCTCGCAGTGCGCGGTGATGTACGGGTGCGGATCGAGCGTGGTGTGCGACATCGCGCGGCAGACGCCGAACACGTCACCGGGCGCGAGCTCGATCGGAGCGAGCTTGCGCGTCACCGTGCAGCTCGTGTCGGCGTTGCGAACGAGGCAGACGCCGACGCGTGACAGATCGATCGGCTCGAGCCCGCAGTTGTAGAGCTCGATGGCCTTGTTGTAATTGCCCATGCCCTCGACGTACTCGGAGACGACGAGGCACGTGCCTGCGGGCGCGACGGTCACGGCGTCGTCGCGCAGCTTCGCGAGCGCCGACGGACCGACGTACGAGACGGCGTCGAGCTCGTCGATGTCATCGAACGGGTCGTCATCGGCCGTGCTCGGGGTGGCGTCGGCCCCGAGGCGGTGCGCGACGATGGCCTTGGCGGCGCGCGCGTCGAGCCCGACGTCGACGTCGAGCGCCTCGACGGTGGCGCCGTTCGCGACGTAGAGGATCGCCGTCACTTCGGCGGCGGTGAGCGCCTCGACTGCGCCCTCGGTCGACTCGTCCGGCGCGCCGACCTCGGTCGGCGAGCAAGCGACGGCGGTGAGCGTGGTCAGGAGCGCGAGCGCGAGGTTCTTCATGGCGTCAGTCCCAACGGCTGGTGAGCTCGAGCGACCAGCCGCGGAGCACCCCGGCCTGGCCCGTCTGGGTGTCGACGACCGTGAGCGTCCACGTCCCGTTGACGCTGGAGTCGCGCTCCACGTCCCAGCCGCCGATCACGGTCGCGGCGCCGCCCGAGCCGACCGACCAGATCACGGCTTCGGCGCTGCTCGGCTGCGTGAGCACGACCGACAGCTGGGCGGGGCTCGGGTGATCGATGTCGAGGTGGACGATGACGTCCTCGGGCACGCTGGCGAGCCCCGTGACCTCGATCGATCGCGAAACGCCGGCCGGCGCGCCGTCGGGGATCGCGACGTCGGTGGTGTCGGTGAAGGTGCCCGCCATCCAGGCCGGCCGGCAGGTGCCGACCCCGCCGAGCGTCGTGCCCGAGCACACGAGATCAGCCGCGCACTCCAACGTCGCGGCGCACTCGCCACCATCAGGCGTCGTCCCGATGCTTCCGCCGCCCATGCTCGCCGACCAGAACGCCGCGCGCGCGCGGAGCGCCTCGAGCGCGGCGGGGCCGACCTGCGCCACCGCTCCCATTTGCGCGATCGACGTGTAGGGCCGGCCCGCGATCAGGTTCTGGGCGGCGGTCTTGTTGAGCGCGGCGTCGATATCGAGCTCGACGAGCGTGGCGCGCTCGACGCCCCACAGCACCGCCATGACCTGCTCCGACGAGAACGCGACGCCCTCCACCGTCTCGGGTGCCGGCATCGCGTGCTCTACGGCCCAGGCGCGTAGACGCTCGAGCGCGGTCGCGGTCACGTAGGGGATCGCGTCGAGCTCCTCGAGCCCGTCGAACACGTCGTCGTCCGGCGACGGGTAGACACCATCGGGGCCGGCGCGGTGCGCGAGGATCTTCTGCGCGGCTCGCTTGTCGAGCGCGATCTCGATGTCGAGGAGCTGGAGATCGGTCGACGGGTCGTTGACCACCGCGAGCACGAGCGCCTCTTCGCTCGCCGTGAGCTCGGCCACCGACGCCTCGGCGTCCTCGGCGTCCCCCATCTCTTGCGCGGGCACGCAGGCCGCCGCGAGGGTGAGGGCAGCGAAGCAGGCAGCGATTCGAGCGAACATCGGCGTCTCCTCGGCGCCCGCTAGAGCGAACGGCATGCCACGACAGGCGAGATGAAACTCGCGGGAGTGGAAGCAACAGGCGAGCGGGTTGTTGCATTAGTGCAAATTTCGTATCATTTGATGCAGTGACCATTTCAGAGGATGATCGCGCGCTCCACGCGGCGGAGATCGAGAGCCTCGAGCGGCGGATCCTCGACGTCGCGATGGAGCGCACGGGCGCGCGCGACGGCGCGATCTTCCTCTGGGACGCCAAGCAGAAGGGGCTCGTCATCGACTTTCACGTCGTCGATGGGCTCGTGGTGAACATCCCCGGCGTCCTCATCCGTCGCCGGCGCGACGGGCGCCGCAACGGGATCGCGCTCTGGGTGCACCAGCAAGGCGTGCCCTACCTGTGCGACGACACGCGGATCGATCCCCACTACGCGAGCTACTTCCAGGACGTGCTCTCGATCGCGGCGGTGCCGATCCGCTGGCAGAACGAGACGGTGGGTGTGATCAGCGTCTCGTCGCGCCGTACGTCTGCGTTCACGGCCGATCACCTCGCGGAGCTCGAGGCGCTCGCGTCCTCGAGCGCGAAGTTCCTCCGCCGCGCCCAGCTCTACCGCGCCACGAACGACGGTTCGGGGCGCCCGTTCTTGATCAAGGGCCTCTCTCCCGAATGGCTCCTCGTCGAGCGCCAGCTCGAGAACGTCGCGCCGACCGACGCGCCCGTGCTCATCCATGGCGAGAGCGGCACCGGCAAAGAGCTCACGGCGCACGCGATCCATTTCAACAGCCGCCGCGCGAGCGGGCCGTTCGTCGCCGTCAACTGCGCCGCCATCCCCGAGGCGCTCCTCGAGAGCACGCTCTTCGGCCATGTCCGCGGCGCGTTCACGGGCGCGACCGCCAACCGTATCGGTGAGCTCGAGCGCGCCCAAGGCGGCACGTTGTTCCTGGACGAGATCGGCGAGCTGCCCATGACGCTCCAGCCGAAGCTCCTCCGCGCGATGGAGTCGGGTGAGGTGCAGCCGGTCGGCGCGGACGGCAAGCCGAGGCGCACCGACGTGCGGATCGTGTGCGCGACGAACCGCGACCTGCCCGAGATGGTGCGGGCGGGGCGGTTCCGTGACGATCTCTACTACCGCGTCGCGGTCTTCACCCTCGAGCTGCCCCCTCTCCGCCGCTACAAGGACAACCTCGACGTGCTGGCCCAGGTGTTTGCCCAGCAGGCAGCGAAGCGGCACCACAAGGCGACGCCTCGCCTCTCGTCCGCGTTTCGGGCCCGGCTCGCCGCCTACGATTTTCCCGGCAACGTGCGCGAGCTGAAGAACGCGGTCGAGCACGCGGTGATCATGTCGCCCGGCGGCGAGCTCACACCCGCGGATCTGCCGCGCTCGTTCCACGAAGCGGCGCCGCCCCGAGCCGCTTCCCCCGCGCGCGGCGCGCCGGCGCAGACCCTCGAAGAGCTGCGCGAGACCGTCCTCGGCCCCGCCGAGCGCGACTACCTGCGTGGCGTCTTGTCGGCGAGCGAAGGCAACGTCCGGCGCGCTGCCGAGATCGCCGGCGTGAACACGGTGACGATGTACCGACTCCTCAAGAAGCGCGGGCTCGAGGTGCGGCGCAGCGTCGCCGATCGCAGCCAGTAGGACCCGGCGTTCGCGGGCTACCGGTTGCCTGGCTTCATCGCCACGAGGAACGCGACGATGTCCTCTGCTCCGACATCGGGGAACGACAGATCGACGAAGCCCGCGCGCCGGACCTCTTCTTCCAGCTGGTCGCGGCGGTAGACGGAGACGTAGGGCGCCTTGCCGATCCAGCGCATCACCGGGAGGATCGCGCCGTAGGGGACCCAGCTGTCGCCGAGGCAGGCGTTCGACGAGATGAAGAAGCCACCCGGCTTGAGCAGACGAAAAATGCGGGCGAGGGTCGCGTCTCGATCGCGGACGAGGTGAAGCAGGCTGTAGGCGAGGATTCCGTCGAGGCTCGCGTCCTCGAACGCACCGCAGCTCTCGAGGTCGCCGACGTGGAAGCTCACGTTCGTCGCGCCCTGGGCGGTCGCCTTTTGCTCGGCGATGCGAACCATCTCGCTCGACACATCGAGCCCGTGCACGTGCGCGGCGCTGCCGCGGAGGCGCAGCGCGAGCGACCCCGTGCCGCAGCCGACGTCGAGCACCGCGTCGGTCGGTCGCATCCGCGCCTTGGTGATCTCGATCTTGCGATCGAAGGACGCGGGGTTGGCGACAGGCCGCGCGGCGTACTTGTCGGCGATTCCATCCCAGAACTTGGCGTCGGTTGACATCGTCATGGTCATAGCCCCGTCTTAACGACGACCCGCGCCCCGCGCTTGGTCCGCAGGCGGAACGGTCGGGTGCACATCCGAACCGAGGCCACCCTCGAACCAGGCGGCGTGCTGCTCGAACACGCGGGCGATCGCCTGCTTGACCGCGCGGACCCGCGCATTCTCTCGGAGATCCGGGTGGATGAGGAGCCAAAGGTCGGCGAGGTGACGCAGGTCGGGCCGCGCCAGGCGGCGCAGCGCGGGCTCGCGGTCGCCCGCGTAGGTCGGGAGCATCACGATGCCGTGCCCCTCACAGGCCGCACGCACCATCAGATCGAGCGAAGCGAACACCCCGTGGGGAGGCACGTGCGGATAGCTGGAGCCGGCAATCAGCTCTCGCATGATCTTTCGATCCTCGAAGCCCGCCCACCGGGGGCTCGTGCCCGGCAGCTCCGGATCCAGGCGCGCCGCGTGGTCGATCGCGACGTAGCTGGCCAGGATCAAGGGCGCCACCTTGCGACCGACGAGGTGATCGGGCGGCTGCGCGCCGACCCCGAGCACGCGCACCGCGATGTCCGCCTCGCGCTTCGAGAGGTCGAAGAGACGCCCGTCCATGATGAAGCCGAGCTCGATGCCTGGGTGCGCCGCGCACAACTTGCCGAGCTGACCGATCAAGAGCCCCGCGACGTACGGATCGCCACACGTGATCGAGACGTAGCCCTCGAGCCGCTCGTCCTGACCCACGATGCCGCGCTCGAGCGACGCCATCTCGCTCTCGATGCGTTCGGCGCCCGGCAGCATCTGTCGCCCCGCCTCGGTGAGCGTGTAGCCGTCTCGGTTGCGATCGAACAGACGAACGCCGAGGCCGTCCTCCAGGCTCTCGACCCGGCGGAGCACGGTCGAGTGGCTGACGCCGAGGGCGCCGCCAGCGGCCCGCACCGAGCCGAGGCGCGCCAGCGCCAAGAAGTGCCGGACGTCGTCCCAGTCCACGGATTGGGCGTATCACTTTTCGCGTTCTCGGGCGCGCCCCTCGACGCCGCACTTGACGGCGACGCTCGGAGGCGAAACGTCACCGGCATGGACAAGCTCGTCATCGCTGGCGTCGAACGTCATGTCGCCTCGTCAGAAGAGTTTCAGCGCGCGCTGGGCGAGGTTCGGGCTCGAGAGAAGGAGCTCACCCACGCGCACGATCGGCTCGCGGCCGACCGCAGGCGAGGCCCATGGCAGAAGGTCGCGCGCGACTACGCCTTCATGGGACCAAAGGGGAGCGTGAGCCTGGCCGACCTGTTCGAGGGCCGCAGGCAGCTCATCACGTACCACCACATGCTGAGGCCCGCCGACCCGAGCCCGTGCTCCGGGTGCGGGATGGTCGGCGACCAGATGCCGCATCTTTCTCACCTCCACCAACGCACGACCACGCTCGCGTTCGTCTCGCGCGCGCCGCTCGCCGAGATCGAGGCGTTCAAGACGCGCATGGGCTGGCAGATGCCCTGGTACGAGACCACCGACAGCTTCAACCCCGACTTCGACGTGAAGACCGGCTTCGGCCTGAACGTCTTCTACCGCGAAGGCCAAGACGTCTACCGGACCTACTTCACGACTGGGCGTGGTGTGGAGACGCTAGGAACGACGTGGACACTCCTCGATCTGACGCCGCTCGGACGGCAAGAGAAGTGGGAGGAGTCGCCTGCGGGCACGCCGCAGACGCCGCCCTACGAGTGGTGGCGGCTGCACGACGAGTACCGCTCCGCTTGAGCGGCTAATGCTCCGGCGCGTCCCCTTTGGCGCGCCGAGCACGGCGTCGCTTCGTCTTCGCTTCGCGGATGGTGTCCGCATCGGGGGACGGCATGTGGGGGTCGATGCCCGGCGGCGGCCGAGGTAGCTCGGGCCGTGCGAGGATGGGGAGGCGGCGGCGGAACCCCGCGATGAGGGCGAGCGGTCCCGAGAGGATCAGCCAATGGTACCAAGGCGTCGCCGGGTCGCTCGGCTCGGTCGGCTCGGGGGCCGCCACCGCGATCGTCGCGATGGTGCCATCGGCGATGGTTTGCGTGACGGCTCTTGCCGCGCGCGGACCGCGAAAAATCAGACTGAACACGGAGCCCTCACCGAACACGACGTGGGCCCGGACGAATTCCGCGCTGTCTCCGCTACCGCCCTCGATATCGACGGTGCCAGCGGGGTTCGGTGCCTCCACGACTCTCACGTCTCCGCGTGTGATCGTCTGGCCGAAGTCGGTGGCGAGCTCCACCGTGATCTCTCGGATCATCTCGTCGATGTCGGCTCGTTCGATCTTCGCGGAGGTATCGAAGTCGGATCGAATTGCCGATACCGACACCGGCCCGCTCTCGGTGATGACGTCGACCGCCGAGAGCCACTCGAACCCGCCGCCCTGAACCGAGTCGACCAACGCCTTCTGTCGCGCGGCGATGTCGATGCCGGCACAGGCGCGCACCGACGGCTTGAAGACGCGGTAATCACAGACGTCGTCGTCTCCTGGCGTCCTGATCGTGGCGCTGAAGCTCCCCGGGCGCGACACGCGAGGCTCGTTCTCGTAGACGGGCACCTCGCGTGCGTCGGCGGTGGAGGCGAGGAACGAGAGCGCCCACGTCACCCCGCCAACCAGCCGGGCCTCGCATGCCCTCGTGCGGCTCCCGCC
>ERZ761602.5486-NODE-5486-length-14992-cov-14.468635_pt1 | contig 14992 bp, 11 predicted proteins | sample MGYA00512165_ERZ761602 | MGnify/ENA primary metagenome ERZ761602 (study PRJEB28899, sample SAMN02445085) | bioreactor sludge metagenome | biome: EBPR sludge; isolation source: Thorneside wastewater treatment plant | place: Australia: Brisbane, Thorneside...
ATAGCGAGGCGGCCGTGATCGACGGGCTTCCAGTCTTCGACATGTCGGGGCCCGAGGCATGAGTCGGCATCACGTCCGGCTCTCGCATTGCGGCGGCGAAATCGTTGTCGTGTCCGGACACGATCGGCCGTTGAGCCAACTGTTCCTGCTGGTGCTGCGCGACGAGGGCAGGCCCATGTGCGAGGACGACGTCCTCTACGACAGTCTGCATCAGCCGGCCCTCGACTGAGGCGTTATCGGGACGCTGACCGACAAGCTCGCCACGCTCGGCATTGCGGTGCCGGAAAGCCTGATCGAAGCGGTGCACCTGGATCAGTGCTTCAACGCAGGCAACCGCGTGGTTCGACACCATGCCGACCGGCCGCCGGAAGTGCTGATGGCCGGCTAAGTGCTTCCGCCGCAAGCTAGTCCCATGCTCCCCCGCAGGGCGTTGTGCCGACAGGCCGACGCCCTATTTTCTTGGAACATTTTCAAGGCGAAGCATCTGGAAATAGTCGTGTACTGTTGCCTCGGCCTCTTCTCGGCTCCAATCCTGGCCAATGCGTACGACCTCAAAGCCCAGCGTGCCTAGCAGATGTTCTAGGGTGGCCTCGCCGCCGCTGAAATCGCCAGCACTCACAGTAATGGCGCCTGGTCGGGAAAGGCATAGCCATACGCTGCGCCCACGATTGCCTTTGAGCCATACAGGCGGCCAGTCGCCGGGTCGCGCAGCATGTATTCGCGAGCTTTGCTGAAACCGTATTTGTCGAGGAAGTAGGTGCGGCCAACGCGGTCGTATTCCTCCATTGCCGCACGTATTGCGGCTGGGTCTCGGATGTCCTGGATGCTCATGTCCTTCCCCTTCATCAATGCAACCAAGTTACCCTATGTCACGGATTCCCAGTCTGTGTAAAGAAGTCGTTCGAGTTCCAACATCGTGACCGGATACTCGTTCAGCATCTCGCTTAGCGTTGTTTGATCTACGAGCAGCACGTCATTGAGTTCGGCCTGCTCGTGTGCCTGGGTATTGAAGAACTGATTTGTCAGTCCTACCTTCTTGAACTCCACGTTGGGATGTCGACGGCGGTAGAAAGCCTCGCCGCCAACCACGTCCTTCACCGTTTCCCAACCGAGCTTCGTGCCCTCATTGCTAGATGTCTTGGTCTGAATCAGCACGCCTTGATCGCCAGAGATGGCCACCACGTCCACGCCCTGGTCCTTTGCGCCTGGTGTGCAGTAGCAGAGGTCATACCCCCGTTTGCTCCATAAGGCTGCGGCAAGGCCTTCGAAGTGGCGCCACTCCATCCGCAAAGCAAACTCAATGTCGACGCGCTCCTGGATATCAGCCGCATTGCCCACGGGAATGACATCGGCGATGTCGAAGTCACCAGGCGACAGGTCTCCTGAGCCGTTGAGCATGTCACTAGCCAGCTCACGCTTCTTGGTCAGCAGCTGGTCGAGCTTGACGTCGAAAGTGGAGAAGTCATCGGCGGTCACCACCAGATAGTAGACGTAGACCTCCTTCTTCTGCCCAATGCGATACGCGCGGTCCGTCGCTTGGTCTTCCTTCGCCGGATTCCATGTTCGCGTGTAGTGAATGACGTGGTTGGCCGCCTGAATGTTCACGCCAAAACCAACAGCCACCGGCGAGAGGATGATGACCCCAAAACCGGGCTGTTCTTGGAAAGCCTTGATGCGCTTCTGTCTGCTCGTCGTGTGGTTCGCTGCCGCACTCGTATCGCCATTGATGATGTCGGCACGAACCTTAAAGGTCTGCTCGATATAGTGTTGAAGCAGGCGTTGGATGTTTCGGAACTCACAGAAAACAATCGCCTTCTCATTCTTGTCACGGATGCGCTGCAGTTGTCCCAAGAGCCAGTCCAACTTTGGGGCCTTCGCGCGGTACTCAGCGAGGGGCTCAGGCTTGAACGCGGTCAGCCCATAGCGTCGTGGGTCAGTGCAGACCAGACGGAGGTACTGCAGCAGGCCCAGATGGTTCTTGAACGGAACCGACGCGGTAGGGTCGTTGCGCTTCTTAAAGTCCTCAATCGCCTTGGCGTAGAGGTTGCGCTGAGCGGATGACAGCGGAAGCTGTCTGCACTCGTCGACTACTACCTTCTGCGGTAGGTCCTTGGCAACTTCAGCCTTGGTGCGACGAAGAATCTGGGGAGATATGCGCGTCCGGAGCTCCTCCACCCGAGCGCGTTCCTCCTCGTTCCTGGCCTCGATGGGTTTACGGTAACGCTGCCCGAAGTCGTTTAACGCACCAAGAAGACCAGGTTGAATGAAGTCGAACAGGCACCACAGGTCCGCAAGCGTGTTCTCAACCGGCGTCCCTGTGCAGGCCACCTTGAAGCCCACGTTCTGCTTCTTCGCCGCGCGGGTGACCATCGCCGCCGGGTTCTTGATGCGCTGCGCTTCGTCGCAAACCATCACAGACCAACGCTCCGCAGCGAAGGAAAACTCCAAGTCCCGAAGCGTTTCGTAAGTCGTCAGGACGATTTTCGCTTTGCCAACCCATCCAGGCTTGAGGAAGCGAACCAGTCCGTCCTCGGTGCGCAGTCGAGCATCGATTGCCTCCCGCGGAACCCGCAGAGGCGCAAGGGAGTCGCCGTAAGCCGTGAGTATGGGTAGGAGACCCGGACGAATGAACTTGCCGGCCTCTTCCATCCAGTTTTCCAGCAAAGACACTGGCGCCACAACCAGCATTGGGGCGACATCAAGGTCCTTCTCTGCAAGCCAAGCCATGAAGGCCAGGAGCTGGAAGGTCTTTCCGAGACCCATGTCGTCTGCCAGCACCGCACCGCGCACCTGGTGCTCGGCTTGGGACTTGTACAAATGCTGCAACCAGGTAAGGCCCTGCCGCTGATGTGGCAGCAGGGTGAAGTCACTGCTCAAACCAGGAGGGTCTTCAGGCTCGCTTGGAAGCGCCAGTAGAGCTTCGCGCCGCTGCTCGTCGTAGTCGACGGCCTGAATGTTGGACCGAAGAATGAGCGTCTTCTTCGCTCCGAGCTTCTCTTTGCGCTCCGCTGCCTGCCGCTCGGGGTCGAACTTCTTGTGCTTGACCTCGTCCAGCACCTCATCAAAGGTGCCTGCAATATCCTTGGCCTCTTCGAGAGGCATCGGCTTAGGAAGCCAGGGAACCTCAAGCGTGTCTTGGCCTGCCGCCTCGGCCTTTGTAATTGCTTCTCGCAGCTTCTCGAGCGCATCCTTCGTGGCTGGAACCGCAATGGGCTCGGTGTCACCCTCGGGGGTATATGCAATTAGGGGCAGTACGTTCTCGGGGAACCAACCCTCGTCGTCTTTCTTCTTCGTGATGTAGGGGGAGTAGTACGGCTTCTCTACCCCGATACCCTCGATACGCGATGAGTACGCGCTCAGGTCATGAACCTGGGCGTAGGAAACCATGGATTCCGACTTACGCCGCTGCTCCAAAGCAGCTTGCAGCTCCGCGAGGTGACTCGGCGTCTCCCCTTGCAGTTCTAGGTCGTAGCCGTTCCAACCAAGCAATTGGAACCCTTTGGCCAGAGATGCCTCAAGACGGGCGACGAACTTCGCCAACTCCTCATCTGTCAGCCACTCTGTCTCCGATGAGGCAGGACCGGCAGCGCTCGCAGACTCAATGAGGAGCCCGACCCGCAGTGGGTAACCGGTTGCGTCGCGCCCGATGTTCGGAACAAAGCGCTCATACTGCAGCCCCGCGCGCTCCCGTGCCTTCTCGAACTGCCCCTCATCGATGACGTCTTGAGCGTCTGGGCCGAGCGTTGCGAAAGGGTTGAGGATGAAGGCCTGAGCGCGAGACCCTGCCACGCGTCTCAGCGGCAGCCGCTTTACCTCCTGCAGAACGGTCTTGACCTGAGGAGTGATGAGGACCTGGACAATGCCCTCTGGGGTGACGATGTCGTAGCGGTCGAGAACTTCCCGTGAGCTGTCAAATCGCTCAAACCAGTCAGGAGGCGCCCCGGCAAAGGAGGGTTCAATCTCTATAACGCTATCATCGGCGATGGGTGCCGACTTTCTCAGTCCGATGTCAAGGCGCTCCGGCGTGAGTACAACTGAGCGATGCAGGAAGTCGTCAAGCTTGGCGCCGGCCTTCAAAGCCAGACTACGGATTCGCCCCCAAGTCTGTCGGTGCACCTTCTCGTTGCGCTGGTCCGGCGCGCGCCTAGAAAAGGCGACTACCTCGGTGAATAGCTCCCAGTGCTCAGGCCGCATGAGTTCGGTCTGATCATCCCGAACGAGCAGCGCCCCCAGAACCTCGGGTTGCTCGACGAAATGCTGACCCGAGCGCCATCCAGAAACGGCGATGGAGAAATCATCGTCGGTCAATGAGTTCCGGCTCTCCAGCGCAGGCACGCATGACGTGAAGGGTGGGAACTCCAGCACCTCGGCCAACTCGTCGTATCCCGGGCTCCGCAGGGCTTCGTAGATAGAGTTCCACGAAATGCTCACCTCGTCGTTGGGCTCCTGGTTTGCGAATCCATCGTCGATGAGCTGAGCAAGATAAGCAGGCAGCATCTCGCCCGCCAGCAAGGTGCCTTCACCCGAGCGGTGGATGACCACCCCTTTGTCCGACAGTTGGCGGCGCCACGGTTCCGCAGGTTCCGTGTGAGCTTTCTTGAAGAAACTGAAGACCATATCGCGTTGCTGTCCTATCGCCACCAGCCCTTGCCCGGCTTGTATTGAAAGCCCCAGTCGAGAAGTGCCTTGTCGACTCGAAGGTCGTTGTCATCGGTCCGAACCCACAGGTTACCGTTCAAATTCCTATTGTCCTCGACCTTGAGCTCATGAGCACGAGCAAAAGCATAAAGCGCAGCCATGCTTAAATCGTGCTCGTCGCATGAATGCCGCCCGGTCTGGCCAGTCCCTAGTGATTGAACAGGTGGGCGAGGAGCGACCGGTCCAGGGGTAAGTTCAGTAGGCGCAGGTGCAACTGCCCGTGGTACGACTCGTCTCGCGGCAGCGTTCGGAGTGATGTCAAAGTGCTTTTTGAGGGTTGCCTCGAACATATCCTCCCATTTTTTCCAACCCTTGATGCCGTCTTGGTGCTGCATCCACAGCATACGGTTCTTATGCTTGAGGGAGTTTGACGCATTGACGGTTGTGCCTACCGGACGAGAGGCATCAAACGGCAAGGTCTTGCGCACGTCGTAGCCATAGAACGCATTGCCCATGCCGCCGAATTCAACGGCTACAAGGTCCCCGAGGGTCATGATGAAGGCGTTGTTAGAGCTGTCCGTTGTCTTCAGCTCTGTGTACAGCCCTTTCATCTTCTTGCGCAGTGCCTCGAAATCGCGGTCTCTCGAGTGGAGGGCTCGTGCACCGAGCGCGAATTGGATGTTGTCCATCGATTTCACGTAGCGAAGCCAGAAGTTCGCTCGGCGACGGTCACCGACGCCATCCTCGGCGAGTTTGGTGAAGAAGGCCTCAATGAACTCGCGCTTGAGCCACTCGGACACCATCTCCCGAGCAGCCGAAATCACGCCGCCCCAGCGGGTCTCATTTGAAGGAAGCCAGGGGTTACCCCACCACTCCACAGCGGCGTTCCGAAGAGGCTCGTTGATGCCGGGCTGCACCGTAGATGCGAACTTGTCGAGCATCAGAATCAGGCCCCGGTCTCTAAGCACCAGATTCGTTGACAGCAGCTCCAGCAGTCGGGGTATGAGGTCCTTGAAGTGCTCATGGCTCAACTTGGTGGCTTGGCGCACCTGAGAAAGAACCAGTTCGCGCAGAAACCAAGACGACTTGACGACGCCGAGTTGCTCACAGAGGAGGTCAACCTTGGTCGTATCACCTGACAGGACATCGGCGGCGTAGGGGGCGCAGGGGTCCTCCCCGAAAAGTTGCCGGTTCCCCACCGCAGTCGTGACCCAATCGGGGTTGACCTTCTTATCCACGATGTTGCGAGTGCGCTCGTTTAGATAATCCCTCAGGTCTCCCCAGTTTTGTTTCCCGACAGTGGGCGCTTGAGCCACCTTGGCATCGTAGGTGAAGTAGCTTCGTACCAGCCCCTGATAGCAACGGCGATACCACCGTGGCTCATCTACCCACTGGTCAATGCCGGTTTGGCTGTCCAGCACTGCCTGGAAGCGCTGGCGGTCTTCCATTATGCAGGGACCGGAGGGGCGGCTCGGCACACACATGCCGAAGGAAACCAGTCGGGCGTCCTTGAGTGTTTCGAACCGCTGGGCATGCCAGAACTTACGAACCGCGGCTTCCTGCATGTCCTCGGGGACGTTCGAGCCAGAGCCGGCCTTGTTGTGCTTCTTCAGGCCTGCGATAACCGAGTCCAAATCGTCGGTCTGAGGGAACGGCCGCTCCGCCACCCGAAGGCTGCCGCGTAGAAGTCCTGAGAGACGGTCGAGCGCTGTCATCGCAATGCACAGTCGCCAAAGTTGCCGGTACCTGCGGGGGGAGCACTGCGAGATTCATCCACGCCAAGAAACTCCATTCGCATTTCGACGCGGCGGCTCTCCTCAGCCGTATCCTTTGCTGCGTTAAAGGAGTAGCCTCCAACAAAGAACAAACCACGTACCTGCTCCTTCTGCTCGGCGTTGAGGAGGCTGGGACCGCTGGTTGCGAACATCGTGCAGAGAACCTTCTGACTGCGAAGCAGGCTGAGATTCAGGTTGGCAAGGTAGGTACCGGTCTTGTCTGTGTACCCCTCAACCACGATGCGTTTCAGGATGCTTTTCCCGAGCTCATCGTTGGCCAAGGTGATGATTTCCGGCACAAACTTCCTGAGCACATCCTCTTGTTGGGAGTTCAGGCGCCAGTCGCCGAACGCGAACTGCGCACGCTGGCCAAAGTCAATGACCTGACGGAGTTTGTCGACCTTGATGCCCTCGTGTCGCTTCGCGGCTTCCTCGAAGCGTTCCATGATTTTTTCGATGTTCTTGCGATGTTGCTCCAGCTTCTTCTCGCGCTCGGTCACGTTCTTGGTCACGGCGAGCAGGGCAACGCCCATGACAACCAAGAACAGGACCATCAAGGCTGTCATCAGGTCGGCAAAGGAAATCCAGAAGGGCTTTTCCGCTTCATCGCGGTTGCCCCTTCGCACTACTGCACGAGCACCGAACATCGCTTAGCGCCTCGCTGCAAGGCTGCCACCGAGCGTCACTTCCAGCTCTTGAACCGCCGTCGACAGGAGGCCGACTGCACTGCTCAGCTTGGTGTGGAAGTCGTGATTGACCTTCGCCAAGGTCGACACAACAGACTCTCGGAACGCGTCGCTGGAGTCGGCTAGCACTTGGCTCACCCCGTCGAGATACTCGTCGGCGGCCTTCTGCGCTTGGCTGAGCTTGGTGGTCGACGTCTCGATGCGCTGCAGGACGTCGCCAGTGAGGCTTACTTCCTTCTTTGCCAGCTCGACTGTGGCCCGTACGTCTCCGAGCAGCGCACTGACAGCATCCCTCTGCGACTTGTAGTCTCGCAGTGCCTCCTGGAGGGCGCCCGAACTCGTGGTGAGGGCACCAGACAACTCGGTCAGTTTGCCGCTCACCGTCGCAGCTTGGCCCATAGCGCTGGTCACCCGGTCGCCTGCAGCAGCGAAGTTCGTTGCCGCGGTGTCCAACCGATTCGCGCCAGCGCTCATCTTGTCCACGGTTGAGGCAGTTGCCGCCGTGAGCGTCGAAACACTTTGCGCCATGGTCTGGGAAGCTGCGGAGATTTCCTTCACAGCGGCTTCGACGCTGCCGGTCATCTCGGAGACGGCGTTCGAGGCGCGGTCCGCCATAGATTGTTCACGCGCCCGATTGTCTTCGAACACCTTCGCCTGAGATTCGCTCAGCTTACTCAGGATGGTGGTCATCTGCTGACCGATGGAATCGAGCGTTGCTTGGAGCTTCTGCTGTGTCTCGGCCTGGGACGACTGCACCAACTGCCGAATCTGGTCGACGAACTCCTCGGTCTGCGTGTTGATGCTGGCTTGGCGCTCCTCCATTGCCCTGATGGAGGCGGCCATCTGCGCCGCCATGTCGTCGGTGGTTTTCTTCCCGCTCTCCTCAAGCTTTCCGACAAGGGCGTTGAGGGAAGCAACAGCATCCTGCATACCTTGAGCGGTCTGTTTGTTCAACTCGTTGATGCCGTTAATTTGGCCACCGAAGAGGTCGTTCAGTCGTTGGCTGAAACTGACCATGATGTCGTTCAGCATCTTCACGGCGGTCGCACTTTGGTCACCGGAGGCGGTCTCGACCGAGTTAGCAATCTTGTCGAGGGGCCCCTTCAGGCTCTTTTCAATGCTGCCGGCGATGATATCGCCAAGAACCTGATTGTCTTCTCGTGCTGCTTCGACCTGCCGGTTGGTCGACTCCTCGATGCGCTGAGCAAGCTGTGCATGAAGTTGCTGACCGGTCGAGAGCTGCGAAGCGGTCAGCTCGCGGAGGATGTCGCCGAGCTCCTTGACCAGGGCGTCCTTGAGAATCTTAGATTGGCTGGCTGAGGCTTCCGATGCATTGACCAAGCGCGAGAGGTACTCCTCTCCGGCCCCTGCCTCAAAGCGGGCATCAATTCCGTGGGCAATCGCCTCTGTCTTCCGGTAGAGCGCAGCTAACAACAGCTTCTCGAGGAAGGTGACCGCCATCGCGGCCGTAATGGCGGCTGCGGAGATGAGAAAGGCCTCACCGACTGCATGCATCAGCGACTCGAGGCTGGCGCGGACGGTCGCTGCATTCTCGCTCACCTGGAAGCGACGCAGGCCTTCAATCAAGCCCGTGAAGGTTCCGATGATGCCTAGGCCGGTGAAGATTCCGGGCAGGTGCTTGAAGAATTCGGTTCGGAGCCTGCTGTCGACAACGAATTGCTCGTTGAAATATGTATCTGCCGCGATGGTTGACCGAACGGCAACCACTTGCATCTGGCCATCACGTTCTTCACGCTGAACATGCAGAGACTCTGAATACTCCGCCCAGAGGTGGGCCAGTTGCTTGTCTCGCATGAAGAGCTTCTTGAAGTCACCCGGTGACGTCTTGGCCTCAAGCGAACCAACGCCAGAAAGAATATTCCGCAGGCGGAACCAGTGAATTACGCCAGGCACCAGAAAGAGAGCCAAAAAGCCCAGCACTAATACGCTCAGCAAGCCACCGGTCACCAGAAGGTGGGTTGCAATATTCGAAACCTCAATCACTTGTTCGTTACTCCCTCTTTATCAGCAGCGGCACGGACTGGCTCAGTGTCCTCAACGCCGTTCACCCTGCAGTATTCGAACAACAGAGTCTCGAGCATGTTGGTCTGTGACCGATTCTCGCGGCTCGAGGCGGCTCCGAGCAGCCGCTTGAATCTCGGTGTCACTCGAAAGCTGACAGCAACTGACTTTTCCTCAGCCATGGCTCGATGGTCAAATTTGTATGGCTGTCCACAATACAATATGCTGGCTGCGTTCTTGAACCACCCCGGTCAGATAAAGGGTGTATAAATGGCCCTAGTAGAGTGGCTGGTATGGGAACGCTCGATCATCATCACATCTGTACTCTCACGAAATTTGTTCGAACCACCCACGGAAGTCGGCGACATCGTCATAGCCTCCCGGCCGCCTTCAGCGCAGCTTCGATGGTGGTGAGCGGCAGCACCAGCGACCGCGGGGCATCCAGCAGGGGCAGCGCGCCATAGGCCTGGTACCAGGCGGCTACCCTTTCGTTCTTGGCGTCGATCAAGAGAGCGACGCCGCCGACCTCGGCTGCGGCCAGGAGGCAGCGGCGTCCGGCGGCCAACAGTAGTTGTCCGCCCAGACCGTGGCCCTGCACCGTCCGATCCACGGCCAAGCGCCCCAGCCGGAATACCGGTACGTCGTAGCGGGCGAGTCCTTTCTTCACCAGCGCTGGCGTGCGCGCATAGTCGATGGACGCCGGGCTGAGACTGTAGAAGCCTAGGACGCGTTTGCCGTCATTGACGGGCCAGGCGACGAAGGTTTTCGCGCCCCCCTTCTCGTGGCTCTGGCGCGCATGGCGGCGCAGGAACTCGTTCAGTTCCGGCTCGCCACAATCGAAGGACTCGCGGTCGTGCGCCTTCGAGATCGGCGCGTCGCGCCAATCCGGCAGACTCATGCGCCCTTGGGCAGGCGGCGCGCCGCCGCCAGGAGCTTGGCATTGGGCGCCGGCGGGTTCTCCAGCGCATCCAGCACCCGAAGGCTGTCGCGCTCGGACAGGGTCAGGTGCTCGGCCTGTTCGATGACCTTGCGGGCCGCATCCAGGGCATGGCGCAGGATGAAATCAGTCATGTCGGTGTGCTCGAGCGCCACCGCGCGCATCAGCGTCGCCTTGTCGTCCGGGCGAACGCGCAGGGCAAGTCGGCTGTTGTCTTCAACGATCGCACGGGGCATCTCGGGCTCCTTATGTGTACGCCTTCAAATGGTACAGCTGGAAAGCGGGAGCCGCAACCACGTACGTACTCAATTCATACAGCCGAGCTACACCCTGCCGGGGCTTTGCCCGATTCCGCGTGGGTCTCCAGATCGATCACCGCATCCGCCATGGCGGTCAGTTCCGGCGTCTGGGATACGAAAAACTCCCGCTGATAGCCGCCCAGCCGCAGCACCTCCCGCTTCATCGCCATGAACATGCGCTTGCGCTCGGGGTCCAGCGGCCCATCGGCCTCGTCCGAGAACAGCGCACCGTAGCGCCGCCCCGTGTGCTGGGCGAGGTACAGCGCCACCGCCCGAATCAGGCACTCGTTGACCCAGACCCGTTCGCCGCCGCTCATCAGACCGACGCTCTTGCTCTCGCCCGACTCGCCGTCGTGCACCAGGATGTCGAATCCTTCCTTCTGTTCGCCCTTGCCGGTCTCCACCAACGTCTGGAGGGAGACTGTGAAACGAGGACCGTAGCAGGCCAGCAGGAGGTCGTTGGCGAGCCCCGACAAGGCCGGACCGGCGTCATCGATGGCCAGTGCAATCAGACCGTCGTTGCTCATGCACTTAGCGAACAGGTTCCAGTTGCCCAACTCGGTTTCGACCTTGGCGATGCGGTTGGTCACTTGGGCTTGGCGACCGGCCAGGGCTGTTGCCTGCTGCACGAGGGCGCTCAGGGCTTCGGCATCGCGCACTGCGCCCAGATGGGCCTGCTCGGCGGCAGTGGCCGACTGCGCCGCCTGTTCCATCGAGGTCTGGGCATCGATTAGCCGCTGCCCGTCGTAAGGTGCCGGCAAGGCCGCCAGCGCCAGCTTGAGCCGATCCAGGGTGGCGCGGTAGTGCTTGGCTTGCTGTTCGTGCTGGGCCGCGATGGCCTGCCGTGCCGCATGGATCTGTTGGCGCTCGGCGGCCTCCTCGGTTGTCTCCCCGGGCGGCTGATCGGCAGCGGCATCCGGTCGCTGGGCGGCCGGCGGTTCCGTCAATTCCTGCTCGATCCCGGCCAGTGTGATCCGCGCCCGCGCCATTTCACCGGCCTGGGCCGCCAGCAGCGCCAACCGCGAGGCCCGCGCCCGGCAAAACTCGGCCCGGTGCTCGGCCCAGGCCAACGCCTGGGGCGCCCCTGCGAGCTCGTCATGCTGCCCGCACAAGGCGTCCAGTTCCCGCTGTGCCGCCGCCTTCTCGCGCCCCAGCCGCTGGATGGTCCCCTGCGCGCTGGGAATCAGGGCCTTGGCGTCCCGCGCGTCGCCCAGGAGCTGGCATTGCCCCTGTAGGTCGGTGCCGGCACACGGCACCTCGCCAGTAAGACCGAAGCGCCGCGCCAGTTCCTCGGCCTTCAGCGCCGCTTGGCCGGCCTCGCGTTCGATCCCGGACAACTTCTGCTGGACCATACGCTTCGCCGCTTGGCACTGCGTCAGGCTTTGGACCTGTTGGCGCCATGCCCCGACATGAGCCGAACGCAGCGACAATACCCGCTCGGCCATGGGCAGACGGCACTCGGCATGCCGCACGGCTTGCACACCCGCCAACACAGCGAGGCATTGTCGACGCTGGTTCTGCAACACTTGCCGGCGGTTGCACTCCTGGGCGAGGCGCAGTGCGATCCGCTGTTCCAGCCGTTCCAGCCGCTGAACCTCGCCCTGGTCTTGGGCTTTCAAGGCATCAATGGCCTGGGTGCCGGCCTGGATCACGGCATGGCATTCGCCCTGAAGTTGCCCCCGGCGCGCCTCCACACCCCGCGACTGCTCGCATTCGGCCATCAATTGCGCGTGCCGGGTTCGGGCCAACTCCTGCGCGGCCTGGGCCGCTTGGCGACCCGCAAGGCGCTGCGCGACGCGGGCTTGCGCGCCGTCGAGCCGGCGCTGCTCGGCCTCGATACGCTGCGCTTCCGCATCCAGTCCCGCCTGTTCCTGCCGGATCGCCGCAAGGCCGGCCTTGAGCAGGCGGGCCGTTTCGCTCGCCTTCTGGCCCAGCACCCGGATTTCTTCCTGTCCGAGCAAGTCAGCCAGCAAGGTCTTGATCTCGGCATTACGGTAGGCGCTCAGTTGCCGCTTGCCCTGCGCCGAGAACACCGAGGTGAAGAAGGTGTCTGCGCTGCCACAGATGGCTTCGACGCAGCGGGTATAGGTGTCCACCTTACCGTCCGACACGGTGCCATCGTCCAGCACCACGGGCTTCCATGCCCCGTCGTCCGCGAGCCGGAGCAGGAAGGCTTCGGTCTTGCGCCGGCCGTTGAGGCGGATGACCACCTGCGAGCGATAGCTGCGGCCGTCGTGGATCCAGATCAGGTCTTTCTCGTTTTCGGGTAGACAGACGTGGTCGTAGTAGGAAAACCCACCCGGCCCCGCCGCGCCGGCACGTGAGGGCATCGTGAGGTACGGGTGCATGTTGTCCATCACGGTGGTCTTGCCGCGCCCGTTGGCGCCGGCGATGGCGACCAGTTCGGCGCCATCGGCCAGTCGCTCGAAATCCAGGGTCAGGACATCGCGTCCCAGGCCATCGCGAATGCCGCGAAAGCCCTTGAGAGTGAGTGAAAGAGGTTGCATGGCGATACTCCAGCGGGATGACCAGGTCAGTCTCCCGCACAAAAAAGGGTGTGCAAGTCCGTCCCCAAGGGACAGACCCCGGCCAAGTCAAAACGACAGCGCGGGCTCAAGATCGGCCCTGGGAGGCGACAGGGTGACAGCGGTGTCGATGCATTCCCCGCCATCGTGGACTTCCTGCCCACGCAGCACACGCTCGGCGATGGCTTCCGGTTCCTGGCTTGCCAGCGCCTGGATGCACTTGAGCAAGGGTTCCGCCCGCGCCTCGGTCACCTGCGCCCAGACCCGCACCTTGTCCGCCAGATTCGCCAGTTGCGAAATCCCCGCCGCCCGCGCGCGCACCACCGGCACGATGCGCCCCTCCAGCTTGGTTTCCGCCGCCCCGTCCAGTAGCCGCTCGATCGCCGCGCGGTCGACCTGATGGCGGTCTTCATCGGCGACGGTCCAGCGCACGCGCACGAACGCACCGGCGATGGCCTGCTGCGCGACGGCTGTGCGCAGGGCGTCGAGGTCGGGTTTGCCCTCGAACACGATATCGACGGTCCGGCGTGCGGGCGTCGGCTCCAGCGTAAAGCACGCCTGGTCGGCCTCGACTTCCCAGAGCAGAAACCCCTTCTCCCCTTCCTCGCCGTAATGAAAACGACCGATCGAGCCGGGATAGGCGATGCACTGCCGCCCTAACCTGCTCTGCTGCTCCCATGCCTGATGCCGATGAATGTGCCCGAGCATGAAGGCCTGGGCCTCGGCGGCGAACAGCGCGCCGGTGGTGAACTCGTGATCGAAGCCGGCCATCGGCACGCCGTGCTCGCTCACACAGCCGAACACCGTGCCATGGGATACGCCGATGGTGGGCACGCCCTGCCGGCGGGCCGCGCGATGGAGCGGGGCGTAGCCGCGCAGCAGCAGGGCCAGGTGCTCGCCCACGGCCTGGGCAGCGTCCGCCGCACCGACCGTTGCAGCCACCACCGCCTTGTTCACCGTGGGGATGCAGGTAAACAGGGCGCGAGCACCGGCCGGCACCCCATCGAAACACCAACTCGTCGAAGCGAGCCATTCGTCCTGGGCCGTGAGGGCGACCTGCGCGATACGGCTGGCCACATGCACCGGATGCCGTCCGCCCAGCAGCCTGAAGATCGCCAGGGTGCCCGGGGGCTCATGTGAGAATGTCCCTTGCAGCATCAACACCGGGCAGTGGTCGGCCAGTCGCCGCACCTGCGCGACCAGCCGTTCGGCGGCTGGGGCATGTAAGTCCAGGCCATGGTCGGTGGCATCGCCCGAGATAACCGCCGCCTCCGCACCCAACGCGATGGCCCGGTCGATGGCGGCGCCGAAGCAACGGTCGGCTTCCGCCAGGTTCTTGGTGCCGTAGTGCAGGTCGGAGAAGTGCGCGATGCGGATCATGCCGTCCTCCCCCGAGACACCAGTTGCATCTCGCTCTCGATCTTGTCGAGGTAGCCCTGCGGATCGTTGCCGTAGCGTTCCAATTCATTCCAGGCCTGGGCGCGGCCGTTCGGGTTGATCTTCCAGCCCCGGCCCCAGCGCCGGTCGGCGTAGGCCTGGTACCGTTCCGGCACGATCCCGTAGGCCTGCACGCGGGCCATCAGTTGCTCGAAGCTGGGACGGCCCTCGCGCAGCGGCGGCGCCTCGACGGATGCTGCGTCGGTCGCCGTCATCGCCTGCACGTCGGCGGCATCCGGCGGCAACGATTCGGTACTGGCTGCTGCCGGACTGCCTTGAAGCACCTGCGTCGCCAGTTGCGCCTGCACCAGGGCCGTCTCGGTGTCTTCGTTGTCGCGCAGCAAGGCCGTCACATCCACCGGCGCCTCCAGGTCGATGATCCACTGCGGCACGCGCACCGCCCTCCCCTGCTCGTCGATGTGGGCAACCTCCATCAGTTTCTTGGTCAGGTAGAAGGGCGTGCGTTGCCGGTCGAGGAAACCCGAGATGCGCCCGCCACGCAGGAAGCCGACCGTCTCGAATTTCTGGATCGCCGCATTCATCGCGTAGAAGCTGTTGGTGTGCAGTTCGAAGGCGCTGATCGAACGGATGCCGGGGATAAAGAACAGGAAGCGTCCGGTCAGGTTGCACTGGCGCTGCTGGTACTCGCGGCAGGCCTCGGGCTCGCAGAGAC
>ERZ761602.5487-NODE-5487-length-14990-cov-10.993907_pt1 | contig 14990 bp, 13 predicted proteins | sample MGYA00512165_ERZ761602 | MGnify/ENA primary metagenome ERZ761602 (study PRJEB28899, sample SAMN02445085) | bioreactor sludge metagenome | biome: EBPR sludge; isolation source: Thorneside wastewater treatment plant | place: Australia: Brisbane, Thorneside...
GTTTCGCCGCGGACCGGGCTTTCGTGGTTGAAGAGGATGCCGTTGCAGGCGTAGATGCCGTAGGCCTCGCGGTAGTTGACGGTAATCCAGTAGGCGTAGAGTTTGGCGACGGCGTAGGGGCTGCGCGGGTAGAAGGGAGTGCTTTCCTTCTGGGGGCTTTCCTGCACGAGACCGTAGAGTTCGGAGGTGCTGGCCTGGTAAAAGCGGCTTTTCTTTTCCAGGCCAAGGATGCGGATTGCTTCGAGCACGCGCAGCGCACCGATGCCGTCGGCGTTGGCAGTGTATTCGGGCTCTTCAAAGCTGACGGCGACGTGGCTTTGCGCGGCGAGATTATAGATCTCGTCGGGCTGCACCTGCTGGATGATACGGATCAGGCTGCCGGAATCGGTAAGGTCGCCGTGATGCAGGATGAACCTGCGATCTGGCTCGTGCGGATCTTGGTAGAGATGGTCGATGCGGTCGGTGTTGAAGAGTGACGAGCGGCGCTTGAGGCCGTGGACCTGATACCCCTTGTTGAGTAGGAATTCGGCCAGGTAGGCTCCGTCCTGGCCGGTGATGCCCGTGATGAAAGCCACTTTATTGGTCGTCGTCATGGTGATCCGGAAGGATTGGGAAGAGAAAATCTGGCGGCAAGACAAGGACAGCGAGTATCGCCGCTCTTGATACCCTGGGTCAATCTGAGACCTTGTCACTGTGTCGATTTTCCAGGCTCAAGAATAAGCCATAGGCATCACGAGTGGCGATACCAAGATACCACTGCCCCAGAGGGTGTTGACATTCAAGCAAGCCAAATGACCGATACGGCGAGGGCTACGAAGGAGGCAAAACGCTCAGCGGGTTTTTCGTAGCGTGTGGCGACACTATAGTGGTCCCAGGAACTCAGACAGTGGTGAGTCCCTTATCAAACGGGCTATCTCCGGCGAGTGGAAGATCGATTCAATGAAAGTTGCGTAAGCAATTGCCCAGGCCAATTGGCACTGAGGTGATGATCGCGATACTCTTCGTCTCATGCTGCACAGACCACAAACCCAAGGCGTGACAAGAGCGGCCACTCAAAGCGCAGCTCCGAAGTCCTTCGTGGCGCGGGCAAGCCGCGCATGAAAGCCGTCATCCTCGCCGGCGGCATAGGCACCCGCCTGGCTGAGGAGACCATCGTCCGGCCGAAACCGATGGTTGAAATTGGCGGCAAACCGATCCTCTGGCACATCATGAAGATCTATGCCAGTCACGGCATCAACGACTTCGTGATCTGTCTGGGCTACCGCGGCTACGTGATCAAGGAGTATTTCGCCAACTACTTCCTGCATACGTCGGACGTGACTTTTGACATGGCGACCAACCGGATGGAAGTTCACGAACAGCACGCCGAGCCATGGCGTGTGACGCTGGTGGACACCGGCGACGCGACGCAGACCGGCGGACGACTGCGGCGCGTCCGCGCCCATATCAACAACGAGGATCTCTTCTGTTTCACCTACGGCGATGGCCTCGGCAACGTGGACATCACTTCGGCGATCAACTTCCATCGCCGGCGGCAGGTCAGCGCCACGGTCACCGCCGTCAGCCCACCCGGTCGTTTTGGTGCCCTCGATCTCGTCGGGGACCGTGTCGCGGCATTTTGTGAGAAGCCGGGTGGCGACGGCGGACGGATCAATGGCGGCTTCTTCGTTCTCAACCCCTGCGTACTCGAATTGATCGACGGCGATTCGTGCATGTGGGAAGCCGGCCCGATCGAGCAGCTCTCGCGGAGTGGCCAGCTTGCCGCCTGGCGGCATGACGGATTCTGGCAGGGAATGGACACTCTCCGCGACAAGAACCATCTCGAACAACTCTGGGCATCGGGTGCAGCCCCGTGGAAAAGCTGGTGATCGACCCGTTGTTCTGGAAAGACAGGAATGTCCTGGTAACCGGTCATACCGGCTTCAAGGGTAGCTGGCTTGCGCTGTGGCTGCAGGCAATCGGTGCCAAAGTCGTCGGTTACGCCCTTCCGCCGCGCACCCACCCGAATCTTTTCGAAGTCGCCGGCGTCGAGCGGCAAATGGTATCGATTCTCGCTGACATCAGGGACACTGACCGGCTGCGCGGAGCTCTCACCACCCACCAGCCGGAAGTAGTATTTCATCTCGCCGCGCAAGCAGAAATTCTTCCCTCGTATGCTCACCCCGCCGAGACCTACGCGACCAACGTCATGGGTACCGTGAATCTTCTTGACGCAGTCCGCCAAGGCAATGGGGTGCGCGCTGTCGTCGTCGTGACCAGCGACAAGTGCTACGAGAACCGCGAATCGGGACAGGCCTACCGTGAAAGCGACCCGCTCGGCGGCGCCGACCCCTACAGCAGCAGCAAAGGCTGCGCCGAGCTGGTCACCGCCGCGTATCGTTCCTCGTTCTTTGCACCCGCCGACCACGCCAGACACCGCACCGCAATCGCCACTGCGCGCGCAGGCAACGCCATCGGCGGTGGTGACTGGTCCGAGAACCGGCTGATTCCTGACGCAATGCGCGCCTTTCTTGACAGCTGCCCGCTCCAGGTACGCCATCCTGGGGCGATTCGGCCGTGGCAGCATGTACTAGAGCCACTCGCCGGCTATCTGATCCTGGCCGAGCGCTTGCACCAACAGGGAAGCGCCTTCGCCGACGCGTGGAACTTCGGCCCTGGCGATGGCGGGACGCACAGCGTTGGACAGCTGCTCGACGTGTTGGTCGCTATCTGGGGTGACGGTGCGACGTGGCGGAACGACCGCAGCTCGCATCCGCACGAAGCGCATTGCCTTCGACTCGATACGTCGAAGGCGAACTCGGCGCTGCTCTGGCGTCCACGCTGGGCACTCGAAACCGCCCTGAGAATGACTATTGACTGGTACCGTGCACATTCCAGCGGCGAGAATATGACCGCCATTTGCCGGCAACAGATCAGCGACTATTGCCGCACAGCAGGGAGCCCGATCGCCAAGTGACTGCTGATCAACCGAGACAAGAGATCCTCGACCTCGTCGAGCGCCATGGCCACCAACTGGCGTCCACCGCTTCGTTCCGGCCCGGCGTGACCGCAATCCCGGCGGCGGGCAAGGTCATCGGTGCCAGCGAGCTGCGCCAGATGGTCGACGCCGTCCTTGACGGTTGGCTGACCAGCGGCCGCTTCAACCATGAATTCGAGCGACGGCTTGGCCGTTTCCTGGACGTCGAGCACGTGCTGACCACCAACTCCGGCTCCTCGGCCAACCTGCTGGCGTTCAGCGCGCTCACCTCGCCGAGCCTCGGCGAACGGGCCATCAAGCCCGCTGACGAAGTGATCACCGTTGCCGCCGGCTTTCCGACGACCATCAATCCGATCCTCCAGAACGGCTGCGTGCCGGTCTTCGTCGATATCGCGCTGCCGACCTACAACATCGACGCGGCCAGGATCGAAGCCGCCATCTCGAACCGGACGCGAGCGATCATGCTCGCGCACACGCTCGGGAACCCTTTCGACCTGGGCGAAGTCTGCCGAATCGCCAGGAAACACGGGCTGTGGCTGATCGAGGACTGCTGCGACGCCCTCGGTTCGACCTACCAGGGGCACCGGGTCGGCAGTTGCGGCGACATCGGCACCTTGAGTTTCTACCCAGCGCACCACATCACCATGGGCGAGGGAGGCGCGGTTTTCACGCGCAACGCCCAACTGAAGAAAATTCTCGAATCCTTGCGCGACTGGGGTCGCGACTGTTACTGTGCGACCGGCTGCGAGAACACCTGCGGCAAGCGCTTCGAGCAACAACACGGTGACCTGCCCTTCGGCTACGACCACAAGTACACCTACTCGCAGCTCGGCTACAACCTCAAGATCACCGACATCCAGGCTGCCTGCGCGCTGGCGCAGATGGATCGGCTACCGGACTTCATCGCCGCCCGGAAGAGAAACTTCGCCTACCTGGAACAACGCCTGGCACCGCTTGCGGAGTTTCTCGAACTGCCCCGGGCAACGCCGGGCAGCGACCCCTCGTGGTTCGGTTTTCCACTGACGCTCAAGCCAACTGCCGGCTGCGACCGCGTCGACCTGCTCACCTATCTCGACCAGTACCGCATTGGCACGCGCCTGCTGTTCGCCGGCAACGTGACCCGCCAGCCGTACATGGCCGGACGCGAGTTTCGAGTCGCCTGCACCTTGACCGAGACTGACCGGGTGATGAACGACACCTTCTGGATCGGGCTCTGGCCGGGGCTGAGCGAGGAAATGCTCGAGTTTACGGCGCAAAAGGTCCATGACTTCCTTGGCGTGGACTTCTGAGCCATGTTGCGGCCGGTTCCCCTGCCAGATATCAGGCACATCCTCGAATACTCCGAACCGCTCTGGAATGAGTTGCGAGGGCAGCGCCTGTTCATCACCGGCGGAACCGGTTTCTTTGGAATATGGTTGCTGGAAGCACTGCGCGCCGCCAACGAACGACTCGGCAGCTGCATCTCGGCAACCGTTCTCAGTCGTGATCCACCCGCCTTTGCAGCAAGAGCGCCGCTCTTGGCGAACCAGGCGGGCCTTCAGTGGTGTCACGGCGATGTTCGCAGCTTCACCTTCCCGCAGGCGCGCTACGATCACATCATTCACGCCGCAACCGAAAGCAGCGCCACGCTCAACGAACGCCAACCCGATCTGATGCTCGACACAATCGTCAGCGGAACGAAGCGGGTGCTTGAATTCGCCGCAGCACGTGGCATTAAAAGCCTGCTACTGATCAGTTCCGGCGCAGTCTACGGCCGGCAGCCGACACACTTGTCAAAGATCCCGGAATCGTTTGCCGGCGGCCCCTATGTCAATTCGCCGTACAGCGCTTACGGCGAAGGCAAGCGGATGGCCGAATTGCTGTGCACCATTGAGGGAAAAGCGCAGGGTATCGAGACCAAGATCGCTCGCTGCTTCACCTTTGTTGGCCCGCACCTGCCACTGGACGTGCATTTCGCAGCGGGCAATTTCCTACGCGACGCAATCGCTGGTCGACCAATCATCGTCAAAGGCGACGGCACGCCGTGCCGCGGCTACATGCACCCAGCCGACCTGGTGGTCTGGCTGCTAACGATTCTCGTAAATGGGCAAGACAACCGACCCTACAATGTTGGTTCAGACGAGGCGCTATCGATTGCCGAGCTGGCTTTTCGAATTGCTTCGCTTGCCGGCGGGAATCATCCGGTCGAGATCCGCGGGCTGTCCACGAGTCAGGCTGCGCAACGCTATGTGCCACAAACTGACCGCGCAAACCATGAACTCGGCCGGCGCATCGAAATCGGCATCGATCAAGCCCTGCAGCGCACGATCAAATGGCTCAGGGAAGCAGCGGCTTGACCCCGCAATCGCCGCGAACCCGCGCTGCAGAAGCAATCCGTCGGGCACTTGGGGAAACGAACGCGTCGTGCAAGCGCCTGTTTTCGGCAACAACACAGCGCTTCAATATGAGACTGCTTAATACCCGCTCAGCCGGTCTTGAGAATGCCGAAAGCCCGGAACGACACAAATGGTCCTCACACCCAGCCGGCGCGAGACTATGGGCGGCAAGCGCGATAGAATCCCCACCTCAATGAATGATCGCGCACCTTCTTCACGATCGGAGGCCACCCTGCTGATCGACGGTACGCCGCCCAGCTGGCGAGCTTACTGGCGAGAGCTGCGCGCCTTCCACGAAGTTACCCGCATGCTGATCCGACGCGACCTGATTGTGCGTTTCAGGCAAACCTACTTCGGCCTTGCCTGGCTACTTTTCAAACCGCTGATGCTGATGGCGGTGATGAGCTTTGCCTTCGGCTATCTGGCTGGTTTCGAGAGCAACAACGCCATCCCATACCCACTCATCAGCTTTTGCGGCGTCATCCCGTGGTACTTCTTTTCAAACGCCGTACCCGACGGGATGAACTCGCTGGTCGGCCACCTGCACATTATCCAGAAGACCTATTTCCCGCGCGCCATCATCCCGATCGCAGCGGTCGCAGTCGATGCCGCCGAGTTCCTCGTCGCCTGGCTGCTGTTTGCCCTCGGCTGCCTCTGGTTCGGCTATCTGCCAAGCTGGCAGATAGTGTTCTTTCCCCTGTTCTGCCTGCAACTGCTGCTGCTATGCACGGCCATCGGCCTCCTGCTGTCGGTACTCAATGTGCGCTTTCGAGATATCGGCAACCTGGTCCCCTTTCTGCTAACCATTGGCTTTTTCCTCACGCCGGCCGGCTACACGCTGGCGCGTATTCCGGCCCAATGGCAGGCAGTCTACGCGTTAAACCCGCTAGTAGGCATCATCGAAGGGCTGCGCTGGAGCCTGCTGCGAGGGATGGACGGATTCCCACTGCTCCCGGTCATCTTCTCTCTTGCCACGACGCTGAGCATGGCCCTCGGCGCCGCGCAACATTTCCTAGCTGCAGAAGCAGATCTGGTTGACCGCGCCTGAATCGTGCCGACATGAGCAAGATCGTTATCGAGATTGAAGGTCTTGGCAAACGCTACTCGCTATCGCACCGGCAGCGGCCGGACTCGCTCAAGACTTGGCTGCGCAGTCTGGCCCGGCGTACCGCAGCAGGTGACTCCAGGCATTCCAGCGACGAGGACTTCTGGGCACTGAAGGACCTTTCGCTTCAAGTCCGACAAGGAGAATGCCTGGCCCTTGTTGGCAAGAACGGCTCAGGCAAATCAACCCTGCTAAAGATACTCTCTCGCATCACTCCACCCAGCCAAGGTCGGGCACTCATCAGTGGCCGCGTCGCCTCGCTCCTTGAAGTCGGCACCGGCTTTCACCCGGACCTCACCGGGCGGGAAAACATCTTTCTCAATGGTGCCATGCTCGGCTGCCCGGAACGAGAGATCCGCCGACGTCTCGACGCCATTGTCGATTTCTCGGGCGTTGACCGCTTCCTTGACACCCCAGTCAAGCACTATTCGAGCGGGATGTACGTGCGCCTTGCCTATTCTGTGGCGGCGCACGTAGACGCCGACATTTTGATCATCGACGAGGTACTGGCAGTCGGCGATGCGGAATTCCAGAAGAAATGCCTAAGCCACCTCACAAACGCCCTGGCCTCGGGAAAATCAGCGATCGTGGTCTCCCACAATATCCCTGTGATCAAGAGCGTGTCCAGTCATGTCGCCTGGCTGCGCGAAGGCCGGCTGTCCGAAATTGGAGCAGTTGAGTCGGATGTCTTGCAGCGCTATACGGCGTGACCGACTTAGCCTTCGAAGTTCCCACATCAGGACGGACCCAATTTGAAACGGTTGCGCAAGGTAATCTCCAGAGTCCTCAACCTTCTCCTCGAACCCTTGCTTTGCCGCATCGAAGATCGTCTTCGTCCGGCGTTTGCTACCCTGCATTCTCGCCTGGAGGCGATGGAGCGGGCCATCGTCGCGCCCTTCCCGTCTACGGTGATCAAGAACGAGATGCAGAACATCGATAGTCTGCCCCTGGCCCTGCTCAAGAGCACGCCAGACCTTACCGTCGTCGGCCACTTTGCCTCCGACCTCGAATCGATCGTACCGGGTTGCCAAGTACTGACGTTCGCCGACTGGGTCGACGCAACGGAACCAGTACGCGTGTCACCTCGCCGCAACATGGTGTTCCTGGACGAGTATTACTTCATGCGTGCAATGGCGCGCCTTGCCGCCCCCATATTTCTGTTCGCCGAATCCATTATTGTCGCGACCCGTTTTGACTACCTGCCGGAAATGCGCTGTCGCGCCATCCTGCATCAGCTTGGGTTCATGGAAATCATGCTCGTCTTGGTCGATGGCTTGACTGGTGAGATGGCGACCTTTGCTGTAAGCCATGCCAGCCCGGTCACCTGCGACCCGCTATTTGTTGATGAACGGAGGCCGACCGTGGAGCTTGGCGGACCGGCGACCTGGCTAGTGGCGCGCAAGGCAGCATGCTATGGCGGCGGGGAGTGGCCCAATGTCTAACCCCAGACTGGCGGACCATGTATTCTTCTTGGCCGGATTCGGCAGCGAATATTCTCTGCAGCCGATCGGCCGCTACCTTGTGGATAGTGGGTTATCAGTCGTGATCGCCGACATGCTGAACGGGCCACCGCCGCCGCCACCGGCGAAACCGACGATTTTCATCACTTCCCAACACCCGTCGTGCTCTTCAGCCGTATTTAGACATCACTGGGGGAAATCGCCGCCGTTCTCGCACTACGTTGGACCGCTGGAGATCATGCGCCACCTGCAGCTGTCCTGTTCCGTTTTTGTTCCCCATGATCTGGAAGCGCCGATTCGTCCCGACGAGTTGACATACATCGGGGCGTTCGACATATATTGCGCCCCGAACCCGGCCGCGAACCCGGCACTCAAGAGGTCGTGCCGGGTAATTCCCGTTGGCTGGGTGAGGCACAATCATTTCGACGACCTGTCCCCCGCTATCAAGGAGTTGGCCGAGGCCAAGGGAGTGTTTTTCCTGAATCAGATAGGAACCGTGCTGCGGGCCGGTGGCGCCGCATTTGTCCGCACAAACTACGCGGCAATCTTCGCGGAAAAAATACCTGTCAAACTGCCGTCCTGGCCTGGATGCAGCGTGCTGGGCGAGGAGTTGCGTGCGCTGGGAGCAATGATAATCGCTGTCGAGACCCCATCGACCAAGCTGATCGCAGCCAGCCGGCAAATCTACGTCAACGCGCCCGGATCGGTGATTGCCGAAGCGCAGCATGTGGGCACCCCGGCCATCCTTGCGGGCATGGCAGGGCAGCCGGACCGGTCCCTGGTTCCATCTCGCGGCGGCCCGGCAGCGCCCACCTTCGACTTCGATGGGTTGCTGGCAGCTATATCATCGCACATCGAGGAGCCCCAATGACCCACTTGCCCACAGTTGTCGTCAGCGCCGCTGGCCGAGGCACGCGCATGGGAAGTGCAATGCCCAAATGCCTGATCAGGATACGAAACAAACCTCTGATTCACTGGCAGCTGAATGCGATCGCAAGCTTTGCACGCGTGATCGTGGTGGTTGGCTTTCGTGCTCCTGATGTCGTCGACGCCGTTCGCGCGATCCGGCAGGACGTCGAATTCGTAACCAATCGCGAGTATGAAACGACCGGTACGGCGGCCAGCTTGTCGCTGGCCATGGCTCATGCTGATGGGGCGGTCATTTCCGTTGATGGCGACCTGCTTGTCCATCCGGCCGACTTGTTGACCCTTGCCGGCGGCGGTGTCATGCCAAGCATCGGCGTGTGCACCATCCAGAGCCTGGATCCGGTCCTGACGGACATCCAGATCTCGGCCAACGGCGACCTGTCGGCCACATCCTTCCACCATGGCGACAGAACGCGCGCTAGCTCGGGCGCCCTAGAGTGGACCGGTCTGGTGACCATCGACCCGCAGGCACACACGGTCTCGGGGAAAGGCCACGTCTACCAAATGATTTCACCGTTGCTGCCGTGCCGGGCCGTGCATGTCCGCTGCCGCGAAATCGACTTCCCAGCCGAGGTTCCGTTGATGGAAGCATGGCTCGAATCCTTGATCAGAGAAGGCATTTTCAGTGGATAAGAATACCGTTGATCAGTTCTGGCGAAAGCGCTCGATGCAGGGCTGCGGCCGTTGGACGCAGCCCTGCATGCTGGAATACGAATTGACTATCCTGATGCCGCATGTCACCCCGAACTGCCGCATTCTTGACTTGGGAAGCGGTCCGGCGTCGCTTTCCAGGCGCTTGCTCGCCCCGTCCGCCTCCTTAACGGCCGTCGACAAGTATGGTGGTTTTCTCGACAGTATTCCGCCGGATCGGCGGACACGGGTCGTTTGCAGAGACGTTATCGACTTCGACTACCCGCACCCTTACGACTTGATCCTGCTCTTTGGCGTAGTCACCCACCTTGACCCGGACGAAGAACTGAAGGTCTATGAAGGGGCCGCCAGGGGACTCGCCCGTTCCGGCATCTTTGCGGTCAAGAACCAGGTATCTCGCACAGTCGAGAAAGTGGTCGACGGGTATTCCGCAGATCTGGATTGTGACTACGTCGCCCGCTATCCGGACATTCCTGGACAGCGCGAACGACTCGGACGCTTCTTCAGCACAGTGACGGTGCTTCCCTATCCTCCTGAATTCAACCAATGGCCGGATACTGAGCACGTCTGTTTCCTGTGCTCGGAAACTTGATGACAACATGCCGACGATCTATATCGATTGCAGCTCGACTTACAGGAACCCGATAAACACTGGTATCCAGCGTGTGGTACGGAACATCGCCCGTCACGCCTCCGCTGCGGCAGCCCACCACGGCTACAACATGAGGCTCGTCGCCTCGCGGCACGGCGAGTTCAGCGAGATTCCTCTCGAACAGTTCTTGCCCCAGGATACCGGTGCTATCTGGCAGCCAAGCACCAGGCGACGCTTGTTGCTGCCTCTATTGTCCTCGGTCGAAAGACTTCGCAATCGGCTCGCCTCGCTTTCGCCCTCGCCAAAATGGAAGGATTTCGTCAACGCCCCCCGCTACCGCTTCGGCCTTGCCCAGTGTGTTGTGTACCCTTTCTCACTGCCGCTTGTACTAGTCAGGCACGTGCGCAAGAAAAACACGGGCGGAGAGCCCGCAAGGATGTGGGCGCCGACGAGCGATCTATCGAGTGACATCCTCCTGCTCGCCGATTCGACGTGGGATGTCGCCGACATCTGGCCTGCTGCCAGCCGCTTCAGGCAACAGGGCGGATATGTTGCAGCCGTCATTTACGACCTCATCCCGTTGTCTCATCCTCAGTTCTTCCAGCCTTCTGTGGTCAGTGCTTTCACAAAATGGCTCAACAAGAGCACCGCCTACGTCGATTTCTACACCTGCATATCGAGCAGCACCGAGACAGCCCTGCGTGCCTTTCTGCATGATGCTCGGGAAAGCGGGCAATCCACCTATTTCCATCTCGGCAGCGATCTTGATCTGATACCGGATGAGGGCATGCCCAGCGACAAGGTCAAGCGCATTGTCGCCGGGGGCGAACCGGTCTTCCTGGCGGTTGGCTCGCTGGAGCCGAGAAAGAATCTGGCCTTCGTGCTGGACGCCTTCGAACGCGTCTGGCTACGGGATTCCCGCGTCAAGCTGGTCCTTGTCGGCCACAACACATGGAAGGTAGAAGCACTTATCGAACGGATCGAGCATCACCACCTGCTCGATGCCAGCCTGTTCTGGGTCCGCGACGCGTCCGATACCGACCTGGAGTACCTCTACCAGAATGCAACAGCGCTGGTTTTTGCATCTATCATCGAAGGCTTCGGACTGCCCGTTGTCGAAGCCATGCAGCGCGGGCTACCAGTCCTCTGTAGCGACCTGCCCGTCCTCCGTGAGCTAGCGGACGGAAAAGCGCACTTTTTTGGGCTCGAAAGCGGCGACGAACTCGTCGCCGCGGTTACGACATCGGCAGCAGCGATGCGGCAGGCCGGTACGCCGCCGCGCATGATTCATGAATGGATGAACTGGCGCGAAAGCTGCGACCAGCTACTGGCCAAAGTCACAGCAGCACATCGCGACCGACTGGAACAAGGCGAGTGAATCCACGCAGTTCGGGACGAATCCGCATCGGTTTGATCCATCCGCGCTACGTGGTCGACAACCACGACGAAACGCACCAATGGCACAGCTTCGTCCTTTCCGCTGGCGAGGTTTCAGAGCGCGCCATTCTCGACTCCCAGTCCGCCAGCCCCGGCCGCTACATGGCGGAACTTGTGCATCGCATTACAGAGGGCACACCAGGCAGCAAGGATGCCCTGCTCATTTTTAACCCGCTACTGCTCTTGCAGCCAGCCCATCTTTGCGCGGTCCTGGCATGGCTCGACGATTGCTCGCCTCAGTCAAACATCTCTGTGATCGAAGACCGGGGGGGATATCCGCTGGCTTATCGCTTCCCCTCCTGGATTGCCGATGACATCCGCTTTCTGCTCCTCCTCTCGGGCACCAGCGGCCAGCTCGATCAGCGCCTGCTGACGGCCGCCTTCGGCAATACCAGACGAAGCACCCTGGATTTCAAGGTGGTCGCTCTGACTTGCGGCTTCGCGGCCGGCGCCCACCTTCGACCCGGCGAGTGGATGACAGAGCACGCCTGCCGCGTCCTGGAGTCGGCTGCGGCGATATTGAGCTCTGCATCGCCCAACGCCCAAGCGCAGCTGCGTGCGCAATTCGTGTTTTCAGCCTTCATGCCGCATCACGCCGGTGACGTGCTGTTGTTTGGACTGGCCAGTCGTCATGCCCCGGACTGGTTCAAGGAATGCGTAATCAATAGCGCTTTCGTCGATGTCTTCCGCGCCAGCGGCAGTCCATTGACCGTACAGGCGATCGACGGCCCAGCGCCTTACCGAAACGACAATCCGACCGACGATCCAGGCTATTTCGCCCAGATTTGCGGACAGTTGAGGAACGACCGTCTCTACGTCTACCTGAGAACCACCCGCTATGCTGCGACTACCGATTTCCACCTACTGGACCATTTTGCCTTCGCGCTCGGGCGGAGCTACCGGCACCAGGCAGACCTCCTGGCGCACCTGCCGACGCCCTGCAGAATGGAAATTCCCGCGGCTGGACGTATCCGTGTATTGCTCCACTTCGATGCCGGTTGGCATCTGAAGCGTTATCCCGAAGCGTATCAGCACCGCCTGGTCGAAGCGCTTACACGGCTGGACATCAAAGTGACAGTCATGGACGCTGCCAGCAGCGAACTGCGCTGCGCGCGCACGGCGTTCACGACACTGGCGTCGTTCCGCGACCTGTTGGACGACCAACAGCTGTTCATCGGCATGGATTCGTTCCCGGCTCACTATGCGGCGCACATTGCCGGCATGCCAACACTGCTACTGTTCTCCAACACCCACGCCATCAATCATGCGCCACCGGGCGGCGACCGATGCCAGCATCTGGACGCCGGCCTCGACTGCAGCCCCTGCCTGGCCCGCGACGCATGCCCGCGATTCGGCGGCTCCGTCTGCCGGAACTTCGCTGCCCCGGAGGCAGTAGTCAGTACTGCGAGCCGCTTGCTCGCGGGCAGGCAGCAGAAGGCGGCAACGCCCGGCCAGGGCATCCCCTCAGGGACGACACGCGCCGTACCCGTGCCAAGCGCCCCGCCACGGCACTTGCCGTCGATGGAGCAGCCAGGTTATCTGCGACCCGGCACCGCTCACCTTCGCATCTCGGCCGCCAGTGGGTGGCGAGGCAAGCTGCTCAATCGCCTCCACTGCCGCGCGCTCGAAGCTGTCGGCCCTTTGCTGAAGCTGGTCTGGCTTGGCCGCGAGTACCTCCGCTGCTGCACGAGTCACGGCCCATGGCTTGGCAATTCCCTGCTTAAGGCATATCTTGCGAAAAGCTTCCGGGATTCGCGCGCGCGCAAATAGGCAAGCGTGACGCGTGCGGCATTGCCATCCCGGCATTGTCACATTGAGGAGAACAAGCGAAGTGATCGCCACTACCGACAACGGCGTCCGGAAAACCGCATTGATCTGCGGCGTTTCGGGCCAGGACGGGACTTACCTTGCCCAGTTGCTCAGCGGAAAAAGCTACCGCGTGGTAGGAACTTCGCGGGATGCCCACATCGGCACCTTTGATGGACTGACGCGGCTTGGCCTGCGCGACAAGGTAGAAGTGTGCTCGATGGCACTAAATGACTTCCGCAGCGTATTGCAGACGCTAAATCGGGCAGAGCCCGACGAGGTCTACAACCTTGGCGGACAAAGTTCGGTCGGGCTTTCCTTCGATCAACCGGTGGAAACCATTGAAAGCATCATCCTCGGCACGCTCAATCTACTTGAAGGAATCCGCTTTATGGGTCGGGATATCCGCCTCTACAACGCCGGCTCCAGCGAGTGCTTTGGCAATGCCGGCGATGGGCAATGCTGCGAGCTGTCGCCTTTCCATCCTCGCAGCCCCTATGCCGTCGCCAAAGCGGCAGCGTTCTGGCAGGTCGCCAACTACCGCGAGGCCTATGGACTACATGCATCGAGCGGTATCCTTTTCAACCACGAATCGCCACTGCGACCGGAACGCTTCGTCACCCAGAAGATCGTCCGAGCGGCACGCAGGATTGGCGCGGGCAGCGGAGAGAAACTCGTGCTCGGCAACCTGCACATTCAGCGCGACTGGGGCTGGGCGCCCGAGTATGTCGAAGCCATGTGGCGGATGCTGCAGCAAGACGTGCCGACAGACTTTGTCATTGCCACCGGCGAAAGCCATTCGCTGGAGGAATTCGTCGCACAAGCCTTTGCCATCGCAGGACTCGACTGGCGGGATCATGTCAGCATCGACCCTCGCTTGTTTCGCCCAACCGACCTTGAAACCAGCAGAGCCGATCCTTCGCGCGCTGCCAACATCCTCGGCTGGCAAGCCAGCAGCCACATGCCCGACGTCGTGAAGCTGATGATGGCGGCTGTGTAGTGTGGAAGGACGGTCGCGTGTCCTCGCTCCCCCCATCTCACCGAAGCCATGCCCGGTCGGTTCGCCATCCCTCGGCAGTCGTGCAAGGCGATGCTGGTGAACGCCGTTATAGCCGACAAGGCTTACGTATCGCTTGAAGACCCGATCGAGCGCGCTTTCGCCATGAACGACGCACGCGGTTTTCTTGCCCGCTTCGCACAGGGCGCTGTGTTCGACGAGGCGCACCGCTGGCCGGATCTCTTTTCCTACCTGCAAGGGATCGTCTATACACACCGAGCGCCGGGCCGCTTCGTGCTCACCGGGTCGCAACAGTTCGGACTTCTAGCGGGCGTTAGCCAATCGCTGGCCGGACGCGTTGGCCTGACACGGCTGCTGCCGCTCGCATTTGCAGAAATGCCCGCCTCCTCGCAACAAGTGAGCATCGACTCGATGCTGCTGCTGGGTGGCTATCCCCATCTCCTCACCCAGCCGATCAAGGCAGCCGACTGCTTCTCCAGCTACGTCGCCACCTATGTCGAACGCGATGTCCGGCAAGTGCTCAACGTGCACGACATGGCCACGTTCCAGCGCTTTCTGCGTTTGTGCGCGAGCCGCAGCGGGCAATCGCTCAATCTGAGCGCGCTGGCGGGGGAAGCCGGGATTTCGCACAGCACGGCACGC
>ERZ761602.5488-NODE-5488-length-14989-cov-6.646043_pt1 | contig 14989 bp, 13 predicted proteins | sample MGYA00512165_ERZ761602 | MGnify/ENA primary metagenome ERZ761602 (study PRJEB28899, sample SAMN02445085) | bioreactor sludge metagenome | biome: EBPR sludge; isolation source: Thorneside wastewater treatment plant | place: Australia: Brisbane, Thorneside...
ATACGATATTTCTGCCTGTCTCGTGGGCTCGGAGATGTGTATAAGAGACAGGGCTTGAATCGATTCCAGCTATAGGCAGACCCATCGCTAGGGTGGAAAGCCAGGGGGAACGTATCGTCTGCGTCATTCAGATAAATCTGAACAGCAATCCCAATCTGTTTGGCGTTGCTGAGGGCCTGCGTCTTTTTGGCCGCGGCTTTCGCTTGGGCGAAAACGGGGAAAAGGATCGCCGCCAAAATGGCGATGATCGCGATGACGACCAACAGCTCGATGAGCGTAAAGGCGTTCCGTTGCGAGCGCCCTGCCTGTCGTATTCGGTTCTTCATGAGTCCTCAGAATGCCGCCGGAAAAGCTTGTTTCCCGATGGGTGCTCTATCATACAGCATCTTTCCCGGTTTGCCAAGCCCGAGGCACAAGAAAGCCCCCAAGACTGAGCTTCTGTCCTGGGGGCGGGGGCGGGTCAGCTTCCCGATTCGTCGAAGTTGCCGCTCAGCACAATGTAATCGAAGATCGTGACCTCGAAGTCCCGGTCGATATCGCTCTGGAACGGGGCGAAGCCCGACGGTCCTGGGGTGTAGAAGTCGGCATCGTCTCGGGTCTTGCCAAACGCCAAGCTGAGCTCGATGTAGTCAAAGATCGTGATCGAGTTATCGTTGTCGATGTCCCCGTTCTTGAGAGTGAGCGCCACGTTTCCGACCCCACTAGCAATGTCGAAGACATCCGAGTTGCTGATGTGATGCTTCCCCTTGAACCGAGCCCGGTAGGGACCACCGGTCAAGCCGGTCTCAATGGCGAAGTAACCCAGCCAACCGAGGAAGATCGAGTGCGTCTGGACCACGTTATCGGCGAGGTCCAAGATCTCGACCTCAATCGGGTCACCTTGCGGGTTCCCGATCGATTCGAGCGTCAGCTGGCCAGCGATCGTCCCCGGCGAGGCAGGAACCTGGAAGAAGGCGTTGTTCCGTCGAAGGAAGCTGTACCCGGCGAAGGCTCCGCCGAAGCCCGCACTCGGGAACAGGTAGCTGGTCGCATAGGTCTGAACCATGAAGTAATGGCGACCGCTTCGCCGATAGATGGCTGGGATGGTCGTACCAAAGATATCGCCGACAAAGCCCGAAACGATTAGGTTAGTCGTGAAGCCATCAGTCAGGTCCACGAGCTGGAACGAGATGGTGGATTGGTCGGCCTCAAACGGCGACCCGAACTTGGGCCAAGTGATATCGACGTCCCCATCGGCAGGGGTGGTGGTCATCTTAGTCCAAGAGCCGCCGTCCAGGTAGGGCGTCGTGTCGGGGAAATTGTAGTTCGCGACGTTGAGCACCGCGGTTTGAGGTGCGCCGGGTCCGGCTAGAGCACGGAAGGTGTAGTCTCCCGCCGGTCGTTCGGCCTCCATAGTCGCGAGGTCTGGAAATTGGGTCCCCCGGATGAAGAAGGTGGGGGGAGCGAAAGCGAACTCTTCAGACTTCCCGGTCGGAAATTCCAGCTCGGCCGCGGTGAAGTAGTTGTCGGTGTTGAGCGTGATCGTCGACTGTTCGAAAATGAGCGGGGGGTCAGTCGGTGGCAGATCCGAATTCTGTTCGTGGTCCATGTAGAAGCTGATCCCATAGCCACTCACATTGGCCGAGGCCATCGCGGCCAGAGCCAGCCCAGAAAGAGCAAACAAGGTGCGCAAATTGTGCATGAATATTTCCCTCTAGCAGGAAATTATAGCGGAGATCTATCCCTAAATCGGGACTTTTGGACAGATCCCCGCATCCGTACCGGGGCTCAACTGCCCGACTCGTCGAAATTTCCGCTGAGCAGGATGTAGTCGAAGATGGTGATGAGCCCATCGCGGTCCAGGTCGCAGTCTTGGGCCGAGAAGCCGCTGCCGCTCGGAGTATCCCATGTCGGTTCGCCGAACGCCTCGTCGAAGTTCTCGCTGAGAGCGATGTAGTCGAAGATCGTGACCGTGTTGTCACCGTCGATGTCCCCATTCTTCAGCGTCAGATCGACATCACCGAAGCCGCTATCTAGGTCAACGCTGACGCTCTGACTCAGCCAGGTCTTGGCCTTGAATCGGACCAGTCGGGTACCCCGCAAGCTCGTCTGATGAGCGAAGTAGTTGCCATTTCCCAGAATCGTGGTGACCGACTCGGCAACCGTTCCGTTGGAGTCGAGGATCTCAAGCTGGACCGGCTCCCCAAAGGCAAAGGGAAACCCTTCTAGATTGATGCGGCCCGCAACGGTTCCTGGGTCCGCAGGCACTGCAAAGGGGGCAAAGGTGCGGTGGTGAAAGGTGACTTCCCCATCGGCCGAAGGAAACCCGCCCACGAAGACGTTGTCGGTCACGGCAAACCAGACCTGCATCAGGTATCGGTGCCCCGGTTTGCGGTCTGCTCCGGGAATCACGAACGAGTCGAAGACGAGCGGCTGCCGATCGAAGGCGACCCCCGTGTTCGCGGTCAGGTCTTCCAGAATAAAGGTGGTCGTGACTCCGTCGCCGCTGACCTTGTATTGGTTCCATCGAACCATGATCTCGGTCCCCGCGGATTTCGTGACCAAGTCGCTATAGGTCGAGCCGTCGATTTCGGGGCGTTCGCTCGGCCAGAGCAAGGCGGGAAAAAGGAGCTCTCCGCTCGAAGGTCCGTCCGAGCCTCCTACCCCCGAAAAGAGATATCCGCCGGCCGGAAAGGCTTGCTCAAGATCTGCCTGGGAGGGAAAGAAAAGCCGCTGCTCGAACTGGGTCGGAAAGAAGCTTGAGAGATTGTCTTGGGTCCCCTGAGGCCGCTGCAGGCCCACCGAGTCAAAAACACCCGGCCCCGAGGTGACCAAGAAAGTCTCATGAAAATGGGTCCGGACTTCGGGCGTCGCGAAGGGTCCACTCTGGTCAAAGTCTGCGTAATAGCCGAGGTCCACCAAAGAAACATTGTTGGAGGCCAGAGTCGCGACAACCCCCGAGATACATAAAGCGGAGAAGAGAGCTTTCATAACGGCAAAAGTTGAATCGATTGAATTCGCTTCATTCTACGCGAGCATTGCGCCTCAGTGGCCGCATCTGCCATACTTTAAGCGATTCTCTGAAGACAGCAGGCGGCCAGTGGCCATAACCGACCGAGTCGGACCTGCCGAGGGGTAGTACTAAGGAACTAGCCACGAACGGCATCACCGCGCGACTGCGCGACCTGCCTCCTGCGGCTCCCGGTCTACCGAGACAGGGAGTCTCTTTAATTCATCAAGGAGGAAAAACAGGAATGCCCACCCCAGAAAAGGCACAGGTGATCGAGCAGGCCCGCGATTGGGTCGGTAAGTCGGTCGGCATGGTGTTCACGGACTACCAAGGCCTCAAGGTCAAAGAAATCCAAGAGCTCCGAGCCAACCTCAAAGCCAAGAACGCCGAAATCCACGTGATCAAGAACACCCTGTTCCGGATCGCCGCCGGGGATGATGTCGTCGAAAAGCTTCCCTACGAAGCCCACAACGGCACCACCGCGGTCGCATTTGTTTATGGCGCAGAAGGCGAGACCGCAAAGGTCCTCACCGACTTTGCCACCAAGAACAAGAAACTCCAGATCAAGGGAGGCTATTTCGGCGGAAAATTCTTCGACACCAAAGGTGTTGAAGCCATCAGCAAGCTCCCGAGCAAGGATCAGCTGATTGCACAAGTGCTCGGAGCCATCGCGGCCCCGCTCAGCAACCTCGTCGGAGTCGTCGAAGCGCTCTACGCCGATCCGATCCGAGTCATCGGAGCCGTCGCCGACAAGGTCGCCGAAGGATCGCCCCTGCCCGCTGCAGAAGCCAAAGCCGAAGAGCCCGCCGCTGAACAAGCCAGTTCCGAAGAAACTACCCCCGCTGCCGAAGAAGCAGCCCCGACCGAGCCCACAGAGGCTCCCGAAGCAACTACCGAAGGAGAAGCTTAAACCATGGCCACTACCGTTGAAAGTCTCGTCGATCAAATCAGCAACATGACCGCCCTTGAGCTCAGCGAGCTCAAAAAGGCCCTCGAAGACAAGTTCGGCGTCACCGCCGCTGCCCCCATGATGGGCATGCCCATGATGATGCCCGGAATGGGCGGCGGAGATGCCGCTGCGCCGGCCGAAGAAAAGACCGAGTTCGACGCCATCCTCGCAGATGCCGGCGGACAAAAGCTCCAAGTCATCAAGGTCGTCCGCGAACTCACCGGACTCGGCCTCAAGGAAGCCAAGGACCTCGTCGATGGCGCTCCCCAGCCCATCAAGCAAGCCACCAACAAGGACGAAGCCGAAAAGATCAAGAAGGCAATCGAAGAAGTTGGCGGAAAAGTCGAGATCAAGTAATCGACTCTTTCCGAAAGCCAAAAACTGGGCCGATCCTCATCACGAGGATCGGCCCAGTCTCTTTTGATTGCTTGGCGACTACTTAGTCGTCGAGCTCTTCCGAACCGAAGAGGTCCGCCGGGTCGAAGGCTCGGCTGGCTTCCCAGTACAACTCGCCCGTGTCGATCGTCTCGATCAAACCGCTGATCGTGTCATCAGTGATCGTTCCCGTCGTTGTTCCGGTGTTGCCAAAGTTGTCAACCCAGTTGAACGTAAAGGCACCCGAACTATTGACAGTTCCTGCACCCACCAGCGACTGCTCGACAAAGCTGTTGTATCCGTGGAAGAAAAGCTTGCCGTTGTCGCCAACGAAGATCGAGAAGTAACCGCCGTTTTCGGCGTCATCACCGTCGAAGAAGCCCTGGTACAGACCAGCGTAGTCAAACGTTCGGCGCTGGATCTTCCACCAACCCGAATCGCCATCCTGCGATCGCCAGACTCCAACGCCCTTGTCGCCGATGATGATTCCGGAGATCACGGTTTCGCCGTCTCGAGTTTCGCCGAAGATGACGCCGTTGCTGTCCACGGTGCCAACTGCGACCGGGCGCTCGTTCACTTCATCCTCGTACTCGGTCGGGTCGAAGGCATCATCGTCGTCCGAGCCGCCGTTGTCGTCATCAAAGTTGCCTCCATCGTCGTCACCATCCGGAAACTCTTCCAGTTCGAGAGCACCGAGGCTGTTCGTCGTGGTCGGGTCAATAGCGAAGAGCACGAACTTTCCGTCGCGAACGATACCGGCCAGCATTCCGCCCTCTCCGTTACCGCCAAAGGAACCAAGGTAGTTACCGTCGGGGGCGAAGTTGGTGAGGAACTCGTTCTTCTTATCGTTCACCGCGCTGGTATCGCTGAGGTCCGGGGCCACAAAGGTGGGTCGGCTCTTCTCTTCGATGTCCTTGGCGATCGCTTCCAGATTTCGTGGGATGAAGCTGCTATCCGTTTGCTTCGCCGCCGCCAACTGGTCGAGAGTCGCCTCGGCCGCAACCGTGGTCAGCGGGTCGATGTTGCGCTCTTCGGTGGCGCTGAGGTCATCGTCTGTGGTCACCACGGCCTTCAGGTTGAAGGTCCGACCTTCCACCTCGGCTACAACTTCGATGTAGTAGTCGGTGTTGGCCGTAAGGTCGTCAAATTCGTATTCGCCGTCGGTATTGGTTGTGGTCGTGCTCACGACTGCGTCGGTCGCCGCGTTTTTCAGCGTGACCTCCGCTCCGGCGACTGGGGTCAGGTCATCCGATTGCCGGGAAAGTCCGCCCAATCCGGGCAGAAAGACCGTGCCCGCCAGATCGGCGAGAGTCGATCCACCGCCGCCGCCGCCGCCGGTCGTACCGGTTGCACCGCCACCACCACAGCCGACCAGGCCAAGGGCTGCGGCTCCAATCGGAGCGATGACGCACGCAACGCGTAGCGCCTTGATCCAAGTTCCAGTGAAGTTCATTTTTTTCGGGTCTCCAGGAGCAAGTCCTCTGACTTACTTCAGTTATCGGAGACCTAGGGGCAAGACCTGCAACAAAAAATGCACGTACTCTAACGAGTACTGCGGCTCTCGTAGATCAATCGACCATCGGTCAGACCCGGCCATGTGTCGGTTCGAAAAGGCGCTAGCGGCAAGCCAATGCGGTTCACCACGTTGCAAAGCGGATTGTCGGCCCAGGCATAGCGCACGGCTTTGGGATCGGGGACTAACCTGCTCGAAACCACCAGCGATTCGCCTTCGATCCTGGCCTCGGCCCACTGCCAAACTCGATCTTCGCCCGCGATCTGGAAGCCGACAATCGGCCCTCCGTCGCTCGTCCTGAGACTGCCCACTGTGTGCCGCACGAGGATTCGGATCGCCCCAGCCTCGACCCGGTACCCATCAAAGACGGGCGCGTGACCCCGCTGGGTGCTCTGATAGGCCACCTGTCGGGCCGTATCGGCAAGGCGCTCGGCCAGGGGCAGCTTGTCTCGCGGGTGGATGTCCGTTGGGTCGCCTAGGTCGATGGTCACCACAAGTCCAGTGCGGGGCAGGTTCAGCGCCTTGGCTTGGGCCTCGCGGAGCTCGGCCCATTCGGCCTCCGTGGGGACTTTTTTTCGCTCTCGGAAGTTTGGCAATTGCACAACCAAGAACGGCAGATCAGGAGTTCGGAACGCAGCCCGCCAGCTCGTGATCAATCTCGGCAAGAGGGTCTTGTATTGCTTCGCGCGGGGGGCATTGGTTTCCCCTTGATACCAAGCCACCCCGGCCAGGGCCATCGGGACCATGGGCGAAACCATTCCGTTAAACAGGTTCGAGGGCGCGGCCGGGTGGCCGGGACCAAACGGGATCTCCCGCATGCGGATCAGTTGTGGCGAAAGCCGGGTTTCGATCTTGGTTTTCCACTTCCCCGCGAGGCTCACCTTCATCGCGCCGTCGGCATCTTGCAAGAAGAGATCCTCGGGTTCACTGCCAAAACCGCCCCGGTCTTTGCGGTTAAAGACCCGCACGGCCAGGGTGTTCTTCCCTTCCCGGGCGAGCCGCGGGTGGATCTTGTAACGCCGGACGATCTCGCTCGGCTCCTGGTCTCCCGTCCCGGTGGTGCTGCCGACCATCTGGTCGTTCCAATAAACAAAATCGTGGTCGGCGATCTGACCGAGTTGAAGGGTCAATTCCTGGTTTGCCATCGCCTGGGGCAGGTTCACCTCGGTGCGGAACCACACCGCTCCGTCGAACTGCATGCTAGGGTAGAGGTCTTCCCAGTACCCGGGAACCGAGGTCGTGCCCCACTCGGAATCGTCATAGGCTTCTCGGTGATATCCCAACCCAAAGCCGCGGTTGCCCTCATCCGTCTGGAAAACCTTCTTCGGAGCTCGCAACCACCGGCGATACTCCACCAGGTCGTTGCGGTTCTCGATCTTGGCTCGCTCATAGACATCCAACAGGGGCTTCAGTTCGGGGTCCAGAGAAAGCCCCGAATACGGGGTCCAGGCCTCGGCACTGCTACCGCCCCAACTCGCGTCGATCACCCCAACCGGAACATCCTCGCTGGCCTGGATCGACTTTGCAAAGAGAAACGCCACCGCGCTGAATCCGGCCGCGGTGTTCGGGGCGGCGACCTTCCATTCTCCGCGCAAAGAGTCCTGCGGTTCATCGGTGGCGTTGAACCCAACCTTGAAGAGTCGAATGTTGGGCAGATCGGCGGCGTCGATCTCCTTCGTGGAGTTCTTGATCTGACTCAGGGGAAAAGCCATGTTGCTTTGCCCTGAGCACAGCCAAACATCCCCGACCAAGACATTGGGCAGATTCAAGGCCTCGTCCGAATCGAAGACCCCGAGCTCGTGGGGCCCCCCGGCGGAGAGAATGGGCAGACTCACCTGCCATCGCCCCCGGGTATCCGCCGTGGTACTCGCCGAATGCTGCTGGAACGTGACTGTGACTCGTTCGCCAGGAGTGGTCCAACCCCAAACTGGGACCGGTCTTCCCCGCTGCAAAACCATGTTGGGCCCAAACATCGGCGAAAGCCGCAGGGGGATCTCCTGCGGCTTGGCCACGGCCAAACTGGCCGCCAAAGGCATTGCGAGCAACGTGGTCAGCACAACTGTTACAGACGTTAGTCGCGGGCCCAGAACATCGGACCGGAGTCTTCTTGAATCACCGATTGTCGTAAAACTTCGAGGGCCTTGCGGAGTCCTTCCATACTCGACATCAGGCCATCTTCGTGCTCGATGCTGAGAACGTAGTCGTACCCAACCGCCCTTAGAGTGCTACAGAAATCCTTCCACCACTCAACGCCATGACCGTATCCGACGCTTCGGAAGACCCACGATCGGTTGAGGATATCCCCATAGCTCCGGGTATCCAGGTTGCCGTTGAGGGCCGAATTGTACTGGTCGATCCGGGTGTCCTTGGCATGAACATGGAAGAGTGCCTCTTCGGCGGCGAGTTGACGGACCGCGTAGATTGGATCGATTCCCTGCCACCAGAGGTGACTCGGGTCGAAGTTCGCCCCGATGTATTCCCCGTTCTCAACCCCATGCCGAAGTTGCAGCAAGGTGTCATTGTTATAGCAAACAAATCCCGGGTGCATCTCGATCGCAAAGCGGACGTTGTGCTTCTTGAGTTTGGCCGCTTGTTCGGTCCAATAGGGGAAAACGACCTCGCTCCACTGGTAGTCCAAGACGTCTCGGTATTCGTCCGGCCAAGCGCAAGTCACCCAGTTCGGATTGATCGCCCCGGGGTGATCTCCCGGGCAGCCGCTGAATCCATTCACGATCCGTACATCGAGCGCGTCGGCCAGCTCGACCGCCTTTACGAAGGCTTCGTGGTGGGGCCGGGCGATTTCTGCTCGGGGGTGGATCGGGTTACCGTGGACGCTGATGGCGCTCAGGATCAATCCTCGGTCGGAGATCTTCTTGAGGAGGGCTTGCCGAGCCGCCGCATCCTGAAGGAGTCCGTCGACATCGAGGTGCGGATTTCCGGGATAAGCTCCAGCCCCAAGTTCGACCGCCTGAATCCCTTCGGCCTGGACGATGTCGAGCGCTTCATCCAACGACCGGTCGCCAAAGAGAGCGGTAAAGATTCCGATTTTCATTGTCCCAGGTTGTACCCCGGTCGCATCGGTTAGCTCTTGTAATTCTGATATGTCCTCATAGGACGTATCGGACCTCTACAGGACCTATAGGTCCTATCAAGCTCGGACAAAGAGGCGCAGCCGGGTGGCCAGCATCGTGAACAAACCGACCAACAGCGTCAGAAGCCCCGCATACGCAGCTAGCCCCCACGGGCTCCAGCCCTGGTTCCCGACCCAGCCATGCAGGCCGGTCAGCCGAATTCCAGCCGGAATGAGGTTCGTGATCACGATGTAACCCAAGATCGGGTTCATCCCCACCGCCGCCACGAACCCCGGCGCGCGGGCCGGCTCCATCGGCAAGTCGCCGGTCCAGTGGGATTCGGACTCTGCAACCGGGCCCCCGGCAGCAAGCTCGCCGCCCGATTCAGGTCCACGGGGAGGGGCAGGATCCCCAAGCCTCAAGGCCGCCCACACGAGCGCCGCAAAAGCCGGAGTCAGCAGCAAGTAGCTCCAAGAGGTCGGATCCTTCCGAAGCGAAGGTTCCAGCAAGTGAGCCAAGTACACCGCCCCAAAGACCCCCGCGGCTCCGGCCAGCCACCAAGACTTGCGATAGATCCGCTCCGCCGCGAGAAGGACTGCCCCCACAAGCAGAATGAATTGAAGATTCCGAAACTCATCACTCGCCAGCAGACACAGCGCGGCCAAGCCCAAACCGCCGGCATAAGGCCCCCAGCGATCCCGGAAGTGAGAAAAGGCTATCCCCGCCGCGGCCACGATCAGATACTTCTGATACTCGAACCGAAAGGCCCAGGGCGCTGGGGTCCAGTTCCAAAACTCTGGCTTGAGCAACCAAAAGAAGAACAACAAGCCGGGGACGATCGCCAGCCAACCGACCCACCGCTGCGCGAGCTTCCAGGTAAGTCCGGCCGTAATCGAGACTTGGGCCAGAGACATCAGGATCGAATCCTGCCGAGAGGGGTCAAAAGCCTTGCCGCTTAGTTCCCCAGCCTGCCAGAGGCCGTAGCCCACGATCCCCACGCCGACTCCGCGCAGAACCGCGACGGCCCAATTGGGCAAGCGGTCCCAACGCAGAAAACAACAGGCCATCCCCAAAAACCAGAGGAGCGACCACGCAAGCCAAGTCCGGTCGGCCATGGCGGCACTCGAACGCAGATGTTCGACCGCGATGGCAAGCGCACCGATCCCCAAGCCCCTCAGCACGATCCGTCCCACCGAAGCCTCGCGAGCCAGCGGTATAGCCGCGCCCATCGCGAAGATGAAGAACGGAAAGACCCAATCCACCCAGGTCAGCCCAAAGCGCTCTGGGTTGAGCTTCATACCCGGCGGTTCCAACTGGCGGTGATACATCCATCCCGGCAGCGATCCCCAAGGGAGCATCCCGCTGAGCGCCATCCCCAAGATGGCCCAACCTCGGAGAGCATCGAGCGCAGCCTCGCGCGGCTTCATGGCTCCATTCTAGCCCGGGTACCTTGTTATCCATGAATCTGGCCGAGTGGCTTTTCGAGCCGTTCATCAAGACCCGCGCCCTGGAGGTTTCCCCATTCAGCATTCTCAAGTTCCTGGTTTTGGGTGGGCTCTTGATCCTCGCGGCGCGGCTGGTCAAGAATAATGTCCGAAAAACCCTGGTCAACCGGGCCGGGGTCGAAGACGGCGTCGCCTATGCCGTCAGCCGGATCTGCTACTACATCCTGATCCTCGGAGGAGCGTTTGCGATCTTGCACGAGATGGGAATCAATGTGGCAAGCCTCGCGACCTTTGCGGGTGCCCTAGGGGTCGGGATTGGCCTGGGTTTGCAGGGAATTGCTCGAAACTTCGTTTCCGGGCTCATCCTTCTCCTTGGCCGGACCATCCGGCAGGGTGACCGCATCGAACTCCGGACCGTGAGCGGGGACGTTCAGAGCATTTCGCTCTACTCCACGGTCCTGCGCAGTCCGGAAGACGCCGATATCGTCATTCCGAACTCGATGATTCTTGAGGAGCCGGTCATCAACTGGACCCTTCAGGATCGCCGCCGACTGGTCGCGACCGAAGTCCAGGTGAAATACGAAGAGGACCCGGTGATCGTGAAGGAGCTCCTGGAAGCCGTCGCCCGAAGAACCCCCGGAGTCCTTGAGAACCCCACTCCCGACGCCCGCCTGAAGGCCTTTGGAGACCACGCCCTCGTCTTCCGGCTTTTGGTCTGGACAGAAGACTATGTCTTCTTCCCCAACAAGCTCATCTCCGAACTCAACTATGCCATCTTGGCCGAACTGAACTCGCGAGGGATGGCGCTTCCCTACCCAACCCAAGTTATCCACCGCATCGGCGGCGAGGAGAACTAGACTCCTCCAACATCTGGATCAAGATCCAAAAACTACATCAATTGCCGTTGGCGCTCCCTCGGCATGATGTTATCCTCTAGGAATGGTCATCATGTCGCCGCTCCTGCTCGTTGCCGTACTTCAGCCTTCGATGGTAGAAGGCACGGTTGTAGAGGTACGAGTTCATCGCCAGTTCGCTGGGAAGCTTGGATACCGTCTTTCGCGAGACCTCGTCATCGAGCATGATGGTCAGAAGGTCGTGGTGCACTTGCCGCCGGTCCATAGCCGAAGTCGGGATCTCCAACCCCTGCCAAAGGTCGGCGACAAGTACTGGGTCCGAAGTTAAAGCCGGACCGTATAGGTCAGCACAAGTTGGTGCTGATAGCCGTCAGAGCGGGTATTGGGTCGACCAAAGGCGCCCATGACCGAGAGGCCTCCGCCTGCATCCCACGAGAGCGCGACCCAAGTTGCCCCCTCGCGTCCCCCGATGTGGTCGGCAAGAAGAACCCACTTGTCGGTGAGTTCTAGGTCGGCTCCGATCATGCCCTGGACAACATTGTTGAGCCGCCAGGCCCCACCGTGGATGCGAAACTTGTTGAAGTCCACCCGGCCGACTGCATAGGGATCCACCGATTTTCCAAGTCCATTGGCGGCCCCGACACTCGCCGCATATCCGAGTCCTTTATACTGCCCCTCGGCAACTAGGACTTTGGCATCCCAGGAGTGCCGGCCCAAGTACTCGGTGCTAACCCCGACTTCGGCACGATCGGCGATCCCAATCGTAGCTCCACCGATGTGATAGTAGCGCTTATCAATACTCCGCTCCGTACCCGTAAGGGCATGATTGACGGAGAACTCTCGATGCCGCAAGATATCAGCGATCGGGATCACGATCAGCCCAGTAGGCGCCGCGGCAGATGTCCCAACAACTCCAATACTCAGTAGCCCTAGCCAACCTTTTTTCATTCTGAAATCTTCAACTGCTGCTAAAAGCAGTTGCCCCCATGTATCTTTTCCATGACAAACGAAAGTCGTAGCCAAGGAGAGTTACTGGGGGCAGCAAAATCAGGCGGCGATTCGAAGGCTGCGATCGAGAGGATCAAAGCCCGAGAACTGCGAGATGGACGTTGAGAGATTATCCGACATGGACCGAAGCTGTTCGGCGAGAGCGCTGAGCTCCTCGGCCGCGGCGGCCATTTCTTGACACGAGGTCGTATTGTCGCCGGCAACCCGCGCCACAGTGCTGATGTTGCTTCCCAATTCGAGGCTATGGCGGGCCAGTTGACCAGCGATCTCTTTGGCCTCGTCGCTGATGCGGTTCAAAACCATGACATGGGAATCGGCCGAGGTGGCGATATCAACCGAAGAAAGGATTGCTTCGCGCACTTTTCGCGAGGTTTCTTGCATCGAGACAAATGCCTCTCCCGCGGCGGTGGACTTTGAGGTTCCGACTTCGATCGACCGATGCGAGTCTTCGATCGCTTGCACGGCCTCAGAGACGATGGTCTTTACCCCACCGATCAATTGAGCAATCTCTTGGGTCGACGCGCTAGAGCGCTCGGCGAGCTTGCGAACCTCGTCGGCAACCACCGCGAATCCGCGTCCCTGCTCACCGGCTCGGGCTGCCTCAATGGCGGCATTGAGAGCAAGGAGATTGGTCTGCTCGGCCAATTGGTCGATTTTCAACACGATTTCGCCGATCTGTTGTCCCTTCGAGTCGAGTTCCACGATCCGGTCCCGGGAAACCTTTGCAAGTTCTGAAATCTCTTCCATGGATCGCAGCGTCTCGGACATAGTCTCCGCTCCGGCCATGGCGATTTCGGTCATCTCGGTGGCGACTTGGGTGGCCTCGGTCAGGCATTCTCGGGTTTGCTCGACCGACCGCACGACCTCTTGGACGGCTTGCTCCTGTTGCTCTGTTCCCGTTTGGAGTTGCCCGACCGCGTCGGAGAGGCCCTCAACGGTCTTGGTTGCGGCTTGGGAGGTCTCTGCGAGGACCTCGCTGCGATGCGCGATCTCCTCGGTACCCTGGGCATTGACATCCGCCGAGCTGGCGATTGCACCGCTCGATTCGGTGAGCACCCGGCTTTTGTCTTGGAGGTCTTGGACTAATTCGGTGAGTCCCACAACTGCCTGGTTAAACTCGGACTTGGACTGCTCGGCCCCGGCAAAGACGGACTCGACGACCTCGGCGAATTCGCCGACCTCTCGGCGCTGCTCGGGTGCCAGGTGCAGCGTCTGGCTTCGATCGATCTCTACCAAGTTGGCATTAGCCAGTCTGCTCAGACCAGCATTAAGCGGTTCGAGTCCCTGGCTCTGCAGCTGACCGAACAGGTTCTTCATTGAGAGGAAAGCACGGTCGAACCTCTTGACTAGGCGTGCCATTCCGATGCCCGTAAGGGAGAGGACCACGAGGGTAAGAACAAGAGAAAGCACCACCAATCGATCCATAGCCGCGCCGACTTCGGATTTGCTGGCCAGGCTCGCCGCTTCGAGCTGATCGCTGACGGCCCCCATGCCCTCTTCGAGCTCCTCGAACGTCTCCATAAACCTAGGAAACTCGGCTTCGGCCTTGCTGTAATCTCGGTAGGCAAGCCCGACGATGTCGAAAGCACTCTGACGGTATCGTTCGACGACCTCGTTGACCTCGGCGATGGCTGATTTGAGCTTGGGCTGCAAGTCCAAGGCAGCGTTGTCCTTCATGACGGTGGCATAGATCTGGCCATGCTCTTCCACGGCTGCGGAGACTTCATCCTTAGAGTCAAGATTGCCCCGCTTGACCTCATAGAGTGCCTGAATCACGTCGCCACGTAGAGCGTCGTGCATCATGTCCCCGTCCTGGTGATTTCGAAGGGCCTGGGTCGAGATCGACGACTCACGGATGCTGCGATTGGCTTCATTCGCCTGGAAAAAGGCCAGACCACCTAAGGCCACGACGAGGAGAGAGACGACGGCTGTAGTCCACCAAGCTTGCGCACGAATTGACATTTTTACACCCACGAGGCAAGAAAGCCCGCTAAATGCAATTCTCGGAGCAATTTTGCGATGTCTCTATAACAAAGGACAAACTCGACAGAATTAGGATGCCAAAGTCTATCGTCGAGCAAAAAAGTGGATCGGTCTCGCCCGAACACCCTTGAGCTTCTCGGCGGATTCGCTGGGCAGAATGATGCCCACCCGAATCCGTTGAGCGTCGATTCCACGGGCAATGAACCACTCGCGCAGAAGTCGGCCCCGACGGAATGCCACCCGCCGAGCGACTTCCTCGGGCCCTTTGCCGGCGCGGACAACGATATCCAGCTTGACCCAGTTCGCTTCCTCTAGGAATCGATGGGCTTGCTCCATCATCTCCTCGCTTTTGCGCTCAAGCCCAGACTCGTCGGACTTGAATGCAAGGGTCTGAGAATCCAGGAGGCTCTCGAACGCCTCTTGCGCTTGGATTAACCCCGCGTCGCCCGTGAGATCGAGGGTAGTGGGAACCTCAAACGTGCCCGAGTTATTGACCGAATCCTCTTGCTCGTTCAATTGCGACGACTGAGCCCCCGCCAAGAGGGTGAGCAAGGCAAGACCGAGTTTCCCGGGCATCATGTCCCTGACTTTAGCACAGACAAGATCATCGCAGACATCGGATCCTCAGTCGGCAAATCGACGCAGCACCTCGATCCCAATGCTACTGGAGGATTAGGTAGCCAAAAATGAAAAAGCCCCCTGTTTCCAGGAGGCTAATTCTAAGATCTAGTATCCGCGCAGCGCGCATATCTTCCGGTCGGTCGCCCGACAAGTACTTCCGCCGCTGAAGAGCTTAACTGCC
>ERZ761602.5489-NODE-5489-length-14988-cov-5.144780_pt1 | contig 14988 bp, 12 predicted proteins | sample MGYA00512165_ERZ761602 | MGnify/ENA primary metagenome ERZ761602 (study PRJEB28899, sample SAMN02445085) | bioreactor sludge metagenome | biome: EBPR sludge; isolation source: Thorneside wastewater treatment plant | place: Australia: Brisbane, Thorneside...
GCACGTCAGCCGCCTGGGGACAGGCGGCTCCACCGCAACGGCATCATTCCGGCTCAGGCCCCGTGGCAGTTCTTGAATTTCTTCCCGCTGCCGCAGGGGCACGGGTCGTTGCGGCCCACCTTGGGCGTGTCGCGCCGGATCGTCACCTTGGGCAGCACGATCTCCTGTTCCGCCGCGGGCGCCTCGACGCCGGGCGCGGGGCCGCTGCTCGTGACCGTGGCCGTGACGGTCGGGGCGGGGGCAGGGGGAGCGTCGGAGGGACCGACGGCGCGGGCGGTGCGGCTCAGCAGGGCGAGCATGTTCTCGAAGGACTCGAGATTCGACGCGCTGCGGAAAAGCCCGGTGCAGATCTGCAGCCGGACATTGTTCATCAGCTCCTCGAAATACTTGTACGCCTCGCCCTTGTACTCGACGAGCGGATCCTTCTGGCCGTAGCTGCGCAGGCCGATGGAGCGGCGGAGCTCCTCCATCTCGGTGAGGTGCTCCTGCCAGTGGTGGTCGATGGCGTTGATGACCACGTAGCGTTCGAGCGAGCCCAGCGCCTCGGGGATCTCGACGGACTCCTTGACCGCGTACGCTTCCTTGATCCGGCCGAGCAGGAGCGCCACCAGCGCCTCCGGGTCGCGCGAGTTGAGCTCCTCGATGCGAATGCTGATCGGGAAATGCGAGTTGAGCCAGCCGACCATGCCCTCGAGCGCGGTCTGGGTTGGGCCCGCCTTTTCGGCGAAGCCGGCGACCTCGAGCCGGTTGTGCAGCTCCTCGCCGATCTGCTCGAAGATGATGTCCTTGGGCCTCTCCGCGTGGATCGCGGCATTGCGGATGCCGTAGACGACCTCGCGCTGCTGGTTGAGCACGTCGTCGTATTGGAGCAGCCGCTTGCGGATGGAGTAGTTCTGCTGCTCGACCTTCTTTTGCGCGCTCTCGATCGAACGATTGAGCCAGGGATGCTCGAGCTCCTCGCCCTCCTTCATCGAGCCCTCCATGAGCTTGGACGCGAGGTTGCCCTGGAGGAAGAGGCGCATGAGGTCGTCCTCGAGGGAAAGGTAGAATTTCGTGAGGCCCGGATCGCCCTGGCGGGAGCAGCGGCCCCGCAGCTGGCGGTCGATGCGCCGCGACTCGTGGCGCTCGGTGCCGATGACGTAGAGGCCGCCGAGATCGCGGACGCCCTCGCCCAGTTTGATGTCGGTGCCGCGACCGGCCATGTTGGTGGCGATGGTGACGGCGCCGCGCTGGCCGGCGCGGGCGACGATGTCGGCCTCCTGCTGGTGGAATTTCGCGTTCAACACCGTGTGGATGATGCCGGCGCGCTTGAGCATGCGGGAGAGGATCTCGGAGGATTCGACGCTCACGGTGCCGACCAGCACGGGCTGCCCGCGCTTGTTGGCCTCCTCGATCTCCTTCACGACCGCGGTGTACTTGTCGCGGCGGGTCTTGAAGATGGAGTCGTTGCGATCGATGCGGATGCAGGGCTTGTTGGTCGGCACGACCTGCACCGCGAGCCGGTAGATGTCGTGGAACTCCGTCGCTTCCGTCTCCGCCGTGCCCGTCATGCCGGCGAGCTTCTCGTACATGCGGAAGTAATTCTGGATGGTGATCGTCGCGTAGGTGCGCGTCTCCCGCTCGATGCTGACGTTTTCCTTGGCTTCGACCGCCTGGTGGAGACCGTCGGACCAGCGGCGGCCGGGCATGACGCGGCCGGTGTTCTCGTCGACGATGAGCACCTTGCCGTCCGGCGAGACCACGTATTCCACGTCGCGCTCGTAGAGCGAATAGGCGCGCAGCAGCTGGGAAATCGCGTGGATCTCCTCGGAGACGTCGGCATAGCGCTGCTGGGAGACGAGCTTCCGCTCCTCGCGCTGCTCGGGAGACACCGAGGCGTCCTTGTCCAGGTCGCTGAACTCGGTAGCGAGGTCGGGGAGGACGAACGCGTCGGGATTGTCCGGCCGGAGCCGGGAGCGGCCGATCTCGGTCAGGTCGGCCTGGTGCTGGCGCTCGTCGATGACGAAGAGCAGGTCCTCCTTGAGCCGGTACAGTTCCTCCTTGTTGAGGTCGGAGTTCAGCTCCGTTTCCATCCGGTCGAGGCGTTTCCGCCAGTCGCCGTTCTCCATCAGCCGCAGCAACTGCTTGTTCTTCGGATGCCCCATCTTCACCTGGAGCATCTTGCGCGCGGCGAGAACCTTGTCCTCGTCGGAGGCGGCGGGTTTCTCGAGCAGTTCCTTGGCCTCGGTGACAATCTTGTTGCAGAGCCGGATCTGGTCGTTGACGAGCTGCTCGACGGGCGGCTTGAGCCGGGTGAACGGCTGCTCGCGTTCGATCGGGGCGGGGCCGGAAATGATCAGCGGGGTGCGCGCCTCGTCGACGAGGATCGAGTCGATTTCGTCGACGATGCAGAACCAGTAGTCGCGCTGGACCTGGTCCTCCCGGCGCGTGGCCATGCCGTTGTCGCGAAGATAGTCGAAACCGAACTCGCTGGCCGTGCCGTACGTGATGTCACGGCCGTACATTTCCCGCCGCACGTCGGAGGCCATCTGCTGCTGGATGCAGCCGACCGAGACCCCGAGAAAGTTGTAGAGGTGGCCCATCCACTCGGAGTCGCGGCGGGCGAGGTAGTCATTGACCGTGACGAGCTGGGTGTTCCGGCCGGTCAGCGAGTTCAGATAAAGCGGCAGCGTCGAGACCAGCGTCTTGCCTTCGCCCGTCGCCATCTCGGCGATCCTGCCCTGGTGGATCGCCATGCCGCCGATGAGCTGCACGTCGAAATGCACCATGTCCCACGTGAGCTCGTGGTCGCACACCAGGATCTTCTGGCCCACCAGCCGGCGGGCGGCGTTCTTGACCGTCGCGAACGCCTCCGGCAGGACCTCCTCGAGCGCGGCGCGCTTGTCCGCGGCCGCGGCGATCCGGGCGCGAAACTCCACCGTCTTGGCCTTGAGCTGCTCGTCGGTCAGGGACTGATAGGACTTCTCCAGCTCGTTGATGCGCGCGACGGTCGGGCGCGCCTTCTCGAGGAACTTCTTATAGTGACGGCCGGAAAACCGTTTGAGCAGGAACGAGAGCATGCGGAGGGGCGAACGTTAGGAGGCCCGCCGACCTTGGCAAATGGCAAATGGTGCCGGTCCAGCGGGCGACAATACTCTTGTCATACGCGGCGCCCACCGTTGCCTTGACGGTTTTCCTCCGCCGGTAATTCGCCGTCCGGTTACTTTCCCGCTCCACACCGCCGCCCTTCCCTTCCTCATGGACCGCACGATCAAGATCGCCCTCGCCGGCGCCGGCATGTTCGGCGGCGACGTCCATCTCCGCGCCTACGCCGACCTGCAGCGGTTCGGGATCGCGGGCCAGCTCGCCCGCGTCGGCCTCGACAAGTGGTCCCGCGACCTGGCCGGGGTGAAGTTCGACCTTGTGGCGGTGGCGACCCGGTCGGAGGCGTCGGCGAAGCGCTCGCAGGCGGCGTTCAAGGAATGGACCGGGCACGAGCCGAAGGCGTATTTCGGCGCGGAGCCGTGGCACGACATCCTGCGCGACTTTCCCGATCTCGACGTGCTGGCGGTGGCCACGCCCGACCACCTGCACACCGAGCCGATCCTGGCCGCCCTGGCGAAGGGTGTGCACGTCCTCACGGAGAAGCCGATGTGCCTCTCGATCGAGGAGGCCGACCGCATCATCGACGCCGCGAAGGCGAAGGGCCGGGTGGTCGCGGTCGACATGCACAAGCGGTACGATCCGGACCACCTGCGCGTGCGCGACGACATCCGCGAGCGCATCGGCGCCCCGCTCTACGGCACGGCCTACCTCGAGGAACCGCTGGAGGTGTCGACCTCGACGTTCAAGTGGGTGGAGTCGAGCGACCCGTTCAGCTACGTGGGGCCGCACTGGACCGACCTCATCTACAGCTATTACCGGAGCAAGCCCGCGGCGCTCACCGCGGTGGGCCAGAAGAAGCGCCTCGTGCGCGACGGGATCAACGCCTACGACGCGGTGCAGGTGCGCGTGGATTTCGAGAACGGGATGAGCATCAATTTCCACAACAACTGGATCACGCCGCCCGAGTTCGAGGCGCCGGTGAACCAGGGCCACGAGATCGTCGGCGCGGACGGCAAGGTGGAAAGCGACCAGCAGTACCGGGGCTTTCGCTGGTGGAACAAGGGCGGCGGCTCGCGCACGGCCAACAACCATTTCACGCGCGACATCTCGCGCCCGGACGGATCGTGCGGCTATGTCGGATACGGTGTCGACTCGCTCACGGTCGGGCTCGTCGCGGTCTCGCGGATCAAGTTCCACGGCGAGTCGCTCGAGGCGGTGGCGGGCCTCTATCCGACGGCGGAGGAGGCCCGGATCACGGTCGCCATCGTGCACGCCGCGGCGGTGGTCCGCGACCTGAACTTCAAGTACCTCAACGAGGGCAAGGGCACGCCGGTGACCGCGCGCTTCGGGTCCGACGGCATCACGATCATCGATCCCTGCCGGGCCACCGAGGGCGCCGACCGGGTCTTCCACCGCATCTACACGCGTCCGATCTGACGCACCGCAACCGCTTTCAACGCACACCGCATATGGGCAAGGAATTCAGTATCACTCCCCGCGACGTTCCGCGGGTCGAAACCAAGTTTCGGCGCATCGCCACCAAGATCCCGCATCCGGACTCCCTCCCCACGCTGGAGAAGCTCCGGACGTTCGAGCCGATCTCGATGCGCGGCCAGCCGCCGATCGTCTGGGAGAAGGCGGAGGACATCTTCGTCCACGACAAGCACGGCAACAAGTGGATCGACTGGTCGTCGGGCGTGCTCGTGACGAACGCGGGCCATGGCGCCCCCGAGATCCGGAAGGCGATCATCGACCAGGTGAACAGCGGGCTGCTCCACAGCTACGTCTTCCCCAACGAGGAGCGGGCCGCGCTCGTCGAGCGCCTGGCGGCGGTGGCGCCCGAGGGGCTGAAGAAGGTCTTCCTGCTGAGCACCGGCTCGGAGGCGACGGAATGCGCGATCAAGCTCAGCCGCACCCACGGCATCAAGGTCGGCGGGAAGAAGAAGATCGGCATCGTCGGCTGGGAGCGCGGGTTCCACGGCCGCACGCTCGGCTCGCAGCAGGCGGGCGGCATGGCCGGCCAGAAGTCGTGGATCGTGAACGAGGATCCCGCGATCGTCACCGCGCCGTTTCCCGACGGCTACTGGCAGACCGACACGAGCTTCGGCGCGTTCCTCCGCAGCCTCGAGGCGAAGGGGATGAAGCCCGAGAACGTGGCGGGCGTGATCATGGAGACCTACCAGGGCGTGGGCCCCGATTTCGCGCCGGTGGAGTTCGTCCGCGAGCTCGCCGCCTGGTGCAAGCAGCACCAGATCGTGCTGACCTTCGACGAGGTGCAGGCCGGCTTCGGCCGCACGGGCAAGTTCTGGGCGTTCGAGCATTACGGCGTGACCCCCGATCTCATCTGCTGCGGCAAGGGCATCAGCAGCTCGCTGCCGCTCTCGGCCGTGATCGGCCGCGAGAGCGTGATGGACCAGTACGCGCCCGGCTCGATGACGAGCACGCACACCGGCAACCCGGTCTGCTGCGCCGCCGCGCTCGCCAGCGTGAACAAGATCATCGCCGAGGACCTGACCGGCAACGCCGCCCGCCTCGAGCCGCTCCTGCTCGCGGGCCTGAGGCAGATCCAGGCCAAGCACCCGCAGGTCATCGGTCACGTCACGGCCCGCGGGCTCGTCGCCGGCATGCAGACCGTGAAGGCGGGGACGAAGGAGCCCGACCACGACCTCGCCCACGCCATCATCGAGCGCTGCTACCAGGCCGGCCTGCTGCTTTTCGCCCCGGTCGGCGCGTGGGGCCAGACGGTGAAGATCTCGCCGCCGCTCACGATCACGCGCGAGGCGCTGGAGGAATCGCTCCAGGTCCTGGCGGCGTCGACCGACGCCGCCGTCGCGGCGCGGTAAGGCCGGCGCGCCCGTTGCCGGGCGAACCAGGCTAAGCGTCGTGGCCTCACGGCGCCTCCCCGTGGCGTCGGTACGGCCCTGCGCCGGGGCCGGCGCGCTCCACCGCCCTCACACCCGGCGGCGGAAATACTCGATCGTGCGCTTCAGGCCCTCCTCGAGCGGGACCTGCGGCTCCCACTTGAGCACGCGCTGCGCGAGGGTGATGTCGGGCCGGCGCTGCTTCGGGTCGTCGGCCGGGAGCGGCTTGAACACGATCTTCGACTTGCCGCCGACGAGCTTCAGCGTGAGCTCGGCGAGCTGCAGCATCGTGAACTCGCCCGGGTTGCCGAGGTTCATCGGGCCGACCGTCTCCGTCTGCGCCATGAAGCGCACGAAGCCTTCGATCAGGTCGTCGACGTAGCAGAACGAGCGCGTCTGCGTGCCGTCGCCGTAGATCGTGAGGTCGTCGCCGCGCAGGGCCTGGACAATAAAGTTGGATACGACGCGCCCGTCGTTGGGATGCATGCGCGGGCCGTACGTGTTGAAGATCCGCACCACCCGGATATCGACCTTGTTCTCGCGGTGGTAGTCGAAGAAGAGCGTCTCGGCGCAGCGCTTGCCCTCGTCGTAGCACGAGCGCCGGCCGATCGGGTTCACGTTGCCCCAGTAGCTCTCCGGCTGCGGGTGCACGTGCGGGTCGCCATAGACCTCGCTCGTGCTCGCCTGAAAGACCCGCGCGCGCACGCGCTTGGCCAGGCCGAGGCAGTTGATCGCGCCCATCACCGACGTCTTGATCGTCTTGATCGGGTTGTACTGGTAGTGCGGCGGCGACGCCGGACACGCGAGGTTGTAGATCTGGTCGACCTCGAACTTGAAGGGGTCGATGACGTCGTGGCGGACAAACTCGAAATTTGGATTCGCCAGCAGGTGCGCGATGTTCGCCTTCTGGCCGGTGAAGAGGTTGTCGAGGCAGACGACCTCGTTGCCGTCGCGGAGTAGACGGTCGCAGAGGTGTGAGCCCAGAAAGCCGGCACCGCCGGTGACGAGAATGCGCATGCCGGAAAGTTACGGTCGGTGCCAGCCGTGGCCAGCAAAACACGGCGCGGCGACTGTGCCCACGGCCGCGGGTTCCATCCGATGACGCACTTAATTTTCTTGGCGGATGAATTCCGGCCGATACCTCCGTCCGCCCCCGCTGACCAAAGCGGGGCAAACCAAACATGAAACTGACCAAGAAAATCATCCTCGCGTTCGGGGTCCTGGCGACCGGCGCGGGTTATGCCCAAACCGCCACGTCCACGGCCACCCCCACGACCACGGGTTCCGGCCTGCTGGGTCACCGCTACACCGAGCTCAGCCTCGGCGCGGAGAACATCGACCACCTCTCGAACCACGGCTACAGCGTCAGTGCGAGCGCCAACAACCCGCTCATTCCGGGCGTGCTCGATGCCGGCGCCACGTATAGCTATTCGTGGATACGCGGCCCGTTCAAGGGCCACGCCAACACGATCGGCGCCTACGCCACGGCCTACACGCCGCTGGCTGGCGTGCGTCCGTTCGCCACCGCCGCGCTCGGCTACCAGTGGACGAGCGCACGCTTCGGCGCCGGCGACGACGAAGCCGTCTGGGGCGCCGCGATTGGCGTCGAGATTCCGGCCGGGGTCGTGACCGTCACGCCGCGGATCAGCTACGCGGACGACTTCGAAGGTTCGTCGCGCAGCAGCCAGGCGTGGACCACCTCCGTCGAGGTGAACTACTGGTACAGCCGGACCTCCGCGGTCTACACCTCGCTGGGCCGCACCGACATCCGCCGCAGCCCGTTCGACTCCTGGAACTGGGAGATCGGCCTGCGCGCGCGGTTCTGATCCCGCGAGCCTCCGGCCTCGCTTCGAGCCCGCACGTCATCGTGCGGGCTTTTTTTCGGCCGTCGAGGCGGCCGCATCGCGCCCCGGCTTGAGCCACATCAAGTGATGGCGATCCACCGCTTGAGGCCGGCCGCGAGCTGCGCACGCTGTGGCAACAGACCCGACATGCGGAACAAGCCCGCCATCTTCGCCCTCCTCTTCGCCTGGCTCTGCGCCAACGGCGTGCTGCTGGACGCGGCGCAGGTGCTGGCCTGGGCGAAGATGTTCGCCGGGTACTCGAATTCGATGAGCTTCGCCGCCGCGCTCGATGCCACCTTCGACGCCGAGAAGCCCTGCGGCATGTGCCTCGGCATCTCCGCCGCCAAGGAGGCCTCGAAACAGCAACTGCCCCAGGCCGTCGAACGTTCGGCCGAGAAACTGCAGCTCGCGCTCCATCGGTCCGAACCGATCGTGCTGACTCATGAGGCCGGAGACTGGCCGGTCGCGCTTGCGCGCGCGGCGCCCAGTCGAACCGAGTCCGTGCCGGTGCCTCCCCCGCGGGTCTGAGGCGCCTTCCCGTCGCGCCGCAAAACGGCGCCCGACGCTACCCGGCCCGCTCGCCGGCCGGCGAGAATTGTCCGCGCGCCCACGTGCGCGTCCGGACGCCACCCGCAACCGCCCTGCCCGTCATGAACTCTTTCCGTTCGCTTCCCGCCTCCCGCCTTCAATTTCTTCTTCCCGCGACCGCACTCGCCGCCAGCGGATTTTTCGTCCCGTTCCGCGCCCTCGCCGCTGCGGCCGATGCCCCGGTCATGCTCGAGCCCGTCGTCACGACGATCGGCCGCGGCGCCGAGCCGCTTCACGTCCATGTCGACCCCAAGGCCCCCGCCCAGCCGGTCCCGGCCCACGACGGCGCCGACGTGCTCAAGAGCGTGCCGGGGTTCTCGGTCGTGCGAAAAGGCGGCACGGACGGCGATCCCGTCCTGCGCGGCCTCGCCGGCTCCCGGCTCGGCATCCTGATCGACGGCGAGGCGATCTTCGGCGGCTGCGGCAACCGGATGGACCCGCCCACCGCGTACGTCTTCCCGTCCGCCTACGACCGGATCACGATCGTCAAAGGTCCGCAGACGGTGCTGCACGGTCCGGGCAACTCGGCCGGGGTCGTGCGGTTCGAGCGCGACCCGCACCGGCCCGCCGCGCGCGAAGCCAGGCTTTTCGCGTCCGCAACCGCGGGAGGCTTCGGCCGCTTCGACGCCGCCCTCGACGCCCGCGCCGCCACGCCGCTGGTCCAGGCCCGTCTCACCGCCACGGATACACGGGCCGGCGACTATCGCGACGGCGACGGACGGACGGTGCACTCCTCGTACCGCCGCTGGAGCGCAAACGCCAACGCCGCCTGGACGCCCGATGCCCGGACGACGCTCGAATTCTCCGTAGCCCGCAGCGACGGCGAGGCGGCCTACGCCGACCGCTCGATGGACGGCGTCCTCTTCGACCGCGAGAACTACGGGCTGCGCTTCGAGCGCACCGCACTCACGCCGCTCGTCGCCAGCGTCGAGGCCCGGCTCTATCGCAACTACGTCGACCACGTGATGGACAACTTCAGCCTGCGGCCCTTCGCGCCGTCCGCGGGCATGAGCGGTCGCGCCGTCTCGAACCCCGACCGCCTCACGACCGGCGGGCTCGTCCAGGTCGTGCTCACTCCGTCCGCTCCCGCCCGGCTCACCGCCGGCGTCGACACCCAGCGCAACACGCACACGGTCCGCAGCACCGCCAGCGAAACGACCGACCCCTACGCCGCGAAGACGAGGACCCGCGACGCCGCCTTCCGCCAGCTCGGTCTCTTCACGGAAGGCGCCTATTCGCTGAGTGAAACCCGCCGCGTCTACGCCGGCGCCCGCTTCGACCACTGGCGCGCGACGGATCCGCGCGCGGCGGTGGGGATCTCGATGATGAGCACCGCCGCCAACCCAAGCCGCGACCACACGCGCCGCAGCGGCCTCGTGAGCGGCTTCGCGCGCTACGAGCACGAACTGGCGGGCAGGGCGGCCACGCTCTTCGCCGGCGTCGGGCGGCTGCAGCGTTTTCCCGACTACTGGGAGATGGTGAAGAACGAGAGCGCCACGAGCGTCACCGCCTTCGGCACCCGGCCCGAAACCACGACCCAGCTCGATGTCGGCGTGATGCACCGCCGCGGCCCGCTGCAGTTCACGATCGCGGCGTTCGCGTCGCGCATCGACGACTTCATCCTGGTCCAGAGCGGCGTGACGAAGATGGTGTCCGCCCCGGCGATGGGCGGCATGCCCGCGATGGGTGGCATGCCCGCGGCCACCACCCGCGTCGCCACGATCACCCGCGACATCGACGCCTCCACCTGGGGCGGCGAGGCCGACCTCGGCTGGCGCTTCGCCGAGCACTGGCGCGTGGATGCGAGTCTGGCGTATGTCCGGGGCGACAACGACACGGACGCGCGCCCTCTCGCCCAGCTCCCGCCGCTCGAAGGCCGCCTCGGTTTCGCCTACCAGCAGCCGACGTGGTCCGCCGGCGCCCTGTGGCGGGCGGTCGCCGCGCAGGACCGGTACGCCCTGAACCAGGGCAACATCGTCGGCCAGGACCTCGGCCGCACGCCGGGCTTCGGCGTGCTCGCGCTGCATGCGAGCTGGCGCGTATCCACGTGGGCACGACTGAGCGGCGGCGTCGACAACCTCTTCGACCGGACCTACGCGGAACACATCAGCCGCGCTGGCGCGATGGTGACCGGGTTCGTGCAGACCAGGCGCGTCAACGAGCCCGGCCGTTTCGCGTGGGTGAAGCTCGACGTGTCGCTCTGAGCCAGGAATCGAGTTGAGAGATGAGAGTTGAGGGTTGAGGGCCACGACGAAGCGCGCGCGGCGCTTTCCCCGGCGGCCGTGGTTACACCGACTCGGCGGATTGGTCTCTCAACTCTCAACTTCAGACTCTCAACTGAGTCACCCCGCCTCAGAGATCCTTCCGCCGGAAGATCCACACCGCCGCGCCGACCGGCAGCGCGATCCAGGCGCCGAGCACGAGGGTGGCGAAGAGTTTGCCGGTGCCGGTGCCGAGCAGGTCCTTCAACATCGCGCCCGTGTAACCCATCAGCGCGGACACATCCATCTGCAGCAGCACCAGCACGCGCCCGAGGTCGATCGGGTTGAGCGCGAGCAGGGTCAGGCTGATGCCCTCGAGCGGAAAATCCTCGAGCAGGAAAAGCACGTACAGGGTCACCCCATCGTGCAGCAGGCCGAAATAGAACCAGATCAGCAGCGCCGCACCGATGCCGCGAGCCTTGTCCCGCGCGAGCACGGCGGCGACGAACGCCAGCGCGGTGAAGACGGCTGTGAGCAGCAGCGCGACGGCGATCAGCGTGAGACCCGTGACGGTGCCGGCATACAGCAGCACCGGCACGGCGATGCCGACGAGCAGCGCGGCCGCCAGCGCCAGCATCACGCCGATCATCTGCGCCAACAGGATCGTGGTCCGCGGCAGCGGCTGCGCGGCGAGCAGTTCGACGAACTCCTGCGTGTTGTAGAAATGCGTGGTCGCAAACACGAGGCTCACCAGCGGGACGATCATCAGCACGAGACTGAGCAGCCCGACGAGGGCCTTGGCCGTGTCGCCGCCGAGGTTGAAGAGCCCGAGCGAGGCGACGAGCAGGAAGCCCGCATACGCCAGGGCGATCCTGCCGCGCAGGATCTCGATCGCGACGTACTTGACGATGCGCAGCATCATGACGCGGCCTTTCCGGGCGGAGGCGGCTCGTCGGCGGTGGCGCGCGCAATCCCGGCGATGACGCGGTCGAGCCGGGTCTCACCCGATTCGGCCTTCAACTCCGCGATCGGGCGATACAGCCGCATCCGGCCTTCGATCAGGTAGAGCACGTCCGTCGCGATCTCATCGAGGTCACTGAGGATGTGCGACGTGACGAGGATGAGTTTGCCGCGCTCGCGCTGCGCCCGGATCTTCTCCTTCAGGATCTCGACCGACACCGGATCGAGTCCGGCGGTCGGCTCGTCGAGCACGAGCACATCGGGGTCGAAGAGAAACGCGAGGCAGGCGCTGACCTTCTGCCGCATGCCGCCGGAGAGCGTGCGCGCCGTCTTGGGCGCGAGACGGTCCACCTGCAGCGCGGTGATGAGATCCTCGTCGGTCCGCTCGTGGGTGCCGCGGCGGATTTCCCGCATCATCTCGAACAGCTGCCCCACGCGCAGGTGATCGGGGAAACGGCCGATCTGCGGCATGTAGCCGATGCGCCGGCGCGGGGCGGGCGAATCGAGCAGGCTCTCGCCGTCGAGCGTGAGCGTGCCGGCATCGGGCCGCACAAGCCCGAGCACGCACTTGAGCAACGTGGTTTTCCCGGCGCCGTTGGGCCCAATCAGCGCCACGGACTGTCCGCGGCGCAGCGTGGCGGTCAGATCATCGAGGGCGCGAAGGCGGCCGAATGACTTGGTGAGGCGCGAGGCTTCGAGCATGCGGCGGGGGGCGCTATTTGGCGCCCGGCGGCGTGAGCACGCCGTCCACCACGTGAACGATGCCGTTGGCCGCGGGAACCGTGCCGACGACCGTCGCGACGCCGTTGAGCGTGATCTTACCGTCCCTGACGGTGATCTTCACGTTGTCGCCGTTGGCCATGTTGAGGGTCATTCCGTCCTTCAGCATATCGGGCCGGTAAACGGCCACGGCAACGTGATATTGCAGGATGTCGCGCAGCGTCTCCTTGCTGGCCGGCTTGAGCAGGTTCTCGACCGTGCCGGCCGGCAGCTTCTTGAACGCGTCGTTCGTCGGCGCGAACACCGTGAACGGGCCCGTGTTCGCCAGCACGTCGACGAGCTCGGCCGCCTTGACCGCGGTCACGAGCGTCGTGTGGGCCTGGCTGCCGACCGCGACCTTGACGATGTCCTTCTGCGACTCGTTGTCGGCGACGGCGGCCTGGCCGGCGACCGCGGCCGGGGCGGGTTCGGACCTGGCGGCGGCGGCCGGGGCGGGTTCCTGCCGGGCACAGGCACCGAGCAGCAACGCGAGCAGGGCGGCGGAGAGGAAACGGGAGGGAGTGATGCGTTTCATGGTATCCGGGAGCGGAGGTTGCGGGTTGAACAGAGAAAGCGGGCCGGGCGGAGGGCGTTCAGAGCGGATGCGGCCTCATCACGGGATGCGGATCAAGCAGCTTGTCCGGCGTCAGCGTGGGAAAGATCCGCTCGGCGCGGTCGAGGAAATGCACGAGCGGCGATCGCAGCAGCAGCAGCGCGGCCGGCACGCGGTCGACCAGCTTGGCGAAGAGGCTCAGCGGCCGGTGCGGCACGTCGCCGACACCGTCGCGGTCGAGGTCGTAGAGTTCGGCCCGGTCCCAGTAGTTGCCTTCGAAACGGTTCAGTTCGAGCTCGCCGTTGGTGGTGACGTCGAACGCGTTCCCGACGAAGTTGTTTTTTGAATACAGATTGTCGGTCGAACTCGACTCCACCTGGAGCGCCCAGCCGTTGGCGCGCAGCTGGTTGCCCTCGAAAACCATCCGGGTCGAACTCTGGATCGTGACGGCGATGGAGTTGCGCTCGAAGACATTCCCCCTGATCCGGCTGTCGGTGAGGTCCTTCAACAGAAGTCCGTAGGCCGCGCTGCCCCAGCTGTGGCTGAAGCGGTTGGCCTCCATCGTCACCTCGCGGGAATACATCACGGCGACGCCGGCGCCGTTCCGGATGAAGTGGTTTTCCCGATACACGTTCCGGTGCGCCGACATGAAGTGCAGGCCGTAACGAAGGTTGCCGGTCACGCGGTTCCGCTCGATGTGCGAATCGGAGACGAACTCGAGGTAGATGCCATCGCGGTGGCGGTCCACGGTGTTGTCACTGAAGACGAGCCGCTCGCACGACCAGGCGTGGATGCCGTTGCCGTTCTCCTGTTCCCCCACGGGGGTTCCGCGGATCTCGTTGCGCCGGGCAACTCCGTCCCGCGCCTTGGAGAAGTAGATGCCGAAGCTGCAGCCGAACACGCGATTGTCCTCGACGGTGACCCGGCTCGCGCTGGCCACCTTGATGCCGGCGAGATCGTGCAGGCTGCCCGCCCCGCCCCGGACGATCTCGAAGCCGCGGACGGTCACGCCGGAGGCCGTGATCGTGAGCACTTCGACCCGATCCTCGCCGTCGAGGCGCGGCCAGCCGACCCCCACCAGCGTCACCGGCTTGTCGACACTGAGGTTCCCTTCCCGATAAACGCCTCCGTGCACCGTGACGGTGTCGCCCGCCGCGGCGGCGGTGAGGGCGTCCCTGATCCGCTCGAAACGCTGACCGGGGCCGACGTGCCACTCCACCGCGCCGAGCGGCAGAGCGGTGACGGCACAAAGGGCGGCGAAAAACGCACGGCGCATCGCGATCATGGGGGCAGGGCCTTCACTTCCGACCAGCGCAGGACGCGGCCGCCCCCGAGTTCCCGGCGGACGGGCTCGAGTTCCGCCTCCGACCCAAACGCCGCGAGCCCGCTGGCCATCGGCGACCGCAGGTCCGGATGGTGGAGGAACCAGGCGTTCTCCACGGGGATGAGCTGATTGGGCCGTTTGAAGTCGACCACCACCGCCCGCGGGCCGGCTCCGGACGCGACGGGCTGCTTGCGCTCGAAGGCGGTGAGACAGTTGAGGTCGTCGAACACGTACACGCGGCCGCGCGCCGTGATGAATTCCGCGCCGTAGTGGCGGTCGACGAGCGTCATCTTGCACTCGGCACATTCGTCCCGGCCGTAGCGGATCGGCCGCGGGCCGGAGTCGCAGCCGGTGAGCAGGATCACGAGCGCGAGCAAGGCAAAGGGGCGCTTCACCCACCATGTGCCATTCCGTTTCATGCCTTGGCCGGCGCGGGGCGGGTGCGCCACCAGTCCCACGCGACGAGCGCGACGGCGGTGACGCCGACGAGGATGAACACCCAGCCGCCGTAGTCGGGACCTGAATACGCGACGAAGTTGAGCAGGTTCTTGTAGCCGATCAGCGGGGGCTGGTAGGACATCCCCGGGACGTTGATCGCCGCCTTCGGGTCGAGGTTGTGCCCGTAGTCGTAACCCCAGCGATAGTAGTCCGCCAGACCGAGGATGCCAGTCAGGCACAACAGGCCGGCGAAGGTCCGCAGCCACCGCCGGCTGCCGAGCAGCGCACCAAGGACACCCACGCCGATCAGCACGCCGCCGAGCCAGGGCATCACCTTGAACTCGGGAAACATCTCGGCCTTGATCGTGCGCATCCC
>ERZ761602.5491-NODE-5491-length-14979-cov-5.234589_pt1 | contig 14979 bp, 11 predicted proteins | sample MGYA00512165_ERZ761602 | MGnify/ENA primary metagenome ERZ761602 (study PRJEB28899, sample SAMN02445085) | bioreactor sludge metagenome | biome: EBPR sludge; isolation source: Thorneside wastewater treatment plant | place: Australia: Brisbane, Thorneside...
GCGTCGGGCCTCACGTGCGAGAGGGTTGGGGGGACACTTCCCCCCGCCGTGAGCGAAGCGCGGAGCGCGCAGCGAACACTAACCGCTCAGCGGCGCTCGACCACCTCGGCGTCGGCGACCTCGTCCTTCGCGGGCGTCGCGGTGCGGGCGGCGACCTGCTTGTCCTTCGGGGCGACCTCGATGTCGTCGTCGGTGTTCAGACCGCGCTTGAGGTTGCGGATCGCCTTGCCAACGCCCTCGCCGATCTGCGGCAGCCGACTGGCACCGAAGACGAGCAAGACGATCACCAGAATGACGATGAGCTCGCCCATTCCGAGGCCTGCGATTGCGGGGATAGGCATGTCCGTGCTGCTCCGTCCGGCGCGCTACGTCGCCAGACGTCTACACTACGCCGCCGCCGAGTTGCGAGCAAACGACGCCGCGCAATCGAACGCGGATCGCGACTGTCTTCGAGGCGTGCTTTCGCGCGCCACCCGCCTCAGGATCGACCGGTGCCCCCCGCCGCACACGAGCTCCGGCGACGCTGCGCCTCGATCCACGATCGAGCGCTTCGTTTCGCCGTGGTTCGGGACGCCCTCCTTCGCTCGCCCGCCTCGCTCGCGGTGGAGCTCGTCGAGCTCGCGCTCGAGGCTCCGGGCGACGTCTCGCTCCTCGGCGCGGTCGCGCTGAGCCTCGACGAGCTGATGCCTCAGCGGGCCGCGGCGGCGTGGCTCGCCCGCGCGGCCGGTCGCGAGCTGGCAGCCAAGATGCTGGAGCCCGACGCGGCGACGGAGGCTCCCGCGGAGCTTCGCGTTCCCGATTTCGGCGTCGGTCGACCGCTGACCCTCGGCGAACGCAAGAGCCTCGCCCGCCGCCGCGACCGCAACGTGCTCGCCCGAGTGCTGCGCGATCCGAGCCCCGACGTCGTCCGGATTCTGCTCGAAAACCCTGCGCTCACCGAGGCCGACGTGGTGCGGCTCGCCGCGCGGCGGCCCATCGACCCGCGCGTGTTGCTCGCGCTCGTGGTCGACCTCCGCTGGGTGGTGCGGCCGGCCGTGCGCAAGAGCCTGGTCCAGAACCCGTGGACCCCGCTCGACGTCGCGCTCCGTCTCTTGCCGCATCTCACGCGCGCGGAGCTGACCGAGCTGGAGCGCGCCGCGGACCTACGCGAGCCGCTCCGGGAGCTCGCCCGGGTACGTCGGCGCCGCTCGTCGTCCGATCGCCCCGCAGGGGCGTTGGAATGAGGGAGTCGATCCTCGAAACGTGCTGCGTGATTGGAACCCTGGCTAGCTAGAGCCTGATCCGGGATCGGCGTCGGCGCTTCGCGCCCTGGGCACGCACCCTGAGGCATCCACTCGCGCTCGAAAATACCCGGCATTTCCTTCGGCGAGCGGATGCCCCATGGCACGCACCCAGACCACGAATCACTCAACGCCGATCCTGGATCAGGCTCTAGCCGTCGCGAGTGAGGCGACCGAACCACCAAACTGCGGTAGAGTCCGCGCCATGGGAACGCTGACCGCGCTCGTCCTGGCCACCCCGCTCTTCGGTCTTCAGCTCCAGCTCGACCCCGCCGTGATGACCCCGAGCACCAGCGTGCCGGTCGTCTCCGCGAGCCTGGCGTTCGAGCCGGTGCCCGACGAAGCGGAAGGCGGCGGGGGCGCGCGGCCCGGTCCGACCACCGCGGAGCTGATGCAGCAGCGCGGCCGCCTCGCTCAAATCCACAAGTGGATGGGCGTGGCGACCTGGGTCTCCATGACCGCTACCGTCGTGCTCGGCTACCTTCAATACTACAACCTTTACGGGATGTTCGGCTCGCTCTCCGACTCTCCGTGCGTTCAGGGCAACGCCGTCTTCGGTCAATCGAGCTGTACCCGGCAGCCGCTGCCACATTTGATCAGCTCCTTGATGACCACCGCGCTCTACTCCGTGACCTTCGGACTCTCGCTCCGCATGCCCGATCCGATGAACCTGTCCGAGGGAGAGAGCGAGTACGCGAAGAACCTGCGCCGCCACAAGCGCCTCCGCTGGGTGCACCTCGCGGGCATGGTCGCGCAGATGGTCCTCGGTGTGATCATCGCGAACGGCGACACCTTCGGCTTGAGCCGCGCGAACGACTACCGCGCGTTGCAGGCGCTCTCCACGATTCACTTCGCGATCGGTCTCACCACCTACGCGGCGATGACTTGGGCGGGCGTGATCTTCTTGTTCTGAGTCTGCGCTCCCTGGCGCGTCCGCCAGCTCACGAGCTCGGCATGAGCCTCCTCTCCCCCGTCGCCCCGTCGTCCCGCGCCTCCGGTGCTCACGGCGGCGCTTCGCGTGCGGCGCGCGTCGTGGCGCTCTTCGCGGCGTCGGTGTTGATCTGCCTCGCGGTCGTGGTGCCACAGGTCCACGCGCTCGGGGAGAGCACGCGGGTCGCGATCCTTGGAGTCGACGTCGGACCCGAGGCGCGGCCGCTCGCGCGGCGGCGGCTCGCCTGGGAGGTCCGCAAGCGCACCAGCATCGAGACCGTGCTCCAGCCGGGGCGCGTGCGCCTCGACGATCCACGCCTCTTCGAATCGCCGCTGCTCTTCTGGTCCGGCGACCGCGGGTTCTCGGAGCTCTCGGAGGCGGAGTCGGTCGGGCTGCGGCGCTTCGTCGAGTTCGGTGGCTTCGTGGTGATCGACGACGCGCGGCCGGACGATTCGGGCTTCGACGCCTCCATCCGCCGCGAGCTGCGCCGCGCGCTCGGGACGGCGCTGCGCCCGATCGCGCGCGATCACACCATCTTTCGTTCGTTCTACTTGGTGGATCGACCGTTCGGACGCGTGCGCGGGCCGGACACCGTGGAGGGCATCGAGGTCGGTGGGCGGCTCGCCGTCGTCTACTCGCGGCACGATCTCGGCGGCGCCTTCGCGCGCGACAACCTCGGCACGTGGGTGCATCCGGTCGTGCCCGGCGGTGACGATCAGCGCGAGCGCGCCATTCGATTCGGCGTGAACCTCGTGATGTACGCGCTCTGCCTGGACTACAAGGACGATCAGGTCCACGCCCCGTTCATCATGCGACGTCGTGGGGTCGGTCCGAGGCCGTGAGCGAGCTCTGGCCGCGTTTCGCCATCCCGGGTGGCGGCTTCGTCGCGCTCCTGGTGGTGGTGGTGCTCGCCGCGCTCGTGGTGCGCGAGCTGCGTCGGCGTCCTCCGCGTCGGCTCGTCGCGTGGCGTGTGCTCTCCGCGATCGCGATCGCGCTCGTGACGACGCAGCCGCGCTGGACGGTCGAGCGTTCGGAGACGACACGCGGTCGGGTCGCGGTCCTCGTCGACGGCTCGCGCAGCATGGGCGTGCACGACCGCTCCGAGGACGTCGCGCGGCTGCTGTCGCGATGGTCGGCCGACGCGGAGAACGCGACGCTCCACCGCTTCGGCTCGGAGCTCGAGCCCGCGAGCTTCTCCGACGTGGAGGGCGCGAGCGCGGCGCGCGCGGACGAGTCGGCGCTGGAGGCGGCGCTCGAGGCGCTCGTGGAGGGGGACCGCGCGGGCGAAATCGGCGCGGTGGTGGTGGTCAGCGACGGCGCGAGCCGCCACGCGGGGCCCTCACCGGACCTCGACGGGCGCAAGGTCCACACGGTCGCGGTGGGTCGCGAAGAGCTGCGCGACGACGCGCTCGCCACTCTCGAGGCGGACCCGGTCGGCTTCCTGCGCACGCCGGCCGAGGTGCGCGTCACGGTGCGGCGGCTCGGCGCGGGTGGGGCGCTTCCGGTCACACTGCGGCAAGGCGACGAGGTCGTGACCGAGGTGACGGTCGACGTGCCGGAAGGCGAAGCCCGCGAGGTCGCGCTGCCCTTCACGCCGCGTCGGCTCGGTCGCGCGGTCTACACCGTGTCGATCCCGCACGCGCCGGGCGACGAAGTGCCGCAGAACGACGAGCGGAGCTTCCTCGTGCGGGTCGAGCGCGATCGGCTGCGAGTGTTGCTCGTGGCGGGCGAGCCGACGTGGGACGTGCGCTTCTTGCGCGCGTTCCTCAAACGCGATCCTTCCATCGATCTGATCAGCTTCTTCATCCTGCGGACCGCCTCGGATCTCACGATGGCCTCGCCGGACGAGCTGGCTCTCATTCCGTTTCCCACCGACGAGCTCTTCCGCGAGCACCTCGGATCCTTCGACGTGCTCTTGTTCCAGGACTTCGACTTCGGTCCCTACCAGATGGCGGGGTACCTGCCGCGGATCCGTGATTACGTCCGGCGCGGCGGCTCGTTCGCGATGATCGGCGGCGAGAAGAGCTTCGCCTCGGGGGGCTACGCGGGCACACCGATCGCCGACGTGCTCCCCGTGCTCTTGCCTCCCGTCGGCACGCCGGCGTCGCGGCTCGTGATCGAAGGACGCTTCGCTCCGCGCGTCGAGCCCGCGCTGGTGCGGCACCCGCTGCTCGCGCTCGCGTCGGATCCCTCGGCGAGCTTGGCCGCGTGGTCGCGGCTCGCGCCGCTCGAAGGCATGAACCGCGTGGTGGGCGTGCGTGAAGGCGCGACGGTGCTGCTCACGCATCCGAACGAGCGTCTGCCGGTGCTCGTGACGGGGACCGCCGAAGAAGGCCGCGTGCTCGCGCTGACGACGGACACCGCGTGGCGCTGGGGTCCCACCACCGGCGGTCTGACGGGCGACGCGTCGACGTTCGAACGCTTCTGGGATCGCGGGCTGCGCTGGCTCGCGCGCGATCCGAGCCTCGAGCCCGCGCAGCTCACGACCGATCGCGAGCGCTACGGTCCCGAAGGTCGTGTGCGGACGAGCGCGGTGCTGCGCGACGCGCGTTATCAGCCGCTCGCGGCGGAGACGATTCGCTTCGAGATCCGACGCGACGGAGACGACACGCCGCTCGCGGGCGCCGACGCCGTGACGGATGCGGAGGGACGCGTCGAGCTCGCGTTGCGCGCACCGACCGAGCCCGGCGCGTACCGCGTGGTGGCGAGGCGGCCTTCAGACCCCGAGCCCATCGCGTCCGAGCTCTTCGTGGTGGAAGCGGGGGGCGACGAGCTCGCCGATCCGCGCGCGCAGCCGACGCGTCTGCAAGGGCTCGCGACGGCGACGGGCGGAACCTTCACGACGATCGAGGACGCGGGCGAGCTCTCGAGCTTCGACGCGACGCGCACACGACGCCTCGGCGCCCGTGAGCTCGCGCCCTTCGCGTCGCCGTGGGCCTTCCTCGGGATCGTCGCGCTCTTGGCGGCCGAGTGGTGGGCCCGTCGCCGCAGCGGCGCGCGCTGACGGGGCTCAGCCTCCGCGGCTTCCCACGTCCTCGTGGAGCAGCGCAGACGATAACCCTGCCTCCGCGAGCCGTCGCTCCGCGTCGGCTCGAAGCGAGGCTCCTTCGTCGCCGCCCAACCGAATCCCTCGCTGGAAGCGTGCGATCGCGGCGGCGATGGGGCGGTCGTGGCGCGTCGCGATCGCCTCGGCGCGGCCCAGCCAAGCGAGCGCAGACTCGGGTCTTCCGCGCGCATCTTCCGCATACGCCCATGCGCGCTCCGGATCGCCGGCCGCGCAGGGCGGTGCGTTGCGAGCGCGATGGACGAGCCGCGCGAGACGCCATCGCGAGGCCTCGGGCGCGCCGCGTCGCAGCGCGTGTGCCTCCGTGAGCGCGAGGGTCGCCGCGTAGAAGGCGCCGGTGTTGATCGACAAGATCCGGAAGCGGTCCACGAGCGCGCGCTCCGAGCGCGACAGCGGCTCGGGCGGGGGACCGTTCGGATCGTAGAGGGCCGGGTAGCGCGCGACGATGCTCGCGACGGCCTCTTGAACCGAAGGAAACCCCTCGGGAAGGACGGCGCGAACGTCGGAGGCGATCGCGCGCGCATCGGCGGACGCGCCACGAAACGTCGCCGTGGTGATCTCGTACAACCGCTGGTGCGAGAGCACCGCGGAGTCGTGAGCGTCGCGTTCGGCGGAGTAGCGCAGGAGGAGGCCCTCGAGCGACGCCCGGTCATGTCGCACGAACGCGAGGAACGCGAGCTGCGAGAGGGCGTATTGCTGTTCGAACACACCGCGATCGCCCGCCTCTCCGAGCTGACGGATGCACGCTTCGAAGCAGCGTGAGGACTCGTCCCAGCGCCCCGCGCGGAGGTGCTCGCTCGCCTCGAGGAAGCTCGACATACCCGAGAGGCGTGGATCCTCGGGCGCATGCTCGGCACGGAGGCGTTCGGCCGAGCGCCGGTACCGCGAGACGAGGCTGGGTGTGCTCGATGACGCCGAGCCGTGCTCGGCGAACGCCGCGAAGAGAAAGTCGCACGCCGCGACCTCGTCCCACACCCCGAGCTCGCCGTACGCACGGCGAGCGCTCAGGAGCATGCCCAGTCCGAGATAGGGATCGAAGTAGCCGATCAGGGTGCCGAGCCTGCGATCGGTGTCCGCACGATCGCGCGCGCGGTCCGGATCGCCCGCTCGCCGAGGTGCAACGCGAGCAGGCCCCATCAAGAAGTGCGCGACGGCACGCCAGCTTCGCAGCCCTCCCGCGGCGACCGCGGGGTGGCCGGTCGTGGCGAGCACGGCGTCCACGCGACGCAGACCATCCTCGACGCGGTTGGCTGCGAAGAGCGCGTACGCCGAGCGTTTGGCGCAGTTCGCGGACTCGACGGCGTCGACTTCGGCCGAGACGACCTCCCACTCCTCGGCGGCCTCGGCGTATCGTGCGCAACGCTCGAGCGCGACGGCACGGCGTCGTCTCAGCTCGACGCTCCGGCTCGGGTCTCCGTGGACGATCGCGATCGCGTACAAGTCTGCGGCGAGCGCGAACGCGAGCTGTCGTTCCGCCCCAGCGGCGGCGGCATGCGCCGCGTGGGCTGCCTCCGCGAGGCGTCCAGCGCCGAGCAGATGTCGAACGCGACGCGGCGATGCCTCGGGCCGTTCGACCCGCACGAAGCCTTCGTGCGCACGCCGCAGCTGCTCTTTCGTGAGCGCGGAGCGGAGCGCGAGGCGAACCGCGTCGTGATAGACGTCGACGCTCCCCGTGGCGCCGAGGGGGCCCGCGCGTCGGACGATGCCAGCGTGGGCGAGCTCGCGAACGCGCTCGTCGAGCGCGCCGGGGGGGACGCCCACCACTCCTGCGAGGACGTCGACGTTCGTCCACTCGTCGGCGGCCACGAGAGCCGCCACGAGCGAGGCGTCGCTCGCCAAGGCATCACGTACGATGGGCGCCAGTGGATCGTCGGTGCTCTCCGTGCGCGCGAGCGCCCGGCCCGTGAGCTCCGCGAGAAACGGGCGTCCTCGCGCCGCACGTGTCGCGGAGCGCACTGCGTCGTCGGTCGGAGATGCTCCCGCGTGCTCTGCGCTGCGACGGACGATGCGCTCGACTGCGTCGTCGACGAGTGGACCGAGGACGATCGAGTGCACGTGCTCGTGAAGCAACGCCGTGGCGGCAGCCTCGGGTTCGTCGTCGCGCACGGTCGCGAGCATCGAGACACCTCTCGGCGCGGCCCGCACCAGGTGTCGGACGAGCGCGATCGAGTCGGCGTCCGCCCACTGCAGATCGTCGAGCGTGACCAGCAGGCCAGACGCGGCCACGTGGGCGAGAAGCGTGGCGAGCGCGTCGAAGACCGCGCTACGCGATTCGACGGGCTCGGGGGGGGCGAGGTCGGCGAGCACCGGAAACGCGACCGCTGCGCGCCCGATGGCGTGGGAGACCGCGGGCGGCAACCTGCGCTCGCGACCCAGCGCCATCGCGAGCTGATCGATGGCGCCGTCGACGGCGTTGAACGGGAGCCGGTCGTTGACGCGACCGCGCCCGGAGAGCGTCAGCACCCCGCGACGCGCAGCTTCCTCCCTCGCCCACACGGCGAGCGCGGACTTGCCCATCCCGCTCGGGCTCCGAAGGAGGACGAGCGGTGCCCCGTCGAGGCCACGATCGAAGAGCGCCTGGGCCAGGGCGAGGCATTCCGACTCGCGGCCCACGAGGTCCGTGCGATCGACCTCCGGCCGCGCGAGGATTGCGGCGCGCGCGCCTGCTCGTTCGAGCAGCTCACTGACGCGCGCGAGATCGAGTCGTCGCTCGGGGTCCTTCTCGAGCAGCGCGGCGCAGAGCGTCGCGAGCGGTGCCGGGATCGTGGGTACGTGCTCGTCGAGGCGTGGTGGTGGTTCGCTCAGGTGCGCGAGCGCCTCGCGCATGGCGGACCCTCGCGAGTCGAAGACGGCGCGGCCAGTGAGAAGGACGAAGATCGTCGCACCGAGCGCGTAGAGGTCGCTCGCGGGTGAAGCCTCCGCGCCGCGGATCTGCTCGGGCGCCATGAAGCCGACGGTGCCCACCGAGGCGCGAACGTCCCCACCGGGCTCGCGCAACGACGCGAGCACGCCGAAGTCCGCGAGCTTCACGAGCCCACGCGAGTCGACGAGGACGTTGGCCGGCTTGAGGTCGCGATGGACGATGCCGTGCGCGTGCAAGTAGGAGAGTGCCTCCACGAGCTGTGGGAGGGTGTGGAGCAGGCGTGGCAGCACGATGTGGAGGTCGACCTCGACCCGGTTCGGGACGGGCGGCGCTGCGTCGAGACTCGTGAGGGTCGCGGCGAACGGCATCGCGTCGAGGGTCGGAGCGTCGAGCGGAGCGAGCTCGTGAGGCTCGTCCAACCCGCGCGTCGGTTCGGAGGTCGAGGCGGACGAGCGGCTCGCCGAGGGACGTGTACGCCCGGCACAGAAGTCGCCCAGATCGCCCCCATCGACGTGCTCCATGGTGAAGAACACGCCCTCGGCGTCTTCGCCGAGCTCGTACACACGAACCAAACCGGGATGAAGTAGACGCTCGATCGTGCGAAATTCACGTTTGAAACGAACGAGTGCGCTGCCGGAGATGGCGCGCATTCGTTTTCGAGCGACCAGCGTGTGGCGCTCGTGATCGTACACGAGGTCCACCGCACCCATGCCGCCTTCGCCGAGCGCACGCACGTGCTCGTAGCGCGCGGGGACCTGGGCAGCTGCGTCCATCGAGCGGGAGCATACCTCAGTGCATTCCCGGGTAGTTCGTGACCCGATGCGGCGAATCCGTGCAGCGGCGTCGCTCCTCGGTCACGGCCCGACGGCCCGCTCCTTCGAAGCGCCTTCGCGGTTCGCGCCCGGCGAGCGTGCCCGTGGTTTCGTCGTGCTCACGGCAGGCAGACGTCGCGCCAGGGCTCCGCGAGGAAGACCTCGAACGCGCCGGTCGCGCTCAAGATCGCGCCGGCCTCCGCGTCGCAGCGCGTGAGATCGAGATCGAAGACGGCGGCCTTCAATCCGGATTCCGTGTCCATCGCCTCGTAGGTGATGGTGCCGGACGCTCCGAGACAGTTGCCGTAGCTCCCGCCTTCGCGGGAGGGATCGCCCAAGTCCAAGTAGCGAACTGCGATGCCAGGCGCGACGTCGGCGAGGGTGACGGTGCTGGAGGTCGCGTTCGGGAGCTCGCCCGGATCGTCGATCACGAAGGTGAGCCGATTCGGGCCCGCGGCGGTGCACGCGGCCTCCGGCAGCGCGAGGGTGATGCGGAGCTGGGGCGTGGCGTCGCAGCTCGTCGGGGTGACCCACTCCGCGAGCACGGTGCCGAGCTCGAAGTCGAGGGCGAGCTCGCCGACCGAGAGGAAGAGGCGGTTCGGATCCGCCGGACCGCCGTCGACCTCGAAGCAGCTCGTCACGCCGGCGTCGTCGTCGCCCGTCGCGCCATCGGTCGACGCGTCGCTCCCGCCGCCGCCCGTGATGGGGGGCATGCCGCCGCCGCCGAGCCGCGGGGGCGGAGGTGCGGGCTCGGAGTCGCTGCACGCGAGGGCGAAGAGGAGGGCGAGCACGGCGCGACGACGCATGGGCGGAGCGTAACAGCCGCGGCAAGGCGAGCCGACTTCTCGACTGGGTCGGTGGGGTCAGCCGCCGCCGACTTTCCGCGGCGGTGCGCCGGCTCCGCAGGGCGCTATAGAGTCTCGATGTCGATCCCGCCCATCGCGCGCCCCGTCGCGCTCCTCTCCGACGTGCACGGGAACCTCGAGGCGCTCGACGCGGTGCTCGCCGCGTTGCCCGCGCACGACGTCGGCCTCGTCGTGGTCGCCGGGGACCTGCTGCTCGGCGGCGACCAACCGCTCGAGGTGTGGCGGCGTCTGCAGGGGCCGGAGTTTCTCTTGGTGCGTGGGCTCTCCGACACCGCGCTGGTTTCGGTCAGCGAACGAGCGCTCGCGGGCGCGGGGCCGGAAGAGGCGGCGGAGCGATTTCGACGCACGCGGGCCGCGCTCGGAGAGCTCGTGATCGAGCAGGTCCGGCGTCTGCCGTTGCAGCGGCGTCTGCCGCTCGTCGACGGATCGGAGGTCGTCGTCGTGCACGGCTCGCCGCTCGATCCGACGATCGCGATCGACCTCGGCGCGGACGACGACGAGCTGCGTCACGCGATCGACGACGACCCGGCGGACTTCGTCGTTTGTGGTGCCGCGCACGTGCCCTTCTTGCGGCGGCTCGAGGGCACGGTCGTGGTCGGGCTCGGTTCGGTCGGCCAAGCGCCGGAAGGTCGCGTCGCGCACTTCGGCATCCTGCGTCCGCGCATGGACGGACCGGAGGTCGCGCTCGAGCACGTCGCGTACTGAGCGTCGCGCGCCGTCACTGCGCGGCGTCTTCCTGCGCGCGGCGGACGATCTCGACGCGCTCCACGTGGCGGTCGTCGCCTTCGAGGACCTTCAGATCGAAGGGACCCGCGCTCACCGCTTCGCCGACGCTCGGCACGCGCCCTGCGAGCTGAACCATCATGCCGCCGAGCGAGTCGTAGTGGCCCGCGCCGTCGTCGATCGCTTCGCCGAGGTAGTCCGCGAGGTCGTAGACGGAGACGCTCGCGTCGGCGACGAAGCGCCCCGGCTCGCTCTGCCGCACCGGCTCGTACTCCTCGTCGAGCTCGTCGTCGATCTCGCCGACGATCTCTTCGATCACGTCCTCGAGGGTGACGATGCCCGCGACGCCCCCGAACTCGTCCACCACCACGCCGAGGTGGAAGCGACGTTGCTGCATCTCGCGGAGCACGCTGTCGATCTTGCGGGTCTGCGGCACGAAGAGGGCGGGCTTGCGGATCAGACCTTCGAGGGTCTCGTGCCCCTTGCCTTCGCGGAGCCAGCGGAAGAGATCCTTCGCGAAGAGCACGCCTTCGACGTGATCGATGGTGTCGCGGTAGACCGGGTAGCGGCTGTGGCCGAGCTCCTCCACGCGGCGCGCGACGTCCGCGAGCGGCGTTTGGATCGCGAAGGCCTCGACCTGCGTGCGCGGGACCATCACCTCGCGGGCCATGGTGTCGCGGAACTCGAGCACGCTGCGGAGCATGTCCGCGTGCTCTTCCGCGAAGGTGCCCGCTTCTTCGCCGCGCTCGATCAGGTGCTCGAGCGCGAGCGTGCCGACCTCGCCGCTCTCGCGTGGGCGCGGCATGAGCCGCTCGACCAAGGCGCCGAGCCATCCGAGCGGCGCGGCCACGGGCGCCATGACGAGCTCGAAGGGGCGCGTCCAGCGCAGGAAGCGCAGCGCGCCACGAGCACCTCGTTGGGTGACGGCGGTGGCGGCGACGTGCGCGAGCGCGCCGTAGAAGAGCGCGACGCCGACGACCACGCCGAGCCGCGCGAAGAGGCCGCCCACGGGTAACATCGACGCGCAGCCGGCGGCGAGTGAGAGCGTCACCACGCGCCCGACCAGCAGGCGCGCGCGAATGGCGTGCCCGCGATCGATCAGACGTCGCGCCTCGCGCGCCGTGGTGTCGCTGCCCTCCGCGTGCGCGTGCAACACGCCTTCGCCGAGCGATGCGACGCCACCGTTGGCGGCAGAGTAGATGGCCGCCGTCACCAGGCCTCCGACGATCGCGAAGGCCAACTCCGTACTACCTGGCTCGTCCAAGATTCCTCACCGAGCGACGTTCCCCCCCGGGGTCGTCGGTCTGCCTAGGCTAGTGGGCACGGGAAACCTCGGCAAGCCGGGGCATGGAGCGTCACGCTTCCGTCGTGATCGTCGACGTCGAAGCGTTCGAACGAGGCCACGGTGGTCGCGAATCGGCGTGGTCTTCGGTCGGTCTGGCGAGGTGATTGGAGCCAGAGCCCTTCGGCGCTTCCGTGGTCGCGTCGTGACCAGCACCCGAGTTGGCGACGCGTGACCGATCACGTCACCCTCGGCGGATGCGACCTCTTCTCGCTCTGATCCTGCTCGTCGGATGTGGCGGCCCACCGCGAGACCTCTGCGGCGACCTCATCGAAGACCGGGTGATGGACCGCTGCGTCTGCCCCGAAGGGTCGATTCAGTCCGACGACGGTTGGAGCTGCCTGCTCCCGGACGGCGGGGTGATCGTCGATCCGAACGCACCCGACGACGCATCGACGAGCTTCCCGCGCGACGGCGGCATCGACGGCGCGACCGGCTGCTCCGAGGGCGACGAATGCACGACCCCTGGCGGCGCGACGGGCACCTGCCGCGACGGCGCGTGTGTGGTCGCGGGCTGCGGCAACGACGTGGTCGACGAAGGGGAGGACTGCGACGACGGCCGAAACGGCGACGACGCGGACGGCTGCACGGACACGTGTGTCTGGACCTGCGAGGCGGACTTTCAATGCGACGACGGGAACGGCTGCAACGGCGCCGAGCGCTGCGTGCTCGCGTCGCACACCTGCACGAACGGGAGCGCGCTCGACTGCGACGACCGCGACAACTGCACCACCGACTCGTGTGACGCGGCGCTGGGCTGTCAGAACGTGCTCATCGACGGCGACTCGGACGGCTTCGCGCCGTCTCGGCTCGGCACGTGCGCCACGCGACCGGGGGCGAGCCGCGACTGCGACGACGACGACAACCAGCGTTACCCCGGCGCGCCCGAGCAGTGCGACGGCGAAGACAACGACTGCGACGAGCTCGTCGACGAGAGCACGGTGCGCTTCGACTGCTTCCGCGACGCGGACGGAGACGGCTACCCGAACCCGATGGATCGCGTAGTCGACTGCGAGTGTCCCGACGGGTTCATGCCGCGCCGTGCGGACGGATTGACCGATTGTATGGACACGAACCCGGGAGTGAATCCGGGAGTGACCGAGTTCTCGGCGATCGGGTACCCGGCGGGCGGGGGCGTGACGAGCTTCGATTGGAACTGCGATGGGGTGGAGGAGCGTCGCTTCACTGCGCGCAGTTGCTCCGAGTCCACGTGCTCGGTCTTGGGATCGAGCTGGAGTGCTGGCGCGCTGCCGAGCTGTGGCCAGTCTGCGACCTACAACTACTGTCGGAGTAACGGCTCCGGTGAATGCATCTTTGCCGCTTGCACCATGAGCGGATTCGAACTCTGCACACGTACACAAGACTGCCGTTAGCGCCCAGCCGCGGTCGCCCAACGAAAGAGGGCGCCCCGAAGGACGCCCTCTTTCACGGTACACGCCGTTGGGTCACATCATGATGCAAACGGGGTCGATTCCGCAGGTTCCCATCGGCAGCCCACCAATACAGCCGTCGAAGGCCGCGTTCTGAGTCGAGCACGCCCCGTCGAGCTCACGCTCGACGCACGCGTCGAACTCGGCCTGCGTCGTAGCGCTCGCGCACGCAGTCTCGAGGCAGCAGCCGATGTTGCCCCATTCGTCGTCGCAGCCGTTGTCGGTCGCACAGGCAAGAATGCCGACGTTGAGACAGCCGCCACAGGCGGCGTTCGCGGGGTCGTTGAACCATGCGGTGAGCGCTGCATTGCCCATCATCGCTGCGCTCTGAAGCGAAGAGATCTGAGCCTCGGTGCACTCCGCCTCGGTCGGCGCGTCGACGCGCTCCGGGGGGCACGTCGTTCCGCCAGCGTCCGGCATCGTGCCCGTGTCCGGGAGCACGATCATGCCGCTGTCCATCAGCATCAGGCCGCTGTCCGTGCCGCCGCGCGCGTCGTCGTCGCCACAGCCGATCGCGAGCACCGAGAGAATCCCCATGAGGGCGAGCTTCTTCATCCGATCCATCCTTCTTCCAAGTAAGCCCCGACGCCGTCGGCGACGGTTCATCCGTCCGAGTCCACACGCTCCGAAGAGCGTCCACCGACCTGAGTGTCGGCTGCGGCTGAGCCGCTCTCACACACCACCACCGTTCGGGGGCGACCGACGACACACGCTGGGCGCCGCACGAACGGCGAACCATGGTTGACGGCGGGTGTGCAACCAAGGGACTCGGTGATGCTCCTCACGCTCCGGAGGGAAGGTGTCGTTCACGAGCGTGAAGGGCTGTCCCGGGGGAGCTGCGAGGACCACCTGATCGAGGACCCGTAGGCCAGAAACCGAGGACGGGCTCAGCTCGCGAGCATACGCGCGACGCGGCTCTGGGCGCGGGCGAGCCAGAACGCGCGCACGAAGGTGCGGGCGAGGGCGGCGAGCTGGGCGAGCGCGAGCCCGAGGGGCAGGCCCGCGAGCCAGACGCCGAGGCCGAAGAGGACGAGCGCGCAGAGTGCCCAGGCGACGTACTCGGCGGTGGCGCCCGCGCGAAAGCCTGCCCGGAGCGAGGTGCCGATCGAGGCGTCGAGGGCGATCGCGGCGCGCGTGTGATCGCTCCAGCTCGCCCAGCGGAGCGCGGCCGCGAGGCCGGGGAGCGTCGCGGCGAGCACGCCGAGGTCGTGCACGCGGGGATCGCTCTCGGCGTCGAAGGCGAGGTGCCACAGCACGGGCAAGAGCACCGTGAGACCGCCGACCAGCACGAGCGGGACGAGGAGCACGACGCTCGCGCCGACCCCGCGCAAGACGTGTCGTGGCCAGCGGCGCAGGAAGCCGTCCTCGCCCGCCATCACGCCGAGCCAGATCAGCGAGACGGGGAGCGCGACGAGCGCTTGGAGCGCGAGCAAGGCGAACCACGCGAGGAACAACGGGCCGAGCGCGTGCTCGCCGAAGGTCGCGAGGGTCTCGGGGGCGAGCAGAGCGCCGCGGGCGAAGCCTTCGGTGAAGAACGGGTGCGGGCCTGCGGAGCCGACGAGGGCGCGCGAGACGGAGAGCGCCGCGACGGCGGCGACGAGCGCGGTGACCACGTGGACGAGGAAGGTCGTGCCGAGCGCGCGCCGAAAGCGGGGGAGGGCGCCTTCG
>ERZ761602.5493-NODE-5493-length-14974-cov-4.375494_pt1 | contig 14974 bp, 13 predicted proteins | sample MGYA00512165_ERZ761602 | MGnify/ENA primary metagenome ERZ761602 (study PRJEB28899, sample SAMN02445085) | bioreactor sludge metagenome | biome: EBPR sludge; isolation source: Thorneside wastewater treatment plant | place: Australia: Brisbane, Thorneside...
CTCGATCCCGCCTCTCGCGCGGCCGTGCGTGTTCGGCTGGAAGCGTGGTTCACGCGCCTCGTCGAGCGCCATCTCGGCCCGCTCCTGAAGCTCAAGGCCCGCGTCGACCGAGACGCCTCCCCGGCGCTCCGCGGTCTTGTCGTCCAGTTGACGCAGGGTCTCGGTTGTCTCGCCCGCGCCCCCACGCTCCCGCTCCTCTCCGACCTCGGTGAGGCCGACAACGCGCTCCTCTACCGCAGCGGCGTCCGGGTAGGCGCCACCCACGTCTATTTCCCCGATCTCCTCCGCCCCGAACCGACGCGCTGGCGCCTCGCGCTCTGGGCGGTGAGCAGCGGCCTCGAAACCGCGCCCCCGCCGCCAGCGCCCGGGCGTGTCTCGGTGCCCATCGACGAAAACACTCCGCGCGCTTTTTACGAGGTCGCCGGCTTCTGGCCGATCGTCACCGATGCCGTCCGCGTCGACATGGTCGAGCGGCTGGTGAAGGCGATGCACAAGCAGCGGCGCGGCTCCACGCCGTTCGTGCCCGATGCGCTGTGGATGCAAAGCCTCGGCCTTTCGCAGAAGAGCTTCAGCCAGCTGATGCGCGCGCTCGGCTACCGCAGCGTGCAGCAGGAAGGCCGCACGACCTTCGCGTGGCGCGGGGTGCCTGCGAAACGCGCCGCACCCCGCGCCGCGCCGCAAAACCATTCGCCCTTCGCTGTTCTCGCCACCATGAAGAAAGGATGATGCCCTTGGTATTCGGACCCGCGCTTCGTCTCGACAAATGGCTCTGGTACGCGCGCTGTACTCAGTCCCGCAGTGAAGCGCAGAACCTTTGCGAAAGCCGCCGCCTCCGCATGGACGGCCGCGTCATCGACCGCGCCTCGGCGCGCGTGAGGCCCGGTGCCGTACTCAGCTACACCCGTGCCGGCGAGGTGCATATCGTGCGGGTGGAAGCCCTTGCCGAACGGCGTGGCCCTTATTCCGAGGCGCGCCAACTCTACACCGATCTCACGCCGGACTCAGGTGGATTGACGCCGGCCACCGTCGCTGTGTAGCAGACGCGGGAAACACGCCGTCCGTTTTGAAGGTGACACGCGATGACCTATGTGGTGACCGAAGCCTGCATCAAGTGCAAGTATATGGACTGCGTGGAAGTCTGCCCGGTGGATTGCTTCTACGAAGGCGAGAACATGCTCGTCATCAACCCCAATGAATGCATCGATTGCGGCGTGTGCGAGCCGGAATGCCCCGCCGAAGCGATTCTGCCGGATACCGAAGACGGGCTTGACCAGTGGCTGGAGCTGAACGCCACCTATTCGGCGCAGTGGCCGAACATCACGGCCAAGAAGGATGCGCCCGACGACGCGGATGCTCACAAGGGTGAAGCGGGCAAGTTCGAGAAGTATTTTTCTTCCAATCCGGGCTGATTTCGCTCCGGCTGCGCCTGATTGACGCAGATTCGGCGTAGCGCCGACGTCACTTTTCTGTTATATAAGCTTCGTTGAGCGCAGTTTTGCGGGCTTTTTAGTCCCCTGAACGGCGCTCTTGCTTTGTATAATCAACTGCGCGCGGTCGTACCTGCCGGCCGCCCGCCCGAACGCAGGGTCGCGGCAGGACAATCTGAATTTTTCGTGCACCCGGGCCATTCGGGGGCACGTCCGCGCTCTTTGAACATCTGACGAAGGAACCAAATCTATGGCAGCAAAGGCACCTGGCTTCAGCATTGGCGACCATGTCGTTTATCCGAAGCATGGCGTCGGCCGGATTGTCGAACTCCAGGCGACCGAAATCGCGGGCGCAAAGCTGGAGCTCTACGTGTTGCGCTTCGAAAAGGAGCGCATGACGCTCCGCGTGCCCATGAACAAGGCCGAAGCCGTGGGTATGCGCAAACTTTCGAGCCAGGCGACGCTCGCCGACGCGATGACGACGCTGAAGGGCAAGCCCAAGGTGAAGCGCACCATGTGGTCGCGCCGGGCGCAGGAGTATGAAGCGAAGATCAACTCGGGTGACCTCGTTTCGATCGCCGAGGTGGTTCGCGACCTGCATCGCGCCGAAGACCAGCCCGAGCAGAGCTACTCCGAACGCCAGATCTACGAAGCGGCGATCGGCCGCCTCGCTCGCGAACTCGCCGCCATGGAAGGCGTCGACGAGGCTGCGGCGCAGACCAAGATCGAGGAAGTGCTTATGAAGAAGCTCGCCGGGGCGAAAGCACAGCAGGACGCTGTCGCGGCCTGATGGCGGCATCTGTTTTCAGTTAAAAAAGGGCGATCCGAAAGGGTCGCCCTTTTTCGTTGGGCCACTGCTGATCCGCTGTTGCGGTCAGCGATTTTCCCTGCTAGAGGCCCACGCCTTGCCAGTCGGCAGAGCGCAAATGCGTCCTGCTTTTCACGTGCGGTCGTGGCGGAACTGGTAGACGCGCAGCGTTGAGGTCGCTGTGGCCGAAAGGCCGTGGAAGTTCGAGTCTTCTCGACCGCACCATTCAGTGTTAAGATATTGATATAGAAGAGAAACCCTCTTCCTCTGCCAGGATGTGGCCGAGTTTCCGGGGCTTTCGGACCCGGCTTCAAGCTTCTGCCAACACTCTGTAGTCTCTGACCGCAGATACGCCTTTCAGAAATGGCCCGTGTCTCCTATCCGTAAAGCGCTGACCCCAGCTGCGATGTGCGATTGCTGCGCATCGGCTGCATCAATGATGCGATGATCCCGGTGTCCTTCATGGAACTAAAAAAAGGCTTCATTTTTTTGGAGCCTGATTTATTCAGAACTATATCGTGTCAGATAAATTCGAGCTGACGACGCTGTTCTTCCCAGTCTGATGAGAGAGGGGTTACGAGCGGTCGTTTCCGGGTCGGCGATGTGGGCTGCCGCCCTTCAATGATCGCTGTGACGATATAAGGTGCAAGATACGACCGACGAACCTTGTCGATGAGAGTTTTTGCCCGAATACGGCGGGAGAAGGGCTTGACGCAGGAAGAGGTGGAAGCCCTCTTGGACTTTTCACAGCAGTATCTCAGCAGCGTTGAGAACGGGCGGCGTAATCCGACGATCATCACGCTCTATGAGCTCGCGCAGGTGCTCGGGGTGAGCCATGTCGAGCTGGTGGCGGCACCGGCAGATAAGGGCACTTAGATTCGGGTATTTTCACACGGTGGATCAATCCGACACCGGAATTCCATCTCGGCCTGCTTCGACACCGACACAATCTGCTCAGCAATAATCCGATGCCTTCTCGCCGATTCCACGACGATCGGGTGGTTATGGCAACATGACCACCCAATTTTTTGTCATCGTCTCGATGACTTCCCATTCGCCGGCGAAACCCGAGGGGACGACGAACTGATCGCCGGCTGCAATAGGGCAACGCTGTCCGTCCGAAGATATCAGTGTGCCCGATCCGGACAGGATGTGGCAATATTCCTGCTCGTCATAGGCAATCCGCCACCGCCCGGGTGTGCATTTCCAGACTCCCGCGGAAAACTGACCATCCTCTGACTCATGATATACCCACAAGGTCGCTTGCGGATCGCCGCTAACAATTCTGTCGGGTGCCGGACCTGCATCGACACCGACTGGATGGAGCGAACCAAAACAAACGATCGTCATATCAATCTTCCTGTTTAATGGGCTCATCGCCTGCGAAGCGCAGGCTTCGAACAAGGGCCTGGCCTGCCCATCAGATGGGTCCACTGGGTAAGTTAGGGTTCCGGCGGTTGCAGTCGCCCTGGTGGGCTGACCGGCGCAGAACGTAGGGCAGGCCACCAGGACGAAGCAAGATGGCTCCGGTGCAGGTAGGCGATAACCGATCCGCTGTGTGGCCTGATGGTGTTGCAATGGTCTTGCCAGCGTTCGATCAGGATCCGCCTGCTTCAAGCAGGCTGCCCGGCATGAGGTGCCGAAGAATAGAGCAAAAGACGTTTCGCTTCGGCATCTGGTGGTCAATTCAGAGGCCGTGAGTACCTTTCTGCGACCAGATCCATAAAACGATAACTACTACATACATGATGTGACGAGCAATTCAGATCGAATGCCTGCGTGTTCAGCATGGTGTTGAAATTTCTCGTTGAATCCAGCCCCAAGGTGTTGCGATATCAATTAAAAGGATAACCATATTGAGCACACGGTAGCGGTTATTTCGTCGCTTCAGCTGCATTGAGACACAGAAATTGAGCATTTAAGAGATGCATGAAACGATACTGATCGCCGAAAATATAGAAAAAGCAGTCATCCTCGCTACACTGTTTCAAGTGTGCGACCAATCTCAGCGGTCCACTTTACACTCTATCCCGGCCGACAGACTATTCGGGAACGAGCATATGCACCTTGAAGCTGTCCGGATGATAGGTGCGAGTGAGCTTGCCGGTGCCGGCTTCGGGAACCTGCGTCGAGTCCGCGTTGACGACATAGAGGTTGCCGGTGCGCTGGTCGATATCCATCATTCTGGAGCCTACACGCGTGTTGATCAAGCCGAGCAGCCGGAAAGCGTCCGGACCGTCCTGCGCAATGACGCTGAGCGTGCCGTCGGCCCCGTTGCTTGAGATGATCCGCTTGTGCTTCTCGTCGATCGCGAGACCGTCGAGGCCGCCGCCGATGGGCACGCGCGCCGTGACCGTTCCGGTTTCGGGATTGAGCGCAAACACCATCGGTTTATTGCCGAGGCATGCACCGATGATGCGCCCTGTGCTTGCCTGATAGCGGACCTTGGAGACGTTGCACCCGATCGGCCAGCGCGCCTGCTCTTTGAGCGTTTTCGAATCGAGTTTGAGTACAATATCGTCGAGCCGCGCCGGCGCAAAGATATTGCCCTTTCCGTCCGTTGCGGGATCGTCCATTTTCCGAAACGGGAACACAGTCTTACCGAGCAGCCTTCCTGTCGCCGCATCGAGCGTGAACCAGGTGGATTCCTTTTCACCGGTTCCGGTGATGAAGTGGATGCGGCGTGTCGCAGGGTCGAGAATGCCGCTGTTGAGGCCGATCCCGTCTGCAAGCGGCTGGCGCGCCAAAACCTTAAGTGAGTTGAGTTCGAAGCTCAGAAGTGAGCCATCGGTCATTGCGACGTAGCCGCGGTTGAATTGCGGAAGCAGCAGCGGGCCATTTGCACCGATTGAGTTCTCGACCGTAGCGACGGCCTGCTGCTTGTCGACGTCGTAAACGGTAAGACCATCTGCTACGCGCGCCATGAAAAGTCGGGAAGTTCCCGGCTCGAACTTGATGTAGTCCCAGTACGTGTCGGTGCTCGGCAGCGTGACAACGGAGCGTTCGCGATAGAGCAGGCCGGGCGCATCGGCGGCAAGGGTCGGCGTGGCAAGAACGGCCGCAAGGGGGAGCGATGCACGCAGGAAATTCTTCATGACAGGCCATCCTTCGAGAACAGAGATATGAGCGAGTGGCTGTAATTGTGCGTACCTGACGAAATGCTGACGCAATGTCAGTTGCTGCAACCGAGTGAGCGCAAGTGCCGGGCATCGTACCCTCTGGGTGGCCCGGATGAGCTGTTGGAGTCCATCTACGAACGTTGTGACCGAGTTCGGCCCGCCGATGAGGTTGCGGGTGCAACTGGACCGCGACATAAGCGTGTCGCTAAAGATCAGTCGGGTTGGGGGCTCAGCATTTACCAGTTTTGGGTCTCACGCATCGAGCAGGTCCACGATTTTGCTCGCACCATGCCGTATCGGGTCGCAGCACGGCAGACCGGTTTCAGCTTCGATATCCTTCACAACCTGATCGACTTCAGGCGCACCCATCCTGCTGGTGTTGATGCTGATCCCAATCGCTCGAACCTCAGGATTTGTTAAACGGGCTGCTGCAAGGTTCGCGTCGATACAGGTCCGCAGATCGGGAACCGGATAGTCTAGGCCAAGCAGGTGCGTGCGCACAGGTTCATGGCACACGACGATGGCATCCGGTTGGCTGCCGTGAATGAGGCCGAGCGTCACTCCCGCGTAGGAGGGGTGGAAGAGCGAGCCCTGTCCCTCGATCACATCCCAGTGATCGGGGTCGTTTGCCGGGGAGAGCCATTCCGCGGCCCCCGAGATGAAATCCGCAATGACCGCGTCGATGGCAACGCCGTGGCCCGCGATCATGATGCCTGTCTGGCCGGTCGCGCGGAAATCCGCCTTCATGCCGCGGGCGCGCATGGCCTTCTCGATGGCGAGCGCGGTGTATTTCTTGCCGACCACACAGTCGATACCCACGGTGAGCAGCCGCTTGCCGCTGCGCTTGGCACCGTTCCCCGGGGTGAACACCTGCTTCGGCTGGCGCACGTCATGGATCGTCCGGCCGAGGCGGGCGGCTGCTTCCGCAATGATCGGGATGTCGGCAAGCCGCTGATGCATACCCGAGGCGACGTCGAGGCCGGCCTCAAGCGCTGCGACGATCGACGCGAGCCAGACCTCCGGGATGAAACCGCCCACGTTGACGACGCCGAGCACCATCGTGCCGACGCCTTCGGCCGCAGCTTCGGCCGGGGTCATATCCGGCAAGCCGAGGTCGACGCCGCAGCCGGGAAGCCGGAACTGCGCGCGGCTGAACTCCGGGCGCCATTCACGGATGCCGGCGGCCGTCTTGATCATGCTGAACTCCGGCGCATCGCCGAGAAAAAGAAGATAGGGTGTCCGCACCTGCCGCGCTCCTGAATGACCTGATCCTTGCCCGAAGGCTTGAAAACCTTCGGCTCGGCATGGAACTGCCACGCTCGCCCCGCGGGCGCTTTGCCAGACGGCGCAGCGGATTAGCGGTTGGGAAACCGGGCTGCGCGCTGCACCGAATCGTCAAGCGCGCCTTCCGATCGGCGAAGCTTTCCGTGCTCGGACGGTCGATGGTTGGGCCGAAGGCATATGCCTGCCACCAGGGAGACGATTTGGAATGCGCGAAGCGACAAGAGTGTTGAGTACGGCGGATGCCTTCGCGATCGGAAAGCTTGACGCACATGGCCAGGCGGCCCTGGTTGCCTCCGGCGAAATCCCGCCCGAAGCACTCGTCGAGGCCGCGATTATCCGTATCGACGCGCTGGATCCGCTGCTCAACGCCATGACGTTTCGGGATGATGCCGGCGCCAGGGCGCGCGCGGTCGACGTTAAGGGTCCAATGGCGGGGGTGCCGTGGCTGCTGAAAGACGGGCTCGACTATCCGGGTATGCCCAACCGTGCAGGCTCGCGATCGAACCGCGATGCCGCGCCGGGCACGACCGCATTCGCCTATACGAAAGGCTTCGATGCAGCCGGGCTCGTGCCGATCGGCAAGACCAATGCGCCCGAGTTCGGACTTCTGCCGACGACCGAACCCGTTCTCTACGGCGCGGCGCGCAATCCGTGGGCGCTCGACCGCTCACCCGGGGGCTCGTCCGGCGGTGCGGCGGTGGCTGTCGCATCCGGCATGGTGCCGGTGGCGCACGCTGCGGACGGCGGGGGCTCGATCCGCATCCCGGCCAGCTGTTGCGGCCTCGTTGGCTTGAAGCCCGGGCGCGGCGGCAATCTGCGCGCGCGGGAGCATCATGTCATCGAGGATTTCATTGCCTGCGACGTGCTGCTGTCCCGCAGCGTGCGCGATGTCGCGTGGGCGGCGGCCGTCGGCGCGGGGCGGCTCCAGCAGGCAAAAGCGCACGTGCAGCGCCGGCTTCGTGTAGCGGTCATCGCCGAGAATCTGGACGGCAACGCGCCCTCCGAACCCGTGGGTCACGTCCTGCGCCGTGCTGCTGATCTCTGCGCCGCGCTGGGTCACAACGTGGAAACGGCTGCATTGCCCACGGACGGACCGGCCATGGCCGGCGCCTTCCAGACGCTGTGGGGCTATCTCGCGCGCGATGCCGTGAACCAGACTGCGGCCCGGTTCGGCAGCGCTGAAGCAGAGGCAACGCTTGAACCCTGGACACTCGACCTGGCCCGAGATGCGGGGCTGCTCACGGCGACAGATCTTGATCGCGCCTATACGCATATAGCGGCAGGAACGGCCGCATTCGCGCGGTTTTTCGAGGACTTCGATGTGGTCCTGTCGCCTGTCCTCCGCCATCCGGCACTGAGGATCGGCGAACTCGCACCCACGCGCACGTTCGAGGATATCTGGGCGCTGATGTTCGATTACGTGTCGTACACGCCGCTCCAGAACCTCACGGGCCTTCCCGCGCTCTCGCTGCCGCTGTTCGAAGGTGCCGACGGCGTTCCGATCGGCAGCATGTTCACGGCAGCCCGCGGCGGTGAGGACTTGCTGCTCGAACTCGCTTTCGAGCTGGAGGCTGCGGCACCTTGGGCCGATCGTTGGCCGCGCTATTCCGTGGCAAACCCTGAGAATTGCAAAGGCACGCAAGTGGAGGCATGATCCGATGCTGATGAGCCCCTCGACCTCTAGGACGGACGCGACGCGCAGCATGGAGGACATGCTGGACCGTCTGCAGGCGCGGCGTGACGATGGGTTGATGACCCGCACGGAAGACGGCTGGTGCCGGCCGCTCTCTTCGGGCCTCGGCTTTCGCTACGACTACGACCAGTCCGTCGCCAAGGGCGGTTGGGATTTCTACCGGCTTGGCAACGGCGTTTGCATTGCGATCATCGATATGGTGGCGGCGCAAACTTTGCCCCGCCGCTATACATCGGTCGACTATCTGGCGCTTTCCGCAGTGCTTGAAGGTCATGTGCCGCTGCAAGGCCCCGACGGCACGGAGGGCGAACTCGCGGATGGTTTCTGCACGATCTACGGTACGCAGGCCGACGAGCAGCTTGAAGGCAGCTATCCGCCCGGCGAGCACTTGCGCTGGGTCACGGTTTGGCTGGAACGCACGACGCTGTTCCACGTCACCGGTCTCACGGCGCGTGATCTGCCGCAACCGATCACGGACTTCATCCTGAACGGCGGCAGCCTGCCCTGCCGCAAGGTTCCACTCTCGCGTTCGGCTTCGCTCGCCGCTCATCAGCTCATCAACCCGCCCTTCGAAGGCGGTTTCCGACATGCGTTCCTGACGGCGAAGGCGCTGGAGCTGGCCTGCCATATCCTGTTCAACCTGTCTCAGGACGTCGAGCGCGAGGAAAAGGGGCAGTTTTCCGCGCCGGATCACAAACGGCTGCGCGACGCGATGAAGCTGATCCGCTCGAATCTCGACAAGCCGCTCAATGTTCAGGAACTCGCCGAGGCCGTGGGCCTCACGCGGCAGCGCCTGCAGCTCGGCTTCCAGATGATCTACGGCGATTCAGTCGGGCGGATCCGCGACAAGGTGCGCATGGATCTCGCGCTCGACCTCGTGCGCGACAGCAAGCTTTCGATGATCGAGATCGCGCTTGAAACCGGATACGAACATCCCGCCAGTTTCACCCGCGCGTTCAAGGCTGCATTCGGTATTTCGCCGATCCAGATGCGCTATGTCGTTCACGACGAACTGCGCGTGAAGAACATCCGCCGCCAGCCGAAACACGGCGCAAACTGAAATCCGGCAGGAACAGGCTTTGAACACAGAACTGCGTGTGCTGCACGAGCGCAACGGCGATAGCTACGATTTCGACTTGATGCTGGAAACGCGCGAAAGAACGCGCGGTGTGATCCGCGATGTCGCCGCGCAGATCGTTCCCGGCATGGCCGAGGAGGATGCGCTCGCGCTGATGCGGCAGACCCTGAAAGCGCGGAACATGCAGCGTGGTTGGCACGGGATTCATGTGCGTTTCGGGTCCAATACGTTGAAGACGTTTGGAAAGCCCTCCGAACCCGGCGTCGTTCTTCGCGAGAACGATATTTTCTTCATCGATATCGGCCCCGTTTGGCGCGGCTATGAAGGCGACGGCGGCGAGACGTTTACGGTCGGCAGCGATCCCGAGATGCTGAAGGCGGCGGCCGACGTGCGCGCCGTGTTCGATACGGTTCGTGATGCCTGGCTGCGAGAGGGGCTGACCGGTGCCGAACTCTATCGCCATGCGCAGGCACAGGCGAAAGCGCTCGGCTGGGAACTGAATCTCGACATGTCGGGGCACCGGCTTTCGGACTTCCCTCATGCCGTGAAGTTCGATGGCGCGCTTTTGGATGCACCCTACACCCCGACGTCAGGACTGTGGGTTCTTGAAATCCAGATCCGCCACCCGGCCAGACCGTTCAGTGCCTTCTACGAGGATCTGCTGCTGTAAATGAGGAAAGGCCGCGATGACGCGGCCTTTCACTTTTTCGCTGTGGTCGTAGTTTCAGAATTCGATCCCGAGATTGAGCCCGATCGTGCGCGGGCGCACCACCACATCCCGATTGACGCCGTCCGTGAATGTCGCGGCATGGGCGTTGAACAGGTTGCGCGCGAACAGCGACAGGTTCCAGTTGTCCATACGGAAACCGGCGCGGGCGCTGACGAGATGATAGTCGCCGATTTCGCGATAGGTCGAGAGCGTCGGCCGGAAGGTGTTGGGATATTTGCCCGTGTAGGAATAATCGATCCGGACGAGCCCGCTGACGGCATCCGAAATCGGCCATTGATACTCGGCAGCTGCCGAACCGCTCCACTTCGGCGTATAGGGAATCTTGTCGCCGTCGCGGCCGATGCTCGCGGACGGCAGCGAGCTGCTGTTCACCTGGTCGGCCGTCAGGTAGGCATCGGTATAGTTGAGCGAACCGGAGAGCGACAGGCCATCAATCGGCCGTGCGGCAACCTCCAGCTCTGCACCATAGACGCGTGCAGCACCCGCATTGGTGATGAAGATGAACACGTTGTCCGCGGTCCGCGTGGAGACCTGAATATTGTCCCAATCGATACGGTAACCCGCGATGTTGATGTCGAGCCGCTTGTCGAACCACGACGTCTTCATGCCGATCTCGTAGTTCCAGAGGCTGTCCGATTCATAGGGAATGAGCTCGGTCGGAATGTTGGGCGTGTTGTTCGTGCCGCCGGGGCGGAAGCCCTGTGATGCGGTGGCATAGAACAGCAGGTCGTCACTCGCTTCATAGCTGAGGCTGACCTTGCCGATCGTGCCCTGTTCCTTGGTCGTCGTCTGCGTGTAGGGGCTCGGTCCCTGGTAGCTCGGGCCGCCCGGCATGACGACTTCGCCGGCAATCCGCTTTTCGTAAGAGTAATAGCGCAGCCCGCCAGTCAGCTTTAGGCCGGACGTGATTTCGAACGTGCCTTCACCGAACAGCGCATACTGGGTCGTATCCGTATCGATGTAGCGATAGCTCGTCACGTCGATGGGCTTTACGAGCCGGCCGGTCGCCGGATCGGCGAGAACGACATAGGAATCCACGCGATCTTCACGGGTTTCGAAATATCCGCCGAGCGTCCAGAGGAAGCGGCCGGTCGATGGCGATGTCAGCCGCAACTCCTGCGTGAACACGCGGTTGTCCATCTCGGCATAGAAGAGCGCCGGGGTCCGTGTTTGCGCATAGGCCACATATTCGGCGGTCTGCGCGGGTGTGCAGCTTGCCGGCGCGGTGAGCCCGAAGTGGATACGGCAAGACGTCGCTGGCGCAGCGATCGAGGCGAGCACGGTCGATGTGCCGTCCACGGTCCGGTCGGTCGTCGTTCTCTGCCATGCGGTGGCGGATACCAGTTCCGCGAAGCCGAGATCGAGGCGGCCCTCGCCGCTGACGAGCGTGAAGCCCTCGTCGTAGGAGAGCATCGTCGGCGCGTTCATGTCGAAACGGCCGAGCGTGGTGTTGTAGAACGCCGCGTCGTCGAGGCCCGATTTCTGGCGGAGCGCCGTCAGCGTGTAGCTGAATTCGTTTTGGGGCGTCCATTTCAGCACCGCCCGGATACTGGTCTGGTCGCTGTCGTTGCTGTTCTTCTGGCCGAGCGTGACCTGATCGATGTAACCCTCGGTTTCGGTGCGGCTGGCAACGGCACGCAGCGCGAGTGTTTCGCCGAGCGGGACGTTGAGCATGGCCTGAAGGCTGTGATTGAAACCGCCGCCGTCGGTGAACGATCCTTCTGCCCGCGCGGAAGCGGCGAAACCGCGTGTCGAGGGCTCGTTGAACAGGATGCGGATGGTGCCGCCCATCGAACTCGAGCCATAAAGCGTGCCCTGCGGCCCGCGCAGAACTTCGATCTGGCGCACGTCGAAGAGCGCGAGATCGCCGGTCCGCCCGCCGGGATCGGAGGATGTGCCGTTCGATCCGATGACAGGCGTTTCGCCGTAGTAAAGCGCCAGCGTCGCTTCGCCCTGGCTGCGGATACCGCGCACGGAAATGCGGCCGCGTCCACCCGCGGTTTCGCCTTCCTGTACCACGAGGCCGGGAACCGAGCGGAAGAAATCATCCATGCCCGAAGCGCCCATCGCCTGAAGCGTTTCACCGGTCAGCGCCGTAATCGCGATCGGCGTGTCCTGCAGGCGCGTTTCGCGCTTCGAGGCCGTTACGATGATCTCGTTGGTTTCCACCACTGAACCGGTCGCCGACTGAGCGAACGCAGGAGCACCCGATGCCACGAGCGCGAGGAGCGAAGCTCCGATAAAATTTCTTCCGGACACGGTCATGCCGCAGACCCCCTTTTGCTGTTTTTTGCAAGGGGGAGGCTATCGGCGCTTCAGTAACGCGCTTTACAGCCTGACCGATCAGTTTGCAGTTTCGTCACCGGAACGGCCTTTTCCGCAAGGTAAGCCAACGATGCCAGGCATGGCGGCGCGGCCAGCACCCGCGTTGAACACTCGCGCGACCTCGTCCACGACAGTATCGGGGCGGTCCTTGTGAAGCATGTGCCCGGCGCCGTCCGCAACGACCGCCCGTCCGCCCGTCATCCGCACGAGTTCGGCGTGCCCGCTCCGCCAGCCTTCGACAACGGCCGCGGGCGTGTCCGGCCATTGCTTGCCTGCGGTGATCACGGTTACCGGCACGGCGCAGACGGGCGGGTAGCGGCGCATCATTTCCTGCGTCGCGACAAGCGCCCGGGACAGCCGCAGGTTGGAGCGCTGATAGGGCGTCGGGTCCGGCACGTCGTTCGCCTTGATACGGCCGGCGGCGAGCGTTTCGGCGCCGCCGATCCCGTCGATTCCCTTCACCGTGTTGGCATCGACATAGACCAGCCCTTCGACATCGCCCGGATAGAGGTTCGCGTAGAGCTGTATCAGATAACCGCCGTAGCTATGGCCGACGAGGGTGAGGCTGCGATCGTGTTTCAAAGCATGAAGCGCGGTGTGGATGCGGCTGATTTCATCATGCACGTCGTAGACGGTATCGAGCCCTTCGCTGCTCCCCATGCCCGCGCGATCGTAACTGATCACGGTCGCGCCGGTACGCTTCGCAATCAGCGGGGCCACATCGTTCCACGTGTCCGCCCCGAGCCCGGAGCCCGACTCGAGCAGGATCGTCCGCCCGCTTCCGGGGTAAAGGCGCAGATGCATCTTCGTGCCGCGAACGGCCACCGTCACATCCTTGACCGCGGCGCCCGCCTCGGCCTGCCACGTCAGCGCCGAACAGGCGGCGAAAATGCCGAAAAACACGCGCTTCATGCCGAACCTCCCCATATGCTGTCGGGACAATGCACCATACCGTCCGCATACCAGAGCGCCGGTGTGCGATCCCCGGCAAGGAACGTCGGGCCGTCGAGGTCGCGGTAGTCGCAGCGCTGGCCGAGCACGAATGCGGGCGCCTGCGACCACGATGTCCCGGTCATGTTGCCGACCATGACCCCGAAGCCGAGTTCGCGGGCCGCGCGCTCCATGTGCAGCGCGTGTGTCAGCCCACCGCACTTGTCGAGCTTGATGTTGACGATGTCGAATAGCCCGACAAGCGCTTCGAGATCGCTGCTGTCCTGCACGCTTTCATCTGCGGCCGTGGGTATCGAGCCGTCGAGCCCCGCCATCGCCGCTTCATCGCCGATGGCGAGCGGCTGTTCGAGAAGTGCGACGCCGGCACGCTCGAGCGCGGGAACGAGCGCATTGATGCCGTCGATCGTGAACCCGCGATTGGCGTCCACACCCAGCCAGACATCGGGCCGGGCCGCGCGAACCGCCTTGACGCGGTCGCGGTCTTCTTGCGTACCCGCGAGTTTCAGCTTGATCGCCTTCGCGTGATCCATACCCGATGCAGCGGCGGCCATCCTGTCGGGGTCGTCGATGCCGATGGTGAACACCGTGGGCAGCGGATCCGCCCGCTCGAGACCGGCCAGCGACCAGACCGGACGGCCCGTCCGCCGGGCTTCGAGCTCCCAAAGCGCGCAGTCGATCGCATTGCGCGCGCCGCAGGCCGGAAGCAGCGTTTGCAGCGCCGTGCGATCGGCCCCGGCGCGGATCGCATCGGCGACGGTTGCTGCCTGTTCCAGCATTCCGGGCGGCAAATCATTTCGATAATAGACACCGCACGCCTCGCCGCGGCCGAGGTGGTCGCCATCGCGGATTTCCACGACGAACAGTTCCGCCTCGGTGAACGTGATCCCGGATATCCGGAACGGGGAACGCATCGGCCAGCGTTCGATTCGGACTTCGAACTCCATCATCACTTCCTCGTTGAATGCTGCGCGCGAAGAAACACGCCCGGACGGGCGCTCTGCGTCTCACCGTTCGTGAAAACCAGTGTTCCGTTTACCCACACCTTTGCGATCCCGCTGGAGAAGGCGCGGTCGTCGGCAAGGCTCGCCCGGTCGGCGACGGTCTCGGGGTCCAGCAGCACGAGGTCCGCACGCATCCCCGGCCGCACGAGGCCGCGGTCCGCAAGGCCGAGATGGCGTGCGGCAAGCCCTGCCATCTTGTGCACGGCCTGCTCCAGGCCGAGCAATCCGGTTTCGCGAACGTAGCGGCCAAGCACGCGGGTGAAGGTTCCGTACCCGCGCGGATGTCCGCCGTCTGTCCCATCCGAGCAGATGTTCGCTTCAGGCCAGGCGAGAAACGTCGCAACGTCAGCCTCGGCCATCGATTCCCCGGCGATCGCTTCCACCTTGTCTGCGTCCGGGTGCGCCTTTTCATAGGCGATCGCCTCGCGCATAAGCGAAACATAGACCTCGGCCGGATCGCCCCCGCGCTCGGCCGCGATGTCGGCAATGGTGCGGCGTTCAAGAGCGGGATCGGGCAGGAAGCGCGTGAGCGTCAGCCCGCCGGGCGGCGTCGTGTAC